>Ga0247772_1000043_pt1 | contig 74111 bp, 63 predicted proteins | sample UWRJL151409C6_FD_179945 | JGI IMG/M metagenome (GOLD analysis project Ga0247772, IMG submission 179945) | Plant litter microbial communities from Arlington Agricultural Research Station in Wisconsin, United States - UWRJ-L151-409C-6 | ecosystem: Environmental > Terrestrial > Plant litter >...
TCGGCAGGTATCGGTGGCACGTCGGCAGGTATCGGTGGCACGTCGGCAGGTGGCGCGGGCGGGTCGGGCAATGCCGGTACGGCTTCCGTGGGCGGTGAAGGCGGTGCTCCTGCCGTCGCGGGCGGGGGCGGCGCGGCGGGCGCATGCAACGGCGTGCATGGCTGCCCAGAGCCAGTCGTGGTCGGCCCGAGCAGCAAGGCATGGGGCGTCGCGCTCGACCCAAGCTACGTTTACTGGACGACTCTCGAAGTCGCCGGCAGCGTGCGGCGAGCTCCGCTGGATGGCGGTCTGGTCGAGACGATTGCCACTGACGAACCTCAGCCGTTCGATATTGCGGTTGCCAATGGCACGGTGTTCTGGTGCACGGCCGATGCGGTCGGGCACGTCGTCAAAGCTCCGGCAGCGGGTGGCCCGAAGGAGAGCTTCGTCACCGGCGTTGGCAACGGCACCGGTCGCGTGATCGCCGATGGCACGCAGGTGTATTACCTCACCAATTACAACGTAGTGATGAAGGTGCCGAGCGCAGGCGGCACCCCGGTGACTCTGTCGGCAGGACCCACGCGGAGCAACATCACGGATTTGGCGTTGTCCGCAGGCCAACTGTATTGGGCGAACAGCGGCGTCTGGAACACGGCTTACACCGTCAAAGAGCCGGGCACCGCCGGCATCGCGCGCGTGAACATCACGGGCACGCCGCAAGCCAGCTCGTTGGTAACCCAACTTGATTATCCGCAATTTTCGATCGCGGTCGACGATGCGCACGTGTTTTGGAGCGATCAAAAGGCCATTTACCGCACGGGTCTGCTCGGCGGCGCATACAGCACGGTCGCCAGCTTGACCAGCCCACCCGTCTCGGCAGTGCTGCCGACGATTCACGTTTCACCGATTGTTGACTTGGTCTCGGATGGCAACAACCTGTACTTCGCTGACGCGCACCAGTTGTACCGCGTGTCCGTTTCGGGTGGCACACCCGAAGTCGTCTCTTGGGGTTGGAGCGGCATTCAACAGCTGGCCGTGAACGCAAACGCCGTCTACTTCACGGACGGCGTGGCCGGCGTCGTCAAGCTGGTCAAGTAATTCGGCGATGGCCGCGCTGCGCCTCCAGTGGATCTCGAATCGCGTCGGCGTGGCCGTGATCTCCTGCGGTCTTTGCAGTTGCCAGCTAATTGCGGGCCTGACCCAGGAGCGTGAGCTGGCGACCAACACGGCGGGGGGCGGCAACGCCGCCGGCGGAGCCGCTGGGGCGAGCGGCGTGGCGACGCCAGGCGGGAACGGCAACGCGGGTGAAATGGCCGACGCCGGGAGCGCCGGCGACGCGCTCAACACGGCAGGCGGGGCTGGCCCGCTGCACGCAGGGGGCGCATCCGCTGACGCCGGCTCAGCGGCGGGGGACGTGGGTGAGGGGGGAAGCGCGGGCCTCGTCGAAGATCTGACGCCACGGCCTTCTTGCGAGGGTGACTCGCTCAACGAGTGTAACGGTGAGAGTTGCTGTCGTTCGCTGCCCGTGCCCGGTGGGCCTTTCGGCATGGGGCGCAGTGTGGACGGTGCCGATGCATTTGCTTTCGGGCGCGATCAGGAGTCGCCCGAGCATTCGGTCACGCTCAGCCGCTTCGCGCTCGACAAGTACGAGGTCACGGTGGCGCGCATGCGGCGCTTCGTCGAAGCGTACTCCGGTAGCCCGCCCAGTTCCGGGACTGGGTCACACCCGGAGATCGCCAACAGCGGCTGGCAGAGCATCTGGAACACGCGTTTGCCCGAGGATCGCGCCGCGCTCGCGACCCGCCTCAAGTGCAACTTCACCTTCCAGACTTGGACTGACGCTGCCGGTAGCAATGAGCTCTTGCCGATCAATTGTGTGGACTGGTTCGTCGCCTACGCGTTCTGCATTTGGGATCATGCGCGGCTGCCGACCGAAGCGGAGTGGGAATTCGCCGCCACTGGAGGTGGGGAAAACCGTCTGTATCCGTGGGGTTCCGTAGTGCCCACGGCGGCGTACGCGGTGTTCGAGTGCTCCGCCGGCGGCGGCGCTGCGGACTGCCTCTCGAACGATATTCGCCCCGTGGGCAGCCGTCAGACGCTCGGCAACGGCCGTTGGGGGCATGCCGATCTCGCCGGCTCGATGCTCGAGCACACGCGCGACGCCTTCTTCACCGACTACTACAAGCAGGGCCCTGCCAGCGGCACGAACGCCGTCAATCTCGACACCAATCTCGACGCTGCCGGGCAATCGGTCGTGCGCGGCGGGAGCTACCTGGGCGACGCACCGAGCTTACGCGCAGCCGCGCGCAACAACATCTATCGCAGCACGACGGCCGACGGCGTCGGCCTGCGCTGCGCGAGGGACCCATGAGTCAAGCGCGCACCAACGTAGTCGAGGGTGAGGTGATCGCTGGAAAGTACCGGATCGAACGCGTGCTCGGCGCGGGCGGCATGGGTGTCGTGTTTGCGGCGTGGCATGTGCAACTCAATCAGCGCGTCGCGCTGAAATTCTTGAGCAGTGAAGCGTGCAGCCAACCAGATGCAGTCGCGCGCTTCCTGCGCGAAGCACAGGCCCTCGCGCGGCTCACCAGCCCGCACGTGGCACGGGTGATGGATGTCGGCACGCGTGAGCAGGGCGAACCGTACCTGGTCATGGAGCACCTGAATGGCTCGGATCTGCGCGCGGTGCTGCGCGAACGTGGGCCGTTGCCGATCTCGGAAGCGGTGGGTTATTTGCTGCAAGTGGGCGAGGCCATCGCCGAGGCGCACGCGCTAGGTATCGTGCATCGAGATCTGAAGCCCTCCAACTTGTTCCTCACGCAAAGCGCGGATGGTTCGCCCTTGGTCAAGGTCTTGGATTTTGGGATTTTCAAGGCCATTTCCCCTGAAACGGGCCCGTCTTCGGTGCTCGAAACTCATACCGGGGCGCTCGTCGGTTCGCCTGAGTACATGTCGCCCGAGCAGATCCGGAACGCCAAGCGCGTCGACGAGCGCTCCGATATTTGGTCCTTGGGCGTGGTGTTGCACGAGCTCCTCACCGCTGAAGTCCCGTTTCGCGGCGAGAGCATCACCGGCACCTTGGCCGCGATCGCCGCCGACCCGGTGCGTCCGATCCGCGCGCTGCGCCCCGAGATCCCCGCAGGCCTCGAGGCCGTGATCTTGCGTTGCCTGGAGAAGAACGTCGATCGGCGTTGGCCCTCCCTCGTCAGTTGGGCGCGCGCGTTACTCGAGTTTGCGCCAGAAGAAGCGCGCGCCTCGCTGGCTCGCATCGAGCGGCTCGGGAGCGGCTCGGTGCGCGAGCTCGCGCGCACTGCGAATGCGGCCCTCGACGAGCAGCCCACTGCGTCAGCCACCGTGCGCACCTGGGAGGGCGAACCCTCGACCACACACCGCTCCGCAGCTCGCTCCCGCCGAACGCTGCTGATCGCTATTTTGGTCGCCCTACTGCTGACTTCAGCAGCCGTGCTGCTGTTCGGTGGGCGTGGATCGAGCGAAGCTTCTGCGGTTCGCCCGATCGCTGCGCCGGTCAGCTCGAGCCTATCGCCAATCCGCGAACCCCGCCCGGCGGCTGTGCCTAGTGCGCCGATCGAGACCGCCACTGTGTCACCGTCCGCGCAAGTAATACCGCGTGCACCCAGCCCAATCAGCTCTGCACCCTCAGCCGGGCCGCGCATTGCTGCGCCGCGCGCCGCGCCCGCGCGGGCTCCGGCGTCAGAAGAGGAAGGCACGAATGACCGCAAGTAGGGTCGCGTGGCCTCCGCTGCTACTGTGCGCGGCAATATCGCTCGCGCTCTGTCCTCGCGCGGCCAGCGCCGAGAGCGAGAGCAGCGAGCGCGCACAGCGCTTGTTCGACGAAGCACGCACGTTGATGAAAGACGGACACTATGCCGAGGCGTGCCCGAAATTGGCCGAGAGTCAGACGCTCGACCCGGGGGGCGGTACGATCTTGAATCTCGGGATCTGTCTACGCAGGCAAGGGCAGAACGCCGCCGCTTGGGAGACTCTGCAGCAAGCGCTTGCCCAGGCGCGCACTGACGGCCGCGCAGATCGCCAGCGAACAGCCGAAAAACAGCTCGCGGAGCTGAACACGGTGCTCTCGCGCCTGGTCCTGCGCCTGTCACCCGACGTTTCGCCCGAGCCGGTCACGGTGATGCTCGACGGAGTGCCGCTCAGCCCCGAACAGTTGGGGAACCCGCTGCCCATCGACCCGGGAACCCACGAAGTGCGAGCTTCTGCCGCGCTGCATCAGTCGTGGTCGGTGCAGATCAGCGTGCCGCCCAGCGCTGGCGAACAACAGCTGACCATCCCTGCGCTCCAGCCAGAGGCACGAGCCGAGGCGATGACCATGCCTCCGCTCCCAGCCCCTGCACCGCTGCCGGTAGTCACGCCGCCCCCGCCGCCGCGTGCAGCAACGAACTCGGGCGATGTCGGAGCGAAGAGCAAGCATCCCGATGAGGGGCTACGACCAGAGGTATACGCTGCGTTCGGAGTGGGAGCGGCGGCGTTGGGCGTCGGCACCTATTTCGGCATTCGCTCACTGTCCTTGAAGAGCGACAGCAATCGTTACTGGAATGGCCAGAAGTGCACCGAGCCCTCCTGCGTGGAGGATTGGAACAAGGCGCAGAGCTCGGCGGTCGTCTGCGATGTGAGCCTGGGCATCGGCCTGCTCGCGTTGGGTGTCGGTACGTATTTTCTGCTCAATCCAGCGCAGCAAGGGCCCGCGCCCGTCGCGACTCGGATCCAGGTCCGAGCTTCGCAAGCGGGCGCGTTCGTCTCGAGTACGACTAGTTTCTGACCCTCACGGATCGATTGCCTGTACCGGCGTCGAAACCCAACCGTTGGTGTACGGCTGCGAAGTCGCTGGTGGCACGGGCGGAGATTTGTACTGCGTGCCGAGCTGCCCGGTGTAGTTGCTGCCCCAGCAATAGATGTGGTTGTCGGTGCCGATTGCGCAGGTGTGAAAGTAGCCGGTGGCAATCGCGCGAAATGTGCGTCCCCCCGCCACGGCAACCGGCAGCGCTGAAACCGCCGATGCTCCTTGCCCGAGTTGCCCCCAATAGCCGTTGCCCCAGCAGTACGCGGCGCCGTTGGTGTCGAGCGCACACGCGTGATTGATTCCGGTGCTCACGCCGTGCAAAGCGAGTGGCGGCGGTCCGCCGGGCAAGGTCTGTCCGCCCACCGTTTGCGCGTTCGAGTTATTGACGAACTGGCCGTTGCCCAGTTGGCCCCAATAGTTGTCCCCGAAGCACTGCACGCTGGGATTCGGGCCAGGTTGATCCACGCACGTGAAATTGTTTTGTGTGGTGACACGCAACACTGCGGTACCGACCGAGTAGGGGCCCTGACCGAGCAGCGCATACGACGAAGCGGTAGAGCCCGATTGCCCGTAAAGATTGCCGCCCCAACAGTTGGTCTCGCGATAGGTCCCCGAGACCCACTGCGCGCAGACGTGCTGATAGCCCACGCTGACGCCAATCGGCGCCAAACCGGTCGCCGAGTAAATCTGTTGCGGTAGCGGCCCGTGAGCGAGCGTACCGGCGTTGCTGGGGATGCCGTTGCCCCAGCAGTACAGCCCGTTGGCGGTAGTTCCACAGGAGTTGTAGGTGCCAGCCGTGATCGATGTAAAGCTCAGTCCTCCGCTGACCGGGATCGCGATCGGACGATCGCCATAATTGCCGTCGCCCACTTGCCCATAGCCCGCACTTCCCCAGCAGTAGGCTTTTCCAGAGGCGTCTAGTGCGCAGTTGTGATCGGTGCCGGCGTCCAATTGGGTGGCCGTCGTCAGACCGCCCAAAGACGAAACCCGCGTCGGTTTGTCGATGCATTGGTTGGGAGAGCTGACGCACGTCGCGTTCGGATAGTTGCCAGCCTGGCCGCGGTCATCCCAGCCCCAGCAATACACGTTGCCGTTCCGTTTGCGTGCGCAGGTGTGATAGGTGCCAGCGCTGATCTCCAAGAGGTCCTCGGGGTTTGGCTTCGGCGGACGCGGGAATGGAATCGGAATCGGAATCGGAGTCAGGATGTCTAGCGGTTGGAGAACCACCGCTTCAGTAGCCGGAACCTTGAGCTGGTCAGCGGTCACTTCCGGTCCCTCTTCGTCGGCGCTGCCGACCGAAGCCGAGCAGGCCGCGAGTGGCAGCAGGGCGGCACCGGCCAAGAGGCAACGCACGCTCGCCAGGCTGCCGATGCCCCGCGCCATGCGAACTCGTGTTGCGTGCTTCGTGATCCGGTTCGATGCGACCCAATTCATAGCTGATCTCTCCTTGATGCCCGCACTACCGCAGGCACGCTGCCCTTCAGCAACAAGCCTGCCAAGCGCGCGCGCACCAAAAACACGCGCCAAAATTGGCGTTTTCGCGGGATTTAGCCGGGTGCTCAGCGCGGCCGAACGGAAGGCTGTATCACTGACTCAACCGACTGAATCACGCTGTCCGCGCGCCCCGCTGATACACCCGGGCAGACACCCTTCAATTGCTGGCGGTGAACGCGGAACTCGCGCTGAAGCCCGTCTGCGTGTCCGTGATGGTCGCAGTCCCGTTGTACGTGCCGGCAATCGCGTAGCTGTGGCTGCCGGTTACGGTGAGCGGGACGTACGAGCCGCCCGTCGATGGATCTCCGACCAACTGCCAAGTGGAGTTGATCATCCCGGGACTCACCGTCGAGTCACCCCAGTCGATGCTGGCCTGCATTGCGCTCGCGTTTTGCAGTACATCGGTGCCGGTAGCCACGGTGCCGGAGAACACAGCGCCCGTCGTGAACGTGATTGCGTTGCCGGTGAGTGTCAGCTCGGTCACACACTTCCCGGGCAAGCCGCAGACCGTACCCACACCGCATGGTGTCCCCATTGGTGCGCCGCTGATCATGCAGCCCTGCGCACCAACCACGCTGCCAATTCCCCGCGTCGTAATGGTCTGCGGCGTGCAAGAGACAATATTTTGCTGTGTACCCAGCGTCAGGGTCGCGCCTTGAAGTCCCACGGCAGTGGGTGCGAACTTGACCGACCATGAATAGGGATGCATGCCATCGAACGAGCTCGGCGTGAAGGTGTTCACGCTGCTCGAGCCCAGCACGGGTAGGTTGGTGGATATCCCATAGTTTGCCGTGAGCAGCAGGGTCTTCGACGTTCCGATCGCAACCGGGCCGAAGTCGAGCGATGCCGGTGACCAGTCGAAGGCGGCACCGAACAATTGCTCCTTTACGGCGATGGTTCGAGCTCCCGCAGGATCTCCGAAAATCGAGATGATTCTGTTCAGGGTCGGAACGTCGATCCATGCGACTGAGTTCGCGGCTACGGTTGTTGGCGTCACCGTCACCGTCACCGTCGCGCCTGATGCAAGCGTGCCACCCGTTGGCGCGATCGAGAAAAATGCCGGCGACGAACTCACGCTGCCGCTCCAAGCCAATGCACCGTTGCTCGTGTTCGTGATCGTGAAGGATTGCGGTGGATTCACCCCGCCACCGCAGTTGACGGGCGCGAACGTGAGAGACGGCGTCGACAACGCCAGCGCCGCCCCTGCCGCGCCCGCGCCGCCACTTCCCGCCGATCCGCCTGAGCCTGCTGCTGCGCCTCCCGCTCCAGACGCTGCTCCGCCTGAGCCTGCAACTGAGCCGCCGGTTCCAGCACTTGCTGCGCCGCCTCCGGTTGTCGCTCCGCCGGTACCTGCCGCTGCGCCTCCCGCTCCAGACGCTGCTCCGCCTGAGCCTGCAACTGAGCCGCCGGTTCCAGCACTTGCTCCGCCGCTCCCTGCCGCCGCTCCGCCGCTCCCTGCCGCCGCTCCGCCGCTCCCTGCCGCCGCTCCGCCGCTCCCTGCCGCCGCTCCGCCGCTCCCTGCAATTGAACCGCCAGCACCAGCCGTTGCTCCACCGAAGCCAGCACCAGCCGTTGCTCCACCGAAGCCAGCAACTAGGCCGCCTGCTCCCCCCAAAGCAGCGCTCCCTCCGACTGGGGCTCCTCCGTAACCGGGCTCGCCTGCGTCCACGGCGGAAGCACCGGCTGACTCCATGCCCGCGCCTCCAACCGATTCTCGCCCACCGCGTCCACTGGCGGCGCCTGAGCTTCCGCTTGCGCCTAGCCCACCTGTGCCCGCGTCCTCGCCTTCATCGTCCGGCGACGAAGACCCGCACGCCCAGCCCATCATGCCCGCCGCAATCAGCGACGCGAACGCGAAACCCCGGGACGCCTTCATCACGAGCATTGCTTCCTTCTCCCCGTTCTCGCCACTGACGAAACGCGGCAGTGCTGTTCGGTTACATCACTGAGCTGACTTGGCACGCCCGAAGGGACTCGAACCCCTGACCGGCGGGTTAGAAACCCGCTGCTCTATCCGGCTGAGCTACGAGCGCGTACTCCGGAAACTATGACAACCGACTGTTTTAAGGGCCCGTATCCTTTCGATCGCGGCGCAGCTTGTCAAGCAGTGTGGCGTAAAGGCAAGCCCGGTGCAGGCCCTCGCCGAATGCGGCCGCGATTCTGGCGTACCGGGTCTCGAAAACTGGCGAAATGCGTTCCTTTTTCGGCGGTCTGGGGGTCCAGGAGCTAGTATTCGGGCGCGGTGAAGGTCCTCCTCGTCAACCCCAATCGAGAGCGTATGCCATGGCCGGCGTTGCCGCTCGGGTTGTGCACGGTCGCGAGCGGCCTTGCCGCAGCCGGTCACGAGGTCGAGGTGCTCGATCTGATGTTCGCCGCGGACCCGGCGCGCGAGACATCGAACCGCGTGCGCAAGTGCGACCCAGACATCGTTGGCCTCAGTATTCGCAACATCGACAATTGCAACTTCGAGGTCCCGCACTTCTACCTGACCGACATTCGCGATCAAGTCGTGCGATCGGTGCGCGCTGGCTCCGCGCGCGCCAAGATCGTAGTTGGTGGCAGCGCGGTGAACGTGTCGCCCGCAGACACCTTCGCGTTTTTGGAGGCAGACTACGCGTTGGTCGGCGAAGGCGAAGAGGCGCTGCCCGACTTCTTGCGCGCGCTCAGCGAAGGCACACCGCTCAACCGTGTGCGCGGCTTGCTGGAACCCGGCAAGGGCAGCGCAAAAGCTCTCCCGATCTTGGACACCGGTCGACTCGCGCGCGGCGAACCCCCCGCGGGCCGCGCGCTGGTGCATGATTTTGCCGACTCGCCCCGCAGCGAGGCCTGGCGCTGGATCGACCTCAAGCAGTACGCAGCCCACGGCAGCCCGTACTCGATTCAAACCAAGCGCGGCTGCGCGCTCAAATGCTCGTACTGCGTCTACAACAACATCGAAGGCCACGCCTACCGCCTGCGCGACCCCGTGGAAGTCGTCAACGAGCTCCACGAAGCCGTGAACAAGCACGGCGTGCGCGCGGTCGACTTCGTCGATTCGACCTTCAACCTACCGCTCGCGCATGCCCGCGCGATCTGTGAAGAGCTGGAACGCCGCCCCCTGCACGGCGTCGAGCTGTCGACGATGGGCCTGAACCCAGCCGGCGTGACGCCCGAATTGGTCCTGGCCATGAAGCGCGCGGGCTTCAAGAGCGTGATGTGCACCCCTGAGAGCGCCTCCGAGGTCACGCTCAAAACGCTACGCAAAGGCTTCCAGAAGCACGCCGTGATCCGCGCGGCCCACGCCCTGCGCGAGGGCGGCCTTCCCACCTATTGGTTCTTCATGCTCGGCGCGCCCGGTGAAACCATGGACACCGTGCGTGAAACGCTCGCCTTCTGCGAGGAACACATCGCGCCCACGGACATGGTGCTGTTCTCCACCGGCATTCGCGTCTACTCCGGTACGCCGCTCGAGCGCCAATGCAAAGACATGGGCTGGTTCGCCGAAGACGACCCGCTCTTTTTGCCCTCGTGGTTCCTATCGCCCGAGCTCGATCTCAACGAGCTCTACGCAACGCTCATGGCCGCCGCCGCCGTGCATCCGAATTGGATGACCAACGCCGAGACCGTGGTCAGCCCCGCGATGAACACCATGATGAAGGGCGCGTTCAAGGCGCTGGGCTGGAAGGGCCCGTTTTGGAAGCACTTGCCGCGCCTGTTCGGGTTCGCGAATCGGATCGGGGTGCGTCAGCGCGGGTTGGAGCAACACGCTGCGAATCTGCGCAAAGTGACGGACGTGCGGCATTATCGGGGGTAGGTGGGTGGACCGCTCCATCTTCGCCCAGCACTTCTCCGAAGCGGCCAAGGTCGCTCGCGACTTTTCGCGGCGCTACTTGGAGGAGCCGCTGCCGGACGAGATGCTCTTCCGTGTGCACCTGAACAGTTCATATGACGCGCACGCCGGATCCGACGTCAAACTCTACCCAGATGACTCCTCGGACGACCGAGCTCTGGCGACGAAGCAGCTGGACGAAGAGGGTGTGGTCGAGTTGCTGTGGCGCGGCGGTCTGGTGCCGGAATGGGTCGACCTCGCGGTCGTAGGTCTGACCGAGGCGCAGACGATCGTGGGCGTTGTCTGCTGTGGGAGATTCGCAGCGGACGAGGAGCGGCTCTACTATGCGCAAACGGGGATCGCGCCATTCAGCCCGAAGGGGCCGTCCTTGCCGGTGAACCACGTCGATGGCCAGCGCTTTAGCGTCTACGAGCGTTCGTCTTGCTGGTCGCTGGACGATCTCGAACGCGTCCAGCGGAACGCCGCCAAGGTTTGGTCGCTCGAACTACACGGCCCAGCATTTGATGGCCTTCCCTTGGGCGTGAACCAGTTTCCGCGCCTCGAAATCCTTGAATTGTTCGGCGTTCGATTTGACGGAGCCGGACTCCAATCACTCGAGCGCGTCCCGCAGCTGAGACACCTCCGAGCGACACTCGCTCCAGCGCCCGCCCTCGACTTGACGGCCCTTCCGGCGTTGCGGCAGCTCGAAACTCTGGTGCTGCGCAATCTCCCACCAGCCCTCGTGGGAGTGGCTCGGCTCGCCGAGACCATCCCGCGGTTGAGAGAGCTCACGCTCGCTGCCAGGCAACCTGTGACAACAGACAGCGGCATGCAACTCCCTGCCATTGAACGGCTAACACTTGAACTGGCCGAGCTCCCGAGCTGGTTACGCATTCCGGCATCGCTGGGTTCGCTAACGGTACGAATGCAGGCGGCAACCGACGACGCATTGCGCGGCCTCCTTCTCGCGTGCCCCGAAGGATTGAATAGCCTTGGCCTCCGGGGCACTCTGGCGACCGACGTGCTCTTCGACGACCTGCAGCGCTTTCCGAGCTTGGGCTACCTAGATGCGGTCGACACGCGCATCACGAAGCTCGCGCTTCGTCGCTTCGCAGAACAACGGACCGGTTTCAAGTGCTGGCCGAACCTCGAGCTCTGAGCGCAACGAGCTACCTGCATAGTGACGCGGATTTTCGCTAGCCAATGTCAGTTCTTGATCAACGTAAAATCATCCACGCTGACGGTGCCCGCCGTGGTCGCCGCGCTGATTTGGCATTTGCCGTTGCTTACGGCGATTCCGCTCAGCTTGACCTGCGTCCACGCGCTCGCGCCGCCGGCGAGCGCGGTGCTCAGATCGGTTCCGCCGAAGCCTTTGGCCTGCAGGGTGCCGGTGCCCGCGCCGCGGGCCCAAACCGAGAGGGTGTAAGTGCCATTGGGCAGGTTGGCCAGGGTCTGACTGACGGAGGATGGGCTCGTCAGCTGCCACGCGAAGTTGCCGCTGTGAGTCGTGGTTACATCCGCGCCCGCGCTGGTTTGCCAACCGGCGGGCGGATTGGTGGCCACGCGATCTGCCTCGAAGCTCGGGTTGAGGGCGTAGTTGTTGCCGGGGCCAACGCTCCAAGTGCCGGTGCTGGCGTTGATCGACCATTCACTGAGCGATTGCATGCTGGGCGCGCTGCCCTCGAACGTGAGCGGCATCCATTGGTTGTAACCGATGCCGTTGCCTGCGAAATCACTCCAGCGATCTCCGCCAAAGACGACGGTGCTCTGAGAGCTGCCTTTGACCGTGAGAAACAGCCCCGTTTGCGTGACATGGCTGAAATCCAGATCGGTGTTGCCCATCACCGATTCTGTCGAGTACGGCCCGAGGACGGTCGTCGCCGAGATGCAATAGCTATGGGATGCATTCCAGCCGTGCAGATCCGACGAGCACGCATAGTAGCGCCCGTTGTACTTGAACATGGCGTTGCCCTCGCGCCCTGAGCCGTTGTAAATGCGTGTGGCAGGCTGCGCGGCGAGGAAATCTGCAGGGCGGAGCGGCACTACGTAGACGTTGGAGCGGCCGCTGAGGCTCGAACACAAGATGTACGCTTGGCCGTCGTCATCGTTGAAGATCGCTTGATCGCCGCAGTTGTTGTTGGTCACGTTGCTGATCGTGGCTTGCGTGCCATTGACCGTGAACGGACCATTCGGCGTGTCACTCGTGGCGAAGAACTGCTGAGTGTCGGGTGTGCCCTGGTACTGGCCAATGATCACGTACTTCTTGGTCGTGGCGTTGTAAGCCGCGCCCACGCGACCGATCCAAGTGTCCGAGCTCATCGTCAGCTTGGCGGCCATGCTCGCGTACGTGAGCGCGTTGCCCTCGAACTTCCAGGTTGCGAGATCGGTGGAAGAGTACGTGGTGACGGCAACGAAATTGGTGTTCGAGTTCTGGTTCGTGGGGTTGGCCGCGTAGCTCGCGGCGCCCGCGTAGTTGACCCCGTACCAGTAATAAGTGTTGCCGACGGTGAGCACTCCGCCGCCTTGCGAATAGATGTTGTTCCCGGCCGTGTCTTTCCAGAACACGTCGTTGCGAATCAATGCGCCGCTCGACGAGGCGCCGGCCGCGCTGCCGCCCGCTGCACTCGTGCCGCCTGAGCTCGTGCCGCCTGAGCTCGTGCCGCCTGAGCTCGAACCGCTCTTGCCGCCGGCAGACGCGCCCCCGGCGGTGCTACCGCCACCGCTCGTGCCCCCAACGCTGTTAGCCGAACCACCGACCGAGCTTGAAGTCCCGCTGCCGCCTGCGTTGTTTGCACTGGCGCCCGCGGCGCCGCTGAGGCCCGCGCGGCCTGCCGAATTGGCACCCGCAGCACCGACCGCGCCGCCGCTGCCCCCAGCTGACTCCACCGCGGGGACTCCGCCGGACGAGCAAGCCGGCAGGGCGAGGGCAAGGGCGCAAACGATTCGTGGGGCGGCTATCATCAATCCTCGGTGGCGGTGGGCTGAGGTTCAGCCGCGCGCGTTCGTGAGATCAGGGGCGAAGCACGCGCTATTACTGTCGTAAAAAATCGCGTTGCCGCGCCCTGAAGGTGTGGCATTCCTCTTGCTATTGACACTCATGGGGCGGGTCGGTTCGTTGGGTAGGGCCTGGTGGTGCGCGGTCGCGGCGCCGCTTTTGGCTGCGTGCGGCGGCTCGTTTGCACCGAGTCCCGCTGGCGACGGCGATCCCAGCGTCCAGTTTTCGAGCGGCACACGTCTCAAAGCACGTTACCTCGATGCGAATGACGGCGCGCGCAAGCTGCTGGGGTTTCACGATCGCTTGCTCGATGTCGATTGCTACTTCGCCGAGACCGCGGTTGGTCAGTATCATTGCTTGCCCGCTCGCGTAACGGCTTCGTTCTCGGACGCCGCTTGCAGCGCGCCGGTCCTACCGGTCGTGGGCTCATGTGCCGACGAGCCTGAGCTCGCCGCGTCGGATTTGATTACCGCGGTGTCGGCGGATTGCGCGGCCCTGCTTCGCCCATATTCGCTCGACGCATTGCGCACTGAAGTTCCGGAGTTCAATGGGTCCGGCACTGGCGATTGCTATTCGGCATCTGCAGACTCGAAACCACGGCCGAAATGGAGCGCGAAGCCCGAACCGATCACGCGCTTCGTGGCGGCCCGGCCATCGGTCGTCGGTGCCGTGGGCGGAGTGCAAGCCAGGCGCATCATCGCAGAGGACGGCGCGTTCGTGACGAAGGAGCTGCTCGTTGACGGTGAGCCTTGCTCGCCCATCGTGATCGATGGCGTGACCCGCTGCGTGCCCGGGCCGTTCGCCAATCGCTTCCAGCAGACGACCGGGGACTCGACTTGTTCGGGGGTGATGGGCGTCGCCGACGGCGCGCTCACGAGGCGCGATCAGTGCGCTGGCGCGCGGACTCGATACCTGTTCGAGGCCATGGGTGACGGCTGCAACCGGAGCGGCACTGTGTTCGAGCTTGGCGGACCCCTGAATTCCGTGGACTTAGCGGGTTCGTGCGCGGTGAATACTCCACCTCCGGATGCCAAGCGTCCACTGTACGCCGTGGGCGCAAGCCTTCCCGGTAGCGGGTTTCGAGAGCTACACACGAAGCGGATCGGTGAGGGCGCGCTCACGCTCGGCTTCTTCACGGATCGCGCGGGGCGACCGCTCGTGCTCCAGAGCCAGCTCGCGGCGGGCGGCGACTGGGCGCTCGCCGACGGCGCGGATTGTCGGATCTTCATCGGCGCCAATGGCGAATTGCGCTGTGTGCACGATGCCTTCGCGATGGACTCCAGCAGCTACTTCGCAGATGCGACCTGCAGCGAACCAATCTACGCAGTCGACGCATACTGCGATCGGCCGCCCATCGCCTATCTGCTGGAAGGCGTCGTCGGCCCGTGCCCATTCTCCGTTCGTGCCCACAGCCCGCGCTTCACGCAGGCATACGTCGCGGCTGCGTTTTCGGGCCCGGTTTACGTGATCCGGTCCGGCGAGTGCCACGCTCACAGTGGCTCGCCCCCAGGCCGCGCCTTTTACGCACCCGGCGAAAAAGTCAGCGCGGATGCCTTCCCCCTCGTGCACGAAACCAGCGATTTGTAGCTACGAATAGGGGCTGCCGATCAGCCCGAAAAGACCAGCCCCCCGCACTTGCACCGCCGGAAGTCGTGCTTATGGTGATGCTTGTCACTGGAGCCCCCCTGCCAGTGCCGCCAGCTTGAGCTGGTGTTGGTCTGATACGACCCGAACGCCCCCGGTGCCGCTGCGTCCCCCCCGCCGCGAGTTCGCCGGGGGCGTTTTCCTTTTTGTCCTCCTTGAAGGGGGCCGTGACTAAGGCTTTTTGGCTGCCTCACAGCCGAGTAGCCCTTTGTCTCCGCAATGCGTAGCCATGCATTCGACCATGTTCGCGCGGCCAAAGTCCGACATCCCGGACAGCGTTTGCCGACAATCAGCCAGGTTTGGCAAGAGCGGCTGACCCGCACAACCCTTCAGGATGCTCTCGCACGCGCTGTCGACCGGCGAGCTGAGCACGGCACCAGTCGAATCAATCGACTTGGGATCGGGGATGGGCGCCGGACAGGCCGCCATCAACGCGCTGTGACCGCACAGATTCACACGCGCCGGATCGCACGCGGCATTGCCCTTCAGCGTTTTGATACAAGCCACTGCCGCTTGAGCAACCTTCGGTTTGAAGGCAGATTTGAACTCCGAACAGCGCTTGGCGGCAAAGTTGGTACAAACCCCTTCATCGGCGGGACCCATCGCGGGGCAATCCTCCGCCGTGCCGACGTTGTCGTCGCAGGCAGGTGGCGCGGGCACGCGGTCACTCGCCACGATCACCGCCGGCGCACTCGCCGACGCAGTCACCACCGGCACGGCCGTGGTGGGCGGCTCCGCGAATTGCGCGCGCTCGCGGTGCGACTTGGCGTCATGCGCGAGCCAGCCACCGACGCCGCCGGCGGCAAGCGTTCCAGCCATGAGAAGGAAACCGGATTTTTCGATGATCATGGGCGAAACTCCCTGAGTAAAACGCGCCATCTACGACGCGCACACTTCCAGTAGGAGCACACGCCATGCCATAGAGGTAACTCGACTAAACTGGCTGTTTCGCGCGATTCGGTAATCCGCGTACCGTGTCAGAGACGCACACTCCGCACGATTGCCTCATCCGAAAAGGCGCTGCGAACACCCGCGGATTCCTGCTCGAGCTCGTGCCCCTTACCCGCGATGAGCACCAAATCGTCCGGCGCAGCTTCGCGCACGGCGAGCTCGATGGCCCGCGCACGATCGACCTCGCGCAGCACGCCCGAGTGATCGCCCAGCCCTTCCGCGATCTGCTCCATGATCGCGCGAGGATCCTCGTGCCTCGGATTGTCCGAAGTGAGAATCACGCGATCCGCAACGCGCGCGGCCGCGCCCAACAGCGGCCGCTTGCTGCGATCGCGCTGCCCGCCCGCGCCGAACACGACGCAAACTCGCCGCTGACACAGAGAGCGCGCGGTCGCTAGCGTGCGACTCAATGCATCGGGCGTGTGCGCATAATCGACGACCACATGCGGGCGTTCACGGACGATTTGAAAGCGCCCTGGCGGTGGCGGCACATGCGACAACGCGGCGGCCGCCGCCGCTGCGGGCACCCCCGAGGCAAGCGCAGCTGCCAACGCCGCCAACGCATTCTCGACGAAAATCTCGCCTACCGCGGCAATGCGCAAACTCAGGGGAAGGTCCGGAAAACGCGGGCAGGGCTCGAGCTCGAAGCGCGTACCCGCAAAGTCCACTTCGACTGAGCGCGCCGCGAAATCGAGCGGCGTCCAGGCCTCTCCGCGCGAGGGCACGCCGTAGCTGAGCACGCTCACTCCGGGCGGGATCACCTCCGACAACAGCTGCGCCGCCGAGTCTCGACCATTGAGCACCGCGGTCCCTCCGGGCTGAAGCGCCATGAACAGCTGCGCCTTGCTCGCCAAATAGTGTTCCGGCGAACCGTGCGCATCCGAGTGATCCAAACTGAGATTGGTAAACGCCGCCACGCGACACGGCCAAGCCTTGGCAAAGCCCAGCGCCAACGCTTCACTCGTGAACTCCAACGCGGCATAGCGCCCCCCGCGCTTCAAGCAGCGATCGAGCGTCTCCAAAAAGCCTGCATAGTGAGCAGGCACATCCTGCCGCTCCTCATCCAAAAAAGCACCGACCGTGGTGACCCGCGCCACCGGCCGCGCAAGCTCGCCAAGCAGCGCGGCGATCATGGCCGTAGTCGTGGTTTTGCCATTCGTGCCCGTTACGCCCACGCTAAATAGCGAACTCGCCCAGGGCGGCGCGGCGGGTGGCGGGCGAACGGCGCTCATGTCCTCAACTTACTACTCCGGAGCAGGAAGAGGGGGCGATCGCGAGCCAGCTTCGCACCTCGTAGGGCCCCTGAGCTCCGTGAATGGACGCCCGACCGTGATGCCTACATCCCCCCCCGTCATTGCTCTCGCGGAACGGGCCTGCTCCAGGAAACGAGGGGAGAAAGCCGCGCGGTTCCCGTAACACGCAGAGATCTAGCCCTCGCCGTCACACTTTCAGGGGCTCGTCCGATGGTGGATAGACAACCATGGTGATGCCTGTACGCCTTTCGCCCGACGATCGAGGCAAGCGGCTCGCCGATCCGCGCCTTCGGCGCGAGGTCGAGGCAGTCGTCAAGCGGCGTGTCCGTGGCGACGAAGCGCACGACGTCGTGCAAGCCGCCCTGGCCGACGTATTGTCTGCCGCCCGCGTTCCGGAAGACGCCGAAGAGTTTCGACGCTTCGTGTTCGCCGTCACGCGCAACAAAGTGTTCGATCATTTTCGACGCCGAATGCGCGAAGTGCCCGAAGAAGCCGGGCACGAGCCCGCCGCCACTGAAGAGCCGCTCTCGGCGCGCGATATCTTGCGTTGGGCTGAAGGCAAGCTGCCCGACTCGGACGCCGAGCACACGCTGCAATGGATGCTGCGCGAAGGCGACGGCGAGAAGCTGGAGCAAATCGCGCGCGATGCCAATTTGCCCGCGCCGCGCGTGCGCCAACGCGTTTCTCGATTGCGGCGCTTCTTGCGCGAACGCTGGGCGGCCGAGCTGATGCTCGGCACGCTGGCTCTCTCGCTCCTCACTCCTCTCGGCGTCTACTACTACCGCCATTGGTTCCCCCCGGTCGAACTGGGCGAGCAGCCCGAATTGCAACCCGAACCGCCGCAATCACGCGAAGCGCGAGGCCGCGAGTTGCGGCGCGCAACGCTCGACCGCTGCCCACAAATGGAAGCGAAAGAGTGCCTCGCCGGCCTCGATCGCGCGCGCAGCCTCTACCCCGCGGGCGACGCTACTCCCCAAGTCATCGATGCTCGCCGCGCCGCTGAAGCGCGCCTCACCCCCCCTCCACCCGCGCCGCCCACCCCCAGCGCGATCCCCACGAGCGCTCCGCGTCGTCACATCCCAGGCACGATCGACACCGGCGAGGGGCCGATCGTGCTGCCTCCGCGCGTGACACCGAAGCCTCCCCGCAGCTCAGAAACCAGCCTCTCTCCCGGCAAATAGCGCTACGACCTCGTCGAGCGCTTGCCGGAAACCCGCAACTCGACGCCGAAGGCTGGGTGCGCCGCGGCGCGCTGAGTGACCATGAAAACCAACCCTGCCCCACGGGAGGCGGGATCTGCGCGTGCTCATGCGTTGGCACGCGAGTTCGCGAGTTCGTGAGTTCGTGAGTTCGTGAGTTCGCGAGTTCGTGAGTTCGTGAGTTCGTGAGTTCGTGCATGAACGCACGCGCGAGAGCGAACGGCGAGCTGTCACGATCTGTGTTGCTCACGCGATGAGTCTCTGAAGCGGCGCATTCGAAGCTCGGTTTCACGATTCGCGTGAACGGTCGCTTCGTGGCGTGACGCTTCGAATATCGGCTTCGGCCGAGGAGGCTCGTCATGGAGCGATCGCGTGCGCGCTGCTTGGGCGCGGGGGCAGTGGTTTGTGCTCTTGGTTTGGCTAGCGTTTCGCGCGCAGCAGCGGCGGACGCCTCGACGACGGCAAGGCTCGAGCTTGCGGCAACCCAGGACTCGGCGGGCGTCGTCATCTATCCTGCGCGCGCTCCGGGTGCCCACCCGATCACGGTGCTCTTGCACGGCATGTGCGGGGCCGCCGCACGCGCGTGCCGCTTCTTTGCCGACGAAGTCACGCTCAATTCGAATTTGATTTGCCCACGCGCGAGCGCGCGTTGCGCGGGCGGCGGCGCGAGCTGGCCCGAGCAAGGCGTGGAAGCGGAGGTAGAATCCGCGGTCACGCGTGCCAAAGCTGCGCTCGGTGACGCCGTGGACGAAGCGCACGGTCGCACGCTGATCGGCTATTCTTTAGGCGCATTTCGCGCGCTGCGCATCGCCCAGGGCGGCACCAGCCCATATCCGAGGGTGATGCTGATTGGCGCGCGGGTCGCGCTCGATCGGGCGAAGCTCGAGCAAAACGGCGTGCAGCGCTTGCTGCTGTGCGCCGGCGCTTGGGACATGATGCACGATCACATGCAACGCGAGAGCGCGCGCATGCACGGTGCTGGCCTACATGCGCGCTTCTTGGATTTGGGACCGGTGGGGCACGCGCTCACGGCCAGCTTCGTCGAATACTTGCCCGAGGCGCTTAGCTGGTTGAGCGGCGGCTAGCCACGCGGATCCCTCAGCCACGAATTTTGAGCAAGTGACCTCGTCCAGACGAGGAGGGCGGGCAAAGCAGATCACTGCTTCGTGAAAATGTACTTCACACCAGACCCGGGATCGGTTGGGTAAAGGAGCCAAAACGTCGTTCCGTTGACGACCGTGTAGTCGACCGGCATCGGATCATTGAGTTGGAAATCACTGCTTGGGGCTCCACAGGTGTACGTGAAAACAGGAGGCACCGAGTTGGTGTAGAAGATCCCCGTCCAGCGCAATTGCATGTCGCCGAGATTCTCGTATGAATTCAAAGTAACCTGAGAACCGTTCACCGCGACCGTGAGCGTTTGACCCTCGGGCGGGGCCTCGGCTGTGCCAAAACGTTGTGTGCCTGCCAGCACGTAGGTCCCCGCCGCGAAAGTCCCACGGGTCCCGGCTGGCATCGTTCCGCTGGCGCTAACGGCGGTGACCGTTGGGCCGATTTGCGTGAGCGTGTTACAGCCGTTTAGGGGCGGACGGCAGCTGTTGAGCGACCATTCGCAAACCCCTGGAGAGCAATCCGTATCGACCAGACACTCCACACACTTCGAAGTCGATCCAAGATCTTTACATCTCCGAGCGGATGTCGGGCATGCGCCGCAGCTCGCGCCGCAGCTCGAATCTGATTTGCACACTCCGCACACGCCGGCTCCGCTGCAGCCGAGATTGCTTCCGCCACAGGACACATCCGTGCTTGGGTAGTTGCAGGTGCCAGCGCTGCAGCTGCCGGTTGCTGCGAAGGTGGTTTTCGTCGTCGCATCCTTGCAAATCGCCGCCTTCTGCGTGGTGCACGTCATGCTCAAACATGGATCCGCTTTGCATGCGCCGTTGGCGCAGCCGAAGGCACACGAGCTATCGCTTGCTGCGTAGCTGCAACTGCCACCGTTGCACGTCCCGCTGCTTGCGTATTGGGTGAGCGTGCTCGCGTCTTTACACTTCTGTGCGGGCGAAGAGGCGCACGTAACGCTCAGACAAGGGTCCGTCGTACAGGCCCCCTGCTGACAAGTGCAGCTAATTTGTTGAGAAGCGTAGCTACAGACGCCTGCAGAGCAACTCCCTTGCCGATCGTAGGCGCGGAACTTCGTGCTGCTCTCACAGTCGTTGTCCGGCGGCGAATCGCAAGTTTTGCCGGCACAGGGGTCGGGCGGTGCGCCACCGGAGCTCTCCCCTGACCCGCCGCCGGAGTCTTTACCGGCTGTGCCGCCGGAGTTTTCACCGGCTGCGCCGGCCTCCTGCTGTTGCATTGCTGCTCCGCCGTAGCTTGGTTGGCCTGCTCCGGCACTAGCGGTCGCGGCTCCGCTACTCCCATCGGACACATCGCCGGCGGCACCGGCTTCAGGGTTGGCCTTCGGGCACGTTCTGGTCTCGTAGCAAGAATGAAATTTTGGCGAGCATCCCGCACTGTGCGCTCCGGCGAACCCCAGGCTGCCCAGCAGTAGCCAGACGACGAACTTGGAACTGTTGGATGAAATCGCCATGTGGTCCCTATCGACCACCCTCCCAAGCGGGTGCACTTTTCTTTGATCCCCTGAAGTACCCGCCATTGCAGACTCCCCGTCGTCCGACCGCACTCCAATATCGAGCTTAGGAATCGACGCTAAACGCCTGCATACGGTGGATGCGCCCGTTCTGGCAAGCGTTTCCATCGGCACCTGATACGCGGTTGTGAAGCCCCGTCTCGCTACCCGTCAGAACTGACCGGAGCCGTGTCGAAGTTTGCGCTTGGGGGAGCGCTCTACCGCTCGGGCAGATCTTTACTCACGCTCGTAGGTCCCTACGATTTCCCCCCATGAAAGAACATGCCCCATCATCGCGTCCAACACCGCTTCGCGCTCGGTACCCGCTGCGAGCTGGAGGGGCACGTTCAGAGCAAAGACCTGGAAGTGGTAGTGGTGAAGACCGTGACCCGGCGGCGGAGCCGCGGGCGTGTAGGCCGCTTCGGATCTGCTGTTCTTGCCGAGCAGGTAGTCGTGTTGCGTCTGCGCATCCACAGCGCCAGCGCTGGCGGGGATACCATACACCAACCAATGGACGAACGGTTCCAGTTGCGGCGCATCGGGATCTTCACAAATCACGACCACGGACTTGGCTGCTTCCGGAATCCCGTCGAAACTGATCGGAGGTGGCGCGCCCACGCCATCGACCGTGCAGGAAATAGGCAATGGCATGGCTGGCTCGAAGGCCACGCTGCGTACAGAGATTTCCGGCCCCACGTTGCGCGTTAGCTTGTGGACCGCGAGCTTTTCGTTGCCCGCGCGAATGCCATGCATCGCGTGCCCTGCTGCCACACTGACTTCATGTACGATGTCCATGCCAGGCGCACTGCAGAAAACGTACCGGCGTGCCCTTCGCAAAAGTCGGCCCAAGCAGACGCCGACACGCGGCACCTTGCCGACGCGATTCGTCCCATGTGACGGATCTGCTCGTCAGCTCAACTTCGAACGGTACGCCTCTTCGTCGAAGCCAACCAGCACGAAACCCTTACCCAGCAGAAGCGGGCGCTTGATCAGCTTGCCGTCGGCTGCCAGCGCATCGAGGGCCTCGGCTTCGCTCATGCCAGGCAGGCGTTCACCAAAATTGCCTTCTCGGTACGAAACTCCAGACGTGTTGAACAACCTTTTCAGCGGCAAGTTGCCGCTCGTCAGTGCCTCGCGTAGCTCACGCTTCGAGGGCGGATTTTGCACGATGTCGATCAACTGCACTGACACGTCGTGCGCTGCCAGCCACTTGAGCGCCTTTTTGCAGGTGCTGCATCGGGGATAGTGATAAACGCGAAGTTTGCTCATGGGCGGGCGTCAGACTAGCGCATTTTCGCATCGGTCCCTTCTGTGATAGTGCACGCTTCTTCAGTCATGAAGAGCAAGCGCCTGACGTCGTCCCTCGTTGCGCTCGGGTTCGTTGCAGCGGTCGGTTTCGGCTATTCGCGGTTGAGCCAGAAAGTCCCCGCCTCATCAACCGCAGGGGCGATTCCAGCGTCGCCTGGCTCCAGTGCTACCACCACGGCGCCAGGCAAAGACGTGTGCGAAAAGGCATCGGACCGCTGTGCTTGTGCTGCCGACCACGGCGCGCAGTTGCTTCACGCATCTTTCCCAGAGCGCGCATTGCAGCTGACCAGTCGTGCTCCAGCGTCGTGCACGGCATCCTCCTTCCTCGCGGTCCGCGCCGAGGCCTTGGCTGCGGTCGAGCGTTCGGACGAGGCAAGGAAAATTGCCACGGAGGTTCTGAAGAATGAGCCGCTCAATCGCTTTGCGCGCCGCGCACTGGCGATTGCCGCCATTCACGCCCGCGACTTCTCCGCGTCGGACGCGGAGCTCAGCAAGCTGCTAACGGAAGATCCGAAGGACGTGGATTCTCTGTTTTATGCCGCGCTTTCGCAGCGTAAGCGCGACCACTACAACGGCGCCCGCGAGGGCTTTCTTCATGTGCTCCGACTCAACGCACAGCATATCGACGCCCGCTACAACCTGGTCACGCTCACTGCTGCTGCGGGGGCTGCCCAAGAGGCCGAACACGACTATCAAGAATTGTTGCAGATCGCGCCGATAGGTGACGCCCGCTTGGTTGCTGCGCGCGCAGTGCTGAGCCATGCGGCCGGCGCTGGGCCTACAGAGTTGCCTGTCGTACATCGAACTTCACCAGCCGGCAGTGTCTCACCTACACGCTGACTATCGCCTCTCGCGCCCTGACAAATGGGATTGTGGTGATGCAAAAGTCGGCCTAGCGTGGAGAGTCTATGCAGATCTCTTTTCGCTCCGTTTCAACGCGCGCGTTGCTGAGCGCTCTCGCGCTCTCGTGCACGACGCTAGTCCTCGCTGCTGGTTGCGGTGGGGGAGAGTCGGGCGGCGGATCGCCGAGCGGCGGTTCTGGCGGCGACGCCGGTGAAGATGGCGAGGGCGGCAAGGCCGTCGCTGGCAAAGGTGGCAAGAGCGGCGGAACGTCTGGCGCGCCTGCGGTCGACGCTGGCGCGGGAGGCGAGGCCGACGCGGCCGGTGCCGGTGGCGAGGCGGGCTCCGGGGTAGTGGGGCCTCCCGCTCAAAATAACTCCGCCGTTTCTTTCGTGAGCACAGGCGTCGTCTCGAAGAGCAAGAACTTCATACTGATTAGCGGCCTGGGCGAGAGCCTCGGCGGCACCGTCGGCTCGAAGCAATCGAAGTCGCTCAAGTACACCTACATTCCAGGCGTCATTGCCGCTTCGTCACCGTGAAGCGCGCGACGCGTTCAAGCATTCAACGCACTTGGTCGGGTAACTATTGGGAGTACTGCTGATGTCAAGAATCTCGAAGATCGCTGTATTGGTCACCTCGTTGGCTTTCGCGACGGTGGGCTCCTCGGCATTGGCCGCCCCACAAATTGTCCCCCAGACCCTGACCCAACAAGGCCGGTTGCTGGATAGCGACGGTGCACCAGTCGACGGTGTGCAACTGACGTTCACGTTCTCACTCTACACCGCTGCCAGTGCCGGCACTGCCATCTGGAGCGAGCAGCAAACAGTGACGCCCGACAACGGCTACTTCTCCGCCAAAATCGGCGAAGGTACCGCCTTTACAACGGACATCTTCGACGGCAGTAGGGGCACGCTCTATCTGGGCATCAAGATCGGGTCCGACGCAGAGATGGCGCCACGCCAAGAGTTGACCAGCGTTCCGTTCGCGATGCTCGCGCTCAACGCCGTGTCCGCGACGCACGCGGCCTCTGCGGACCTCGCCACCAAAGCAACCAGCGCTACGACCGCCGATCTGGCGACGAAAGCAACGACTGCCGATCTCGCCACGAAAGCAACGAACGCCACTAGCGCGGATACGGTGAAGTCCATTGCTGGGAACCTCGTGGTCAAGTATGTAACGCTCTCCAGCCAAACGGCGGTTGTCGCCTGCGATACGGGTACAGTCATGGTCAGCGGCGGCTGCAGCCCAACCGGTACCGGAGCGTACGTGGTCAACGCGGGCTATTACCCGAGTTCTTCGAGCACGGCGATCGCGGCTAAGAGCTATACTTGTACTTGTGGTGGTAGCGCGAGTTGTAGCGGCATCGCGACGGTGATTTGCGCGAAGTAGTCGAACCCCGGTAGCTTCGAATTCCGCAGTTGGCGCCTCACGGAAGCGCTTCGGGTAAAATCACCGTTGGTTCCAATAGCTTGGCGGCCCTGTCCGCCGAGAGTTGGGAAACCTTCGCTTCCGTTGGACGGAACAACCAAAAGCGCCGAGCGCGATCCGAGCTCACGACACAGAGCTCGCCGGCCTTGCTGCGCACTATTGCGGCTACGCGCGGGGCGTTTTCGAAATCCAGCTTCTGGATGCGCGTTGGAAAGCCTTGCCGCAGTCGTAGCTCCTTCGCGAGCTCGTCGAGCGTGGATTGCGTAGTGCTGAACTGCACCGCGCTCGGCACGGTCCTCTGCCCATAGAAGTCCAAGTAGTAGGCGAGCGCCCCGCTTGCGCTATTTGCGAGATCGGTTTGGAACCGAGTTAGGGATCCTGCCCCTAGGTAGGGTTCCAAGTGTCGAGTCAACTCCAGCGCGCTCTGCCGCGCTCGCTCGGGGGTGCCATTGACGATTTCGACTGCGCCTGCCGAGCCAATGCTCAACCCGCAGCAGAACGCGGATGCAAGCGCGAGCTCCGCGCAGCCACGCAGGGTACCAACTCGGTGCGGTCGAATCGCAACGATCGCAGTTCTGCGCTTCCGTCTCAAGGCCAGGGCTAGGATTGTGCTCGCGGCGAGCCCTCGCCAAATCCAGACACTACGCAGGTACGGGGTGAGATCGTCGTGCAGTTCGACGTCCACCTTGACTGCGGCCGGACCTCTCAGCGGACCGGCACGTACGAAGTTTCCCCAACGGTCGACCGCGCCAGACGGCCCTCCAGCACTTGCCCAGACCAGTGAGCGTCCAGTTTCGATGGCCCGCATCCTTGCCAAGGCCAAATGTTCGAAGCTGAGCAACCCGCTGTGGAACGAGATGTCACTAGTGGGACTGACTAGCAGGTTCGCGCCAGCCCGTGCCAAAGCGTGCGGTCCGTCCGTGAGCAAAGATTCCTGACAGATCAGGATCCCGACCCGCACTCCCGGCAAGATCGGAGTCGGCTGGAAGCTCTCCCCACGTTCATACTCGACCTCGCCAAAAGGTGCCAGGTTCACCTTCCGGTGCACCCCCACGAGCTTACCACTAGCATCGATGCTGCCGACCGCATTGTAGATCCCACCGCGTTCGGTCGGGAGGTACGAGCTTAGCAGCACTGCCTGTTGCTGCGCGCGAGCATAGTTTTGGAAGCGCTGGCGCACCTTCGGCACGAGCAGCGAATAGCTGCCATCGTACGTCTCAGTCAGAGCAAGCAAATCGACGTCCGCGAGTTCTGCCAACTGCTTCGTCAATATTTCATCGAATGCGTCCGAGAGCTCTGGGTGCTGCATTCGCTGGGAGAAATACGCGCTCGGCACGTTCATCTGCGGGATGCCGACCTTCAATACGCGATCGGATCTAGGAGCCGTGAGGTGTGCGATGGCACTCGCGCAGAGCACCACGCCGAGCGCTCCCGCGAGGGGACGCAACACGCCCAGCACGCCCTCGATGCGTTGCGGAAATTGTTGCGCAAGGCGCACTCCGCAACCAATGGTCCCGGCGACCATGATCCCGCACACCAAACTGCTACCAAGCAGTCGCGCGCCGCCCATCAACACGGGTGCCGCCGCGATCGAAACCAAGCCTTCGCCTTTGGTAGGGAATCCCAGGCAGTCCCCGAGATCCATGCACAACTTCCAGGCGCCAGCGGTCGCACAGAACGCGACTGCATCGAACGGCCTTCGGCTCGCGGCATGCGCCAAGAGTGCTTGCGGTAGCGCATACAGTCCAGTGCCAATCAGGGTCAACGCGATTGGTACGATCAAGGCCCACTCGCGCGACGAAATGGTGATCACCCAGAAAATGCCGACGCCAAATGCAACGCCTATCCTAGCGGCCGCAAACCACGAGCGCGCGCACGCAGCCCAGTACGCTAGCGCGATGAGCGCGATCGGCATCAGCGCCGCAAAGCCGATGCCGGGATGGCTGTACGCCGAAAGCGCGCCCGTTGCGAGAGCGAGTGCTGCTTCGTGCGCCCACCGACCACGCCCTTGCAGCGCGTTGAGAAAGCCGAGAACGCGCACTCAGTTGCTCGGCTACGATGGTTAGAACGAAACGTTGAGGTCGAGAATCATTTCGCGCGATGCAGCTTCGGCGATGATGGCTTTGCCCTCGCCTTTGGGCAACCAGACGCGCACGCGATCACCCGAGCTGAGTTGACTTAGCAATTCACCGAGTCTGCCCGGCGCTCGTGTCAAGGTGGTCGCAGTCTTGAAGCCGGAGCGCAGCAACTTGACCTCGATGCCCTCGACCACGTAAGCACTGGCAACCAAAGCGAGCCGGTCTGCGCTCGTCGGCGGCTTTTGAACCAGGGCGTGGGTTAGGTAGACGTAACGGAGGCCACTGCGCGTCCTCTCCGCTGAATCGGGCGGGCCCGCTGCATCTGGTGTGAGTGCTGGGACTGGCTCGACCGCGTTGCCATTCGCATCGCGAACGCTCACGTGACTGATGTCCAACAGTTCGAGTTCGAAAACGAGATCCGCCTCGGGCCACGCGGGTGGCTTCCAACCTGCGAGTGCGGCGCGCGGTACCCAAAGCAGCACGTGGCTACCGACTTTGAGCTGTGTGAGCAGGACGCGCAGGCTTGGTGCCAGCGTCGATACCGAAAACCCCGCTGGCTGAGCTTCGGGATAAGACGAGAACGCCAATTGGCCATCCCCGGTCCACATGCTGAAGTCGACGACGATGGTGTCGACGGGGCCGGGAGAATCACCGCTGCCCGAGCGCAGGATCTGAAAGTGCACGCCTCCGGCACCCGTTATGGCGTCAGCGGGCGGAACTAGCGGTGGCGCCTTCAGGCTGTCGCGCGCCACGGCGGCCCGACTTTTCGCTGGCGGCTGCGGGACTGCCTCGGATGCTACGGGAATCGCGCTGGCGCTAGGCGCCGCGCGGAGCGACTCATTCGTTGGTTTCGCGCACGCACAAATCAGCAGCGTGCATTCGAGCAGCCAAGTGAGCGCGACTAGTGTACGTCGAAGTGTGCCCGCGCCCACCGTCACTGCGCACACTTGAACGGCACCGGGAAGCGCGTAACGAGCACGTTCGCACGCAGATCAGTGGGCGGGCTCCAAAGCTTGGTACGTTCGACCAACTTGAGCGTCGCACCGCCGGTGGATGTCACGTCGACCGCGGTAATTTCGGGTCCGACGACACCGGCGTCTTCCGGCGCTGTCTGGAAGTCGTTGCTCGATGGATTGTAGGTCGCGATTACTCCACGCGTGAACGGCTCGTAGGCGACGAGTTGTCCCGCACGACCCAGGTCGAAATTCACACCCGCGCCCGCGTTGAGCGTCACGCCGTACAGTGCATTCTCGGAATCTGCGGTGACGAGGGCAGTTTTTTGGCACTCGGCGACTGTCATGCCCGACAGATCGTTCGCGCTCTGCGGTGCATCGAAGCTATCTGCCGATTCCGGTGCGTTGGGTGTGGCGCGATACACTTTGACGTTGCCGGCTGCCGGAGAGAGAGCAAAGAAATCGAGCTGGTCCAGTTGGCTCGCGTAGGCCACCGGTTTGCCTTGGTAGCTGCCCAGCACGTGACCTAGGGCCGAGCCGATCGTATCCCCAACAGGAATCGGCTGCACGAACAGCTGGCATACCTTGTTCTTGTCGCAGGTTTGCTGCAGACCCAGATCCAGCGTACCGCCTACCCCCGTCGCGTCTGCGGCGGTGCCGCGAGTGCCGATCAGCGTAACCATATTGCCAACGAACGCAGTCGCTGGAGTGTACGCCGAGGCGATCGTCTTGACCGCCTTCACATCCGTCGTGTCGAGTATCGTGAGCGCCGGCACCGTGGTTGCACCAGAAACCACGTGCGATAGGTAGGCCACGCGGTTATTGAGAACGGTCAGCGTGCCCGGCACCGGCGGTGGAAGCGTGGTCAACTTGGAAAGCGTGATCCACTTGTCGTTCGTGTCGTCGAAATACCGAACCTGGAGGTCGACTACTTTGTCAGGTTTCGCTGGGAAATCAGCGCCAACGAAGACGTACCAGACGTCCTTCTGATCGGCGCCGTCGTAGGCGATCCCGGCGACCTGCGCAGTCTGTGGCAGGGTGTCGCGTGCCAGCTCCTTGCCCGAGGCGGGTGCAATCACGGAGATCAGGCCTTTGACTTGATCGAGATCGGTTCCGCCGATCACGATCAGCCCACGGCTGGGCACGGGACGTACGTCGCCGGGATTACCAGCTGTGCCCGTAGTTCCCGCTGCGCCGCCCGGCGACTCGCCCGCATCGCCCACGGTGCCGCCATCGTCTGCACCGGCGTTGTTGCTGGGCGCGCCGGCTTTAGCGACTCCGCCGGAAGCAGCAGAGCCCGCGGAATTCCCAGAGCCGCCGTTTCCAGCGGTATCGTCGTAGAAAGTACGGTCGGGAACGCTGCAACCAACGCCGTAAGCGGTGAGGCCGAGGAAGCAAGCGCCTGCCGCGAAAGCGGCGTGCGTGGGACGAATTTGCATGAATGGTACCAAAACAGCTCTGCGATTTTTTCGACGCGACATCTGCCTAGAACCTTCCGGAGAGGCCGGCTGATTGATAGCCGATCCAAGGGGTAATCCCGGCGGTGGACTCGGTGTGCTTGCCGCCACTCAAGACCAACAACGTAACGCCCGTGATTAGCCCAACGCCGCCGACGGCATAACTGACGACCGATAGCGTGCCGGCGCTCTTGTAGTCGTCGTCGAGAGCGTCCACCTCGCCCTTCTTGCTCAGCGGGCAACCTGCGGGCGAACTGCACAAGTCATCTGCGTCGGACTTCTTGCTGTTGGCCTTGAGCAAGAATACCGTACCGAGGCCGACGCCCACGACGCCGACGCCAAGCGCGACGTAACCACCGATTTTCATCGCATTGCCGTCGCCCCCGCTCGTCGATTGGGAGGGCGGAGGTGGTGTCGTCGCGACTGGAGGTGTGGGCGTGGCGGCGACTGGCGTCGCTGCAGCACCGGGTGCCAATACGCCCGGCGCTGACTTGACCGTCAGGGTCAACGCGTCGCGGCCGCCTTCAGGCACGCTTACCGTCACCGGATCGCTCTGCAAATTCGTGCCGGTCGCTCGAAATGTGTGGCTACCGGGATCGACCGGCAGAGGCAGTCCAATCAGAGCGGGAGGCACCTTCTCGCCGTCCATCGTTACCGTCACTGGTCCCTTTTCGCCGTCGAGCTTCACGGTGACCGCTGCAATTCGCGCGTCGAGCCCGCCTACCTCTTGCTGCGCCGAGGTTTGTGCCTGGCGAAAGGCATCTGGTGCGTCCGGCCCGTACTTTTCGCGAATGACCTTATTGTAGTTCTCGCGTGCGTTGACCAAGTGTCCAAGCTTCTCTTGTGCGCGCGCAAGGTATAGTAAGTGGACAGGCGAATGCACCAAGGACTCTGCTCGTGAGAACAGATCCGCAGCTTCGGCGAAGCGCTTTTCGTTTAGTGCCTTAACGCCTTCGGTCGCGGCGACGCGCGCCCCCGCGCGGTCATCGTCTGATTCCGCCCAAGCTCTCGGCTCCCCGAGGCTCATTCCCAATGCGATCGTGAGCACGGCGGCGATTCCGCGGCCCGGTCCTCGAAAATCCCGTGAGTAGACCATGGCTTGCGACCGTAACATGCGTGCCCAGGGGCGTCACTCCCCGCCGGTGAGCGGGTGGGAGCGTGTCGCACCTGATGGTGTTGCGGTGTCAGGATTCGCCGTCTTCTCTAGTGTGTGGGACGCGCAGGCGACGTGTTGCCTTTGCCCAGCTCTGATTTCACATTCAGCGCGCCGCCATGGCACACAGCGGTCTCCTGAGCGCGGTCGAGGCGGTCACGCTCGGAGATGGAACCGCGCTGGCGGGCTGGCAACGCACGATCAACAACGTCGGTAACATCAAGCTCTTGGCCGTCAACGGCGTGTTCGAAAACGACTTTCAGTAAGCCGTCGTGAGCTGAAGAGGCCGCGCGAAGTGCCAGGCCTCGAGCCGACTTGGGGGGGCACGCTCTGCTTCGCTGCGAGAGAGTGGGTGATCGCGGCCCAGGTCGCAACTCGCGTTCTTGCATTTTGCGGCCTGATGGCGCGCTTCAATGGCAGGGACGCGCGAGGCGGCGTAGCGTTGGTGATTCGAATAGCGGCGCTCTCAGCGCGTCGCCTTGGAGCCTTCTTGAGCCAGGGCGGTCTGAAGGCGAAGCAAGCTAGCGTCGCAAGCCGCTGCCAACGGCGGCTTGTCTTCGAGCGAGAGCTGGAGCGACCGGACGTTCGTGTTGCGACGTGACAGCGCCACAATCTGGCCCTGGATGCTCTTGAATTGCTCGAACGTCGCTTCAACAGAGGTGATGGCGTTGGGTGCAACCAGCCCACGCAGCGCCGTCAATGCTTCGGTGGTCTGTGTTTCCAAAGTCGCCATTTCTTTTTCCATGGCCGTCATTGCAGCGTCGTCCGCGGACGCGATGTGGGGGCCTTGCAAGATCTGAAGCCGCTGCACGCTCGACACGGCCGTTGCAACCAGAGCTTCGGCGCGACAGCGGTCTTTCGTCGTGAGTGAAGGCGGAAGCGGTGCCAGAGCCGCCTCGAAGCGATCGGCGGTCTCGCGCGCGGGGCCGAACGATAAGTGCTGCGCCTTTAAGTTGGTGTTCTCCACGGCCAAAGCGAGCACGCGCTTATCGACGGCTAGGTAGTCCGCAAACTGCTTTTTGAATCCCTCCAGGATTTGGAGTTCATTGGAAACTCCTAGGCTCTGCGCCAGATTACTCAACGCGAGGACGTCGTGCTCGACGGTATTGAGCGCTTGCTCCGCCTCGCGCGCGAAAGCCACGGATGCCTCGTCGGTGTCCGCCATGACCGCGCGATTGGAAGCGTCCGCTGCCCTACCAAACTGAACGCGCAAATCGATCGATAGCCGGCGCGCCTCGCCGAGCTCTGCTTGGACCGTGGCCGGTCCGTGCGTGCAGCCAGTGCCGCTCGCCAAGGTCGAGCAAGCGAGGCCTGCCAGCAACGCAAAGGTCGCTAGCCGCGAGACAGATGACGACAGAAGGTTCACGCGGCGCATGCTAGCACGGGCACACTCAGTACGTTCTCAGGCGGTAGCCGATTGCCGGAACGGTCGTTAGGTGGCGCGGTCGCGCCGGATCAGCTTCGAGCTTGTGTCGAAGCTGTACCATGTACACGCGCAAGTACTGCGTGTTGTGCGCGTAGGCTTCTCCCCAAACTTCTTGGAGCAAATGTCGATGAGTGAGGACGCGCCCTGCGTGCTTCATCAGCATAGCGAACAACCTGAATTCGGTGGGTGTGAGGTGAACCTCCCGTCCGGAAACGAACACGGCATGACGCTCGAGGTCGAGCTGCAGTGCGCCCGCGGTAATCACGGATTGCGCTGCCGCGCCGATCTTCTTCGTCGCTGCGCTTTTCAAGGCAACGCGAATGCGAGCCGCCAACTCGCCGGTGCCGAAGGGCTTGGTCAAGTAGTCGTCAGCACCGGCGTCCAGCGCAAGCACTTTGTCTTCCTCGAGTCCTCTTGCCGAAATCACGATGATCGGGAACACAGCCCACTCGCGCAGCCGTCGCGTCACTTCCAATCCGTCCATGTCGGGCAACCCTAGATCCAGCAAGACGAGATCGGGGCTTCGTGACGCTGCCTTGCCCAAGGCATCCGTCGCAGTTGACGCCTCGAGCAGCCGGTAGCCGCGGCTGGAAAGTGAGGCTCCAAGGAACCGACACATAGCGGGCTCGTCTTCGACGACGAGCAGCAGGGGAGCTGGGTCCGTCACGCGGCGGATCCCTCTGGCCGCGCGAGAGCGAACCGCACCAGTCGTCGATCGTCGTCGGAAAGGATCGCGGCATCGGCCTCGCTCACTGCCAGGGCGGCGGTCCGATCCCCTTGAGCGAATAGGATGTCGATCAAGAGCTTGCTGGTTTCGGTGGTCCACTGTCCCAAGCGACGAGCTTCCTGCAAGAGTTCCTGCGCCTCGAGAGTTCGATTGCAACAGTGCAGGTACGCGGCGAGCAAGTGTACGTCCAGGCGCGCATCCGGCAAATGCTGGAGTGCGGCGTGTGCCATGAACGGATCGCGGCTCCCGATTCCGGCCCAAGCGAAGGTTGCCCACAATTTTTGACGTTGCTCTTTCGACCTCGCTACCGCGAGCGCGGCGCGCACGAGTGCGATGCTCCGCCGATGCTCTCCGGCGCTCAGTGCTGCGCGTGCCTCCTCCAGCTTGCCGTTGATATCGCTCTGTCGGTCGAACTCCTCTTGGAAGGCCTCGTATGCGGCGCGCGTCGAAGAAATGGCCACGAACAACAGCGCGAGGAACAAGAGCGGCGACTTGGGCAGATTGAAGATGGCGAACACGGCCCCAATCGCTAGGCCTCCGGACGCGATGGCATGGCCAGATCGCAGGTGCGGTGGCAAACGTCGCGCCAGCTCACTCCCCGCGCGAAATGGCAAGAGCGGCATGACCTGGGCGATACCCCAGATTGCGTGTCCGTTGCCGAGCTCGCGGAGCGCGAGCGAAAATCCCGGAGCGTGCACGCGCCGGCTCGCAACCATGAGCACGGCCGCAATCGCGACGTTGGCAAGTGACCCGATGATGGTGAACGCAAACGCTGCGCTGCCGCGCAGCTCCGGTCCGGAAATCTCCGTTCGGCTCCCAGCCAGCGAGAGCGATACGCGCGCCGATCGATCGAGCGCGCGCGCCAAGCCAGCCCGACTCAACTCATGCACCAACAGGATGGAAAGCAGCAAGACCAACACGCGAAGCGTGCCCAATGGTCCTCCCGCAAGGCCAAACAGGGCGCCGAACAGCACCAGCCTAGCGTCGACGCGGACCCGCAGTTTGGGTTCTGGGCCGTTCAATTCGGCTTGGCGAGCAAGCATGGCCCGCACGTTGAGCTTCCATGCCTCGACTAAATCGAGGCGGCCCGTCACGGTCCGGTCTGAGCCAAACTCCGTTTGCTTGCCGGGGATCAGCGAGCGCATGACCCAGCTAAAGCAGGGGGCATGCCAACCCTCCGAACTGTGCGAGGAGCGCTTGTCTGGCGGGCGTTGCCCGTGCGAGAGCGCATGCATTCCCTCACGCTTCGTGCGGGAATGCACGATTTTTCGACACGCTCCGAGCACCGCGTCAACGGCGGCGCGCGGGCAAGTTCCCGATACATCGGCCCAGAATTTCACGGCGTCGAACGATGCCGACGAACACGTTGCGGCTGTCGACGACAGGGACGAAGTTTTGGTCGAGCGCGCGGGTGAATAGCTCTTCGACCTCGGCCTCAATCCCCACCGCGCGCACCGTTCGCAGCACGGGCACATCCGTGAGCAGCACGCGAGTGATGCCTCGCAAGCTCGAGTGAGCGCTGCGCACGAGCTTACGGAGTAGATCGCCTTCCGTAATGGTCGCGACGTAGAGCCCGTGCTCATCGAGGATCGGCAACGCCGTGTAACCGCTTTGCTCCATGCTCTCGATCGCTCCTCGAACCGTATCGTCGGTCCTCAACCACACGGTCTCGAGCTTGGGTGTCAGAAAGAAGGCGATGTTCATGGCTGCGTCGAGCGATGCACTGGTCGTGCCACGAATTGAGCTTGCTGCCCGCAATGGGAGTCCGACTGGCAACTTGCAGGAGCGCACGGTCAGCCATGCGCGCCTGCAATGGGTCGTGATTTTGAGCCAGTTCCTGCCCTGTTTTTCGCCTTTCGGAAGGTGCGTGCGGATGCGAGCCACGCGCTCGCAGCGTGAACAGACCTGGAAGCAATAGCGCCAGACGCTGTATTTGTTTTTGCCCGGCATGCTCATCTACGCCGTGTCGGCCGGGCGTGCGGCGTTGCATGCTCGGCCGCCGCCAATTTCGTGCGTACGGGCCCGCTACGGGCGCTCGTTGCCCGAAAATCAGCAACTTGCGCGCTGGTCCGTTCGTTGCAACGTTGTGCCCAGCGGAGGCACCGGAAATGTTGCTTTTTCTCCTACGCGGTCAATCCCATCGCTCGCCTCGGCCCGATGCGCGCGAAAAGCGGCGTGACTACACCGTGGAACTGCTCGCGGCGGCGCTTTTTCTGAGCGGCTGGTGCGTGCTCCGCTTGGTCGTGTCGCGCGACACTAGCCACGGCTTCGATGCCGCGTTGGCTGTGTCGGGGCTGGCCGTCGGTGTCGCGAGCGTCGTACACTGTTTGCGCGCTTTGCGTGTGGCCCAGCGCAGGGTGCGCGCCGAACGAAGCCGCGTCCGCGCAGCAAAGAGGCTCACGCGCGCCGCCAAACGCCGCGAACGCGCCCAAAGGCGAGCCTAGAGGCGACGCCCGGTGCCCACCGGCTTCCGCCTGGCTTTTGGAGAGTGGGCGATCGCGCTCCAGCATTGCAGCTCGCGCTGCGCTGAGTTCCGAACTTTTCGCCGACTGTGAAGCCGTGGCTCAGCCTTTTGCCACCGGCTCGGATGGTCCTCGGCCACGCGGGACGCGCAGTCGGAAGGTGCTGCCCTTTCCCAGCGCGGTCTCGACGTCGAGGGTGCCGTTGTGACGCGTCGCGATCTCTTTGGCGATCGCCAAACCAAGGCCATGGCGTCCCTTGAGCGTCGACGGCTCCGAGCCGCTCCAATGCCGCTCGAAGATGCGCGGCAACTGCTCGGGCGCGATGCCGTCGCCGTCGTCGCGCACGGAAAACACGTGCTCTTCTCCGTCCACGTAGCTGCTCAGCCAGACGTGTCCGGCATCATGGGTATGCCGAATGGCATTCGATACGAGATTGCTGAGCACGATCGTGATTTTTTCGGGGTCGACCTCCACCAGCGACTCTGACTCGCCCCCCTCGATCTGCACTGTGACATGCTTCAGTTCGGCCATTTTGCGATGCGCGGAGGCCACTTCCTGCAAGAGCGCGCGGGGATTGATGGGGGCGCATTGCAATGCCCCGGCCTCGCGCTCGATGCGCACCAGATCCAAGAGCTCGTTCACCGTACTTTGTAGGCGCTCGGTTTCGTCCCGTGCGGTGATTGCCAGCTCGCGTTGCATGCTCTGTAGCGGCCCCGTGGACTCCTCTAGCAACATGTGGGTCGCGAGCCGTAGCGAGGTGAGCGGCGTCTTGAGTTCGTGACTCACGGTCGCCACCACGTCGCTCTTCAGCGCGTCGATACGTCGGAAACGCGTCACGTCTTGTGCGACCACGATCACACCGGCGCCACTCGCCTCATCGCTTTCCAGCGGTGAGGCCCGCACCAAGAAGTATTTCTCTCCGTCGCTCGTGATCCAGCGCATCGCCTCGGCCAAGCTTTGTGGGAGCAGCGCTTGCCCATGGGTCAACACCGCGTCGCGCGCGATCGCGATCGGCTCGGGGATCTCGATGCCGCCACGCCGCAGCAGGTCGACGTCTCCGGATACCAGCCCGAACGTCGATTCGGCCGATTCATTGGCCAAGAGCACTTCACCACGCGTGCTGAAAACAATCACGGGATCGACCATCGACGAGATGGTGGCTCGCGAAAGATCTTTGGCTGCGAGCAGTTCGCCGAGCGAGCTCTCTCGGTAGGCGCGCAGCCGCTCCTGCATGCGGTTGAGCGCGTGCCCGAGCACGTTGAGCTCGCTCACTTCGGGTACCGGGATGTTGGTATCGAGCTTTCCCTCACCAATGGCACGCGCGTGTTGGGCGAAGGAAACGATCGGGTCGAGCACGCTCTTCGGAATGCGGAGCGCGAACCAGCCTGCAACGCTCAGAGCCAGGGCGGTGGCGAGGACGGCAAGCTCCAGGGTCCGCCGCGCGGTGTGGCGCGCCTGCTTATCGGCCCATTCCATGTTGCGCTGATTCATCAAGCGGATGTTCGTCACCTTGCTGCGAACTGCGTTGAACCTGGGCAAGAGATCTTTGAAATAGCCGTCGACCCGTTGTTCGGGCGGGCCGCTGAGCACTCGATCCACCTCGCGTACGTATTCGCGGTACAGCACATCGACCTGATGTACTTCCGCGCCTTCGCCGGGCAAAGTCACGTTGCCCGCCTCCTGCGCGAAGGCTCTGACGAAGCCGGCGCGATGCTGCGCGAGCAGTGGCGCCGCAATGTCGCCGCGGCCACTGGCGCTGAATAACGCCGCCGAGTCTTGCCGCTCGAGGGCTTCGTTCATCTCTTGGCAGGCGACGACCGATACGTAGTTTTCGCGCAGGATCAGCCCGATCGCCCCGCCCAAGCGGGTGACGGCGGCCGTCGACAGCGCGCACACCACGACCAGCGTGGCGCCCACGACCGCGAGCGCGCGAAACAGTCGCGAGCGCAAGGACATGCGCCGACCGAGCGGCGCTGCGGGCGGGGGAGAAGAGCTCATCTGAGGCCGTAGCGCTCGCGCTTTCGATACAAGGTGGACGGGTCGACGCCGAGCGCCTTGGCCGCTGTATCGAGGGTTGGGTGTCGCGCCACCACCTGCGCGATATGGCGTCGCTCCGCGGCTTCCAGGGACTCATCGCCGTCTTGCAGTGGCACCACCGAGCGAGAGCTGACGCGGACCTCTTCCGGCAACAGATCGGGCGTGAGCACCTCCCCGTTGGCGAGCAGGGTCGCCCGCTCGAGCACGTTCGAAAGCTCTCGAATGTTGCCGGGCCAGTCGTACGCGACCAGCGCGGCCATCGCTTCGGGCGAGACGCTCATGGTCTTCGCTCGTCCCGACTGCGTCACGGGCCTGAGGAATGAAGTCACGAAGCCCGGAATGTCTTCGCGCCGTTGGCGCAGCGCGGGCAGGCGGATGGTGACCACGTTCAGGCGGTAATAGAGGTCATCTCGGAATGAACCATCCGCGACGGAGCCCTTCAAATCTCGGTGGGTGGCGGCGATGATACGCGCGTCCGAGTGGCGCGGTTCGGTGTCGCCGACGCGCACGTACTCGCGCTCTTCGAGCAGGCGTAAGAACTTGCCTTGCGTCTCTTTTCCCAGATCGCCGACCTCGTCCACGAATAGGCTGCCATTCTTGGCGGCCTCGACGTAACCAGCGCGCGGCTGATCGGCGCCGGTGAAGGCGCCTTTGGCGTGCCCAAATAGTTCATTTTCAATCAGGTTCGTGCTGATCGTGGCGCAGTTCACGGTCACGAACGGCCGCGACGCGCGCGTCGATCGCTGGTGGACGTGGCGGGCCAGGAGGCTCTTCCCAGTCCCCGTTTCGCCCAGCAAGAGCACCGTCGCGTCACTACTGGCGACGCGCTCGGCTAGTGTGTACGCCTCCAGTACTTGCGGGTTGCTGCTCTTGACCGGCGTGCGGCGGCTGTGGCGTTCTACCTCCGCCAACTCCTGACGCATGCGGGCGGAGTCGAGCACCCGCGCCACGACGTGCTTGACGGCTGCGGGGGTGAACGGCTTGGCGAGATAGTCCGAGGCGCCAGCGCGCATGGCCTCGACCGCGTTGTCGATCGTCGCATACGCGGTCATGATGATCACCTGCGCGCCCGGTGCCTCCTGCGAGAGAGCGCGGGTGACCGCCAGCCCGTCCATACCGCCTAGCCTCAGATCGACGAGGGCCAGGTCGGGCGGCTGCTTCTTGGCCAGCGCGAGCCCGGCTTCGCCGCTACCTGCGACGGAAACGGAATAGTCGCCTGATTCCAAACACAGACGCAGCGTGCGGCGGATCGACTCATCGTCGTCGATCACCAAAATCTGTGGTTTTGCGGTCATGCTCGCCCTTTCATCCAGTGATGCCGGGTTCGGCGCTGCCCGGCGCGAGGCTTTGCGGGTTGGTCGCCATGCGCGAGAGGGTTTCGGGGTGGGCCAAGACCTGCGGCTCCTCGAAAGAGTGTGTGATGCGTAGTACCAGGCGCTCGGTGGTGGCGCCGGTGGCGATCAGGAAGGCCTGTTTGTCCGCGGCAACGCGCGCATAGAGCGCGCCAGTCTCTGTTGCCACCAGACCGAGAGCGAACACGATCACGTCCGGTTTCTTGTCGCCGATGGGGCCCAGCGCGAGCTCGTTCACGGCGTTCGATACGAACCAGAGCGACTTTCGGCCATGGTGCTCGAAGGTTGGCACGGCCCGGGCTCCCGCATAAGCGCGTAGTCGGGCCAGGCCTTCCGCGGGCAGGATGTCCTCGGTGACTCGTTCCTCTTGGAGCGCCAAGGCCGCTCGGTAGGCGCGGTCAGCGTCGCGATCGTGTCCGAGCAGCTCCGCAACCAAGCCCAACAAGGCCATGGCCTCGCCGTCGAGCGGCGAAACGGCGCGCGCCCTCGCCAACGGCGCTTCGGCGTCTCGCAGCCGCCCCTCGACGACCGCGCGACGGGCGTTGGTCATGGCCGCGGCGTACTCCAGCGCGCCGTTGTGACGCGTGCGCGAATTTTGCAGCACGCGTTCTACGGCGGAGACGATTTCGCGCGGCGTGAACGGTTTGGGGACCACGTCGTCCACGCGGGCACGGATCAGCTCCTGCATCACTCGCGGCGTCAGCAGTGTGCCCGTGACCACGAGGGGTAGCTCGGGATAGTCGGCGCGCAAAGCGCGCACGCCGTCCGTGCCTTCCGAATTGGTCGCCCGCATTTCGAGGACTGCCGCGTCCATCGGTGTACCGTCGAGCAACGCTCGCGAGGCCTCGACGGTCGATGTGCTGGTGGGTGCAAACCCGGCTGCCGAGAGCGCGTACTCCAACATGCGACGGATCGTCGCATCGGGCTCGATAATCAGCACGCGGCGATTCATGGCTCGGCGAGCCCCGCTTCTTCGTCACGTCGCTCGCCGACCACCAGCACGTCCACTTCAGGCACGGCTCGCATGAATTCGGCCAGGATCGAGCCGCGTAGCCGCTCTTGCAAGCGACTCTGCCCAGTGCGGCCAAATACCGCGTGGGTAATGCCTTTACTACGCGCGAAATCGGCGAGCGCGCCCACCACGTCCGTGCCCTCGAGGCGAACGACCTCGGCGCCCAGCTCCTTGGCCAGCCGGATGTTCTCGGTCAGCGAGCGCAAGCTCGTGGCATCGATGCGTTCTACGGCCTCGCTCGAGGTGCGCACGTACACGACGAACCAACGGCTATTCAGGCCGCCGGCCAAGCGCGCGCCGTGCCGCAGCAAGTGACGCGTCGCGCTGGGGCGCGACGACATTGACACCATCACGCGCTCTGCGTCGACGGCGTGCCAGCGGGGGCCGGCCTGCGCGTCGCTCGGCTGACCCGGTTCACGGCGGCCGCGTTGCTCGACGGCGTTGGCGACCTCGCGCAGCGCCAATTGTCGAAGAGCAGCCAGGTTCTTGCTGGTGAAGAAGCGGCGCAAGGCGTGCTCCACCTTCTCCGGTGGGTAAACCTTGCCCTCGCGGAGTCGTTCTTGGAGCTCGCCGGGGGGCAAGTCCACGACCACGACTTCGTCCGCCCCTGATACGATTCGGTCCGGGATGCGCTCGCGAACGTCCACACCCGTCTCACGCAGCACGATATCGTGCAGGCTTTCGAGGTGCTGAATGTTCAGCGTGGCCATCACGCTGATGCCGGCGTCCAGCAGCTCTTCCACGTCCTGCCAGCGCTTCTCGTTCTTGGACCCGCCCACGTTGGTGTGAGCGAGCTCATCGACCAGCGCAACCGCGGGCTTTCGGCTGAGGATGGCCTCGAGGTCCATCTCCTCGAGCGGCACACCGCGGTACTGCAAGGTCTTGCGCGGGACGAGCTCGACGCCCTGAGTCTCGGCCAACGTCATGCTCCGCCCGTGCGTCTCGACGATGCCGCACACGACGTCGACGCCTTCGGTGGTGAGACGCTTGCCCTCTCGAAGCATGGCGACCGTCTTGCCGACGCCGGCCGCCATGCCGAGATAGATCTTGAGCGGTGCCCGGCGATGGGCTTTTAGAACTGCGAGGAAATCATCGGGCACCGCTGGCTCACTCCGTACCTGTTTACTTCGCGGGGGCCGCGCTCGGCGCGGGCTGCGGCGCAGCATAGGGCGCCTGAGCATCCAGGTCGAGGTTCACCAAGAGCACGTTTACTCGCGCCTCCCCGAGAAATCCGAGGGTGCTCTGCTCGGTGTGGTTTGCGATCAGCTCCTTCACTTTGGTCTCGGCAATCTTGCGCGTGCCGGCGATACGCGGAACCTGAAGCTCGGCCGAGGCGGGTGAGATGTGGGGATCGAGGCCGCTGGCACTCTTGGTCACCAGATCTACGGGGATCGGACCTTTTACACCCGAGGCTTGCAGCAGCGCGACGCGCGCCTTCACTTCGTCCGAGAGGGCGCTATTCAGGGGACCGTAGTTGCTACCCGATGAATAGGTGATGCCCGTCGCAGCATCGTTGCTAGCGGCCGAGGCTCGGCCCCAGAGGTACTCGGGGTGAGCCGCCCAATCGGCAACGGATTGGCCAATCAGCGCAGAGCCCACGACCTTTCCGTTGCGCTCGACGAGGCTACCGTTGGCCTGATCTCGAAACAAGACCTGTGCCGCAGCCGTGACGACGGCAGGGTAGACCAGGCAGCACAGGAAGAGCAGCGCCAGAGTGATCACGAACAGGGGTCGAAGTTGTTTCATTGGAACCTCACGCGAGATGGAGCACGTTCACGATCACGTCGATCAGCTTGATGCCGATGAACGGCAGCAGCACTCCGCCGCCGCCGTAGATCAGCAAGTTGCGGCGCAAAATGCGCTCGACGCCCATCGGGCGGTATTTGACGCCGCGCAATGCGAGTGGGATGAGCGCGATGATGATCAGCGCGTTGAAGATGACGGCGCTGAGGATGGCACTCGAGGGGGTCCCGAGTTCCATGATGTTCAGTGACCAGAAGGCGGAGCTGTGCGGGTCGCCCTTGGCCAACTGAAAGGCCGCGATTCCGGTCAGCATCGCGGGCAAGATCGTGAAGTACTTGGCCAAGTCATTGGCGACCGAGAAGGTCGTCAGCGCGCCACGCGTCATCAGTAGCTGCTTGCCGATTTCCACGATCTCGATCAGCTTGGTCGGGTCGGAGTCCAGGTCCACCATGTTGCCGGCTTCCTTCGCCGCTTGGGTGCCGGTGTTCATGGCCACCCCGACATCGGCGCGTGCCAAGGCAGGCGCATCGTTGGTGCCGTCGCCGGTCATCGCCACCAGCCGTCCGCCTTCTTGCATGCTTTCGATGTAGGCCATCTTGGTCTCGGGCGTGGCTTCCGCGAGGAAGTCGTCTACGCCCGCTTCTTCGGCGATTTTTTTGGCAGTCAGCGGGTTGTCGCCGGTGATCATCACGGTCTTGATGCCCATGGCGCGCAGGCGCTCGAAGCGCTCCCGCATGCCCGGCTTGACGGTGTCTTTCAAGTACACCACTCCGAGCGCGCGCGGGCCGTCCGAGACGACGAGCGGTGTGCCTCCCTCGTTCGCAATCCGCTTCACCTCGGTCATCAATTGCTCGGGCACGGAACCACCGAGTGCCGTCACGTGTTTCACGACGGCATCGGTAGCGCCCTTGCGCAGCACTCGAGTACCGACGTCGAGCCCACTCATGCGCGTTTGCGCCGTGAACGGGACCGCCGTTCCGCCGTCCGCGTCGACGCGCTTGCCCAAAGTCTTCTCGGCCAAGCTGACGATGCTCTTGCCTTCCGGGGTTTCGTCCGCGAGCGAAGACAGCATGGCGACCTCCGCCAAGAGCTTGGCGTCGATGCCCGTGGCCGCGACCATTTCGAACGCTTGCCGCGAGCCGTAGGTGATCGTGCCGGTCTTGTCCAACATCAGGACGTCGATGTCGCCGGCCGCTTCCACCGCGCGGCCCGAGGTTGCGATGACGTTGTATTGCACCAATCGATCCATCCCGGCGATGCCGATCGCGGAAAGCAAGGCGCCAATCGTGGTCGGGATCAGACACACCAGGAGCGACACCAAAAGCAAGATGCTGATGTCGCCCGCGAAGAAGCGTGCACTCGGAACGAGGCCCGCCGTCGCCGCCAAAAAGATGATGGTCAGACCCGCCAGCAAGATGGTGAGCGCGATTTCATTGGGCGTCTTCTGGCGCTGGGCGCCTTCCACGAGCGCGATCATCCGGTCGATGAAGCCACCGCCCGGATCTTGTCGCACCTCGATCACGAGCCAATCCGAAAGCACGCGCGTGCCACCGGTCACCGCGCTGCGGTCGCCGCCGCCCTCGCGCACTACGGGCGCACTCTCTCCGGTAATGGCGCTCTCGTCCACCGAAGCCACGCCTTCGATGATCTCGCCATCGGCAGGGATCAGCTCTCCGGCCTTGACGTAGATGCGGTCGCCCTTCTTGAGGTCGGTGGCTGGCACCACTTCGCCCCGAGCGCGACCCTCACCGGTCAATGCCACGGGAGCGGCGCCGCTGGCGAGGCGTGTTCGGAACGCATTGGTGGTCGTGCGCATCTTGCGCAGCGTTGCCGCTTGCGCTTTACCGCGGCCTTCGGCCACGGCTTCCGCGAAATTTGCGAACAACACCGTGAACCACAGCCAGATGATCAGCTGCAACGTGAGCTTGGAATCGACCGGACGTCCCCGCAGCAGGTCGGCGACGTAGAGCACGGAGACGAGTGCCGTGCCTACCTCCACCACGAACATGACGGGGTTTTTCATCATGTCGCGCGGGTTCAACTTCTTGAACGAGGCACCGATGGCCGGCTTGATGATCGCCGGATCGAACAACGAACGCGAGTTTTCTTTGGACTTGGACATGTTGAGACTCGTTCAATGAACAGCGGCGGCAGCGGCGAGTTGGAAGTGCTCGACGATCGGACCGAAAGACAACATCGGGAAGAAGGTGAGGGCGCCAACCAAGAGAATGGTGCTCGTGAGCAGCGCAACGAACAGGCCCCCGCCAACGGGGAAGCTAGACGGGCCCGGAGGCACGCGCTTCTTCTTGGCCATGTTGCCCGCGATGGCGAGTACGGCAATCATGGGTAAGAACCGGGCCAGCAGCATATTGATGGCCAGCGTCAGGGAGTAGAAGATCGGGTGGTCCGCCGAGTACGCAGTGAGGCCGGCGAAGGCGCTGCCGTTGTTCGCACCCGCCGAGGTGAAAGCGTAGAACACCTCGGAGAACCCGTGAGGATGCGGCTTCCACGGCGCGCCGGCAATTTCGGCGCCTGTATTCAGGATGCCAGAGCGCCCGGCGTCCGTCATTAGACCGATCGAGGTCATGCCCAGGATCAGCACTGCCGTGATCAGGATATAGAAGCTCGCGAAACGGATATCGCGACTATCGATCTTCTTTCCCAAGTATTCGGGCGTGCGCCCAATCATCAGGCCCGACAGGAAGATGGCCAGAATGACGAAGACCAGCATGCCGTACATGCCCGAACCGACGCCGCCGAACACGAGCTCACCGAGCTGCATGTTGAGCAGAGGGATCAGGCCACTGAGCGGCATCAAGCTGTCGTGCATGCTGTTGACGGCACCGCACGAGGCATCGGTGGTGACGACCGCAAATACCGAGGAATCCGGCACGCCGAAGCGAACCTCTTTGCCCTCCATGTTTCCGCCGGGTTGCAACATCGTCGTCGTTTGATCGACGCCGAGGGGCGAGAGCGTCGGATTGCCCGCAGACTCGAAGTGACCGATGACGAACATCGCCGCGACTGAGATCAGCGTCATCGTGATGAACACCGCCCAGCCGTGGCGGCGGTTGCCCAACATTTCGCCGAGCGTCACGCATAGGGCGCCGCCAATTGCGAAAATCGACAGCATCTGCACGAAATTCGCGAGTGGAGTGGGGTTTTCGAAGGGGTGGGCGCTATTGGCGTTGAAGTAGCCACCACCATTCGTGCCCAGCATCTTGATTGCTTCCTGCGAAGCCACCGGACCCTGAACTAGCGTTTGCGTCCCGCCGTCCAGCGTCGCCCAGGTCGTCGGATGCATGAAGTTTTGAATCACGCCCTGCGACACGAGGAACAATGCATAAAGCAGACACAACGGAACCAGCACGTAGAGGTGCACGCGCACGAGGTCGACCCAGAAGTTGCCGACTTTGTCGGTTTCGTGGCGGGCGATGCCTCGGATCAGAGCAATTGCCACTGCTATGCCCACCCCGGCCGAAAAGAAGTTGTGCGAGGTGAGCGCCACTGCCTGTGACAGGTAGCTCATCGTGGTCTCGCCACCATAAGACTGCCAGTTGGTATTGGTCGTGAAGCTCACTGCCGTGTTGAACGACAGCCAGGGCGCGACGGCGCCCATTTTCGAGGGATTCAACGGCAAGACGTCTTGCAGCCGCAACATCACGTAAGTGATGAGCTGAGTGAACAGCGAGAAACCCAGGATGGCCAGCGCGTAGCCCTTCCAGGTGTGCTCGCGATTGGAATCGACTCCGGCCAGACGGTACAGCGCGCGCTCGATTGGCCAACCCGCCTTGCGGCTGAGCGCGTTCGTTCCGGCAAACACCCGCGCCATGAAGCGTCCGAGTGGCCAGGCAATGGCGGCCACGAGCGCGAAAAATACGACGACTAGAATGTAATATCTTGCGGACATGGTCAGAAGCGCTCCGGTCGCGCGAGGACATAGAAGAGGTAAACGGTGAGCCCAACTGCGCTGGCCACGGTCAGTAGTAGGTCAAAGGACATCGTTCAGATCCGATCGCAAATGCGCACGAACAACGCGCACAGCCCAAAGAGCAGGACACTGACGCCAACGGTGAGGAGTTCGGTTCCCATGGTTTTCCAATTCTTTTGCCTGAGTGCTGACCTGATATGCATCGAGCATGCCGTGCACGATTTCACGCGCTGGTAGCGCATGAAATCTGCTGGATCGTGCCGCGGAGCACGATCGTGCAGCCGCGATCGTGCACGGCTGCATGCCGCCAAAACGAGGATTTGTTGTCCAAAGCTGAGCAGCTGAGCCGCTCTCTTGCCTTTCCATTGAGCCCATACACCCGCGCGGCCGTGGCGTCCCGCAAGGGGCACCACCTACGACCATCCGCAGAGCGAGACGAAATCCGTCGTCCAGTCGTCTGGCGCGATCGCGTCTGTTCGAGGGCCGGCGGACGCCGTACGTCTCGAGCACCGGCCGGCGTCCCGCGGGCGAAAAGCTTTCGTCAGCGGGAGCCGTCGGCCGATCGGCGTATCATCGGCGTGACATCGAGAAGCACGGGTGCACTCGAGTTTCTCTCGGTCGCTCAGCCGCGCGCCGCTGCCACCAGGCCGGTATAGCTTGCCGGGCGCGCCGAAACGACGGGGCTTGCCACCGGGCGGGGCCGATTGATTGGCGCTCGCCCCAGGATTTGCACCGAGCTGACGATGACTTCCGCGTCGCCGATCGCTGGTGCGATCGCTGCGAGCGTGGTGTCCAAAAGCTCATCCTCCACGATCAGTGACAGTTCCAGCTCGCTGCTGGTCTCCTGCATGTACGCGGAGCCCCGGTACACCTCGCGACGCGGCGGCGTGCGGCCGAAGGTCTTGACTTGGCGCAAAGTACCGGACACTCCGAGCTTGGCGAGCGCGGCGTGCATTGGCTCCCAACACACAGGCGAAATGAACGTTTCGATCTTTTTCATGATGAACTCCTGTTCCTGTAGTAACGAACGCTGGAGTTGCATCCGACGTGCCATGCTTGCATCGCGGAGAGAAGAACGCTCGCCCGAGCCAAAAAATGGCGGGGCTGCACTGGAAAAGCCCCGTCGATCCTGGCCCGCAACCGCGGCCGTGCGAGCATCAGTATGCACTGTTGCCCGGCTCTCATGCACTGATGCACGAGTCTTGGGCGCTGAACGCTCAAAAGACTCGGCGGGCGATGCCTGGCACATCAGATGCACTCTAGGTGGCCATGTCTAACGACGAACCCCCAGGTGCCAGCAACTCGACCCTTTCCAACTTATTCGGTTCCGAGCAGGAGCGCGCGGTCAGCGCTTTGCGCCGCCAAGCTCGTTCGCTCGAAGCCAAGAGCTTTCGATGCATGAAGGTTGACCCGACGTTCGTGTCCGGCGCATTGCCCGCGCCGCACTTCGTCTTCTTTTTGGACGACGGGCGTGCCCTCGCCTGGTTCGACGAAGCTCACCCGTACGTCGTTCACCCGAGCTTCGATGACCTGTGCCAGATGCACGGGTTGCTCCCTGCGCTGGTGCACGCCGCATGAGCCAGGCGCATGACTGCTACTCGCCGCCTTCACTCCGCGCTGCCCCCCGGGCTCTGAAGCGCATGGAGCTCGCAGCCTTTTTGACGCCGAAGAGTGAGGTCGTTTGGGTCAGCGCGAGCGGAAGCGTCGAGCAGGCATTGGAGCGCATGAAGCCCAACGGCTTCGCGGCAGTTCCGATCCTCGACGACGAGGGCGGTTACGTCGGTACGCTCAGTACGAGCGACCTGATGTGGTTTCTGCTGGATGCGGGCAGCGCTTGGCAAGAGCTCGCTCGGGCGACGGCGCTGCTCACGGTTCCGCGACGGCGGAACGGCTTGGTGGTGTGCTCCGATACCAGCGTTGCGGCCTTGATCCAGGCTGCGATCCAACACAGCTTCCTCTCGGTAGTCGACGATCGCGGGGTCTTCATCGGAATCGTTCGCCGGCGCCCGGTCATCGAGCATTGCGCGCGAATTTTGCAGTTGGATGGCGTAGACAGCAAGGCGTTCGCTCAATCTGCCGGCAAATCCGTCTGAAGGGTGGTCGCTGCTAGTGCGGCTCGGTCGGGGCGAACGATTAGTCCGCCCCGACGCCGCCACGCCGCCCAGCCTTCGCAGCGCGCGCTCGCATTCGAATCGGGTCGCTGCAGGCCGTGCTTAACTGGTCACTCTGCGGGCGAGGCCGCCCCGCCGTGTGGGAGACTCATCTCCGGCGGAACGGGGTGGCCAGATTCTGCGGAGTAGCCAGGAAGGCCCATTTCGCCGTCGTCCAGACCCTCGACCTCGACCTCTTGACTGACGCGGTTGCCCACGAGCATCCCGACGACCTTGAGCCCGAGGTACGCCGTCAGACCGACCCACAGTAGATTGGCCGCAATGCCGAGCACGGCCGCAACCAACTGCCCGCTGTCGCCGTAGAACAACCCTTTCACGTTGCCAGCGACGCCGTTGAGGCCATCACCGTAGGTGCCATTGGCAAACAGCCCGAGCGCGAGAATGCCCCAGGCGCCGCAAACTCCGTGCACCGCAACCGCGCCGACCGGATCGTCGATCTTCAACTTTTGGTCGACGAACACCGCGGCGGCGACGACCAGGACGCCGGCGATGCCGCCGATCACGATCGAAGCCCCGGAGCTGACGAACGCGCAGGGTCCGGTGATCGCGACCAGCCCTGCAAGTAAGCCGTTGCAGATCATCGTGACGTCGGGCTTGCCGAAGCGCGTCCAGACGTACAAGCATGCCGTTAGCGCACCTGCGGCCGACGCGATCATGGTGTTCGTAGCGATGATCGCTGTGCGCGTGTCGGTCCCCGCCAGCGTGGAGCCAGGGTTGAACCCAAACCAGCCGAACGCCAAGATCAGTGTGCCGGTGACGACCATGGGGATGTTGTGCGCAGGGATTGCGTTCACCTTGCCATCTTTGGTGTATTTGCCGACGCGAGCGCCGATCAGCTTGGCGCCAACGAAGGCCATGACGCCGCCCGTCATGTGCACCACCGAACTCCCGGCGAAGTCCACATGACCGTGCCCGAGCCCGTAGTTCTTGCCCAAGGTGGAGAGCCAGCCGCCACCCCAAACCCAATTGGCATAGAGCGGATAAATGACGGCCGCGATCAGCACGCTGAACAGGCAGAACGAAGCGAATTTCCAGCGTTCCGCCATGGCTCCGGTGGGGATTGTCGCGGCCGTGTCCATGAACACCATCTGGAACAAGAACAAGACAGCGATCGCCGGCGTGTACACCGCTGGTGTGAGCATGAAGCCGGAAGTGCCGAAGAGCCCCCAGTCTTTGCCCCCGATCTGCAGCGCGAATTCGTGAGCTAGCGTCGCATCGTTGCCGAAGGTCGCGAGCGCGCCGACACCGCCCATCTGAAACGCGAATCCACACAGCCAAAAGCACAGGATCCCAATCGCATAGACGAAGACATTCATGCCCATCGTGTGGGTCACGTTCTTCGCACGGGTAAGACCGGTCTCCAGCAGCGCGAAGCCGAGCTGCATGAACATCACCAAGAATCCGGTCACGAGTGTCCAAACGATGTTTGCTGCCGTCTGCAAGTCTCCGACTGATTTGGTCACGTCGGCGACTTGCTTGGCGAGGTCTGCGGGGTCCGCCATGATAGAAAGCTCCTAAATGTTGGGCACGATCGGCAAAAAGGGGCCTCTGCTCCGGCCGCCACCGTGCGCTGTGTGTCGCAGCGCACTGTGATCCCCGCGCAGTTTCTCGCGCGTATCAAAATTATACGGGTCGCATAAAAACCGAATGCTCGAAGCCCGATCGACTCTCGGACTTCGAAAGGCTGGCACGGCGACTATTGGACCCGGGTGGCGGGGCCTCTCAACGCTCCCGCATTTGATGCTTTTTTTATCTCACGGTGAGCTTCCGAACTGGTGTGCCTGCTATTGAGCGTTTCTAGGCATGTCACCGAATCCCGTATTCAGCACCCTGGCGCAACTCGCTATTCTCGCTTTTGCCGCGGTCTTCGAGGTGGCTGGGGATGCCCTCATCCGAGCCGGCTTGCGGGGTAAAGTCGTTTGGTTGGTGGCACTCGGGTTCAGCGCGCTGGGCTCGTACGGCCTGGTATTGAACCAGATCCCCATCGATTTTTCGAAGCTACTCGGTGTGTACGTCGGGCTATTCGCGCTAGTCAGCGTCCTGTTCGGCAAGTTCCTGTTCCAGGACGCGATCCCGAGCAGCACCTGGCTCGGGCTGGCCGTGGTGCTCGCAGGCAGCGCAATCATTCAATGGGGCTAGCCGATGCCGCTCGCCCGTCGGTTCGAGTAGACTGACGAGGTAGGAATAATAGTTTTTTGATGCAGAGCGAGCTACAGATCGAACGCAGCCAAGCGAAGTATTCCGAGGCGAGTGATCGAGGAGCCTGCCCATGCAGCTGCCTTCTGCAAAAGAACCTGCCCGTGTCGACGGACCGAGTATCGATTCGGACGAGATCGAGCTATTTCACAGCCCGAGGCGAATTGGCCCGGCGTTGAAAATCGGCGGCGAACGTCTGCAGGTACGGGTCGCGCTCGCCTTTCTGTTGCTCGCGGCGGTTCCCGGTATCGCGAGCGGGCCGGCCAAGATGACTCTGTTCGCGCTGCTCTTGTGTTCGTCGTTGCTCGTGCACGAGCTCGGACACGTGCTGTGCGGGCTGATTTGGTGCGATCGAGTCGCGATTACGCTGCACGCCCTAGGCGCACACACGACCACCGAGCCACGCCTCCCGCGTGGTCGCCAGTCCTTCGCGACACTGGCAGGATCGGTGATTAGTATCGCGATTGGTCTGGCTATTGGGTTGCTGAGTCGTCTTCTGCCTGGCCGCGACTGGCTGACGATCGCGATGCGCATCAACTTGGTGTGGGGCGCAGTGAATCTGCTGCCCGTACTGCCCTTTGCTGGCGGGCGAGCGCTGCTGGCCTTGGCTGGCCACAAGCGTCAGTCGGCCGTGCTACTCGTTTCCGGCAGCCTAGCCTTGGTGCTAGCTATCGAGGGGTTGGTCGTGGTGCGAAGCGCAGCCATGATTTTCATCTTTGGTATTGCGGCTTTCGCTTCTCTGTTCCGTTGGTCGAGCCGGCGCCGGATCGAGGCGGAGCAAGCCCTCGACCTCCCGAAACATCTCGAAGCAGCCCGCGCTGCGCTCGCGGAGGACCCTGAACGAGCGAAGCATCTGGCCGAGCGTGTGGCCATGGCCTCGCATTCGAACCGAACCGAAAATGCAGCATGGGAAGTCGTGGCGTGGGCCGAGCTCGAGCAAGGCCAGCCAGAAGCGGCATCGGCCACGCTGCGTCGAATTCGACCCGCGTCAGACGTGGACGTTCATTGCTCGGCAAGCGTGGAAGCCGCTCGCGGCCACACTCGTCACGCAATCGGTCTGCTCGAGCGAGCCCGGAGCGTGCAAGGTTTGTCGGTCGATGCCATCAAATTCCTGATCGATCTTCACGCCAAGCTCGGCGCTCTCGACGCGGCCTGCGCCGTTGCAAGCGCTGAAATCGCAGTCCTGGGTCCGGACGATACTCAGCGTGTGATCGAAGCCGCATTCGATGCGGGTGCACTTTCTTCCGCGACGAAGCTGGCGGATGAGCTGTTTGCCTTCGCCGGTCCGCATGCGAGATCTGGCGGGATGTGCTGACTCGAGCGACCGCCCCACTGCAGAACCCGAGGCGTAACGCCCGGTCCAAGCGCGCCACCAATCCCCGAAACAAAAAAAGGCCCCGGATGAAGTCATCCGAGGCCTGTTTCATTCCCTGAGCGTACGCTCAGCGGAAGTGGCCACCGTTGTAGCGCAGGCCCATGCGGTCGAAGCTCTCGTTGTTCTTGTGCATGATCAGCTGATAGGTGAAAGCGGAGCCCTGCTCGCCGATTAGCGCGGACCAATGCAAGAAGAACTTCCACAAGCGGTACCAACGCTGCCCGTAAGCGGCGATGACGGCCTTCTCGTTGGAGATCCAGTTGTCGCGCCAAGCGCGGAGCGTGATGATGTAGTGCGGGCTCATGTTCTCGACGTCGATCACTTCGAAGCCGCCGTCTTCGGCCGCGCGGATCATGCCGGACAAGGTGAGGCTCGCGTCGGCACCCGGGAAAATGTAGCGGGCCATGAACAAGGCCCAGATCAGATCTTCCGGGCGCAGCGTCATCGCGGTCAGCGGGCTCTGCGGGCTGTACAAGTTACGAATGCCCGTCCACTGCAGGACGAACAAGCCGTCGTCCTTCAGCAGCTCGTGTACCTTCTTGTAGTAGCTGACGATGTTCTTGACGCCGACGTGCTCGCACATCTCCAAGCTGACGATCTTGTCGAATTGGCCGGTGATGTTGCGGTAGTCGCAGACTTCGACCTTGGCCCGGTCGCTCACGCCGTAGGCGTTGATGCGGTCGGTACCGAAGTTCACCTGCTCTTGGGCGAGCGTCACGCCGTAGCTCTTGGCGCCGAACTCTTTGGCCGAGCGCGCCACGAACGTGCCCCAGCCGCAGCCGATGTCGAGCAGCGTTTCGCCCGGCTGCAGGCGCAGCTTCTTGCAGGCGCGATCGATCTTTGCGTACTGAGCCTGCTCGAGCGGCACGCTCGGGTTCTCGAACCAAGCAGCGGTGTAAACCATCGCCTCGCCCAAGCACCATTGGAAGAAGTCGTTGCCGCGGTTGTAATGCTCGCCGACGATGCGGCTATCTTGGCTCTTCGAGTGAATCGCCACTTCGGGCAAGAAGTTCGTGAACGCCCACTTGAAGTGGGTGTCGGTCAGGCTGAAGGCCGTCGTCTCGTGGCGCGAGTTGAACAACGGCTCCCACTGGTCGTCCGCGATGTCGATCTGGCCTTCCATGTAGGCCTCGTACACGCGCGAAAACGGAACTTTCTTACCGTTCCATTTATTCGCCAGGCTGGCGTCTTGGAACTTGACGAAGTCGTTGATTATTTTTCTCATGAGGGTCTTCGAGGAGTCCAGGGCCGCCGAGTTGGAGGTGCCCGTGCCGGTGGTAATTCCCAGCGTTTCAGCGCACGCCTACCGTGGGCTTTGTTCGCCCGTCAAGTGCCTGCTCCCACGGGCCGGTTCTAGTGCCGATGACGCATCGGGAGCCAGCCATGAAATCCTTGGCAATGCGGCATATTCCGGGGGCTTGGCTGGCCTACTCGGCCGCCGGAACCGGTGCGCTGCTGGCCACCGCGATCTCGTGGGCCGCCTTCGGTCCGGAGCAGCTCGCCGACGCGGTGATGATTTACCTGCTCGCGATCGTGCTGGTGTCGCTGCGCTTTGGCTACGGGCCGTCGCTGCTGGCGGCCGTGCTCAGCGTGCTGTGCTTCGATTTTTTCTTCATCCCGCCGCTCTACACCTTCGCGGTTCACGACCTCAGTCACGTCGTGACCTTCGGGGTCATGTTCTTGGTGGCATGGGTGATCAGCGGGTTGACTCAGCGAGTGCGCGCACAAGAGGCCGCGGCGCGGGCTGCGCAGCTGCAGGTGGAGACCGAGCAAATGCGCAGTTCATTGCTCAGCTCGGTCTCGCACGACTTGCGCACACCGTTGGCCGTCGTCACTGGCGCGGCCAGCAGCCTCTTGGAAGACGAGATCGACGCGGCCACGCGTCGTGAGCTCACCGAGACGATTTTGCAAGAGGCGTTGCGGCTCAATCGCTTGGTGCGCAACCTGCTCGACATGACGCGGCTCGAAGCGGGCGCGGTGCGCGTCAACAAAGAGTGGCAGCCCCTGGAAGAAGTGGTGGGCGCGGCGCTCAACCGCGTGGAAGACGCGCTGGTCGGACGCCAGGTGCTGACCGACCTGGCCGCTGATTTGCCACTCGTGCCCTTGGACGCGGTACTCATCCAGCAGCTGTTGGTGAACCTGCTCGAAAATGCCGTGAAGTACACGCCGGTGGGGAGCCCGATCGAAATCCGCGCGTCGGTGCGGCCCGGGGGTGTAGAAATCGTGGTTGCCGACCGTGGTCCGGGCGTGCCCCAGGGCGAAGAACAGCGCATTTTCGACAAGTTTTACCGAGTGAGCGGCGCCGAAGCGGGCGGGGTTGGGCTCGGCTTGGCGATCTGCAAGGCCATCGCAATGGCTCATGGTGGGCAGCTCTCCGTCAGCCGTCGCGCCGGGGGCGGTGCAGAGTTTCACGTTTTCTTGCCCGTCGCTGGCGCGCCCATGTCGCCCGAGGTTCACGACCCAAGCGAGGAAAGATGAGTGCGGCCTGCGCGCGTCGCATTAAGGTGGGCTCGTGACCGAAGTCATGCCGCTCTTGCTCGTCATCGAAGACGACACACAGATGAGGAAGTTCTTGCGCGCGTCCTTGGCCAGCCACGGCTATCGCCTGGTCGAAGCAGTGAACGGTGCCGAAGGTCTGACTCAAGCTGCGTCTTACAATCCCGACTTGATCCTGCTCGATTTGGGCTTGCCCGACATCGACGGGTTGATCGTCACCCAGCGCCTGCGCGAGTGGGCATCCGCACCCATCATCGTGATCAGCGCGCGGGGTCAAGAGGAGGACAAGATCCACGCTCTCGATGCTGGCGCAGACGACTACTTGACCAAGCCCTTCGGCACGGGCGAGTTGCTGGCGCGCATTCGCGTCGCGCTTCGGCACTCCGCGCGCTCACGGCAAGAGCGCAGTGAGCCGATCTTGACCGTCGGTGAGCTCAGCATCGATCTCGACAAGCGCAGCGTTCACGTGGCGGGCAAGGAGGTGCACCTCACGCCCATCGAATACAAATTGCTGGCCACGCTCCTCAAAAATGCCGGAAAAGTGCTGACTCATCGCCAGCTCTTGAAGGAGGTGTGGGGCCCCGGCTACGCCAACAACACGCAGTATCTGCGCGTCTACATGGTGCAGCTTCGGCACAAATTGGAGTTGGACGCCACGCGCCCGCGCTACTTGGTGACCGAGCCCGGGGTCGGCTATCGGCTGAAGAGCGACGGGTAAAAGCGTTCGAACCGCTGGCCCTGATCAAATCTTGATCACGAACCGCCCAGTGTTGACGGTTTCTTGATCCGTCCGGGCGCAGTTTGTCGAGCATGGCACCGGTCATCCAACTCACGCGTTACCGTGCAATCGCACGCCGCGATATCCCACTCGAACTGGCAAAGGGCGACTCCGATCTGCTGCCGATCGCCGTATTTCTCTGGATCTGCAGCGTCGTGCGGGTCGCGTTGACTTTCGTGCATCGAGAAACCTTCGACGTCGAAGCCACGCTGGCGCTGATGTGCGTGCTAGCGCTACCGCTTTACATTCTGCGTACTCGAAATGCGCGCGATACCGCTCGGCAATAATCGGACGAGAACCCCATAAGGGAAGTATAAAAACCGCGCTCGTGGGCGCGGCTTTGCTTGCTGGCCCCGGATGTCTGCGGCTTGATCGACGCGAAATGTCGATCGCACTCAAGCGCCTGATTTTCGGCGCCCCCAAGGACGTCAAGGATCCGCACGCCTTTCACAAGCTGTCACTCGTGGCCCTGCTGGCCTGGGTGGGGCTGGGCGCGGACGGTCTGTCGTCCTCGGCCTATGGCCCGGACGAAGCCTACCGCGCGCTCGGCGAGCACACCGGTTTGGCCTTCTTTCTGGCGCTGGCCACCGGAGCCACGGTCTTCATCATCAGCTACGGCTACAGTCGGATCATCGAGCAGTTCCCCTCCGGCGGCGGTGGCTACGTCGTCGCTTCCAAGTTGCTCGATCCGCGCGTGGGAGTCGTCTCCGGAGCCGCGCTCTTGGTCGACTACGTATTGACGATCACCATTTCGATCGCCAGCGGGGCAGACGCCATCTTCAGCTTTTTGCCGCCGGGCGCGCTCGCCTACAAGATGATCTTGGCCTTTGCCGGGCTGGTGCTGCTCACGGTGATGAACATCCGCGGCGTGAAGGAATCAGTCAGCGCGTTGGTCCCGGTGTTCGTGCTGTTCTTGCTCACCCACGCGATCTTGATCGCGCTCGCGATTGGCGGGAACGCGGCTCAGGCAGGCCACGTCGCAAGCGAAGTGCATGCCAGCATCGGTCGCACCGGCGTTGCCCTGGGCACGTTTGGCTTACTCAAGCTATTCGTCCACGCGTATTCCATGGGCGGCGGCACGTACACCGGCATCGAAGCCGTCTCCAATGGCGTCGGCATGATGCGTGAACCGCGAGTGCGCACCGCCAAGCGCACCATGAGCTTGATGGCTGCGTCGTTGGCCATCACCGCGGGCGGGATCTTGCTCGCCTATTTGCTGGTACATGCGCACCCCGAGCCGGGCAAAACCATGAACGCCGTTCTGTTCGAGCGGGTCGCCGGCTCGTGGCGCATCGCCGGGCTCGACTTCGGGCGAGGCTTCATCATCGCGGCGTTGCTCAGCGAGGGCGCGCTGCTGTTCGTCGCAGCGCAGGCGGGGTTCTTGGACGGCCCGCGTGTGATGGCGAACATGGCCACTGACTCCTGGCTGCCGCATCGCTTTGCGGCGCTCTCCGATCGCCTGTCGATGCGGAACGGCGTGATGATCATGGCGGCAGCCGCCCTGGGCGCCTTGCTCTACACGCACGGGGACGTCTCGAAATTGGTCGTGATGTACTCGATCAACGTGTTTCTCACGTTCAGCCTGTCCAATCTGGCGATGGCGCGATTTTGGATCAAGCACCGCGCCGAACACGCGGATTGGAAACGTCACCTCTTCGCACATTTGGTGGCGCTTGCGCTGTGTGCGACCATCCTCGTCATCACCATCCTCGAGAAGTTCGTCGACGGTGGCTGGCTCACGCTGCTGGTCACGGCCGCGTTGGTCGTGGCTTGCTTCGCGATCAAGCGCCACTACGGATCGGTCGTCGCCGCTCTGCGCAAGCTCGATGCGGATTTGCCCTCACCGCCCGAAGTGGAGTCGGCGCTCGCCCTTGCCCCAGAACCGGGCGACGCCAATGTCCCTTTCGAAGCGCATCACGGGCTGATGGAGCATCACACCGCTCGCGATCCGGACGTCGAAAAGCCAGTGGCGATTTTGCTCGTCGGGGGTTACAGCGGACTTGGGCGGCACTCGCTGTTGACGTTGCTGCGCATGTTCCCGCACCACTTTTCGGGCGTCGTGTTCCTGAGTGTCGCGGTGGTCGACTCTGAATCGTTCAAAGGTGCAGACCAGCTGGCGGCGCTCGAAGCGCGCACGCGTCAGAATCTGCTTTGCTACGAGCACTATGCGCGCTCGCTCGGCTTGCCCGCGGCCAGCATGTTCTCGGTCGGCACCGAGGTCGCGGTCGAGATCGAGAAGTCCGCGGAAGAGCTGTCGTCGCGCTATCCGCGCGCGCTGTTCGTCGCCGGCCAACTGATCTTCGAAGAAGACACCTTCTGGAATCGCGTGCTCCACAACGAGACCGCGTTCATGGTCCAAAAGCGGCTGCAGCGGCGCGGAATGCCGATGATCGTGGTTCCGGTCCGGATCGATTTGCGCGCTCGCCGCCCGCTGCGCGCCGCGGCTCTTGCCGCCTGATCACGCGGATTGACGAGCGAAACGCGCTTCCGCGCCGCGCGCAGCGCGTCGCGTCATAGTCCGCGCGGCTAATCGGCCGGTGAGCGCGGTTGTGGCCTGTGCAGTTGCACGGTACGACCGCGCTTTGAAGCTCCCAGCAACGTGCGCTTCCCGGCACCTTGGCAAGCGCTCCTGAGCTTCAGTTTTCGATCCCAGTAAGCATTCCGCCTCGCACCGTTGCGCGGCTTGCGAGGGCGGTTCGTCCGGCTCTGCGCTTACCCACTACCAACGACGCGAAACGGACGCGCCCTGCGAAATCGACCCTCGACCATGAAGCAAACTAGCCCCGCCCTCGCTGTCGGCGAGAACACAGACAGCCCGCTGCCCCTGGCCAGTGACGCGCAGATCCTTTCGCGCGCCGCGCTGCTGCGCCAAAAGCCGGCGTCGCAGCACAACGAGACCGGCCGCACGCACGGCATGCCATTCATCTTCTGGCTGCTCGAGCAGAATGGCGCGCTGTTGCTCGCGGCGCCCACGGTCGTCGCCGCGTTGGCGCTGGCGCTCAGTGGCTTTGGCTTTACCCTGGCGGGTGGGCTGACGTTCGCGCTGACATGGCTCGCGGTGCCGCTGTGCGGTGTCGTGCTCCCTTTGCTGTACTTGGTTTATCGCTCGCACCAAGCCGATGGCGGGGCCGCAGACTGGACCGAGTACTTCGGCTTCAAGGACCCCAACGAAGCCAAGCGCTGGGCGGGCAAGAAGATCCCGATGGAGATCTTCTACGAGGCCTACATGGCGGAGAAGATCGACTTCAAGCAAGACGTGTACGAAGTCATGCTGCGTCGCAACCAGCTCTTTCAGTTCTGCTTCACCTGGGGCGACGTGAAGTTCTACTTTCGCGAGTTCTTGGGCCAAAACGTGACCCACAGCCAGGCGTCGGACAAGGGTGACATCGCCCACGTGTACGACCGCGGTAACGACTTCTACAACTGGTTCTTGGGCGAATCGATGACCTACACCAGCGGTATCTTCCGTGATCCGGAGGAGACTCTGGAAGCCGCGCAAGAGCGCAAGCTCGAGACGGTGTGTCAGTACGTGCAGATGAAGCCGGGCGACAAGCACCTCGACATCGGCTGCGGTTGGGGACCGATGATCACCTACGCGGCGCAGCACTACGGCTCGCACAGCACGGGCATCACGCTCGCCAAAGAGCAGGCCGCGTGGGCTACCGAACGCGCCGCCAAAGCCGGCGTGTCCGACAAGGTTCGCATCATCGTCGACGACTACCGCAACTTGCCGTCGGAGAAATTCGACAAGATCACCTGCCTCGAGATGGCAGAGCACGTCGGCATCAAGAACTTCCAGAAGTTCTTGCTCCAGGTGCGCAGCATGCTCAACGACGACGGCATCTTCTACCTGCAGATCGCCGGCCTACGTCGTTCGTGGCAGTTCGAAGACTTGGTCTGGGGCCTGTTCATGGCCAAGTACATCTTCCCCGGGGCTGACGCGAGCTGCCCACTCGGCTTCGTCACTTCACAAGCCGAGCGCGCGGGCTTCGAAGTTCACCGCGTCGAGAATTGCGGCGTGCACTACGCGGTCACGATTCACAAGTGGTACGAGAACTGGAAGAAAAACGAAGCCGCGATCGTCGAGAAATACGGCCAAAAGTGGTTCCGGATGTGGATGATGTTCCTGTCCTGGTCGGTGATCATCGGCGGGCAGGGCAGCTCCACCGTGTTCATGGTCACGATGAGCAAGAACATCAAGAACGACAAGAGCACCGTCTCGCCGGAGGAAGCCAAGAAGGTGGCTTACAGCCGTCGCGATCGCTGGATCGGGCAGAAGCCGATCGCGACGCAGCAGTAAGCCGGATTGTCCACCCTGACTCGCGCGCCCGCGGAGTCAGGGTGCACCTCTCACACTCGGATCAGGCATATCCGCACGTCTAGCCGTTCGAGGTCCGGTGTGTCGGACGTTGCGATCGAATGACCCCGTTCGGGGGGGGCACAGCACGACGGAAGTGTCCACTCTGTCCCCCGTGCCGGTTTCTCCGCACAAATTGCCGGGCGGCGCGAGTCCTTTCACCGCGCCCGCCTGCGCTTGGACTTGGGACTCGCCGCGCGCACGCACCGCCCGTCGCGCGCTCGCCAAGAGTGGCCTCGGTAGACCAACCGCGATCTTGGCCATGGTCATACCCGTAGTATGACGCGAGTCGTTCCTGCGTCGATCATGCGGGAAGGCAGCTGTCTTGGGGAATTGGGCGCTCGCGATCCAGCCTCGCAGCTTGCGGCGCGTCTCAGGACCGCGCGGCCCTAGGCCGAGCTGACCCTTGTGCCTGCCGTGTCGACAGCAGCACGCCCAGCCAAAGCGGTAGCGCGACCGCGAGCTCTTGCAGGTTGGCTTGCGGGTTTCGGGTCAGGGCGTGAATCACGAGCGCGAGCGCGCTCGTGCCCAGCGCGCCGAACGATACCCAACGTGCGACACGAAAAGCCCGCGCCTTGCCGCGCAGCACTCCGACGCCCGCCACCGAAAGCGCAAGCAGCCAAGGCGGCAGCAAGAGCACGTTGTAGTTCGAAGCCGCGGCGGAGTGCGCGGAGAAGAACGTCAAGTAGCACAGCGCACAGCCGAGCAACCCCAGCGTCGTGCCCAGCGCGAAGTAAAGCGCACCCAGCGCAACGCGGCTGAGCCGATTCGCGAAGCGACCCAAAACCGCCAACGCGGCACCGAGAGCCAGCCCGACCGCCACGTAGTAGCCAGCCCAAGCGGGCGGCGCCGTGCGTGTGACGGGAAATCGCGAGGTCAGCAAGATTCGCTCACTGCGGATCAGGGGCAGCGTTTGCCCGTCGTGAGTGACGGTGGCCCGCGCGAACAGCGCGTGTAGCCGCTCTGGCAGCCAAGCCTCGTCCCAAAACGTCACCGGCGTGTCGGTCTCGCGGCCCACGGCCAAATCCAGCGCGGCGTACAAAGCTCGGTCGTCGGCCACGAGGCGCTGCGTGTGCGCGCGATAGCTCATGCTCGCCGGCTCCGTGCGGCCCTGCCAAATCTGCGCGCCCAGCACGCGCTCGACGATGTCACGGACTCGCGTCGCGCAGTTGTCGCGGTAGTAATCGTAGCGGTAGTAGCGTTGCTCTGGCTGCGCGTTCTCGCGCAACGCGGCGTGCAATCGCAGGCGTTCGTCCGGTGTCAGTTCGAGCTCGGATGCCAGCAGTGAGCGGCCTTGTGCGCTGTACGTGCGAAGCGTACTGCCCATGCTTTGCACCGAGAGCCAATACGGCAATTTGCCAGCGACCGAATCGAGCACCAACGTTGGCGAGTCGAAGGCGAAGGTTCCGTAGTTGTACACTTCATCGCGCCCGGCGGACGCATCGCGCACCCAAATCGCGGTGTGCCCGAACTTGGTGAACGGATGCTCGCCTGGGCCCATGGTGAGCAGTGAGATGCTGAGTTCCGCACCTGGCTCAGCCGCACGCAGCGTCGGGCTCGCCAGCAACGCGAGCAGAACGAGCAGCACCAGGGAGAGCCTCCGCATCGACTCTTCCAATTGTAGCTCGTCCGTCAGCTGTGCGTAGGCGCGTGCCAGCCGACGAAGTGGCTTTCACCAGAATTTGGACAGGACGTGCTCGGGGTCGCTACCATTTCTGTTCACCCTGGAGATCGCTCATGCGCCCCTCGCCCAAGACCCCCCGAGGTTCTTCTCGTCACACCGTGAAAATCGCCTGCCAGGTGGTACGCGAGCGAGATTTCAGCTTAATCGCCGACCGCGTGGTCGATCTTTCCGCGACCGGCGCGCTGGTGGGGCCGGCCGATCCCGCGCTGACTGGCGAGCGGATCTTGGTCTCGTTCCGGATCCCGCGCAGTACGGTTTGGATCGACGCAGAAGCGACGGTGACGCGCGTCGTACATGGTCGCCGGCCCGGCGAATTCAGCCGCTCTTTGGCGATCGAATTCGACGATCTCGAGGCCTTTCCGCGCTTCATGCTAGAAGAGGCGCTGCGCATCGTGCCCCCCGCGCCCCCGAAGTCAGCGCCGGGACGACGCAGTAGCCAATCGCTGGTGCGCGGCCTGCTTCAATAACCTCGGCGTTGGGACGCCGCGCTATTCAGTAGCAGGCGTACACGTGCAGCCCGTGGTCAGGACGTTCGCGGGCCAGCTAACACTGAGCTTCGGCACTGGCGCGCAGAACGAACCCTGAACGGTAAAAATCAGGTCGCCGCCACCGCTGCACGCCCCGTCGTTCGAAGAGTTGCCGCTGACTTCGAACTCCGCATATCCGTCTGGGGCGACGTCCTGCCCGCTCGCGCCCGTGCTGGTCCCGCCGAGATGAACGGGGAACGTCGGCCCAAACAGCATGAATGCCAGGTTGCCGGTGTTGTGCACGCGGTACGTTACGCGGTCCGGACAAGCATCCGAGCTCAGGTAGGTCAAAGGCAGCGCAGTGCTGAGCGGAGTGCCATCGTCGTCCGTAAATTCGAGCTCACCGCCGAACAGCGTCGTATTCAGCTGGACCTCGTGGGAGGGGGAGTCAGGCTCGTTGGTGACGAAAGTCAGCGTGCCGCTCGCCATGTGGCCTACCGTTGCCGACGCTTTCGGTGCCGGCGGCGCTACCAAAAGCGTCGCGCTGCTCATGGCGTCGATTTGCAACGGCAGCTCACTTTTCACCACGTAACCCGCACTTGCCTGCGCGCTGGAGATCGTGAGCGGCAAGATGCCGCCGTTTCGAATGACCAGGGTCGTCGGTTCGGTGTTCCCGCCGCATCCCACGTCAACTTGGAGTTGCTGCGGAAAGATCGCCAGCGGCACGGCCGCCGAGCTGCCTTCGCCGGCTGCGCCCGCGCTTGCGTCTTCGCTGGTATTTCCAGGATCACCGTTGGCTTGCCCGGCATCGCCGGAACTGCCTCCGCTACGACCCGCCGAGCCGACCGGGTCGCCGGATCCTCCGCCAGAGCTAACTAGCGAGCTGGGCCGGCCGTCTCCACTCCCGCAGGCGCCCAGCAAAGCTGAGCAGAGGGCGATTGTCAGTGATGCAAAAGCGAGCCAGCGGGCCTTCGACATGAGTGGCGCGATGACCATAGCAGAATGTCCTTTGTTCAATGGCTCGAGAAACTTGCGGGCCGGCCGTGCAGAGGGGCTCGTGGCGGGTCCCGGGCAGAGGAAGGTTCCGCTGCTAGTGCCACGTATTCTGGGTGGCACGCGCTGTGCTTCGGTATGTGTCCATAGTGCCCCAGGTTCAATGTCACGCTTGCCAGCCCCCACTCTGATTCGCGCCTCATTGCCGGTTTTCATTGCTGCTTTCTGCATCTTGCTGGGCCGCTCCGCCTGGGCTGAGCAGCCGGTCGCGCAATCACCGACACCGCCCCCGTCGCAGCCGTCCCCAACCGCGCCGGGTCCAGCGGCGCCTATTGCTACGTTGCTCGCCGACCCCCAAGCCCTGGTCGCCTGGCTGACGCGCATGAATCCAGACGTGCGCGCGGCCAGCGCGCGCGTCGCTCAGGCCAATGACCAGGTAGGGGCGAGTCGCCTATTGCTGAATCCGACGTTGGGGCTGGGGCTGAACAACATCACGATCGGTCGATTCAACCAGCCCGCGCCCGGCGTCTCGCGCTCTGACACCTTGTCGTATTCCGTCGGCGTCGCCCAAACCATCGAGCTCGGGAAGCGCGGGCCCCGCAGTGAAGCAGCCAAGTTGCACCGGGAGGCCTCCACGGAGGAATTCCGCGGCACCTTGCTCGGTTTGCTGACTGACGCTCGCGAAGCGATGACTCGGGTCGCGTATCTCGAAGCACGCCAGAAGATTTTGGACGATAGCCTGCTGTCGGCAAAATCGATGGCCGACCTCACCAAGATCCGGTTGGATCGCGGCGACGTGAGCGGCGTCGATCACGCGCGGCTGATGTTGGACTCCGATCGCGTCGGCCGTGATGTCTCCGACAATCGCTCGGACTTGCAAGATGCTCTAGCCAATTGCGAAGCGTTGCTCTTCGCCCCCTGTCTCGCGGACGGAGCCTCGCTCGAAACTGCGGAGAAGTCTGCGGGCGGGCAGTTTGTCGCTGACGACTTGGACGCAGCAATTGCGGCGCGGCCCGACCTGCGCGCGCTGCGCTTCGAGCAGCAAGCGGCACTTGCGGAGAGCACGCTGCATCGCCGCGGCGCGATTCCGGATCCGACCTTGGGTGTCGCGTACACACGGGATTATTACGAGGCCGCCGGCAATCAGCCATATACGATTGGTATCTCGGCTTCGATCCCCTTGCCATTCTTCGATCACGGTCAGTACCAAGCGCGCGCGTCGGACCATCGTGCCGAAGAACTGAACGCGATCTTGCAATCGACCCAGCGCCACGCTGCTTCTGATGCGCGGTCGCTGCTCATTCGCCGACGCTTGCTGCAGAGCAAGCTGGAGAGCATACAGAACACCGCCCTGCCTCGCTCGAACGAGGTCGTCGGCTCTACCACCACCGCCTACGAACGCGGCCAGATCAGCCTGACTGATTTGCTGATCGCGCGCCGGGAGCATGCGGCTCTCGAACTCGAGGAGGCTGACACACGCTTTGCGCTATTTAGTGTCGAAAACGAGCTGCGCCGCGCGCTCGGAATCGATCAGAACTTGGTCGGCCAAAAGCCGCGAGAGGACAGTTGATGTTACACGCTCACGCTGAAAACCAGATCCCGCCGTCTCAAGGTGCGGGTCTCCCTCCGCCGAGCGAACCGGCATTTCGCTTTCGCCCGACCACGCGGGTAGGGGTCGTGCTGGCGGTGCTGGTCAGCGCCGCGACCGTCTGGGCATCTTCACGCTTCGTGCGCAAGGCGCTGCCTCCGGCGCAGACGCAAACCGGCCTGACCGTCGAGCACGGCGCGGTGGCCATCGCGTCCGGCGCCCCGCAGTGGCAAGTCCTGGCGCTCGAAACCGCCAAGCCGATCGCCAGCACCTGGACCGACGCGGTTCCGGCATTCGTCAAGGTCGACGAAACCAAGGCTGCCCGCATCGGCGTGCCGCTCTCCGGAAGGGTGACTCAGGTATTCGCGGAGCTAGGGCAAAAGGTCGAAAAGGGCGCACCACTGTTCGCGGTTGCCAGCGCGGACTTGGCGGCCCTACATGTCGAACAAAGCAAAGCCAAGGTCGACGTCGAATCTGCGAAGAACGTGCTGGATCGCACGCGAGCCATCGTCGAGGCCCGGGCTTTGCCGGAGAAAGAAGCCGTCTCCGCCGCGCAGCAGTTACGTCAAGCCGAGCTCTCTTTTGGCGTCGCGTCCTCCAAGCTCGCCTCGCTCGACATCACTTCCAAGTCGGAGAACGAGTTCATCGTCCACGCGCCGCGAGCTGGTCTTGTCGTAGAAAAGAACGTGCTCCCCGGCCAAGAGCTCACGCCCGGTGCCGAGGCCGCGCTGATGCTAGTCGCCGATTTGTCGACGGTCTGGGTGGTCGCTGATCTGTTCGAATCGGACTCGGACGGAGTCGTCCCGGGAGTGCCGGCACGCGTCACGATCACCTCGCTGCCGGGCGTCGTGATCGACGGTACGGTCGATATGGTGTCCGCGGTCGTCGATGCCGAGCGTCACACCGTGCCGGTGCGCGTCCGTCTGGACAATACAGACGGTCGCCTCAAACCGAACACCTACGCCAAGATGCAGTTTCACGCCGCGACACCGGCAGGCAGCGTGGAGGTAGCGGCGGGTGCGCTGGTGTCCGATGGCTCCCGCCAATACGCCTACGTGAAAGACGCCACCAGCGGTCGCTTCGTGCGGCGCGACGTGATTGCGGGCGCGGTTCGCGAACAGCGTGTGGTGGTCTTCAAGGGCATCGCTCCGGGCGAGACCGTGGTCTCCAAAGGTGCGATCCTGCTCGACAACCAGATCGACCTCGCGGAGTAAGCGCGCCGCTACAATCGCGCGCGTCGGCCATCCGCCCGAATGCGCGGCCTGTCCCCGCGTGTTAAGCTTCACTGGATCGATGCCAGGATGGAGACACGCTCGTCGCCTCGGAATCAATCCGGAAAGTGCGTCGAGTAAGCGGCGCCGGCCAGCCATGATTTGCGCGGCCGTGCTCGCCTTGGTCGCGACCGTCAGCAACTGCGGGTTCCCAGAGTACGCCTTCGTCGGCAACGCGGCCGGATCCGGAGGCAGCAGCGGCATGGCGACTTCCGGTGGGGGCAGCGCTAGCACGGGTGGCTTGGGAGGCGGGAGCGGCGGCAGCGAGATCGGTGACGCGGGCGCAGCGGGGACGACCGGCGGCACCGCCGGTGGTGGAGCGGCGGGTGAGGCGGGCTCGGGCGGCGAGCCGTGCGTGTACCCCGAGCCAGTGAGCTATCTGCAGCACTGCTTCAACAAGGCGGTCGGGGACGGGGAATCGGGCATCGACTGCGGAGGCAACGAGTGCGCGCCCTGTTGGAGCAATCAGGCTTGCGCACAAGCCTCGGATTGCCTGAGCAACCAGTGCGCTAGCAACAAGACCTGCACTGCCCTGATCAGTCTGACTTACACGCCGATCGAGCTCGGCGCGGCCACTCCATCGCCCAAGTTCAGGCTGAACATCACTTATTCGGACGCGACATCGATGTCGCTGCGCGACCTCACCATTCGCTACTACTTCAATCACAATAGCGTGACAGAACCGGTGCTCGGTCTGGCTTCGCAGGCGACCATCGATCCTGGGAACATGCAGATGGACATCAGCACCAAGGTGCTGACCTCCGTGCACCGGTTTCCGCCGGGTCCGAAGGATGCCAACAGTATGGTCACCGATAGCTACCTGGAGATCGGATTCAACGACTCGACGACGGTTACGAACGGAACGAAGTTCGTGATCAACCAAGAATTCGTGGCTGGTAACTCGGACCAGCTGTTCGATCAGAACAGTCACTACTCGTTCAGCAAGACGGCCGGTGCGAACCAAGCGGTGACCGTGTATCGCGCTGGCCAGAGGCTATGGGGCGTAGAGCCACCGCTGGTTCCACTTCCCGAGTGCGCGTTTGCATTGGGGGCAAACATGAACGGGCCAGCCCTGACGGTCAGCGGTGAATCGCTACTGGCGGAGGGGGACGCCCAGCTCACGTTCAGTGGAGGAACGCCTTATACGAACACAGCCAAAGTGCTGCCCACCACCGATACGACCACCACCACGTTGCTCGGCACGGGGCGTACCCTGAGCACGGCAGACTCGATCGCGTGGTCGGTCCCGAGCGGCGAATATTGGGCGTATGCTTGGCTCACCTCGACCGTTGCAAGCGACAGCGGCACACTCTCGTTCGGCGCCACCGTCGCGGACAAGTTCATCGGCAACACGAATGGGGGCGCGCGTTGGGGGCTCATCGGCCCTTATCCGGTGACCGTGACTGGCGGATCACTGCGGCTCAGCGTCGACGGCAATGTGCATCTGGCTGGTTTGAAGTTGTACGAAGCCGAGCCTTGAGGTCTCGAGCCGAACTAAAAACTCAGACTCGGTGACCGCGGTAGGTGGCTTGGCGTCGTGACGGTGCGCCGGAAGGCGGCGGTGGCACTTCCGAAGTCCGCGGGGGGAGCGACGCACTTGCGCTCGAGACTGCCAGAGCCGCGTCGGCAACCAGCGGATCGACCCGACGGGAGGTCAGAGTCAGGGCCATCTTCAACGCGGGCGTGTTGACGCCATTGGTCGACAACACGCACAAAAAGCCATGCGGTATGCTGCGCAGGTACAGCTTGTGGTCCGCAAAGCGCATCACGCAGTGCTCGAAGTCATCGGCGTCTGCGCACAAGCCTTCGTGCAAGCGCACGACTCGCCGGCCAACCTCATTCAGCACGGCGTCGTCGAACATGGGCGGCAGGTCCTTGCCCGCAAGCGCCCCGGTCTTGGTCACGACGAAGCTGCCATGCACTCCGTCGACATCACGCATTCCGGCTAAAATTTGGGTAATCATGGGCTATGCGGGCTTTCTTTTTTCGCGCTCTGGTTCAGACGCCGAAGCGTTCGCGGAGTGCACCAACCTCGGCTTCGGCTGGGACTTTCAGCGCAACCAAGTTGCCCGAGCGCTCGCGATGCAAGAAGACTCGGTCTTTCGGGAAGCTGCATTCCAGCGAGCTGAAGCCCTCCATGCCGAGCATGTTGCCGATCAGCTCGGCCAACCGGGCAGCGTAGGCGGCGACGGGAGCGAGCTCTTCCGAGTTACCCTTGGCGCTGACGACGTTGCCCGCCGGGTCCAGTCGAACGAATGCTTGAAACTGCGCGAGCGAGAGTGACTGTGAACTCGGCGGGGCGCTCATCGAGGGTTCTTCTCTTTTCACGAGTTTGGTCGTGTCGCTGCGCAACGTGCCGGTGGCCGTGGCAGTCGTGGTGCGGTGGCTCGGGAACGACACCAGCTTGTGACGCCCCGATTCGTCACGCGCTTGCGCGGAGAGCAATAGCAAGTTCTGCCAAGTCGAGTGAATCGACGGAGCGTCAGGCCAACCGACACTGCATGGCTCGACCGAACCATCGCGCCACTTCAAAATTTCGAGCGCGGCCGGCTCACCGACGTGATCGCCGCTGAGCGCGTGAATCATCTGCCCGTTCTTGAAGAACAAGTAGCCGATGCGGTGGCCGGAGGTGATTCGAAAGACGCGACTCGACTGTGCCAGACATTCCATCTGCACGAAGTCCGGCAATGTGGCGCCCTCAAGGCTCACACGAAAGCCATCGTCATCGATACCAGCGCGATCAGCGGGAAGTGACATGTCGCCCCGCTGCCATTGCCAAATCATAGTAAAAATGTCTCGAAATCACGACTCGATGATCTCATTCGCACCGGCGCGAGCAAGGTATTTTTTCGAGTATTCGCCGGCAAAGAGGCCGAAACGAACCTGCAATGCCATGGATCGCCCCGCGACTTTTGGCGAGAATTTTCGACGCTCCAGCGTCACGCTGTCGACCTACGATCGCTGCTTGGCTGCGATTCCGAAACATTGCGAACATTAAGTCGTCTTCCGTGCGGTTTCGCGATTGCTCCGGGCGGGGCATTCCGGCAAGGGGAGAAGACATGGTTCGCTGGATTCTTGGTTCTCTGTTTTTGGTTGGTTGCGCCTCTTCCACGGTCCTTCCGCCGGTGCGCAAGCCCGATGGTTCGTGGCACATGAAGTGCGGCGCGACGTTGCACAACTGCGTGACGCAAGCCGAAGATCTGTGCCGAGGCCGCGGCTATGTGGTGGTTTCAGGCTTCAGCAAACGAAGTCTGTTCGGCGCCGAGCTCGGGGTCAGCCGCTACGAGGTGCGCGAAGCCGAGATGGACATCGGATGCGCCGATATCCGTAGCGAGTTGCCCACGGTGCAGAGCGCAATTCCGTTTCCGCCGCCTCCGCCGCGCGAGGAGCCCGCAGCGGCTCCCGCGCCCGCAGCAGCTCCCGCGCCCGCAGCAGCTCCCGCACCCGCAGCAGCTCCATTGCCGGCACCAGTCCCGGCCGCAGTGGCACCGGCTCCAGTGCCAGCACCAACACCGGCTCCAGTACCAACGCCGGCTCCAGTGCCGGCAAGCCCGCGCTGAATCCTGATCTGCGATCAACTGTCGCACCCTCGCTTTTGGCGGTTCCGGATCCGGTGTGCGAGGCCTATGTTTGGCCGCGGAGCAGATCAGCGTGGACGATCCGAACTTTTGGCACCGGCTGCAGTTCGCCTTCACGATCGTCTATCATTATTTATTCCCGCAGCTCACGATGGGCCTCGCCCTCATCATCGTGCTCTGGAAGTGGCGCGCGCTGCGCACGGGTGACGAGCGTTACGATCTGGCGGCACGCTTTTGGAGCAAGATCTTCGGTGTAAACTTCGCGCTCGGCGTGGTGACGGGCGTGCCGATGGAGTTTCAGTTCGGCACCAATTGGGCCCGCTTCTCGCGCTACTCCGCCGGTGTGATCGGGCAAACTTTGGCTATGGAGGGCATGTTCGCGTTCTTTTTGGAGAGCGCGTTCGTCGCAGCCCTGGTCTTCGGTGAGCGCAGGTTGAGCCGGCGCAAGCACTTCTGGGCGGCGTTCGCGGTTTGGGCAGGCAGTTGGCTCTCCGGCTATTTCATCGTCACCACCAACGCGTTCATGCAACACCCGGTCGGACACAAGCTGCTCGAGGGTGTGTTGGTGCTCGATCGCCCGTTCGAGTTCTTGTTCAACCCTTGGGCGATCGTCCAGTACTTGCATACGATGATGGCCAGCGTGGTCACCGCGTCGTTCGTGGTCAGCGCGGTCGGTGCGTTTTATTTCCTGCGTGGCCAGCACCAGGAGCAAGCGCGCTTGTACTTGAAGTGGGGGACGCGGATTGCGCTCGTGGCCAGCGTATTGGTGGCGTTCCCGACGGGCGATCGCCAGGCCAAGTTGGTGGCTGAGTCGCAGCCCGTGACCTTGGCCGCGATGGAAGGTCGATTCGAGAGCGGGGAAAATGCCGAACTCACCTTCATCGGCCAGCCGAACGTGCGCGAGCGGCGCATCGACAATGCCATCCAGGCGCCGGCGGTGCTCAGCATCTTGGCCTACGGCACGCCTCGGCGCAGCGTGCTGGGCCTGAACGAATTCCCGGTCGATACCTGGCCGACCAATATCGAGCTCTTGTACTATTCGTTCCACATCATGGCCGGCTTGGGCACGCTCTTCATTCTGTTGATGGGCGTCAGCAGCTGGCTCGGGTTTCGGGGCATGCTCGAGCGAACGCGCCCGGTGCTCTGGATTCTGATGCTGGCATTTCCCTTTCCGTATATCGCTACGACGGCGGGCTGGATGACGGCCGAGCTCGGCCGCCAGCCGTGGCTCGTCTACGGCTTGTTTCGCACCGCCGACGGTCACAGCGCCAGTGTCAGTTCGGGCAACGCTTTGTTCACGTTGATCGGCTTCACCGGCCTGTACTTCGTGCTCGGTCTGGTATTTTTATTCTTGGTCGGTCGCGAACTTTCGCACGGCCCCGATCAGGAGGCTCATGGTTGAGCTCTGGTTTGGCCTGCTAGGCTTGATGTTGATCGCCTACGTGGTGCTCGATGGCTTCGATTTCGGAGCGGGTGCGTTGCACTTGTTCGTGGCCAAGTCGGATGCAGAGCGGCGCACGGTGCTGGCCGCGATCGGCCCCTTCTGGGACGGTAACGAGGTCTGGCTGATCGCGGCCGGCGGCGTGCTGTTCATGGCCTTTCCAGAGGTGCTGACCACGGTGTTCCCAGCGTTCTACTTGGCGCTGCATTTGGTCCTGTGGTGCTTCGCCTTACGCGGCGTAGCGATCGAGGTGCGCAGTCACGTCGTCGACACCATGTGGCACGCGATTTGGGACGCGGTGTTCGCAGGGGCCAGCTTGCTCTTGGCCCTGCTGTTCGGGGTTGCCTTCGGCAACGTCGTGCGCGGCGTTCCCGTCGACCAAAGTCGTGAGTTCACGATGCCCTTTTTCACGCACTTCGGCACCACCGGGCAGGTCGGGCTACTCGACTATTATTCGCTCAGCGTCGGGCTGCTCTCCGTGGCGTTGCTATCTGCGCACGGCGCCGCGTTCTTGGCCTGGCGCTCAGCGGGCGTGGTGCGCGACCGCTGCCTGGCGCTCGAGCGCAAGCTTTGGCCTGCGGTGGCGCTGCTCTTCGTTGTGGTCACGTTCGAGACTCATTTCGTTCGCCCGGACCTGCTGATGAGCTTGCTGACCCGACCACTCGCTTGGCTCGGCACCGCGCTGGCAATCGCGGGCAGCGCGGTGCTCGTCAGCTCGCGACGCGGCGCGCTCGACGGCCGCGCGTTCTTGGGCTCCTGTGCGCTGATCGCCGGCGTACTCGGGGCCGCGGCCGCGGCAATGTTCCCGGTGTTCCTCAGATCGACGCTATCGCCCGCGTTCGATCTCGACGCGCTCCACCAACCGCGGAACTCCATTGCCATGAAGTTCGCGCTCGGTTGGTGGCCGTTCGCGTTCATGCTCGCTGTGTCTTATTTCGTAAACGTATTTCGAGCCAACCGCGCGCGCGTCAGCGCGGAGGACTACTAGCTTCGTTGCTCAAGAGCCCAATTTTAGCCTCGTACACCAGCTTGCCGAGCTTGGCGTCTTCGAGCGAAATCTGATAGTCGTTGGGCACTTGGATGGTGAGGCTGCCCGGCGTTTTGCCAGGCTTCGAGCCCAGGTCTTTGCCCTTGGGCTTGATCGTCACGCTGCCGGGGGTTTCGGGACCAAATTCAATCTCGAACTTGTGCAGCATGTGCAAGGTCTTGCCCTGCGTACGCAGGGTCAACCAAAACCATTTGCCGCTGATCTCTTTGAACTGATAGCCGTCGATGTCGATCGCCTTGCGGGCCTTGGCCATGCAGCCGTTCATCTTCTTCGGGTCATTGCCGGAGCTTGCCGTGCACTTGGTCTCGGCCGCTTGCTTCACGTCGGAGTCGTTGAACGAGAGCATGAACACGACGTCCGGCGCGGTCAGGATGTCTTGAGCCGAGCGCTTCGGCTTCTCGCTCTCGGGTTTGTCCTCGGACTTTTTGGCGTCCGACTTCTTGGTGTCGGCCTTTTCCTCGTCCGGCATATCGTCGGTGTCCCTCGGCTCACCGGCCTTGGCCTCGGCCTTGGGGGCGTCTTCGGCAGGGGTTGGGTTTTTTGCAGCAGGGGTGCCCCCGCACGCAGCGAGCAAAAGCAATGGCAAAAACAGCGCACTCTTCGACATAATGCCGATTATTTAGCACACACGGGCCTGACACTAGGACTCAAGTTGCCCGGGGTTCGGCCGTTTTACGCTACGGCAGAGGCCTGGATTCCAGGTCCCGACAACCTTTGGCATCCAGCGCGAACGCATACAACCCGACCGACCCGATGGCGGCTGCCGCCACGGAGCCGAGCGCGCGCGGCCCAGAGCCAGGGCAGGGGATGGACCAAACGCGGGTCGACGCCGCCGCGTTGGTGCTCGAGGTCCCGGTCCCGACCGGCGCGATCCCGACCGCTATCGTGCCCGCCGTCATCCCGGCCCGTGGCTACAGTCCGTACGACGCGTACGTGCCAGGCGTGATCGTCGCCCAAAAGTTCGAGCTGGTTCGGATCCTGGGTGAAGGCGGAATGGGGTCGGTGTGGGTGGCGAAGAACATCGCCCTCGACGTCCATGTTGCGCTCAAGCTGATTCGCGCCGAGCTAGCGCGGAACGTCCCGGGCCTGGAGGAGCGCTTATTGCAAGAGGCGCGCGCCGCCGCGAGCATCGAGCACCCGGCCGTGATCAAGGTCTTCGACTTCGGCTTGACCGAGCTTTCGGACCCGTTCATCGCCATGGAGCTCTTGCACGGCGAGAGCTTGGGCGGCACCGTCAAGCGGCGCGGCAAGCTGAACCCCGTGCGCGCGGTGCAGACGCTGCTGCCGATTACCGAGGCCCTGCTCGCGGCGCACGAGCGCGGCATCGTTCATCGTGACCTCAAGCCCGACAATATTTTCCTGGCGCGCGGTTCGGGCAACCGGCTCGAGCCCAAAGTGCTCGATTTCGGCATCGCCAAGTTCGATCAGAAGAGCGCGCCCAGTTTGACCAGCGTCGGCACCGTGCTGGGCAGTCCGGCATACATGTCCCCCGAGCAAGCCCGGGGCGAGGCGGACGTCGACGGGCGAACCGACGTTTGGGCGCTGTGCGTCGTCTTGTACGAGGTGATCACGGGCCGCTTGCCCTTCATGGGGGAGAACTACAACGCGCTCCTGTACGCCATCCTCGAAGGCCAGCCGAAGAGCTTCAACGAACTCGGCATCAGCGAGCCGCTGCTCTGGTCGATCATTTCGCGTGGCCTCGAGAAGGATCGTGAGCGTCGCTGCCCCGATATGTTCGAACTCGGTCGCGCGCTGGCCATTTGGTTGCTCGATCGCGGTGTGCAAGAGGACGTCACCAATGCCAACTTGCGCTCGAAGTGGCTCGAGCGTCCGCAACGCAAAGCTATCGCCCAGCATCACTCGTTCTTCCCAACCGACCCGCCCTCGGCGGACGACCCCGCGCGCACGATGCGCTCGGGCGAGGGCGAGCCGCTGCTGTTACCCGTCGACGAAAATGGCGAGCTGAGCAGCGGTGTGCTGCTTCGCCCCGCGACCGAGACCTCGACCAATCATCTGTTCGGCGTGCCCTACTCGGGAAAAACCGGCCAGAATGCCGTCACGCTGATCAAGCGCCACGCGCCCTCGGGTCGGCGCTGGATCTGGTTTACCGTTGCCGGCACGTTGCTCTCTTTCTCCGCAGCGGTTGCGCTGCAAGCGCTCTCCAGCTCCGGCACGCGCGAAGACGACGAGCCGCCGCCCGCGCCCACAGCCGTCGAGCGTCGTCGCTCGAAACCCGTCGACGAGATCACGGTGCAGAGCGTCGTGGAAATGCCGCGGCCGCTTGCAACCGCGAAAGCGTCTCTCGCGCCTTCGGCACCGCCCGCGCAGCCCGCGCGTCGCGCGCCGTTGGTCGAAGCGCGCTCGGTCGAACCACGCGCTGTCGAAGCCCGCGTCGCGAGCCCGAAACCACGCAGCGCGAGTCCCAGGCCGGCGCGGAACGACCTGAAGAATCCGTTTCGGTGAGACTGTGTGCGCCCGGTCAGCGGGACATACCGTGCTCGAGGCCGGTGTTGTTCCAGGTCACTCCGCCGGACTGACCGCTCTTGCTAGGGCTGAGATCGAAATATAGCATCAAGCCTCCAACCACGGTGACGCCCGCGCCGCCCCCCGCAAAGAACGCCGCGCTGCGCGAGATCCCCGTCGAATTGTTGCTATTGGCGACTTGCGCAATCAACGCGCCGCCGAGCAAGCTCACGCCCGTTGCCAGGGTCACCAAGGTGAACGTGCTGATTTTGGGCTCCACTTGGGCAGGCGCGGTTTTGGCGTCCGCATTCGGGTCGCTCGGCGTCGGCTCTTTGTTCAGCTCGATGTTGAAGTCGCGCGCCCGGTGCGGATCGATCTCGATCACGCTTTCGTTGCGCAGATAGCCCGCGGCTTCCAAGACGATGCGGTGTTTGCCGGCGAAGCTTTCGCCCGTCCAAGGTGTGACCCCGACCGCCTGCCCGTCGAGCTTGACCGTCGCTCCGTCGGGGGTGGAGAGCACGGTCAGCTGTTGCAGGCCTTTCTGGCTCAGCGCCTGCTCCAGCTGGTGCACGTGGCTTTCGACGTCTTGGGCGTCGGGCGCATCGGGCAAGCGGCGCAGATACTCGCGGTAATAGCGCAGTGCCCCCGGTTGGTTGCCCAGCCCTTCGAACGCCTTGCCGACGTTGAAAGAGAGCTTCGGATCCGGGTACAGGCGGTTGGTCTCGAGGAAGATGTCGACCGCGTCGTAGAAGCGACCTTCTCGGTAAGCGGTGACGCCCTTTTCGAACAATAGGCGTGCGCGCGCCTTGGCGACGGCTTCTGGCTCACCCAGGTCGGGTTTGGTTTCAGCTTGCGCAGACGGCTTCTTCGGCTCGGCCACGGCGTGCGCCGCCGCCGATAACGAGCAGCTCAGAACGCAGGACATCAGCACGGAACGGATCGCCGACATGGCAGAGTGACGCTTCTCGCAGTACGACGCAGCGCGGCTCCGACTTAACCCAAACCTCGCAGGCCCACGTTCGACGGCAATTTCGAGCGATCGCAAGGCTGTAGACGGCCTTCGCCTGCCCTGGCAGTCTCAGAGCAGTGAACTACACAGATCGCCAAGGGTCGATTCACGCGCAGGGTGGCGGCTATCCTCCTGGAGGCTACGGTCCTCCGGGTGGCGGTGGTCCTCCCGGTGCTCCTCCTCCTGGAGGCTATGGTCCTCCGGGCGCGCCTCCTCCTGGAGGTTATGGCCCTCCGGGCGCGCCTCCTCCTGGAGGTTATGGCCCTCCCGGTGCTCCTCCTCCTGGAGGTTATGGCCCTCCCGGTGCTCCTCCTCCCGGCGGAGGTGGACCGCCTCCCGGGGGTTACGGTCCACCCGGCTCACCTCCTGGGGGTTACGGTCCACCCGGCTCACCTCCTGGGGGTTACGGTCCACCCGGCTCACCTCCTGGGGGTTACGGTCCACCCGGCTCACCTCCTGGGGGTTACGGTCCACCCGGCTCACCTCCTGGGGGTTACGGTCCACCTGCATGCGGACCGCCT
>Ga0247772_1000044_pt1 | contig 73075 bp, 65 predicted proteins | sample UWRJL151409C6_FD_179945 | JGI IMG/M metagenome (GOLD analysis project Ga0247772, IMG submission 179945) | Plant litter microbial communities from Arlington Agricultural Research Station in Wisconsin, United States - UWRJ-L151-409C-6 | ecosystem: Environmental > Terrestrial > Plant litter >...
CGAGAGCGCCACCGTGAACGACAGCGCTTCGATCACGCCCTTACAAGTTTCACCGACCACGCTGCTGGCCGAGGTCTCCCCCTGGTTGACGACCTCCCGCACTTCACCGCGAAATTCGTGATCGTTGCGCGTCACGCGCACATTCACATCGACCCGTGGCTCGTTGCCTCGAGCTTTGCGCACGCGATCGGTCCGGGCACGCACGGCTTCGTAGAAGGCGTCTTGATTGGGGCAGCCCGCCGGCGCATCGTAGTTGACGCGGATGGGGACGGCATCGGCAGCAAGCGCGCCAAGCGCGTGGATGATCGCTGGCAACGCGAGGAGCACCCACGCAGACTGACACGACGCTGCTCGGTCGCTCAAGCCAGATGACACGCAACCGCGGCGCGCTGCGGTCGAAAGGTGGTCTGAAGCCATGCGCCTCCTGTTCGATCACGGCACCCTGGTTTTGGCCGAAGCGCCGGAGCTAAAACCAGGTCGAGTTCCCGGGCTGCTCTGGGACCCTCGCATTGCGCTGTATAGAGCCCCCGCCTGGCGGTATTCGCAGGTCCGCGCTGCTCTGCTCGCTTGCCCGTCGCCTTTACGTGACGAGGTGAAGCCGAGCGCGCTCTCCGAGCCCGCTTCGTGGCACGCGCTCGAACTCCGACCCTACCAACGCGCTGCGCTGCTTTCCTGGGAACTTTCGGGTCGCCGTGGAACCATCGTTCTGCCGACGGGCAGTGGCAAGACCCAAGTCGCGATCGCTGCGCTGCGTTCCTCCGCCGTGCGCGCTCTGTGTTTGGTTCCCACGCGTGCGCTCCTCGAACAATGGTCGTTCGCGCTACGTGCGGCCTACCGCGGCAGCGTGGGCTGTCTTGGTGACGGGCGTCGCGATCTGCAAGCAATCACCGTCTCCACCTACGAGAGCGCGTACCGGTTCATGCCGCGCATCGGCTCCCAGTTCGATCTATTGGTCGTAGACGAGGCGCACCACTTCGGCTCGGGCACGCGCGACGAAGCTTTGGAAATGTCGATCGCACCGCAGCGCCTGGGCTTGACGGCCACGCCACCCAGCGAGCCAGCATTGTCGCGCCTGGCAGAGTTGCTCGGCCCGACCGTCTACCAATTGAGCATCGCTGACCTCGCGGGGAAGTGGCTGTCCGACTTCGATCTGGTCACGCTTCAGCTCGGTCTGAACCCCACCGAACGCGCCGACTACGACGCTGATTATCGCGTGTTCTCCGCATATCAGCGGCAATTCCGGCGCTCGGACCCAGAAGCCACTTGGCAAGACTTCGCCTCGCTGGCCGCCCAAACTCCGGAAGGGCGCATGGCCTTGAATGCCTGGCGACGCAATCGCCACTTGCTCCACTTCACCGAAGCCAAAGCAGCGGCAGTCGGCGTGCTCCTCGAGCGCCACCGCGATTCGCGAGTGATCATCTTCACCGCCGACAACGGCGCGGCATATCGCATCGCACGCGAGCACCTCGTCATGCCCATCACCTGTGATATCTCGCGCGCCGAGCGAGAAGCCGCGCTCGGTGCCTTTCGTGCAGGCACACTCCGCGCATTGGTGAGCGCGCGCGTCTTGAACGAGGGTATCGACGTCCCTGACGCCGACGTCGCGATCATCGTCAGCGGCACCCAGGGTGAGCGAGAACACGTGCAACGCGTGGGGCGTCTGCTTCGGCCCATGCCCGGCAAGCGCGCGCTCATCTATCAGCTGGTCACGCGGGCAACGGCTGAGGTTCGCCGCGCGTTCGAAAGGAGGCAAGCCCTTGCTCCCGCAACCGCTGCTGCGCGCTAGTGCCCACCTGGAGGGCGAGCGCATCGTGCCGCACTATTTCACGCCCAAAGATCAGCCCTGGCTGCGCGCGCTCATCGATGAGTATGCGAGCTTCGTCGGCAAAAGACGCACCGAGTTGCACGAGCACCTGCGCGAGCGGCTGGCCGCGCGAGCGCCGAAGACCAAGCTCCGGATCGCAATCCTGCTTTTGGATGGGATGTGTCGCGCGCAAGCTAGCGCAGCCGTGCCGCCCAAGGAGGTGAGGGCGGCTCTGTTTCGCGCCGCCGCCAGCAGCCGCGCTACGCGCGAAGCGGTGCTGAGCGCCGTGGCCGCGTCCTTCGCGGTGACCGCATCCGAACTCGAGGGCGCGCTATTCGCCGATTTACAAGGCGAACGGCGGGTGGCCGAGCTCCCCACCGGCCTTTCTCCGTCGCAGGTGGCGGCGCACGCAAACCTCGCGATCGTGAGCTCGCTCATCCGTCGCGCAGTGCAAGTCGAGATCGTGGTTCGCGGCCAGTGTCGCGCTCTGATTCGCCAGGCCCGAATCACGGGCTTGATTTGCCGTGCATCGCGCTCGAAACACGCCCCCGAAGGGGTCGTGCTGAACGTATCTGGGCCGTTCGCGCTCTTCCATCACAGCGACCTCTACGGCCGTGCGCTCGCGTCACTCGTGCCTCGGCTCGCAAGCGCGGGTCAATTCGAGTTGCGTGCGAGCTGCGCCCTCGGGCGCGATGGCCAGCTCGCATCACTCGCTTGGCAGTCGGAAGATCCCGTCGAACCGCGTCCTGATCTGCCGCGCCCGGAAAGACAGCTCGAGAAGAAATTCGAACGCGCCTTCCGGCGCGCCGCGCCCGAGTGGGATGTGGTTCATGAACCTCCCGCGATCGCCTCGGGCGAGCAACTGATTTTCCCGGACTTCGAACTCGTGCCTCGCCACGACTGCGCCCGAAGCTGGCTGCTCGAGATTGTCGGCTTTTGGACGCCCGAATACCTACGCGAGAAGCTACAGCGCTTGAGCGCCGCAGGCATCGAGCGCTTCGTGCTCTGTATCGATCAGACACGAAAGTGCGCCGATCTCGAGCTGCCGAAAGATCCGCGGCTGATCCCGTTCAAGACTCGAATCGACGCGCGCGCGGTGCTCGGGCTAATCAACGCCGGCTATGCAGCCACCGCACAGCACGCTACATTGCGATAGCAGCTGATGAGCTCTGAACAGAATCCGTACGCCGCGCCGAGCACCGCCGCTGATTCCGAACCGCCGGCTCCGGTCGCGCCTCGGCGCACCAAACGCGGCATGCGCCGCCAGGGCCAGTTTCTCGTCATCCCCGCGCGTGGCGCTTGTCTACCGAACCGCTGTGTGGTGTGCAATGAGCCCGGCGCCATCCGATCGAAGCGCAAATTGCACCGCCACCCTCAGGGCTACTATCTGCTGATCTTGTTCAGCCCCGTCGTCTACCTGATCGTGGCCTTCATCGTGCGCAAGAGTGTCAGCTTCGAAATGAGCTTGTGCGCCCAACACGCCCGCCGTCGCCAGATTGGGCTCATGATCGGCTGGCTCGGTTCGCTCGCATGCCTCGCCGCTGCGCTCGTGTTGTACGCATCCGGCCTCCAGAATCCGTTGCTCATGCTCGCGATCCTGCTGCTGCTGCTCGCGTGTCCGATCATCGGCATCGCGCTCGCCCAAGTCGTCACCGTCCACAAAATCGACCAGCGCTCCGCGTGGCTATATGTCGGCCGTCCCTTCCTCGCTTCGTTCTAACTACTCGGCCTAGGGCGCTCTGGTCCGCGCAAAGCTGTGGGACTCGCCGTCAACGGCTCGAGCATCGTGCTCGCGACCATCTAGGTTGTTGAGTTGTTTGATGGTCACGCGCTACGGCGCGTGTCGTCGTAGCCTTCGGCGTCGCGTTTAATCGGCGGCGGTTCCGGGCGCCGGGTTCAATTCCCGGCGCCTCCACGGTAACTCTCTGATATCGCTGGTATTTTGAATCGTCAGACGCCGGGAAACGCACCCGGCGTCTGACTTTAAGCGCCAGAAGCGTTCGACCCGGGAGCGTGGTGTACCTTCCAAGCATGGTCAGCCCTGCGTTGGAGATCGTGTTCGTCGATGTGGACGACACTCTGGTGCGCTCCGCGGGTTCGAAGCGCATACCGATCGCCGCAGTGGTCGATCGCGTCCGGGCCCTGAAGCAAGCGGGCGCAACGCTGTACTGCTGGAGCACTGGGGGCGCCGAGTACGCCCGTGTCTCCGCCCGGGAGGTTGGCCTGGAAGACTGCTTCGTGTCGTTCTTGCCGAAGCCCACGATCATGATCGACGACCAGCCTCCCGCTGAGTGGAGGCTCTGCCGATGCGTGCATCCGTTCAACGTGGCCAGCATCGATACCGGGGCGTGAATGGCTAGGCGACCGATGTCAGGAACGCGCAAGCGCATCATCATTCTCGCAGGCCCGAACGGTGCCGGCAAGACGACCTTCGCGCGAGAGTTTCTGCCCGACGAAGCGGACTGCCCCACGTTCGTGAACGCGGACCTCATCGCGGCTGGGCTCTCGCCGTTCAATCCCGAGGTCGTCGCGATGCGAGCCGGGCGCCTCATGCTCGAACTGATCGATGAGCACGTGTCACGTGGGGACAGCTTTGCATTCGAAACGACACTCGCCGGCAAGAGCTACGCTCGTCACATCCCGAACTGGCAAGCCGCGGGATACCACGTGACGCTACTCTTCTTGGCGTTGCCATCGGCGGAGGCAGCCCTGCAGCGCGTTCGCGAGCGAGTCGCCCAGGGCGGCCACTCCATCCCCGAGAACGTGGTTAGACGCGCTTTTCCGCGGGAAAGCTCAACTTCGAGGTCGTGTACAAGCCACTCGTCGACGCTTGGGCGCTCTACGATAACTCGAACGGCACCCCCCTTCTGCTAAGCTGGGGCGAGAAGTGATGAACTCGAAGCCAATCGAACAGGCGAAGACGCCGGAGCTGGCCTTGGCGCTACCGGCGCTTCGGCGCGCGCGGAAGCGAGCCGAAGAGATTGCCATCGCGACGAATACCGCGCTGATTCAGGTCGAAGACGGGCAAGTTATACGCGTCTATCCCGGCGCTCAACGCGAAGGCCCTGTCACCAAATAGCGTTGCACGGGCTCATCGATTGCGCGCCGTTCTGATGGCATTCTGTCCGGATCGGTCACGTCGTCGGGCTTCGAGCTCGGCGGCGATCTTGCCCACGATGTCCCAACGCTCCCTCTCCGCGGCGAGCAGAAGCGCCTTCGCCAGCGCGGTCTCGACCACGTTTGAGAGCTCGTTCGCTTCGGACGATTCCGTCACAACGTCACGAACGATCGCGCACTTAGGTGTTCGATCTGACACGTTGGCCGGATCCGCGTCGGTGCTGATCGTGCCTGATTGATGTTGGACCGTGATTTCGGGTTGGCCGAAATCCGCTTCAATTCCCCGCGCCTCCACAGCAACACCCTCGGCGAAAGCCGGGGGTTTTTGCTTTTGTGGGGATCAGACACGACTCGCACGGGCATCCACCACGCAAGGCAGTAAGGTCTGAATTCAACGAGGGCATGAGTGGGTGCGAGGCCTTCGGCGTCGCGGACGTCCTGAAGTGGAGACCTCAACCAGCGGATTTCTGCGTGCGCGCGCCGCGACGGCCGCGTGCCCAAAATCCCCGCGACGTCTGTCTACTGCTCCGGTAACTTCTTCCAGGCTACCCAGTACACGTCTGAACGACCCCATGCACTGCCAGGAACCAAGTCAGACGCGGTCGAATCGAATACCAGCACATCTCCGTTGGCGGAGAGCATGGGTGAAGAGCATTCGAGAAATTCTGGGCGACACGACGTGCCTGAACCGTACGTCCCAGTTGCGTCGACGCTCGCCCTCTTGGTGTGATGCGTGACGAGATCGTGAACGTACACGTCGACGCGATCGTTCGTGTCGCCGGCAGTGAGGTTATCGGCATAAGAAAGGAACGCCACATAGCGCCCGTCGGAAGAAAATCCAGGGTTGAGACTGTGCCCATTTGCTTCCGTACCGTCGCTCGCAAGACTCACTCGTGTGATGGTCCCCGCACCCAAGTCGCGCACGAAGACGTCGTAACTGCCGTTCGTGTCGCCTGGGACCAGATTCGTTGCTGCGGATCCGAATGCGATCAAGCGACCGTCTCCGGACAGCGAGCTGGAAAGGCTCTGGTTGTTGCCGAGCGCGCCCGCAGTGCTCTGGCTGGCTAGCTGAGTCGTGCGTTTTTCGCGGTCTTGCACGTAGATGTGCAGCTGGTCTCCGGTCAACCCAGCAAAGTTCCGCGCCCGCGAGCGAAAACTGATGAAGTTCCCGTCCTCTGACACTCCGGGATCCCAAACCTCGCCATCAGGCAACGTGCCGTTCGGATCGGCAGCAACCATGCGACTCGTTCCTGAGTTCGCGTCGTAGACATAGAGCTGATAGGTGTCGCTCGACTGAAAGACGACGAACCTTCCGTCTGCGCTGGCCGAGAAGTAGCTGCAGCCGTAGACCTGCTGAACCGGCCCGGGCAGGACGGTCACCCTCATCAGCTCGGAGGTGATCAAGTCGAGCCGATAGATGTCGGCGAGGCCGTTCGTGTCACCGGCGGTCAAGGGTTTGAATGTTCTGAAGAACGCAAACTTCCCGTTGCCGCTGATGACGGCCGGGGGCGCAGACCAGCCAATGTAGGGTGACGGACTCAACAGGCGAATTCCGGCCGCGGCATGATCGTAGAGGAATCCGCCGGCTAGTTTCTCTGGCGTCAGGTTGGTGGCTTCAGAGGCGAAACCCACGAAGGTTCCGTCGCTCGAAACGCTCGGGAGGCTGCTGGGCTTGTTCGCACCCTTTGTAATATTGACGACGATGTCCGGCTGGCACGTACCGACGACGCACTTGCCTCCGCACACTGCACCGCACGCACCGCAGTTCATCGCGTCCACTTGGAGGTCAGTGCAATGGCCCGCGCAGTTCGACCAACCGCTGCCGCAGTTGAACTCGCACGCGCCATTGGCACACACTTCTCCAGTGTTACATGCGTGACCGCAGGCGCCGCAATTGGACCAGTCACCCTGGAGATCGTGGCAGCCGTCCGCACATTGAGCGAGGGAGGAGGGACAGACCTCGACGCACGTTCCCGACGCGCACACCTCGTTGTCCGCGCAGCTGTGGCCGCAGCCGCCGCAGTCAGTCCGATCTTGTTTCAGGTCTCGGCACACGCCCGCGCATTCAGTGAGCGGCACCTGGCAAGACGTCGCGCAGGATCCAGACTCGCAAACTGCACCCGGCCCGCATTGGTTGCCGCAAGCACCGCAGTTGCTCCGATCTTGCTCGAGATCTCGGCAAACGCCGGCGCATTCAGTGAGCGGCACCTGGCAAGACGTCGCGCAGGATCCAGACTCGCAAACTTCACCCAGCCCGCATTGGTTGCCGCAAGCGCCGCAGTTGCTCCGATCTTGCTCGAGATCTCGGCAAACGCCGGCGCATTCGGTGAGCGACGCCTGGCAAGACGTCGCGCAGGATCCAGACTCGCAAACTTCACCCGGCCCGCATTGGTTGCCGCAAGCGCCGCAGTTGCTCCGATCTTGCTCGAGATCTCGGCAAACGCCGGCGCATTCAGTGAGCCGCGCCTGGCAAGACGTCGAACAGGATCCGGAATCGCAAACCTCTCCCGCGGCGCACCGGTTCCCGCAGCTGCCGCAGTTTGCAATGTCAGCGTCCAGGTTTCGGCACTCTTTGCCACAGGACACTTCAGGCGCCGTGCAAGAAGGCGCGCATGAACCACCTTCACCTTGGGCTGACGCGCAATCTGGATTGTTCGGTTGCTCGACCTGGCTGACGGCTCGCCCGCAACCCAGGGCCAGCACGCTGAGCCCCCACAACAGCCCGAGGGCGCACCACCGCATTCGACATACGTATCACGCGGCGGGCCCCCCTTCAACGGTGTGCGCTCAACCAGAGAGTCGTTTCGAAGACGATGGGGTGGGTCGATGCCTTGGTTTTTCGGTCGAGCGCTAGCATCCGATGTCGGACACCCGGGGGACACAGACTTCGTCCCCGACGCGGTACACCGTCCCGCTGTGCGCCTTTACCGTGAATACGGCGCTGAGCGCGCCGCCGTCCGCATACAGACCGACGCGCAGGAGCGATGGCAACTCAACGTCAGGGATGCATTTTCGTGATGAGCACAGGGCTCGCCTGCGGCTCAGCGATTGCGGAGCTCGGTCAGCAATGCCGCTGCTCGTGCGCGATGACGAAGACCAGTACCGGCGAGCCGAACTGCTGCTTCGGCGCGTGACGCTGGCCCGGGTGTATGGCTTTCGAGCGTCGTTATGGCCGAAGTCCCCTGGGTGCTGCGTGGCGCGTACAAGTTTGATCGCGCGACCACCGCCGCGGCACTCCATAGGCTGATCGCCATCGACGGAGTACACCTGGAAGATGGCCCAACCACACGCCTGGCACTCGCCGCTTTCGAAGCCGAGTGCGCCGATTCTGCCGACTATTTCATCTTGGAATCAGCGCGGCGCGCCGAGGTGCTCCCCCTTCACACGTTCGACGGGCGCTTGAGCCGCTCTGATGGTGCGAAGGTCGTCGACTGAGCGCACCGTCGCCTCTGCAGCTCTGCAGCTCTGCAGCGATCTGCAGCACCACGTCCCACCGCTTCGCCTGCGCCGCCAAAACGAGCGCCTTCGCCAGCGCCGTCTCGACCACGTTCGACAGCTCGTACGCCTCGGACGATTCCGTCACAACCCAACGAACGATCGCGCACTTAGAGGCACGATCTGACACCTCGGCCGGATCGCCATCGGTGCCGATCGTGCCTGATCCATGCTCCATCGTGCGTTCGATCTGCCTTAATCCAGGTTCAATTCCCGGCGCCTCCAGCGTAACCTGACGAATTCAGTGAGATACCAGCTCATGAATTGGACGCGGTGCGTCGACCAGGGGTGCTCGCTCGCGTACGAAGCGCGGCGCATGGCCCATCTGCGCGCAGTCGATGACTAAGGTTCTACTCGACACGGATATCCTCTCGAGCCGGTCGCGACGATAGCAGCGATGCTCTGCGCAGCCCGTTCGACGGCTATCGCTTGCCTGGCGATCCGCCGTACCGGGGGGAGGCTTTCCCTCTTCATGCGACGATATCGAGATTGTCAATCATGAGAGACCTCAGCTAATAGTGGCCGCAGATGAGCTCTTATTGGTTTGGTTTCTTGCCGTTCGTGCTGACCATCACTTGGGCTGGGCTCGCGCCAGCTGAGGAGCTCGGCTCCTTGCCCCGAGAGCTGGTGCGGGGAGAAGACCCTCAGGAGACCTACGAGCTCAATGCGCTCGAGCTAGTCCACGGGCGCCTGACAAAGGCCGTTCTGTTCGGCATTCCCCTGACGACGACGGAGACCTGGCGGCCGGTGCGCGGAAAATATCGCTACGAGCTCTCGCGCGCGGACTTCTTCGAGCGCGTCGGCCGGACGGATCTCGCGAGTAAGCAGCGCTCGACGGACACTTGGTCAGACGTGCTCTTTTATGGGGGCGTCTTGATCGCAGTCAGTGGCATCGCTTACCCGCTCTTCCTCGGAGATGCTGAAGAGGTGTTCAAAACGAAGAACCTGGTCATCAGTGGAAGTCTGCTGCTGGGCGGGATCGTGATGAGCAACGTGGGCACTGCGATATCCGGTCCAGTCACTGATGTGGCCACGGCGACTAGCTTCGCTCGCCAGTACAATCGTGCGCTCGCGCGCCGCGTCCAGGCCCAGAAGGGCGCCACGCTGCGTCTGGCGCTCGGTAGCGGTGCGGGAGCCGTTTTCTCGGTCAGCTTCTGACCTCATCGAGGTGCAGTGTCTCGAGCAGGCGACCTGTCCGTCGATTTCGAGGTCTGGGCCGGCGGCGAGGTCTGGGCTGGCCGTTAGAGCGTCCGGCCATGAATCGAGCCCGATCAGCCTGTCTTCAATGCGAGCGGCACGACGACATCGCCGCAGCGAAGCCGCGTCGGCAGCGGCCCCTGCTCAGGGAACGCAAAGACGATGCGGCGCTCGATCATGTCGCCCGCGTCCACGCTTTCCACCGCGTCCACCGGGGCCAGGATCAGCGTGTCGTAGAGGTCGAGGGTCGGCAGTACCGAGTCGCTTCCATGGTCGAGGTCACAGCGTGGCCAGTTCCATTCGCGCTTCGCGCCGGAGGCATTTTTGAGCGTTAGGAAGACATGGATGAAGCGGTCGCCATTTGCAGGCACGTAGCGGCGCGCCTCGACATTGAGTGAGTTGGGACCGTCGCTGACCTCTCTCACCGTGACCTCCCAGCCACGCGCCTCCGAGTACACCGGTTGATTCATCAAGGTGGAGCTACACCCGACGGCTAGAAGCAATCCTGCAAGACCCAAAGAACCCGAGAGCATCGTCCTCATTACAATATCCCAGATATAGCATCCTACTCTGGCCTTCGACAGAAAAACTGGCCGAGCCAGAAGTTCGACGGCGCGATCGGGGCTAGGCGCTACGCACGAACGCGGAGTTGACCTGCCTTGGTTCGGCGGACAAGAGTCGGATCATGCTGTTACTCATCATCCTGGCTCTCGTGATGTTCGGCGTGTCAGGGGTGTTGGGCTATCGACATAGTGGTGCGCGGTTTTGGAGTGTCGTTGATGTGTTCTACGAACCCCTCGTAGTCATCGGCCTGACGCTGCTCTTTCTCAGCAATACCAATCAAAGGAAGTTACTGCAGCTAACGTCGAGTGCCGACAAGCTCACGAGTGAGCTGACGGCAATCAACGCCAAAAGGCCGCAGGTTTCGTCCTTACCGTACGACGGCTTGGTTGAGGCAAGCTTTGGCGGTCTCGAGGCCATCGCTGGACTCGGGCAAGCGTGTTCGAGACTCTCCTCGGCGAAGCCGGACTGCTCGGGGCCAAGGGGCGTTGAAGCGCACATTCGGGAATTTCTCGATGTCGTGCGAGCTGAATCTGGTTCACCAAAAGAAGAAGGCCTACTCGTCATATGTAGTGCCGGCGCAAAGCTGCTGAATGACATTCGCGCCAAGCGTGCGCTTTCGAATATTGTTGCCGATGACCTGGCCGACGAATATCGAGCGTTAGTCGGTCAGGGTTATGGCGCTCTCGAGTACGACGCAGTTAGCACAGAGGTCGACGCATTTCGTGCGCGCACCGTCGCCAAGACCGAGCATCTGCGCCTAGCGTTTGATGACAATAGCGACCTCACGCGCAGCGTATTCGACACGTATAAAGCGGATGCGAAGCTCGCCGGCAGCATTCTCCTGGGGCTATACCCATGCATCGTGGCACCGACAAAAGATCTCAGCGCCCTCGACAAATGGAAGACGTATCAGAAGGACAAGAGCAGCCAGCTCGATCAGGTTAGGTTGGAGCGAGCGAAGGCCAAGGAGTCGAGTCCTGACCCCGTTGTGGCATACATCCAGCTAAACTTATGGCCATTCATCCTGGTCGTGGCGTCGTCGCTGAAATTTGGAAAAGGTCTGGCGAACTACCGCAAGACAAGCGCACCTTCGTCCCCGCCCGAGAAACCCTCATTGAGCGATGCTGCGACTTTGCCTGCGGACGCGTTGCCGGCGCAAACGCCTTCCCCACCCGAAGAACCTGTGCGAGAGCCCACGCCATCGGAGGTGGACAAGAAAGAGGCGGATGGTGGGAACTGAAGGCAGGTCCCTGACCTCGAACACCGCGAGAGGGCCCGCTGCTCACGAGCTTGCACCCTGTAGCGCCGAGCCGCCGGGAATGCAGCGCCGCCGTTCCCGGGAACGAGCGTTGGGCGATTTGCCCCCAGCGCCGCAATTGGGTACCCAGTGAGGCGCTGGGGCGGCGAATTTGATACAGCCTCACGCTCCTGGCAGATCGAGTGATGGAGGGTATACTGGTCGGGATTCGCTCATTCCTCCGCGGGCCGCGCGTTTCAGCGCCGGCTCGCTTTTGTGAGCCTCGGAGGCGCGGCTCACCTGAGAAAGGGTAATTCCATGGCGAACACGGAAGTGATGACCAATTCCGACCATCAGTTGATGGACCAGGAGCGTTATCAGATTGGCGGGCGCGACACGGTGTTGCTGGTCTGGTCGCTCATCGCGTTCATCGCGACTGGGTTTTTGCTGCTCGTGCGTTAGCAGCGCTCAACGCAGCGTAGCCGGGTGCCAACCAAGGTCTTCGTGCGAAGATCGCGCTGGTTGACCATTTCGCAACAGAAACGGCGCGATGTCAGCGTAGGCTGATCGCGCTCATGTCGCGAATGTTTGCCAGGGGCTCGCTTGGGGCGCTCGCTGTGGTCCTTGCGGCCTTCGGTTGCACTCGCGTGCGCGACAGTGGCGCGCCCGCTCCAGGCTCTCACCAACCGGGATCCTCAGCGACCGGGGCCCAGCGTGACTCCGCGCCGGCCTCTGAGGCACCACCGATTGCAAATGGGGCGGCCGCGGCTCGCGATTTCATCGGCCCGCCCGTGAAGCTTCGTGGCTTTCGCTGTACGCGACCGCCGCACCCCACCAAGTCACCGGAAGGCCCTCTGACTCTGCACTTCGTTGCCACGAGTCCGACCGACTTCACATTTCACCTCGAGTTTCATTGCCTGTTCAACTGCCGCCCCTGTTCGAGCGGCTGCGACTACTCCGCCGATTTGCGCGCCGAGGGCGGCGTGCTCCGCGACGGATTCCCCGGGCTTCACGTTCGTTGCACGCAATCTCCGGAGCAGCCCTTTGCGGTGAGCTGCGGCCCATTGATCGGGAGTGATGTCGAGATCGTCGTCACGGCACAGTCCACCTCGCGGCTCGTGCGCTTCACGCTGCCACCCACATTCGATCTGGGCATTCCCGACCTGCCGTCGGACGGCGGCGCTTCCTGCGCTTGCCTGCCGTTCGTGAAATACGACCAGACGGACGGCGCGCCGACGCGAAAGTCTATCGACCTGAACTACCTGCAGTTCCCACCGGAGGCCTGCAAGCTCGACCCGTAGAACCTAGCAATCGGCCAAAATCATGCTGCGCAGTGGTCGGCCTGTCGAAGCACCTATGGCCATCGGCGCGGGCGTGCGCCAGCATGCGCGTTCCAACCAAAGGGGCGATTCTGGCATGCAAGCGACGAACATCGACGACGTTTTGGTCATACTGAAGGGCATCATCGAGGGCTACCGCGACCGCGGCAGTCCGCTTGCGTTTTTTCCTGCGGTCTATCGCGCCACGACCGCGCGCGTGCGAGCGGGGATTCAGAGCGGTACCTTTGTCGACGGTGCTCGCATGGAGCGGTTGGCGACGACTTTCGCGAACCGTTACCTGGCGACTCAGGAAGCCCCGCTCGCTGGCATCAGCGATCCGGCGCGGGCTTGGCAAGTCACCTTCGATGCCGGAACCCGACAGCGTACGATGATCCTGCAGCACGTTCTCTTGGGCATGAACGCGCACATCAATTTCGATCTACCCCTAGCCGTGGTCGCGACCGCCAATGGAGGGAACATCTTCGATCTCGAGCAGGATTTTCAGGCGATCAACCGCATTCTCGCGGCTTTGCTCGATCCGGTGCAGGCGACTATCGATCGCTTCTCTCCGCTCTTGAACATCCTGGACCGGGTCGGAGGTCGTACCGATGAGCAGCTCGTGACGTTCTCCATCAACACTGCTCGCGACGAGGCGTGGCACGAGGCCACACGCCTGGCCGCTGAACCCGCCGAGCAGCGCGCTCGCTCGATCTTGAGCTTGGATCGCCGAGTCGCCCTGCTTGCCGAGCGTATCATCCTGCCAGACGGGCCACTGGGCATGGCGAGCAGCTTGATCGCTCACACCGAGTCGACGGATATCGCTTCCGTCACGGCAGCCCTGCTCGCCATCGCTTGAGGAGCGGGCAGAACCCGCCAAAGCGGCCAATAAACCGCGCCGAATCGCGCCACACCGCGCGAGAACGATTACTTCTTCAGGAAGGCGAGCGCCTCGGTCTCGTTCTCGAAGGCGGCGAGCGCTCCCTCGACCGCGGTTTGGCGGTTCAGGCGGTTGGCCTGCAAGATGCCAATCTTGGTGTCGACCACCACCGCGGTGCGCTCGAAGTCACGCCCGATCTCTTCGCGCATTGCCATGAACGCGCTGCTGAGGTGGTCATCGGTGCTGAGTGGAGCGCGCCGCGAATCCACCAAGAGTCGCTTGCGCCGGCGGCCCAGCAGGTCGAGCACGGCCCCTATTCTCCGTTGCTCCTCGGCCACTTCGGCGTCGTTCACGAATTTACGCGAAGAACGGCGCACGAGCACGATCTGCGGCTCGAGCAGCATGACCTCGTGAAACGGCTGCGTCGCAAGTGGCGTGGGGCTGCTCGCTGGCTCGCCGGCTGACGAATCACGGCTCGACTCGGGCGGGATGCTGCTCATGCGCTCCCTCGGGCGCGTATCCGGGCTGACTTGCTCGCGCAGCGCTCGGACCAATGCGCGCATGTTGGGGTACCGCCCCTTCGGGTCGCGATCCATGGCACGGAGCACGATCGCATCCAGCTGCTGATCGACGCGCGGTTCTACTTGACTCGGAGGAACGACGGGCGCGTTCAAGATCGCGTGCATCAGCGCGTAGGGGACTTCAGCCTCGAACGGACTTTTCCCCGTCAAGCACTCGTAGAGCATGATCCCGACCGCGTATTGATCACTGAGCGCGCTCGCGGCTTTCGGGTTCAGTGTTTGCTCGGGCGATAAGTAGCGGGGCGTTCCGACGAACGCTCCGGATTGAGTCTGCACCCCCGCCGTCCCTGCGGCGAGCACCAGATCCTTCGAGATTCCGAAGTCCAAGATCATGGGCACGAGAGCCCCGGAGCGCTCCGTCAACATGATGTTGCTTTGCTTCAAATCGCGATGAACGATGCCGGCGTCGTGCAACGCGGCGACTGCGCGGCAGATGGGAATGAACAGATCCAGCACCTCGCCGCACGGCAAGGCGCCCTGTCGCTCCACCTTCTCGCGCAGCGTTTCACCCCGCAAAAGCTCCATCGCGATGAACGGGCAATCCTCCTCGATGCCCACCTCGTACACCCGCACGATGTTGGGATGACGAACGCTATCCAGTAGCCGCCCTTCGGCACGAAACCGTCGCAGGGCGGTCGTGTCGCTGGTCGCCGAAGCGTCCGGTAGCTTGAGCGCGAGCACGCGTCCCGAGGGCAGGTGCTCGGCTTCGTAAACGCTGCCCATGCCCCCGCGCGCCAACAACCGGACGACTCTGTAGTCGCCCAAACGCCGGCCAGTTTCGGGCGTCGGAGTCGGATCACGCTTCATCGGAGGAACCAGTATTCTACGGGCTCGCGACGGCCAGCGCTGCTTTCTCGAGCAGCGTTCCCTGCCGGCCACACGGCTGGTCGATGGATTCTGGGCCTTATTGGGCCGATCAGCATCGCCGTCGTAACGATCTAGGTTTGCTAGGGGGGGTGATGGTCACGCGCCACGCTGCGAGTCGTCGCAGCCTTCGGCGGCGCGTCTTATAGGTGGCGGCTACGGGCGCTGGATTCAATTCCCGTTGCCTGCGCAGTCCTTCGGACTCGCTGCCCCTACGAAACGCGAAGGATATGCGGCGGAAGCGCCCCAGCACCGACATCGCGGCACAGTTGCCCGATTGTCATGCAGAGCCTTGGCCGGTCGACGAGCGAGAGAGCCTAATGCGCCCGGCGTTGCTTGGGAGTGCAGTCTTGGTGGCGGCGGCCTGCTCGGGGATTGTCGAGCAGACGCCGCGTGGTGCGGACGTGGCGGGCGGCACGGGGGCGAAAGGCGGAGCGGGCGGCAGCGTGGACGCGAGCGGCAGCGTGAACGTGAGCGGCAGCGCGCCGGTCGGCGAGGGTGACGGAGGCGCTGGTCTGGAGTCGGGCGGCAAGTCCGCGGGCGGCGTCGGTGAGGGTGCAGGCGGCGAGGCTCCCGCGGGCGAGGGAGCGGCCGGCGAGGGTGGTGGCGACGGAGGCACCGCTGGCAGCGGTGCCGGTGCTGGATCGGTCGGAAGCGGCGTGAAGCTCGTGGCATTCACTCCCGATCACGCGTTCATCAACGTCGGGCGCGTCGCAGCCAACACTGCGCCGCCGCTCACGGTCACGCTCTCCGGTCCTGCCCAGGGCGATACCGTGGTCGTGGTCACGTCGAACGACCCCGAGCATCTGAGCGTGGCCAACGTGACAATCCCTTCGGGCATGACGAGCGCGCTCGTGCCTGTCACGTCTTTGGCGCAAACGAACGACGTGATTCTTTCCGCGACGCTGGGCTTGACGCTGAAGAAGCACGTGCGCGTCGCGGGGGACGCTGAACCACGAAATGTCTCGGCAATATCGCCAAATCCAGGCTTCTTCCCGCTCAACGGCTCGCGCCAGCTGACCGTCACGCTCGATGTCCCAGCGTTGGCCGGAGGTGCCGCAGTGCAACTCGCGCTCGCGCCCGCCAACGCCGGCTCCATCCCCGCGATGTTGACGGTTGAGGAGAATCAGGTGGCTGCGACGTTCGACTTTACGGACGGCGGCCTGTTCACCGGAGCGATCGCAACCGCAACCCGCGGAACATCCTCCGCCAGCGCGACCTTGGTTCGCTCCGTTCCGTGCGCTGCTTCGACACTCCTCATCAGCGAAGTTCGCACGCGCGGAAAGGGTGGAGCTCGCGACGAATTCGTCGAGCTGTACAATCCCACCGATAGCCCCATCCACTACGATAACTTCTGGGGGCTGATCGTGCGCATTGGCAAAACTTTCGATGGTGCCCGCATCCAACACGGCCTTGCCCTACAAGACATCCCCGCACATGGGCATTTTCTGCTCACGGGCCCGGATAGCCTGCTTTCCGGCGACCAACCGCTTTCGGGAGATATCCCCGACGCTTCCAGCGTCGAGCTTTGGCACTCCGACGGTGTGGCAATACCGAGTTCGCTCGGCCCTCCCGCCCAGCTCATCGATCGGGTGTGCTACGCCTACGACGACGCGACGAAGACGCTGCTTCAGTCGAAAATCGCCTGCGAAGGTTACGCCGTTGCGAACCCGCACGATACTACCAGCGCCACCGACCAAGACGTCAGCTTCGAGCGCAAGCCTGGCGGCTGGCCCGGCAACTGCACGGACTCGCCCGACAACGCGAGCGACTTCAGCCTCAGCGCGCCCGCGACGCCCCAAAGGATTGCGAGCCCACAGACGCCGCCCTTCCCCAACTGACTGCTCCGCGGAGTGAACGGACACTCCGCGGAGTAGTCTTTGGACCGATTACTGGCTGACGAACGTGGTCACGCTCATGGTGGGCAATGCGGCGCTGAAGATGCCGCCGGTGACCGGTACTGCCGTCTGTGCGGCCCAGTTGGCCGTGGCTGTCGTCTGGTAAGGAACCATCGACGCAGGAGCGGTGCCGCCGGCGATCGTGATCGGAATCGTCTGCGCCGTGGTGGTCTCGTTGATGGCGACGACCACGACTTTGCCGTCATCGCTCTTGTAGGCAGAGAGCAGGACCTTCGCGGGAATGGCGCCGGACAGCACGACCCGGCGGTAGCCGGGCTTCACGTAGCGGGTGAAGTTGCCAAACGTGTAGTAGCGCTTGGCGGTAGTGCCGCTCTTCGTCAAGAGTCCCTCGTTGTCGTCGGTGTCGATGGCCTTGTACCACCAGTAGAGCCAAGCGTTGGCTTCACCGTCTACCAGGCCGCTGTGCACCCAGCGCGCCACGGCCACGCCGTTTTCGATGTGCGTAGTGGGGGTCACGTTGTATCCGCCCACGGATGAACCGCCACCCTGCGCGAGCGTGCCCTGCTCAGGCCACCACTTCACACCGGACATCTCGGTTTGCCAGACCTCTTTGGTGCCCTGCGGCACGCTGGACGGCCAGGGATGGCCGACCTGCGTGTCGTATTGGTGGGTGCCCATGATGTCGAACGCGTCCCACGCGGCTTTGTCGGCGTACAGCGCGTGGCCGTACTCGTAGCCATCATCGAAGGGGGCTCCGGGCTTGCAGGTCTTCTCGGTGCCGGTGGGGAAGCCACAGCCGAGCGGATCGGAGCTGCCCAAATTCGAGGGTAACGAGCCGCTCGCCGATTGATTCGACCAGACGTGGATCCACTCCGACGCTTCGGGCGACATGGGGATGGTGCCGGCCGCGCGCAGCTTGGGCCCGACGATCTTCATGAAGGCTGCCGCTTCGGCGCCGTTCATGACGGTGGTGTCGTAGTTGCCGTTGCACGGCTCTTGCCTGCCGCACGATGCAAAATCTGCCTCATTTTGCGGGGACATCGCGTACAACTTGGTGTTCGTATTGGCCTCGACCTTGGCTGGAAACGCCGCGATCGTATTCGACCAAGATTCGTAGCAGCTCGCCAGCAAGTGCCCGCCATCGGCAATGCTGTTATTGCTCTTACAGTTCGCCGGTGGGCTCCACAGCGTGCCAATGATGTACTGCGCTCCGCGCGAATACGCCGCATCGATGTCAGTATAGGTGCTGGCGCCGTTGTACGGTTCACCAGTCGGGCCCATGCCGATACGCAGGATGTTCAAATCGAGCGCGTCAGCGCCTTCGCCGAATAGGCGCTCCGCGTCGCTGCCGATAGGCGCCCAGTTGTTGTTGATGCCGAAGCCGCGGATCAGCTGCCGAACCTGACCGAGCTGCACCGTTGCGGGGCCCGTGTTGTTCGGCCCGCCCGCGCCCGATGCGCCGCCTGGATCGGTCGTCCCGCCCGCGCCTGACGCGCCGCCGAGCGAGGCCCCGCCGCCACCCACGATTGCTCCGCCAGAGCCGCCGTTCTGCGCGCTTTGGCCGCCCTGGCCGCCCTGTCCGCCGCCTGGTGCGGGCGCGCCGCCGAGGCCCGGACCGGCACCACCACTACCGCCACTGCCGAGTGTGCCGCCCACGCCTGGGCTGCCCGCTGAGCCGCCGCTCGGTGCGGACTCGCTGCAGCCACACGCCGCGAGCGCGCTCGCCAATACGAAGCCATGAAATTGAGTCTTCTGCACATCGACCTCACACACACTGAAGAGCGGGAAACCACTCATGTCATTGCGACAGCGACAGCGACAGCGACGCCATCGCCGGCGGACCTGGCCTCGGGCCTCGAGCGGCACGGCGGCAAGATCTGTTGTTAACACGAGTTCCACCCGCGTCCAGTCTGAGCCCTGCGTGCGACGGCCGCATTCGCATGCAGACTGCGGCGCTATCTAAATGCAATCAACGGACGATCAACGCGCGATCAACATTCAATCAACGACGCACGGGCACTTTGCCGGCCAACAATGACAGTGCTGTCACCTCGACGGGGATGCGATGCTGAGATGGGCGCTCGCGAACCAGCAGCGCACCTCGCGCTGCGCGCGGTTCCCCCGCGGAGCGGCCGCCCTGAGTCGCCGAAGGCTGCGCCGCCCAACGCGCATTGAGTGACCATCAAAAAACCACACGACCCGTGGCGTCATCGGTCCTGTTCGTTTGCTCGACGCGGATCGACCGAGCCGAACCCGTTTGGGCGGGTCGCTCTTTGATTTGACGCGACCGACAGCGCGCTCAGCCCGCACGAAGGCGCGCTGCGTCTTTCCCGGGCGGGATGCCGAACTGACGGGCATACTCGCGACTGAACTGCGAGGGGCTTTCGTAGCCCACTGCGAAGGCCACGCTCGCTACGCTGGTGCCGGATTCGGTCAGTAGACGGAGGCGCGCCTCTTGCAGTCGCATCTGCTTTTGAAATGCGAGCGGGCTGTGCCCGGTGACCGCCTTGAAGTGCCTGTGGAAGGAGGAGAGGCTCATGGAGGCGATGCCCGCTAGGGTCTCCACTGGCAGTGGCTCGGCGAGATGAGCGCGGATCCATTTTACCACGCGTTGGATCTGCGACAGTCGGCTGTCCGAGCGCGCGATTTGTCGGAGCACGCCGCCGCCGGCGCTTTGCACCATGCGGTAGAGCAGCTCGCGCTCGAACATCGGCGCGAGCAGCGGGATGTCCTGCGGCGCGTCCAGCAGGCGGATTAGGCGCAGTAAGGCGTCGCGCATCTGCGCGGTGGCCTTGCTGACCATGAGCGCCTTTCCGTCGTCTTCGGCCGACTCGGTTTCGCCCCCCGCAGGAAGGTCGAGCAGGAGCGCGGCGATCGATGCCGGTTCGAGCTTCACCGCTACCGCTAAGTACGGATTCTGAGCATTCGCTAGGACCACTTGCCCCATCACTGGCAGATCGAGTGAGCCGAGCACGAAGTCCCCTGCGCCTGACTCTACGACTCGGTCTCCGATCATGATCCGTTTGGAGCCCTGAAGCGCGAAATAGAGCATCGGCTCGTAGATGAAGGGCATCGGCGGTGTAGGGGAGTAGCTCGCCCAAAAGCCGAGGTTCGGAACTGCCGTCGTGGAACGAACGGCGAAGGCCGGTGCATGGCGCATCGCTAACTGGCGGAGCTCGGTCAACGGATCGTCCATGCGCGGTCATCATCGGGAACGGCAGGCGCGCGCGCAAGCGGCTCGGAGTACGATTTGACAGGATCGGGCAAGAGTCAGGCAGCTTCGAGTGCGCATCCAGCCGCCCGAAGGCCCTAGATACTCGCTATGACCACTCGCAAGATGGCGCTCGTCACGGGCGCCAATAAGGGAATTGGACGGGAGATCGCGCGCCAGCTCGGGCTCAAAGAGCACACGGTCTGGCTCGGGTGCCGCGATCTCGAACGCGGCGAAAATGCGGCCAAGGAGCTGCGCGCCGAGGGCATCGATGCGCGCGCACTGCGCCTCGATGTCACCAACGACGCCGGCGTGAAGGAAGCCGCGGCGACCTTCGCTGCGTCCAGCGACACGCTCGACGTGCTGGTCAACAACGCTGGTGTCGCCATCGGTGGGTACGCCTCGCCGAGCGAAGCCTCCGTCGAGGACATGCGCACGCTCTACGAGGTGAACGTATTCGGCCCGGTGCGCGTCACGCAGGCCTTCTTGCCGTTCCTCAAAAAATCGGGCCAAGGGCGTATCGTGATGATGAGCAGTAGCCTGGGCTCGATCGCCGGGCAGCTCGACATGACGAGCCCCACCTACGGAGTGAACTTGCTCGGCTACAACTCCTCGAAGAGCGCGCTCAACATGATCACCGTCGCTTTCGCCAAGGAGCTCGCACAATACGGGGTCAAGGTCAACGCGGCCAACCCCGGCTACGTCGGCACCGATCTGAATAACCATCAGGGCTATCGCACCGTCGGCGAGGGCGCGGACATCGCCGTTCGGCTTGCTACGCTGGGACCAATGGGGCCCACGGCAGGGTTCTTCCACGACGGTCACGCCGACGATCTGGGCAAACACCCGTGGTGAGCGTCATCGACTGCGGTTCTGCCCAAAAGACATGATTGGAACGAGGTGCGAATCCGTAACTAACCTGGACGCGGCCCGCGATCCGCGTAACCCTTACACTACGGGGATGCGCAACACACTCACGCTGATCGCTGTCTGCTTGTCGCTAGCTGTCGCCTGCGGTGGCAACTCAACCGACGCTCATTCGGGTACGGGTGGGGCCAGTCACGGGCAAGCCGGTTCGCTCAGCGGCGGTGCCCCAAGCGCCGCGGGCGCTGCGAATGGCGGCGGGGGCAGAGCGAGCGGCGCAGGCGGCACGGGCGATCTCACGCCCACCGCCGGCAGCTTCGCGGTTGCGGGGCAGCCGGGCGCAACGAGCGGCAGCGGTGGAGCCGCAAGCGGTGGAGCCGCCAGCAGTACCGCGGGCACTGGCAGCAGTGTCGGCGGCAGCGGTGGGAGTGGCGGTACGGGCGCAACTACCGGGTGTACGCGCGAGCTGCTCAAAGCGACCGCGGAGGCTTACTTCAAAGCCCTCGTGGCGCACGACCCAACCCTATTGCCGCTCGCGGACGGCGTGAAACACACCGAGAATGGCAAGGCCAGCAAGTTGGGTGACGCCGGGCTTTGGCAGAGCCCGAGCGAGCTCAGGTGGTCGCGCAAACTGCTCGACACCGAGGCCTGCCAAGTCGCAAGCCTTGCCGTTGTCCAAGAGGACAAGATCGATTTGCCCGTCGCACTCCGGCTCAAGCTGGATGCTCAAAGGATCACCGAGAGCGAGCTGATCGTGGTGCGAGCAGGCGACTACAGCATTCCATCCGACCCGATCGGATTCGCCGGCAGTGACTTCGACGTCAAGTGGGAGAAGGGCTTCCCCGACGACATGCGCAACACGCAGGCGGAATTCACGAGCTGGGCGACGAAGTACTACGCGCAGTTCCCGAACGGCATGTGCGACACCAGCGATACTTGCAAGCGGCTGGAGAACGGCTCCGGCTCGTATCCGTGCACTCAAGCCACGGCCTGCGGCGCGACAGGTCCGATCACGCCCGTGCTGAAGACGCGCCTCGTCTTGGTCGATGAGCAAGCCGGTCTCGGGATGGGTTTCACGCTTTTTACCGGCGGATACACGGCCGCGCATCTATTCAAGATGTACGGCGGCCGAGTCTATGGCGTGAGCGCGGTTTTGGCCAAAGCCGCAAGCTCCGGCTGGGAATGAGCAGCCTTGCTTTCGCTCGAGTCGCGGAGGCGCATGGTCCCTCGATTATCACGACGAGCGTGCGCGAGCTCGGTGGGCTCTCGTTCGGCGCTCGAGCGACCGTCGCGAAGGGAGCCTAGAACGGAATCACGGTGCAGCCCGTGGCCGAGCAGTTGCAAGTTGCGCCGCTGGCACAGGTAATGGTGCAGCCACCGCCTTCGCAGGCACCGACCGTGCAGGTGTCGCCGGGGTCGCATTGAATGTTGCAATTGCCACCGCGGCAATCCGAGATGAGCAAGGTCGCGCTTTCGGTACCGCTGCCGAGCGGGCCGATGTGACAACCTCCTTCCGAACACTCGCCGATTCGACAGCTGCCTCCGCGGCCGCAACTAATGCTGCAGCCCAATTCACAACGGCCAATGTCACACTGCGGGCCATCGCACTCCATGGTGCAGCCCCCGCCGCACTCCGAGATCTGACAGCTCGCTTCGTCCGTGCAGACCATTCGGCAGCCGCCCTGGCACGAGTTGATCGCGCAATCGGCGCCCGCCCCGGCGCATTGCGTAGTGCAGCCGCCCGTTACACAGGAGGTCGTACAGTCCGAATCCGACTGGCAGTTTGCCTTACAGCCGCCATGAAGACAGTTCACGTCGCACGTGGAAGAAGCCACGCATTGGAGCTCGCAACCGCCATCGCACTCCAGATCGCACGAGGAGTTCTGACAAAGCCCGCCACACAGGCCGTTGGGGCAGACCAGGTCGCACGTTGCGTCGCCGCGGCAATCGAAGTTACACGGATTGCTCACACTCCCGGCGCACACGAGACCGCAAGCTTCACCGTCACACGTACACGCATTGCCCGAACAGAGTTTCCCGGACGCACCGCCTTGATCCGCGCCACCGGCTGGCGAGGCACCGCCGCCTGATGTCCCAGCACCAGCCGAGGAAGACCCGCCGGCACGGCCGCCATCGCCCCCGGCGTTCGTTCCCGCGGTTGCGCTCCCGCCTGTCGCCTGAGCGCCGCCTGAGGCCTTGCTGCCGCCCTGCCCGAGCTCGCCGGCGCTTGCGTTGCGGCCACCGGTTTGGGCGCCCCCCGCGGTCATTCCAGAGCTGCCTGCGCCACCACTGCCCACCCCCGCGGTGGGTGCCCGATCGGAATCCGTACTGGCGCCACCGCAGGCTGAGAGCGAAGTGACCGCGAGAACCAACCCCGCCCCAATGATGATGTACCCGCCAATGCCCATTTTTCGCCCTCGGGCAAAGACTATAGGAGACGCCCCGACTCTGTCACGATCGAAGGATGCTCGCCATCTTCTTTCCCTTGGCGAGCTCATCGATCAGCTTGTCGAGGTAGCGGATCTTCTGCATCAGCGGGTCGGCGACCTCTTCCACGCGCACGCCGCATACCACACCAGTGATCAGCCCTACACTCGGGTTCATCCGAGGCGCCTCGGCGAAGAATGTCTCGAAGTCGAGCTTAGTGTCGATCGCTCGCTGCAGGAATTTACCCCTGTAACCGGTGAGCCAGGCGATGATCTCGTCGACCTCCGCCTTCGTCCGTGCCTTGCTCTCGGCCTTCTGGACGTAAAGCGGATAGACGCTCGCGAACGAGATGCCGAAGATGCGTGGCTTCTTGGCCGCCGGTTGCTTCACCGACGTCTTCGTCTTCGTCTTCGTCTTCGTCTTCGTCTTCGTCTTCGTCTTCGTCTTCGTCTTCGTCTTCGTCGCAGCCATGCGCCACCATCGCTACCACGTGTTGACGAGGTAGAATGATCGAGCCATATTCGAAGCGATGTTCGCGGGAAAATTGGGCTACTTGGGCGGTTGGGTTGCACTGGGTTTGGCTTGTCTTTCGTGCGCAAACGCCGAAGCAGATCCGAAACCGGCCACCTGCGACGTGGCGGGACGGGAGACGGATTTGTGCCGCGTCGAGGCGCGGAGACAGATCGCGTGCTCGGAATCGACCGAGTCGGAGGAGACGCTGCTCGCGCAGTGTCGCGCCCGCTTGGAAGACTATCCGAATCGCACCGCGCCCTGCTTCGTTGCCGAATTGGGTGAGTGCTTCGCGACGGGATGTGGGGACGATGACAAGTGTTACTCGGATGCGATCGTGGCGAACGATCCGAGTGTCGTGGACATCGAGCGTTACCGCGCGTGCACCAAGCCCGTATTCGGCAGGGAAACGTCGTCCACAACGGCAGGCTGCGACGACCTGCCGGTCGGGACTTTGAAAGCGTGCATCGATCGCGCGCACGAGTGTTCCACGCTCGATGACTTTTGCTCGAGCATCGTGGCGATGAAGCAGCCGTACCGCAGCGCTGGCGAAGCGTGCGTCGCGCGAGGTTGTGATGAATTCGAGGGCTGTCTGTACGCCGCGATGGGCATAACGAAACCGAACTGAACGCCGCGCACATCCCGCACGATCGCGTTGTGATTGCTCACTTGTTCTCCCTGCGCGCGGCGGTGGCTCGCTCGTACGCCTCACGCGCGTGCTGAATGTCTGCGCGATGCTTTTGAGCCCAGATGGCGAGGGCGCTCACGGGTTCGAGCAGCGTGCGGCCGAGAGAGGTGAGCGCGTACTCTACCTTCGGGGGGATCGTCGGGAACATCGTGCGTTTGACCAAGCCGTCTTGCTCCAGGCCGCGCAAGGTGAGGGTCAGCATGCGTTGCGAGATGCCCTCGATTGCTCGCTTCAGCTCGCTGAAGCGCTTGGTCTCGTCGCCCAGGACGACGATCGCGAGCACACTCCATTTATCGCCCACTAGGGTCAGGATCTCCCTCGTGAACGTGCATTCGGCGTCGAATCCCTTGGTCAACTTGCTGTACCCGAGTGACTTCAATGTGCCTCCTTGCCGACTGCTTGTCGGTACGTAATGTAGCTCTGGTTACTAACAGTAACTAGGCACACAAAAGTGCCCACAATATCAGTGAGTAATCCCGTGAATTCTCGATCTTTGTCCACCGCGCGCGCCCCGCACCAGGCTCTGAACACGGGCTTGTGGGTCGTGCAGGTGCTGCTGTTCACCACCTTTGCGGGCACCGCCCTGTGGAAGGTGCTGACGCCGATCCCCCAACTCGCCGCGATGATCCCCTGGGCGGGGCAAGTGCCTGCCGCATTCATGTACGGCACGGCCGTGATCGATCTGCTCGGCGGAGTCGGTGTGCTGTTGCCTGCTTTGACTCGCATCAAACCAGGGGTGACCCCGCTCGCGGCGCTTGGCTGTGCCGCGCTTCAGATCTGCGCCATCGTGTTTCATCTCTCCCGTGGGGAGGGGGTGAACACGCCATTCAATTTCCTGTTGGTTGCGCTCTCGCTGTTCGTCGCCTGGGGCCGGCGCTCCAAGGCGCCCGTCCTGCCGCGCTGATTTCAGACGCTTTTCCGCGCCGTCGAATGCTGACCGGTGCGACTGGCACGGAGCGACTACTCCATGCGCCGCTCGATCGACGCGCCAAACGCCCATGGTTTTCAAGTCTCGTTTCGGGATCGTGCTGGTTTTAAGCGGCGCGCTGGTCGATTGCGGCGCTGAGCCGGGCACTGCGGGCGAAGTCGCGGCCGGCGGCAGGACCTCGAGCGCCGTGCAAGGTGGAGCAATGAGCAGTGCCAGCGGCGAGGCCGGCGCTGCCGCTAGCGGTGCTCCCGGTTCGGCTGGGCAACCGCTGAGCGCCGGTTCGAGCGGCTCGAGCGGTTCGAGCGGCTCGAGCGGAGCGGGTGCCATCGCCGGAGTGGCAACGAGCGGCGGCGCTGCAAGCGGCAACGGCGGCGCGAGTGCGGGTGGAACGAGCGGCGGCGCTGCAAGCGGCGGCGGAAGGTCGGGCAGTGGCGGAAGGTCGGGCAGTGGCGGAAGCGCGGGGGTGACCTTTAGCGTGTGCACGGGGATGCCAGCCCGTGCCGTCACTGTGTATGTGATCGGTGATTCGACGGCCAGCGTGTACGCGAGCGACTTGTTCCCGCGCATGGGCTGGGGTCAGCCGCTGGGTGAGCTGTTCGGGAAAGCCTGTGCGGTCGTCAGTGACAAGGCGCTGTCCGGCCGTAGCTCGAAGAGCTTTTACGACGAAGGCGCGTGGACACCCGTGCGCGCAGCGCTCCAATCTGGCGACTACGTATTGATTCAATTCGGGCACAACGACGAGAAGAGCGATGAGCCCGCGCTGTATACGGAGCCGCAGACCACGTACAAGCAATACCTGACCAAGTACGTCGACGAAGCGCGTGCCAAGCAGGCTATCCCCGTGCTCCTCACTTCGATCAACCGCAACTCGTGGAGCGGCGCGACTCTCAAGGATACGCACGGCGCATATCCGCCGGCGATGCGTGAGCTGGCAGCCGCGCTAAAAGTGGACTTGATCGACATGACCGCGCTCAGCAAGCAATACTTCGAGCGACTGGGCCAGACCGAGACGACCAAGCTGTTCTTGAATCTCGCCGCGGGGCAGTTCCCGAACTATCCGAACGGCAACACCGACAACACTCACTTTCAAGAGACCGGCGCGCGCAAAATCGGACAGCTTGCGATGTCCAATGCCTATGGCCAGCGCCTGACGCTCGCGAGCTTGTTGAAGGCCATTCCGAGCACCCCCTAGCCGATATAGGCTCGGTTTCTGCAGACTTTTTCTTTCTGATTGCGTCGCTCGTGCAGGGCCTGAAAACTGACTCGGTGAGCAGATTGGGAGTGCGCTCCTTTTTGTTTCTGGTGTTGGGCCTTGGTTCGGTCCTGCCGGTTGCGTTGCTCGGCTTCAACCAAGCGGAGCGCTGGACGCGCAGCGAGGTCGAAGCCGCCGATCGCGAGGCTCTGGCGGCGGCGCAATCGGCCGCAGACCAATTGTCCTGGGCGATGGCGAGCTACGTGCACGCGAGCGAGTCGTTCGCGGCCCAGATTGGGTTGCTCGCGGAACCGACGCGCGTGGCGTTGATACCGGTGCTCCTTACTCACATCGTTCACCATCCCGAATTCATCGGTGCGTACGTCGCCGACGTGCGCGGCAAATCACTGCTACATGTGTTCGCCAATCGTGAAATTGCCGAGGGTGGCCACGACTATGGCGATCGAGATTATTTTCAGGAGGTTCTGCGCACGCACAAGACGGCCATCTCTCGTGTGCAGATCGGACGTGTCACCAAAGTCTTGTCCGTGAACGTGGCTTCGCCCGTCCTCAGCACTTCGGGAAACTTGGCGGGTATCACCTGCAGCCCCGTCGATCTTCAGCGCGTCACCGAGCAAGCCAAGGCAACCGTCCGCGGTATGTTGGGTGGGCGCTTGGTGATTGTCGACAGCGAAGGGCAGACGATCGCCGACTCGGGCTCGCTGGCGAGCGCCCGCACACTAGACGTCTCCAAGCTACCGCTGTTCGCCGAGCTCGCGCCAGGCCATCGAACCCTTCGCCAGGGTCCCGACGAGACCGGAGAGTCGGACCGCGCTGCCGCGGTCGGTCTGGCCGCGCCCGTCAGCCATTGGCGAGTCATTGCGTTGACCCCGCAGCGCGTCGTCGACGCTCACGCTCGACAGATCAGACACCAAACGGTCGCCCTTTCGCTCGCGTTGGTGTTGGCCGCGCTCGTGCTTTCTGCCTGGCTTTCTGGCTGGCTGGCCCGGCCGTTGCGTTCGCTGGCCGCGACCGCCGAAGCGGTGCAGCACGGCGATCACGCGCCCTCGCCGAGCGTGAGTTCGGGAGCGCCGCGTGAGATTGCGCAATTGACCCAGGCGATCGCCGCGATGATTGCTCGGTTGCGCGGACACGCCGAAAATTTGGAGGCCTTGGTGCGCGCACGCACGCAGGAATTGTCGCAGTCGAACCACGAGCTCACGGGCGCATTGGCCACGATTCGCGACAACGAGCGACGCATCTACGAAGATATCGAAAAAGCGCGGCTGTTTCAGGAGCGCATGTTACCGCTCGTGCCCACGGTGCGGGGGCTAGAATTGGCCGTGCACTATGCACCGCTCGAGCGCGTGAGCGGGGACATCTACGACTTGACGTTGATCGCGCCCAATCGCCTGCGCGTGTTCTTGGCCGATGCCACCGGACACGGTGTCCAGGCATCGATGCGCACGATTCTGCTCAAGACGGCGTACGATCGCCTCCGCCCGCTGCACACAGACCCCGCGCGCTTGCTCGAGGCGCTCAATGCGTACCTGGTCGGTGAATTTCCGGACGGTGAGCTGCATTGCACCGCCTCCTGCTTGGACTTCGTGATCCACGAAAGCGAGATCGAGGTGCGCTATGCAAACGGCGGCAATCCGCCGCTATTCGTGCTGACTCCGGGGTTGCCGGCGCGCGAAGTTTATGCGGGCGGCCCGCTGCTCGGCGCGGAGCTACTACCCTGGCCGGCGGCCGAGACCTTTCGTCTCGAACGGGGGCAGCTGTTGCTGGTCTGCTCGGACGGGCTGAGCGAGCAAACGAACGCCAAGCGTGCGCGCTTCGATGGCCAGTTGGGGGAGTTCAGGCTCGATGTTACCGCCGATGCGGCGGCCGTGATCTCGGAGCTGAGACGAGATTTCGACGACTTTCGCGGCAACATTCAGGTCGTCGATGACGTGACATTGATTGCCCTTCACGTGTTGGCTGAAGTCGTGGCGTAGCCGCGCGTCACTCCACCAGGACCAACGGCTCGGCCAAGCGCCGCAAAGCGTCCAAGGTGCGGTGCTGCCAGGACAGGTTGGGATTGGTTCGGAACGTGACGCGGCGCACTTGCTCGGACGTGCGCACGCTCTTCAACCAGCTGGCAAAGTGGCTGATCGCCGATGAGCTCATCAGGTACAGCTGCTCGATGTTGAACTCGAACTCGAACAATTCGCCGCCCTGAGCGCCGCGAGTGAGCTGCTGCAGAAAGTGTTTGAGCAAGGGTGCGGTCTCCAGGTCGAGGCAGCCGACGAACTGCACCGTGATTCGATCCGCGGAAAGGCTGGATTTCGTGCTGAAAGCATCGCCCAGCACGTCGTCGACGACGATGGTCATTCTGCGCTCACCTTGGGTTGTACAGGACACGTAGCTGCGATGCTCAGGCGCTCCCTATCGATGGTACACGACAAGACGAGCCCGGCCTCTGCCCGCAAGCGAATCAGGCCCAGGCGCGACCCTTCGCGATCTCCGCTCGCCGCGACCATCTCGTCGTACAACGAGGTTGCATCAGCCGCCGAGCCGATGCGCGAGAAAAATTCGCAGGCTTGTCGCAGATGCTCCTCGCTCGCGCTGTTCTGCGTGCAGATTTTGGCCACGCCTCGTCCTTGCACCAAGCACAAATCGAAGCTCAACGAAGCTTCCCCTTTCGAGTACTTCACCAGATTCTCTGCCAGCTCTTGAACTGCCATGATCAGCATCGAGCTCGGCTCACCCGGTTCCAAACACTGCGCACACAGGTCACCGACCAACGAGCGCACACCCGCGAGTAGCTGAGCACGCCCACGAAATTCGGCGTTCACGCGCAGCGATGCACCCCACGTTGGTTTCAGCGCCGACACGCCTCGAGCCTATGAGACGAATGAAGCGAATCAAAGAGGCAATTGGACACACCTCAGCTGTCGCTCTGTTTTTGGGCTTGCTTGGGTGGATGGTCACGCGCCCGGCGCGAGGCGTCACAGCCTTCGGCGTCGAGGGTGCGCGCGGCGAGAGGGCCGCGCGGGCTCTGACTGTTGAGTGCGCGCTGCGGCTCGGTGTTAGCCTGAGCGGCGGATGGGAGCTTTCTTCTTCGGCATATTGGCAGCGTCGCTGGTCACCTTCCTGGTCATCCACCTGCTGCTGCGCAAACCCACGCTCTCGAGCACGGCCAAGTACGCACGTTGGCTCGCGGTTGCTGCCAGCGTGGGTTACGGCCTGCTGGGGCGCTTCTTCTTTGGGCTCGGCAGCCTGGGCTTTGCCGAGTGGCCGCAGTCGACGCTGGCCGTGATGTCCGCATCGTTCTTGTTCTTGATTCCAGTCGCGGTCGGCTTTGTCAGTCAAGTCGCGCGCGACCCCGGCGTGGGCGACCGGTTGCCGCCCGTGAACCGCTGGTTTCGCGCATTTCTCCAGCCCATGTTGCCGGTGCTGATGATGCTCGGGCTGCTATCCGTGTTCAACATCGAAGGCATCATCTGCATCGCAATGGCGGCGCCCATCTTCTTGCTCCTGGCCGGGATCGGCGGCCTCATCGGCTATGGCACGCGCCGACGCACGGAGCGAAAATCCCGCGCGGGCGTGATCTCGTTCATGATCTTCATGCCCTACCTGGCGTCGCCCCTCGAGCAGCGCCTGACGCCGCCCGCGGAGCTCCGGCAGGTGCAAAATCGCGTGTACATTCGAGCTGCTCCCGGAGTGGTCTGGGACGAAATCAAATCCGTGCCTGCGATCCAGCGCCGCGAGCTCCCGTTTCGCTTCGCGCATCTGATTGGCTTACCGCGCCCGATCGAAGCTACGTTATCGCGCGACGGCGTGGGCGGCGTACGCATCGCGACGTTCGAGCGAGGGCTTGCGTTTCGAGAAACGGTGACGCGCTGGGAGCCCGGGCATCGTCTGTCGTTCGCGATCAGAGCCGAAGCATCGCCGGCGGGGGCGTTGGACGCCCATGTGGCCGTCGGCGGCTCGTACTTCGACGTCACTGAAGGCAGCTACGAACTCGAGGCCGCGCCCGGCGGCAACACGCTGCTCACGCTGACCAGCCAGCAACGCTTGTCCACGGGCTTCAACCCCTACGCGCGTCTATGGAGCGATTTCATCATGAGCGATTTACAATCGGCGATCATGGAAGTCGTGCGAGCCCGCAGTGAGCAAGCGCATTCTTCAGCGAGCATTCAATAGGGCTCGTCACCACCGATAGTGCGCCCGGCTGATCAGCACCGTCACACTGCCTCCAATCATCACGAGCTCGTGGAAAGCGAAGAGGGCGATTGCAAGTCTGCACCGCAACGGTTGGGGACGGCCGAGCAGCAGCAGGCTGAATGGCAGCAGCTCGAACACGCTGGAGAACACTTGGATGATGAGCCGCGTGAAAAGCGCTTCGCGATACATGAACGGGAAGCCTGAGACGGCAAAGAGGGTGAGTAGCGCCAGCGTCAGCACGGGCAGGAAGCGGTCCTCGCTTCGAATCAGGCCAATGCCCAAAACCACTGCCACCGAAGTCACGACCCAATACACCCAACCCGGGGAAAGCCCGAGCCAAGCGTAGTTGGCCAGCGTCAACAGCGCCACGAGCACGCGGTGCACCAAAAGTAGTGCCCCAGCAAGCGCGCTAGGACGAGCAAAGCGCTTGCCCGATGGGCGGGCTTGAACCGTCTCCGCTTCGTCGGGCGGCGCGTAAGCGAGGTTCGGGTCGTCCATCGGAAGACTTGGAATGAGACGTGGACCGTAACAAATCCGGCTTGCGCTCGCTATCGGCTCTGACGCCGAAGGCTGCGACGGGGCGGGCTGTTTTCGCGTGACCATCAACGAAACTCCCCTCCGTAGACCGACCGTGCGGCCGTACGCGCGGTGCGCAACAGCGCGATCCGATCAACGAGGCGGTTGTTCTGGCTGACGCGCGCGATGGTCCGTGGGGGGAATGGATCACTTTTCCATGAGGGGAAACGGCGGCGTCGACGGCCAGAAACAGGCCACTTCTAGTCTACGCGAACCACCCAGCCAGGGCGCGCTCATGTCTGTCGATCGCGACTCGCGTGCGTCACGGATGAACGGCTCACGGATACACGGCTAAGGAGAATCCCATGGATACGCTTATCAAGGTTGACCTCGCGGCGCCCGCAACGGATCACGACGTTATCCACAACCGCTGGCACCCCGACATCCCGATCGTGAGTTGGGTCGAGCCGGGCGCGCAGTTCCGCGTCGAATGCATCGACTGGACCGGCGGGCAGATCAAGAACAACGACTCGGCCACGGACGTGAAAATCGTCGACCTGAGCAAGGTGCACTACCTGAGCGGGCCGATCGGCGTCACCGGCGCCGAGCCGGGTGATTTGCTCGTGGTCGATATCTTGGATGTGGGCGTTCTGCCCGACTACCAATGGGGCTTTACCGGCATTTTCGCGAAAGAGAATGGCGGCGGCTTCCTGACCAACGCCTATCCGGAGGCGCGCAAAGCGTGTTGGGATTTCAGCGGCATTTACGCGAACTCTCGCCACATTCCGGGCGTCGAGTTTGCGGGCATCATGCATCCCGGCTTGATCGGCTGCTTGCCGTCGCACGATCTCCTGAAGACCTGGAACAAGCGTGAGAAGGCGCTGTTCGACACCGACCCGGAGCGCGTGCCCGCGCTGGCCACGCTGCCATTCGCGGCGACTGCGCACCTCGGGCGCATGCCCAAGGGCAGTGTCGCCGCAGCGGCTGCGGAAGCGGCGCGCACCGTTCCGCCGCGTGAACACGGCGGCAACTGTGACATCAAGAACCTGACCAAGGGTTCGACTTGTTACTTTCCCGTGTACGTCAAAGGTGGCGGCCTCTCCATGGGCGACATCCACTTCTCTCAGGGTGATGGTGAGATCACGTTCTGCGGCGCCATCGAGATGGCCGGCTACCTCGATCTGCGCGTGAAGATCATCAAGGGTGGCATCGCCAAGTACGGGATCACCAACCCGGTGTTCAAGTCGAGCCCGCTCGAACCCAACTACTCTTCGTACATGATCTTCGAAGGCATCTCGGTCGACGAAGGCGGCACCCAACATTACCTGGACGTGCACGTTGCCTATCGTCGCGCGTGCTTGAACGCGATCGAGTACCTGAAGAAGTTCGGCTACACGGGCGCTCAGGCATACGCGATCTTGGGCACTGCCCCGGTCGAAGGTCGGATCAGCGGCATCGTGGATATTCCCAATGCTTGCGCGACTTTGGCCATCCCGACGGAGATCTTCAACTTCGACATTACGCCCACTTCCGACGGCCCTTCGGTCACCTCCGTGCCTCCGGGTTCGGACTTGGCCGTCGTCACCTGAGCGTCGCGCGTCACCGGCTTAGCCGGCGCAAACGGGAGGTCTCCGTTTGCGCCGGCCTTACTCCCGCTTCTCGTGGACACGTCCGAAGAGGTCATTGAAGAATGCCAATCTACGAATTCGAGTGCGCCGATCATGGCTGCTTCGAGCTATCGCGCCCCATGGCGCAAATGCGTGAGCCTGCACCCTGCCCGGATTGCGGTGAAGTCGGAAAGCGCTTGCTGAGCGCACCCAACTTGGCGACTGGTTCGGCCATCGGCCGTCGCGCGGCCGCGGTCAACGAGCGCAGCCAACACGAACCGCGCATCGTCAAACGCGAGGCTCCGCGTACCAACGGCGAGCCCGCAAAGCGCACCGTGCACTCGGCGCACGGCGGATACCCCTGGGCGATCGGTCACTGAGCTGACGCTTGAGCCTCAAGCGGACAAGCGCACGTACACCTGGGCGAGTCGCTCGGGCAAGCTCTCGAGCTGATCGAGCAGCGAGTAGTTCCCCGCGCCGAAGATGCGCGTCACGCTTTCTTCGGCGTTGGCGTCCAGACCCACGCAAAAGCTGGTCACGCCACGGCGGCGATTGCTGATCGTGGCCTGTTTGGCGTCGAAAATCAGATATTTCGGGTCGTAAACGTCGATGTCCGACGGCTCGCCGTCGCTCACGACCAAGAGCAGCTTGCGCGCTGCGCGGCGGGCGGCCAGCGCTTGACCCGCGTGGCGCAGCGCACTGCCGAGCCGGGTCGACAAATTGGCGCGCATGCCAGCGAGCCGCGCGCGCGCGCGATCGTCGTACGGCTCGTCGAAGTCTTTGAAGCGGAAGTAGCCTACGTCGTGTCGCCCGTTGGACGAGAAGCCATGAATCGCCAAATCACCCGCTACGCCAGCGAGTGACGTTGCCAAGAGTGCGCTTGCGCCGCGTGCGAGTTCCAGTAGGGTCGTGTTCGCGCCCGGCGGAACCGCATTGAGTGACTCCGATAGATCGAGGAGCAGCAGCAGCGCGGGGGGCTCGAACTGAAAACGCACTCGGCGGTAGACTCGTGGATCCGGCGCTGTGCCGCCGGCGCGTGCTACGACCGCGGCAACCGCGGCCGGCAGATCCAAGCGATCTCCGTCCAGTAGGCGGCGCACTCGGAGCGGGCGACGATGGGCGAGTCGCAGCGCGGAGCGTTCGAGCCGTTTTCGCGCTGGGGCGTAGCGCGAGAGCGTTGCCGCCACGCGAGCGGCGTCCCCATCGACGACAGGGCGCTCGAGCACACTGCAAAAACCCGGCCGCTCACGCTGGATCACGTAATCCCATTCTGGGTGGCGCGTCACGAGGGGGGCATCTGCCGTGGCCGCGAGGCGTAGTCCCGAAGCGCGTTCGCTCCCGTTCGCGTCGAGCTTCTGGTGCGCTTCCGGCGCCCCGCGTTCACGTTGGTTCGAGGTGGCGGTTTCACTTTCGACCGGACGCACGCCTTCGGACTCGAGCTGCGTGCCGTCTTCGCTTTGCTCTTGTTCGAACTGCCAGGGCCCGATGTTGTCGTCACGGTAAGCGGGCTGGACCGCGTAGTCCTTGCTGTTGAACTGCACGCGCATTTGACCGAGATCGTTGCCGAGTGCGCTGCCGATGCGACGGCAGAAGCTCGGATCGTGCCACTCGGCGCGGCCTTCCAAGAACAACCGTCGCCCTTTGCTCACCCAAGAATCATCATCGACGTAAGCATCGTCGTGCAGAGCACGCGCAAGCCGGGCCAAGAGTGACAAGCTGGTCTTGGCTCCGTCTGCACGCGCTTCGTAGTATGGTGCCCAGAGCTTCTTGAGACCTGGATAATGCGTGATCGCCAAACGCTCGACGCGTGCGTCTTCCAGGAGCGAGATGATCGCGATCTGTGCCGGTTTGAGTGACTTGATCTGAAAGCGCGGCGCCCCGAACCGAAGATGAGCCGAGATGTGGGCACACGCCGCAAAAAGGTAATCTCTGAAGCTGCCTGGCACGCCCACCAGCGGCGTTGCGGGCAGCCACAGGTTCGCAGCCACGAAGCGCGGCCTGCGCTGCACGAGCTCATCCGCGCCTGCGGATAAAGCACGCACGCGCACCTCGATGCCCCACAGCGCACGCACGAACTCAGTCGTGCCGCCGGGCAGGTTCGTCATAGGCACGCTCGCACGCTGGCGGTGAGCGCAGAGACCAAATCGGGATCATCGCTGAGCGGGCGCACGAGCGCCATTTGGCAAGCGGCTTCGGCAGCGATCCCCTGGCGAATCAGCGACCCCGCGTGCACCAGCATGCGAGTCGAGATCCCTTCGTCGAGGCCGTGCCCTTTGAGGCGGCGCGCGGCTTCGGCTACCGATACCAAGCGCCCCGCGAGATCTTTGGCCAGGGCCGTTTCGTGCACCAAGATCTCGATCTCTTGGCTGCGGGCCGGGTAGTCGAACTCGATCGCTCCGAAGCGCTGCTTGGTGGACGGCTTGAGATCCTTGAGCGCGCTCTGGTAGCCAGGGTTGTGCGACACGACCAGGTGAAACTCGGGATGTGCTTTCAGTGCCTCACTTCTCGCAGGCAGTGAGAGCAAGCGCCGGTCGTCCGTGAGCGGGTGAATCACGACCAGCGTGTCTTGGCGTGCTTCCACCACCTCATCCAAGTAGCAGATGGCACCCGAGCGCGCGGCGATCGTCAGCGGGCCATCTTGCCAGCGCGTCGCGCCGTCTTCGAGCAGGTAGCGCCCCAACAAGTCCGAGGCGCTCATCTCTTCGTTGCAGGCGACCGTGATCAGTGGCCGCCGCAAGCGCCAGGCCATGTGCTGCACGAAGCGGGTCTTGCCGCAGCCGGTCGGCCCTTTGAGCATGACCGGCAAGCGCGCCGCGTAAGCGGCCTCGAACAGGCTGACTTCGTCGGCGAGAGCCAAATAATAGGGCTCATCTCGGATACGAAACGCGTCGAGCGGCCCCTCAGACACGACAGGCGCGACAGACACGACAGACGCGGCCGACATGGCAGAGAACTAGCGATGCGTGGGTTCGCGGGTCGTGGGGATGCCAGGGATGGGACACTCTTCGGTGCCCACTGCAGGGCGTGTGAAGGATTCGACCATGTCCCGAGTGCCTTCCGGATCTTCGACCCACTTCTTGTAGAAGTCGTACGGGCAGGCCGCGACGCCCCGATCCCCCTCGTGCGAGTTGATCATGCCGGTGTACCCGCGGTGAACCAGCTTGAACAGATGGTTCTCGGACTGCATGTTCTTGCGCGCATCCCGGATGAGCGAGGTGGAGAGCTGCGCGTACTGCACGCCGTAGTCCTCTTCTCCACACTCGCCCAAAGTGCGACCGTCGAAGCCGATGAGCGCGGAGTGACCAAAGTAGGAATACACGCCGTCGAAGCCGGAAGCATTGGCCACCGCGACATACACGTTGTTGGCCCAAGCCATCGCCTTGGCCATCAGCACTTGCTGATCCTTGGCCGGGTACATGTAGCCTTGGCAGCGCACGATCAGCTCGGCGCCCTTCATCGCGCAATCGCGCCAGATTTCGGGGTAATTCCCGTCGTCGCAGATGATCAGCGAGATCTTCAGCCCCTTGGGGCCGGTCGACACGTACGTGCAGTTGCCGGGGTACCAGCCTTCAATCGGCACCCAGGGCATGATCTTGCGGTATTTTTGCACGATCTCGCCCTGATCGTTGATCAGGATCAGCGTGTTGTAGGGGGCCTTGTTGGGGTGTTCTTCGTGCTGTTCGCCGGTGAGCGAGAACACACCCCACACTTTGGCCGCTTTGCACGCGGCGGAGAAGATCGCGGTCTCTTCTCCGGGGATGGCCGAGGCGGTCTCGTACATCTCCTGCTTGTCGTACATGATGCCGTGCGTGCTGTACTCGGGGAAGATCACGAGATCCATGCCCGGGAGGCCGATCTTCATGCCGGTCAGCATGTCCGCGATCTTCTTGGCGTTGGCTAGGACCTCCGCCTTGGTGTGCAAACGCGGCATCTTGTAATTGACGACCGCGACGCCCACCGTGTCTTTGCTGCTCGAGATGTCACCATGAATCATGCAGAAAGAGCTCCCACTGAGATAGTTGGCTAGCTACGACTGTCAGACGGCGAGCAAGCGACGCACTTCTCCGACGTCGACCTTGTCGCGCGGTTCGTCGGCGGTGAAGCGACCGCCTTCGATCACCAGCAGACGATCGAGGATTTCCATCGTGAAGCTCAGGACTTGCTCGGAGACGATGATGGTCAGGTTGCGCGAATCACGCACCTTGAGCAGGAGCTGGGCGATGTCCTTGATCACCGAGGGCTGAATGCCTTCCGTCGGCTCGTCGAGCAGGAGCACTTTGGGCTCCGCGGCCAACGCTCGCGCGATGGCGAGCTGCTGCTGTTGCCCGCCCGAGAGATTGCCGCCGCGCCGTGTCTTCATCTCCGCCAGCACGGGGAAGAGGGTAAAGATGTCCGAGGGCAGCTTACCTGTCGGAGAGCCCTCCAAACCGGTGAGGATGTTTTCCCAAACGGTGAGCGTCGGGAAGATCATGCGCCCCTGTGGCACGTAGGCGATGCCCTGCTTTACCCGTTGGTAGCTGGGCATCTTGGTCACATCCACGCCGTTGATCTTGATCGTGCCGGACGTGCTGCGAATCACGCCCATCAACGATTTGAAGAGCGTGGTCTTGCCCATGCCGTTTCGGCCCATCACGGCGACGATCTGGCCCGCCTTGGCTTCTAGGTTCACACCGTGGATCACTTCACTTTGCCCGTAGCTGACGTGAAGATCCTTGATTTCGATCATGGCTTTTCGAATTCCTTGCTTCGCGTTCCGGTCGCGGTTCAGTGGCCGAGATAAACTTCGATCACGCGCGGGTCAGCCGTCACTTTGTCCATGGAGCCTTCGGCGATCACTTTGCCCTGATGCAGCACGGTGACCTTGTGCGCAATTTTGCGCACGAACTCCATGTCGTGTTCGATCACGATCACCGAGCGGTTCTTGCTGATGCGGTTCAAGAGCTCGGCCGTTTGCTCGCGTTCGTTGACCGTCATGCCGGCCACCGGCTCATCGAGCATCAATAGCTCTGGGTCCTGCATCAGCAGCATGCCGATTTCGAGCCATTGCTTCTGACCGTGGCTGAGCAGCGCCGCTTGCTGGTCGATCTTTTCGCTCAGCAGCACCTCCTCCGCGACCTTCTTCACGCGGTCCGCCACGTCTGCGGTGCGGCGGAAGAACAACGCTCCGAATGCGGTGCGGCCGCGTGGGAACGACACTTCCAGGTTCTCGGACACCGTCAGATTCTCGTAGATGGAGGGCGTCTGGAACTTACGCCCGACGCCGGCACGCACGATCGCGTGTTCCTTCATCTGGGTCAGATCCATGGTCTTGAACATGATCGAACCGGAGGTCGATTTGGTCTTGCCGCAGATCAAGTCCAAGAGCGTGGTTTTGCCCGCGCCGTTCGGGCCAATCACGACGCGCAGCTCGTTGCGGTCGACGATGAAGTTCAGGTCATCGACGGCCTTGAAGCCGTCGAACGATACGCCGAGGCCCTGAATCGTGAGCATCTCGTGGCTACCCATGCTTGCCTCCGCTTTCCAGTGCGGCAGCGACCGCTACCGTCGGTTCGTCTTTCTTCGAGCCCTTGCCGGAGGTCATGCGCGAAAGGAACGGTTTGCCGTAGCGCACGTACAGACCGGCCAGGCCGTCCGGGAACAAGAGCACGACGCCGATGAACGTGGCGCCCATCAAGAACAGCCACAAATCAGGGTATTGCTCGGAGAAGAACGTCTTGGCGAAGTTCACCAAGAGCGTACCGAAGACCGCCCCGACGACCGACATGCGGCCGCCGACCGCGGTGTAGATCACCATCTCGATCGAGGGGGTGATGCCGACGAACGACGGCGACATGAAGCCGACCTGCAGCGTGAACATTGCGCCGCCGATGGCGCACATCACGGCCGACATGCAGAAGGCGAGCGTCTTGAAATTGGCGACGTCGTAGCCGGAGAAGCGCACGCGGTCTTCTTTCTCGCGCAAGGCCAGCAAGAGCATACCGAACTTCGTGGAAAGCACCCAGCGCGTGAAGACCACGCAGCCGATCAAGAGCACGCCGTTCACGTAGTACAAGATGTACTTGGAGGAGTCGTTTCTGATGTCCCAACCGTGCATCGTCTTCAAGTCGGTGATGCCGTTGATGCCGCCCGTCAGGCCCTGCTGGCCGACGATCAGCACCGAGAGAATCAGCGCCACCGCTTGGGTGATGATCGCGAAGTACACGCCGCCCACGCGGCGCTTGAACATCGCGACACCGATGATGAAAGCGAAGAACGCCGGTATGATCAGGATCGCCAGGATCGTGAAGGTCAGACTCTTGAACGGCATCCAGAACAGCGGCAGCTTGGTAATCTGATTCCAGTCCATGAAATCGGGGATGCCGGGCGTGGTTTGGATCTTCGTGGCGATCGGGTCGGAGGCCTCCAGCTTGAGGAACATGGCCATGCAATAGCCACCGAGGCCGAAGAACACGCCTTGGCCCAGGCTCAAGATGCCGCCGTTGCCCCAGAGCAGAACGAGGCTGACGCCCACGAACGCATAGGTGAGGTACTTGCCGATCAGGTTCAGGCGAAAAATGCTGAAGACGGAAGGGAACAGCACCAGAATGATTGCGGACAGCACGACCACCCCGATCAGGTCGGTCTTGCTCAATTTCTTGGTTAGAAGGTTCATGATTCCTGCCGAAAGTCAGGTCCGGACCTTGGTGGTGAACAGCCCTTGAGGGCGGATCATCAGGATGATGATGATCGTGAGCAGTGTCAGCACCTTGGCCATCGCGCTGGTGAGGAAGAACTCGAGCAGTGACTGTGCTTGAGCGATCGAGAACGCCGAGGCGATCGTGCCGATCAGGTTGGCCGCGCCGCCGAAGACGACGACCAAGAAAGTGTCGACGATGTACAGCGAACCGCTGGTCGGGCCCGTTGAGCCGATCGTAGTGAACGCTGCGCCCGCGAGGCCTGCGATGCCGCAGCCCAGCGCGAAGGTGAAGCGGTCGACGCGGTCGGTGTTGATGCCGACGGCCGAGCTCATGATTCGGTTCTGCGTGGTAGCCCGAATGCGGATGCCCCAGCGAGACTTGAGCATCAGTGTGTACACGCCAACGGTTACTAGAATCGTCAAGCCCATCACGAAGATGCCGTTCCTCGGCACCTGAATGGAGGGCGTCGGGTTGAAGGCACCGAGCAGCCACTCGGGCAGCTCTGCGCTGACCTCCTTTGGGTTGATGAAAGAGCGGAAAAACTGCTGCATTGCCAGGCTGAGGCCCCAGGTGGCGAGCAGCGTGTCGAGGGGCCGCTTGTACAAGCGGCGAATCAGCAGGACCTCGACCACGTAACCGACGCCCGCCGCGACGAAGAACGCCGCGACGACCGCCGGAACGAAGTACACCTCGCGCAAACCGGGCGCGAAGTTCTGGGTGAGCTGCGAGAACAGGTACACGACGTAGGCCCCGATGGCCATGAACTCGCCGTGCGCCATGTTGATGACGCCCATTTGACCGAAGATGATTGCGAGCCCGAGCGCCATCAGTAGCAGCACGGTAAACAGACTCAGGCCGGAGAAGCCCTGCATCGCGACCATCGAACCAATTTCGTTCAGGCTCATCGCAAACTTTCTTCAGGTTATTGGTAAATCCGCACTCACCCGTTCAGCTCGCTCAGCTCACTGGTAACCCTTGGGGAAGGGGTTCGGCTCGATCAAATCCGACTCGTGCACGACCTCGAATTGACCGTCGGGCTTGGCTTTGCCGATGCGCGCTTTGCTCCACAGATGGTGGTTGGCGTGCACCTTGACGTAGCCTTCGGGCGCGATCTTGATCTCGATTTCCGGCGAGGCGGCGACCACCTTGTCGACATCGAAGCTGCCGGCCTTCTCGACCGCTGCTTTCCAGATCCACGGGCCGAGGTAGCCGGCTTGGGTCACGTCGCCGATCACGCTCTTGTCGCCCCACATCTTCTTGAAGGCTTCGACGAACGATTTGTTGTTCGGGTTGTCGAGGCTCTGGAAGTACTTCATCGAAGAGAAGAAGCCGGTCAGATTTTCACCGCCGATGCCGAGCACTTCGTCTTCGGTCACGGAGATGGTGAGTAGTGTTTGGTTCGCGGCGGTGACGCCGGCTGCATTCAGCTGCTTGAACCAGGCCACGTTGCTGCCGCCGACGACTGCGGCGAAGATCACGTCCGGCTTCTTGAGCTTGATCTTGTTGATGATCGAGCCGAATTGAGTGTTGCCGAGGGGCGCGAACTCTTCACCCACGACCGTGCCCTTGAGCACGTTTTCGATGTGCTTCCTGGCAATCTTCATCGACGTGCGCGGCCAGATGTAGTCCGAGCCGATCAAGTAGAAGCTCTTGGCGCCCTTCTCCTTGTTGACCCAGTCGAGGCTCGCCAAGATCTGCTGAGTGGCTTCCTGACCCGTGTAAAACACGTTCTTCGACTGCTCCAGACCTTCGTAGAAGGTGGGGTAGTAGAGCAGGCCGTTCTCCTTCTCGAACACCGGCAGCACGGCTTTGCGCGAGGCAGACGTCCAGCAGCCCATGACGGCCGCGACCTTGTCGTTCACCAGCAGCTTGCGTGCCTTCTCGGCGAAGGTCGGCCAATCACTCGCGCCGTCTTCCTGAATCACCTTGATCTGACGACCCAAGATGCCGCCGAGCGCGTTGATCTGGGCGATGGCGAGCTTCTCTGCCTGCACCGAGCCCGTCTCGCTGATGGCCATCGTGCCGGTCGTGGAGTGCAGAATGCCGACCGTGACGCTGTCGTCGTCGACCTTCAGACCCGTGGTCATGATCTTTGCAGTCGGGAAATCCGAGGCTTTGGTGGTCGATTTCTCCAAGCCTGGCGGTAACAAAACCGCCGCACCGGTCGCTTCTGTCGAGCGCTCCGTGGCGGCGGGCGCGGCGGCTTTCTCGACTTTTGCCGACGATTCGGTAGACGTCGAAGCGCTCGATGATTTGTTGCAAGCGCTGCTTGCGATTGCTGCGCACAACAAGGCGCCGGGTAGAACCAGCGACAAAGCGCCGCGAAAACCGCGACTACGATTGGAAAAGACTGACTGCATGGGTGTCTCCATTATCAAAGGGAGTCTCGAACGCTTGTCCGCGCGATCGAGCCGGTTGTCTCAACGAATACCGCAGGAGTAACGAACCGCGAATGGCAGCAACGTTCGGCAGATCACTGGCCTTGCGCGGCTCCCGAATCGAGATTCAAAGCGAACGCGGGTTGGAATCACGAGTGGACGTCGACGCCGCTCGTGGATTCCCGTCAATGAAGTGATCGTGCACTACACCTACCGGGCAGTAGATGTCGTACCCGTGTCGTGTATGTTTACTTTGACGACGTAAAGCGAGCGCAGCGAAAGCGTCGCGAACATGTCGTGCGTGTCACGCTCGCGCGCGCGATGAGCGCCTCGCGCGCGCGCACCGAGCCCAGAATTCGCTCACTCACGCGACGGGCTACAACCCAGTAGGGTGAGTGAGCGGAACATCGACGCGGGCGGACTTCGAGCGGCTGACGTCCAGTCTCACGGTTTCGAAGCGGCAGTCTGCCGACGAGCCGAAGTCGAACGAATCATGGCTTCAGGCAGAACGACCACGATGAGCGCAGCGGCTTGCTGTGATGGCTGGCTTCGTCTACTTGGAAACCGATGCGTAACCTCGTTGCCCGGGTGGGCTGGCTGGCCGGTGTTCTGCTGTTGGCGCTCACTGCCACTGTGGCTTGCGGATCGAGTGTGCCTGCGCCGGCTGCTCCCGCCGTGCAAGCAACGAAGCTTCGATTGGCATCCACGAAGTGGTTACCCTTCACGGGCGCCGAGGGCGAGCCGCGCGTGGCACTGTCCTTGACGGAGAGCGCGCTGCAGCGCGCCGGCTACGAATCCAGCACGGCCTTCGTCGCAGATGGAGAGCTCACGCCAAAGCTCGAGCACGGAGAGTACGACGGCTCGGCCGCGCTCTGGCGCAGCGAAGAGCGTGAGCACTACCTGCTCTATTCCAAGGCCTACCTCGAAAATCGCCTCGTGCTCGTGGCTCGCAAGGACACGGATGTGTCTGCGAGTTCGCTGTCCGAGCTAAAGGGAAAGAGCGTCGCGCTCGTCGACGGTTACGCATACGGCGAGGCAGTGGATTCCGCCAAGGAGACGCGCTTCGTCCGCGGTGCGAACGGGCGCGAGAATATCAAGGCGCTGCTGACCGGCAAGGTCGACTACGTATTGCTAGACGACTTAGTCGTTTCTTATCTGTTCGAGCACCAGAAGGAAGCGACGACGCGGCTGGAGGTTGGCAAGACGCCGCTCGTCAAGCGAACGCTGCATTTTGCCGTGCGCAAAGGGTTTCCCGATGCCCAGCGGATCATCGACCGCTTCAATGATGCGATTGCGGGCATGGTCGGTGACGGAACCTACAACAAGGCTCTGCAGCTCACCTGGATTCGTGCCGACATCGACGGCGACGGTCAAGAGGAGCTCATCCCGCAAGGCAACCAGCTCGGAGCCGCCCCCCCCGAACACAGTTACGCGTTGTTCAGCCCTGCCACCGTAGCCGCCGCGACCGCGACCGTATCGCCCGCGCCCGCAGCGGCAGCGCCTGCCGCGGGTGGCTCCCGCGTCGAGAGCAATCCGAACCGCGTGCGCTTCTTCATCGATGGCCGCTTCTACGACACCTGGCAAGAAGTGCCGGAAAAACTGCGCGGTGAGCCCGAACCAAACGTCGTCGCCGGCGGCAAGACCCCGCTACTGACCGTCGATTTCTGAGTCCGTTCTTTACTCGGGCTTCGCCACCGGCAACAGCACGCGTCCGGCGAGCAACGCGACTAGCATCGCCAGCGCACTGGCCACGAGAACGCCGAGCTTGGCGGCGCCGAGCAGCGTCGGATCCTCGAAGGCGAGCTGGGCGATGAAGAGCGACATCGTAAAGCCGATGCCGGCGGCGATGCCGAGCACGAGCAAGTGGCGCGTGCTCAGACCGTTCGGCAAAACGGCCAACTTGCCCCACAGCGCGAGTGCACTGGACAGCACGATGCCGAGCGGCTTGCCGAGCAGCAAGGCCACGACCACGGCCACGCTCACTTTTGCGCCACCACCCGACAGCGACAGGCCGCTCAGGTTCACGCCTGCGTTGGCCAGCGCGAAGATGGGCATGATTGCGTAAGAGACCCAGGGCTTGAGCGCGTGCTCGATGAAGTCGGCCGGTGATTCCGACTCGACTCCTGGCCAGGCGACAACGGGGGTGAGCAAGCCGACCAGCACGCCCGCGATCGTCGGGTGAACGCCGGCCGCGTAAACTCCGGCCCAAACCAGCACCCCGGGCGCGATGTAGATTGGAATGCTGCGCACGCCCAGCGCGCGCAGGGTCATGATTACGAGCAGCCCGAGCGCTGCCCAGATTAGACCAGACACGGCGATCCCCGATGAGTAGAAGATCGCGATCACCATGATGGCGCCGAGATCGTCGATCACCGCCACCGCGAGGAGCAGCACGCGAAGCGACGCCGGGATGCGCTTGCCGAGCAAGATGAGCACGCCGAGTGCGAATGCGATGTCGGTCGCCATGGGAATTCCCCAGCCATGGAGAGTCTCCGACGAGCCCGCGAGCGCCAAGTAAATCAACGCGGGCACGGCCATGCCGCCCAGCGCGCCGACCAAAGGCAAGGCTGCCCGTCGCAGATCGGACAGCTGCCCGTTATGGACCTCTTTTCTGATCTCGATGCCGACCACGAAAAAGAAGATCGCCATCAGCACGTCGTTCACGAACCATTCGAGCGATCGCTCGAACACGAACGAACCCAGGCGAAGGCCGAGGTTCGCGTGCCAGAGCGCGCCGTAGCTACCCGCGGCGCTCGAATTGGCCCAAATGAGCGCTACCGCCGCGGCCGCGATCAGCAGCAGCCCGCTCGCGGCTTCGAACGCCAGAACCCTTCTCACGGGGCGAGCCAGTGTTTCCGAAATTGAGACGAGTGGTCCCCAGGTCCCGGGCGGCGGGCCCGAGGCACGCGCGCCAGACCGTCGCTCCGCACTGCTCATGATTTGGCTATAACACGCGAGGCACCGCTAACTTTCAGGTGGCGGTAAACCCCGAGCAAGGCCGGCTTTGCCGTGCTAAAAGCCGGCCCCTCATGCGTGCTTCCTATCGTTGGCTGAAAGAGCTGCTCCCTGGTTTGACCGCCTCGCCCGAGGAGGTCGCGCTGCGCTTTGGAGCGGCCGGTTTGGCCGTCGATGGCGTGCGTTCTTTCGGCGCCGGCCTAGACGCGATCTTGGTCGTGCGCGTGCTGGCCAAGGAGCCGCATCCCAAGCGTGCGTCGCTCAATCTGGTCACCGTGGATCGCGGTGGGGTCGAGCAGCGAGTGGTGTGTGGTGCGAGCAATGTGCCGGCTCCGGGCGGCTTGGTCGTGTTGGCTCCGCTCGGTGCCACTCTGCCGGGCATGGATGGCCCGCTCACTCCGCGTGAAATCGGCGGCGTACTCAGTGAAGGCATGTTGTGCAGCGAGACCGAGCTCGGTTTGGCCGAGAGCGCCGAGGGCATTCTGATCTTGCCCGAGGGTTCGGCTGCGCCGGGCACGTCCTTCGTCGCCGCATTCCCCGCCGCGCAAGATACGATCTACGAGCTGGACGTCACTCCCAACCGTCCCGATGCGCTCGGTCATGTCGGCTTGGCGCGTGAGCTCGCCGCGTTGTTCGGTTTGCCCTTCACGCCGCCCTCCGCGGGCACGCCCGCGCGCAGCTCGAGTGAGTCGCTGGGTGCGCTGGTCAAGGTCGATAATCGCGACACCGAGCGCTGCCCGCACTACGCGGCCGGCGCGGTTTTGGACGTGACGATCGCGCCCTCGCCGCTCTGGCTGCAGTGGCGCTTGCAGAGCCTCGGCGTGCGGCCGATCTCCAACGTCGTCGACATCACGAACTTGCTGCTCTTGGAGTTCGGACAGCCGCTGCACGCGTTCGATCTGGATCAGGTTCGCGGTGGGCAGATCATCGTGCGTCGCGCCGCCGCGGGCGAGCCGTTCGCGACGCTCGACGGCATCGCGCGCACCTTGGATGCGGACGATCTGGTGATTGCGGACGCCGAGGGGCCGAGCGCCTTGGCCGGCGTGATGGGCGGCCAAGTCAGCGAAATTCGCGAGACCACGCGCCGCGTGCTCGTCGAGAGTGCTTACTTCGTGCCGCGCGGTGTGCGCCGCACGGCGCGCCGCTATGGGCTGCACACCGAGGCCAGCCATCGCTTCGAGCGCGGTGTGGATTATGGGCAAGTGGCGCACGTACTGGAGCGAGCCAAGACGCTGCTCAGCGAGCTTGCTTCGGGCGCTGCGGTGCCGGGTGCCATTCACGCGCGCGGTGCCGAGCCGGCGCTGGCCGAGATCACTCTGCGCTCGTCGCGCTTGGACGCACTGCTCGGCGTGCCGGTGCCGTTCGAGGAAGCCTGCGCGATCATCGAGCGGCTGGGTTTCCCAGTGTTGGAAGTCACTGGTTCTGGCGAGAGCGCGGTCTTGCGCACGCGTGCCGTGTCCTTCCGCCCGGACGTCGCGCGCGAGGTCGATTTGATCGAAGAGGTGTGCCGCGTGCGTGGCCTCGACGCGATCCCGACGCGCTTGCCCGCCGTCATCCCGCAACCACCGCGTGCCACCGGTAAACTCGAGCGCGATGTGGGCGCTGCGGCGGTCGCGCTCGGTTTGTCCGAAGCCGTGACGTACGCCTTCGTATCCGAGGCCGATCTCCAAAAAGTGCACGCCCCGAAGCCGAGTGTGCGGCTCAGCAATCCGCTGAGTGAGGAACGCAACGTGATGCGCACGAGCCTGCTCCCCGGTTTGCTCGAAGCGTTGCGCCGCGCGCGCCGTCGCGGGGAAACGCGTGCTCGCCTGTTCACGCTGGGCAGCTGTTTCGGCGCATTGGTCAGTGAGCCCGTAGGCGGCACTCGCCCGCGTCTGGAGGCCGACATCGGCAACCTGCCGCGCGAAGAGCTGCGCTTTGCGGCGGTGCTCGCTGGCACTCGGCATGAGTACCTGAGTCTCAAGCCAGAAGAGGTGGACGTGTACGACGCCAAGGGCCTCGCGATCGAACTGATCGAGCGTGTGTCGGGCCGGCAAGCGAGCGTGCGCCTGTCGGAGACGAAGCCCGCACACCTGCACCCGCGCGGCGCAAGCGACATCTGGGTCGATGACGTGCGGCTCGGTCAGCTCGGTCCGCTGCACCCAGACGTAGTGGACGCGCTCGATCTCGGGCACACCGCGCAGATCGTCGAGCTCGATTTGGAAGCCCTGCGGCGTTTGGGCAAAGAAGTGCCGCAGTTCCGCGCCATCCCGCGTTTGCCGGCCGTCACGCGCGACCTCTCGTTGGTCGTGGGCGATGCGGTCGGTGCAGGCAAGGTCGGCGAAATTCTGGAACAGGCCGGAGGCACGCTGTGCGAATCGGTCGAGCTGCTCGGGCTGTTCCGCGGTGGCTCGCTGCCGGAAGGCCAAAAATCGCTCACTTTCCGCATGATTTGCCGGGACCCGAAGGCGCGGACCTTGGCCGAAGAGGCCCGCACGCTGACCGACAAAGAGGTCGATGAAGTGCAAGCGCGCATGTTGAAAGCAGCGGAAGCGGAGTTTGGGGCTACGCTTCGCGGCTGAGGGGCTGAGCTGAAGATGTCCGCGCTGCGCAAGCTGGCTCGAGCCGCCATCGGCTTTACGCTCCTGTGCGTCACCGTGCTGGGTTGTCAGCGCAAGGCGCCCGGCCCGGAAGAGTGCGCGCGCTTCGCCGAAGCCGTCGTCGGCGGCGGCCGTTACGTCACGCCGCTGATCGACGCCCAGATCGAGCGCCAAACCCAAGAGTGTTTGACGCGGCCCTATGACCGCGAGCTGCTCAGCTGCGTGCTCCTGACGCGGCAGGCACGGAGCTGTTTGTCGAGCTTCTACGCGCGCCACGCCAGCGCCACCGGTAACGAAAGCGATGGCATCGGCAAGGACCTGCTGGAGTGAACCCGCCTCCGCCTCCGCCTGGGCCGCGGCTGAACCCGTTCGAACCGCCGCCCGTCGGCAGCTATGGCGTGCCTGTCCCCGCCTATCCGGCCGCGCCTCCCGCCTCATCGGAAGCGATCGCCGCGATCGTCTGCGGAGTGATGGCTTGGACCTGTTTCCCGCTCGGGTTCGTCGCTATCTGGCTGGGCGCGCGGGCCCGGCGCGCCGCGCGGGAAAACCCGCAGCGTTTCGGCGGCGAGCAGCTGGCCTTGGCGGGCATGATCATCGGCGGCATATTCGGCTTTCTATGGCTCTTGTTCTGGTTGTTCTACGTGCTCATCATCGTCTTTGCGATCGGGGCGGGCAGCTCGGGGTGGCTCACGAAGTAGGCCATGGCAGCGCTCGGATCGCGCTGTGCTAGGACTTGCGGGATGGACTCGCTGGCGTCGCTGGCCTCACGCAACGTGAAAGATACGCTCGTGCTCGCGCTCGAGCACACCGGCGAGCACGCCGCGTTGCTCGTTGCCGACGAGCGCAGCGAGCTTTCGCGGTTGCTGCTCGGTGCCTATGCCGAGTGCTTGCCGGAGGCTCGTGTGCTGCTGTTCGATCAACTGTCGCCCGAGGCGGTGAAGGCCGCGTTCGCGGAGCTTTCGCCGAGCGCGCTGGTGGTCTTGATTCAGTCGGCCGTTTTCAAGATTTCCGACTTTCGCATCCGAGTCGAGCTCTTCAAACGCGACGTCAAAGTGATCGAGCACTCCAACTTGGATCGAATGGGGCCGAGCGAAGTCGAGCACTACCTGGCGGCCCTCGCTTACGACCCCACGTACTACCGAGGGATCGGCCATGCATTGAAGGCCAAGATGGACGCGGCAAGCTCCGTGCGCCTCGAAAGCGCTGGAGAAGCACTGCATTTTGCGACTGCGCTGGAGAGCGCCAAGCTCAACATTGGGCACTTTGCCGGCCTCAAGAACGTCGGCAGTCTGTTCCCGATTGGTGAGGTCTTCAGTGAAGCTCGCGATCTCGAAGCCGTACACGGCCGGGTGAAGATCTACGGCTTCACCGATCTGTCACGCCGCTTGAACGTTCCTGACGCGCCGATCACTTTGCGCGTCGAGCGCGGGCGAGTGGTCGACGCCGAAAGTTCGACTGAAGCCTTCGACCAAGTGCTGAGCGCGATCCGCAGCCACGAAGGCGGACAAGTTTGGGTTCGTGAGCTCGGCTTCGGCATGAATCGAGCCCTCTCGCGTGAGCGCCGCGTCAGTGACGTCGGCGCATTCGAGCGCGTGTGCGGCGTGCACCTCTCGCTCGGCGCCAGTCATGGCGTGTACAAGAAGCCACACCTGCATCCGCGTGAGGCGCGCTTCCACGTGGACACCTTCGTCATCACCGATCGGGTCTTGCTCGACGACGAAGTCGTCTTTGCGGACGGCGCTTGGCAGGTAGTGGGCGTCGGCTCCAACTAACGGAAGGACGACTCGAGTCATGCGTGCCAAAGCACTTTTGTCGTGGAGTAGCGGGAAAGACAGCGCCTGGGCGCTACACGCGCTCAGGCAGCAAGCCCGGGTGGAAGTCGTCGGGCTCTTGACCACCATCAACGAGACCCACGATCGCGTCGCCATGCATGCCGTGCGCTCGGAGCTCCTGCGCCTTCAGGCCGCTGCCGCAGGCCTACCCTTGCACACCGTGAACATTCCCTCCCCCTGTTCGAACGAGCAATACGAGGCGGCGATGAGCCTCGTGGTCCAGCGTGCGCAGGCCGCTGGCGTTACGGTGATGGCGTTTGGGGATCTATTCTTGGAAGACATTCGCCGCTATCGGGTGGAAAAGTTGGCGGGTACGGGCATCGAGCCACTTTTTCCGATTTGGGGCATACCGACTGATCGCCTGGCGCGTGACATGATCGCAGGTGGGCTGCGCGCGCGGATCACCTGCGTCGACCCGAAGCAGCTCGCGCCCAGTTTCGTCGCTCGCGAGTTCGACAGCGCGTTGCTCGCGGAGCTACCAGCGAGCGTCGACCCTTGTGGCGAACGAGGCGAATTTCATTCGTTCGCCTACGCAGGCCCGATGTTCGACGCACCGATCGCGATCCAAAGCGGTGAAGTCGTGACCCGCGACGGCTTCGTCTTCGCGGACCTATTGCCCGGCTGAATTCGGGCTGCGCTCCGTAGTTGCAGGCGTCGGTCCACGCGGCGACGCCGGACGACCTAACGCAAATACCGTGCAAGCTCCGGCACCTGAGCCCTCACCGCGTCGCGCACGAACCCTGAAACGATGTCTGCGCCCCTGGGATTCGTATGCGTGCGATCGGTGCCGAGCGCAAAGTAGTCTTGCCACTTGATGGTCTGCAGCCAATTCCAAGTCGTCACCGTCAGGTCAATCACCGGCACGTCCTCGCTCTTGCCGAGGTCGCGGATGATCTGCGGCAGGTTCGCGCCGGTAGAGTTGACGTGCTCTTCAGCCAGCGTGTAGCCGGCGCGCGCGATGGGCGTGACCAGGATCATGTGCGCGCCGGCTGCCTTTGCGTCATGGACCATGGTGGTCAGGTTGGCTTTGAAGGCGGCGGCGGTGCTGTCTTTGTCGTTGTGGCCCAGCTGGACCATCACCCAATCGCCGTTCTTCATGCCCTTTTTGATCGTGGGCCAAAGCTTGGCGCTGGCCAGCACGCTGGCTGAGCTTTCACCGGAGTCAGCGTAGTTTGCTACGGATATCGGGCTCGAAAAGTGCTGCGGCAGATGCTGGCCCCAGCCCGAATAGTCCGTGCTTTCTTGATCGGTCACGGTCGAGTCCCCTTCGATCCAGAGCATCGAGGGATTGCTCTTCAGCTGATAACAAATCGAGACGGGGCGCGGCGCGCTGCCGCGAAAGTACACGTCCAGCCCGGCGATACCCTTCGAGGTGGCGCTGTCTTGATCGGGGCGCAACGGCTCGCCCTCGTACACGCGGACGTTGGTCAGGAACGAGAAGCGCTTGGTTTGCCCGGCGCTAGTCGACTGCGTGAGCATGCGCCGGAAGTACTCCGCCTCGACTTCGGTCTGACCTGCGTCTGCAGCGCCGAGCTCGACCGTGACTTCATAGTTACCCGGGTCTCCGCCAAAGTGACACGCGAGTGGCTCACCGCTGCACTTGGACAATTGATTGCTCGCGCATGCCGGGATTTCACTGAGGGGAGCACCGCCTGCACCCGCAGAGACCAAGGCGCCCCCTGCGCCGGCGGCAGACGGCGCGCCTCCCGCGCCACCGCCCGCCATGCCCCCCGCGCTGCCCCCAACTAGGCCGCCCCCGCCGCCATTCGCGGAACCAGACAATGAGGCCGCGCCTGCCGCAGCCGTCGCTCCGGCGGCAGCACCCAACGCGCCGCCCGGGGGCGCATCAGCGCTCGGCGCTGCGCCTGCGATGATCGACGCAGCACCGGCCATCGATGTGCCGGTCGTGTCGCCGCCCGTTGCCGAGCCACACGCAACCGCGCCCACGAGCAGCGCGTAACTACCGATTGCGATTCGAGAACCGGCATTCGAATTTCGTCGCGTCATGGCTACCGTCTCTAGATTCAGGGGGCAGCACACGAAATCCGTGTCTTTTTTTCTCGCTAGAGTTCGGTCCAGGTGCAGCCGAATGTCGGCGTGCAGGTGGTGGGCGAGCGGACCAAGGAGCACGAGCCCGAAAAATTGAGTTGGAGCTGACAACGCGGGGGAGAGAAATTCAGGTTCCAGACGCCGCAGCTGAGGCCATCGTACTTGGCGGCGAAGCACGCGGTAGAGCTCTTGTTCTCCAGACAAGGGTCCTGCAACGTGCCTGAGCAAACGCCGCAAGCTCCCGTTGCTTGCCATTGCCCTAAGATGCACTTTTGCGCTTTCCAGCCCGCGCCCACATTGCATGACAATGGCGTGCCGCTGGCGCCGTCGGTGCATACGTCGGGGTCGACGCAATTGTCCCAAGCGGGGCGCCATGCGCCGCCCAAGCAGGGTCGCGTCTGTTGGCCGCGATTGTTCAACCCGCAAGAGCGCGTTTGCAGCGTGCCCGTCGTGCACTCTTGAACCGAGCAAGAGTAATTTTCGTAGCTGCCGCTCCAGGTGCTAAAAGTGCCGTTCGAACACACGCGCGTTTGTATTTCGCTCGCGCAAGTGCCACCAAAGGCTACAGAACCGTCTTTGTAGCGCAGGCGCGATTCGACCCCGCCGTGCGCAGTTCCGCCGCAATCAGCAGGTAGCGCTGTCTCGCACGCTTCATGAACGTACGCGCCCGTCGAGCCCGTCCAAGTCGTCCACACGCCGTCATTGCAGCTGCGCGTTTGCAGCTGTTTGGGGCAGGTTTCGCCGTAGGGTACGCTGGCCGCCGAATAGCGAGTGCGCTCTTGCACTGCGCCGTGCGGGGAGCCGTCGCAGCTTGCGGCAGGGCCGACGCTGCACGCCGCGAAGGTGAAGCTCCCGGACCAAGTGCCAAAGCTGCCGTTGCTGCAGACGGCGGTCTGCGTCTCGAATGCGCAAGCGCTGCCAAAGGGCACGCTCGAAGTGGAGTAGCGCACGCGCTGTTCGCTAGCTCCGTGTGCGGTGCTCCCGCAAGCGGCGGGCGCCTGCGCGCTGCACGTTTCGAACACGTAGCTGCCCGTCCACGCGCCGAGCACGCCTCGCTCGCACGTCGCAGACTGCTGTTCCGAAGCACAAGTGCTGCCATACGGCGCGTGCTCGCTCTGGTAGCGAATGCGCGTAGAGACCGCGCCCGAGGCGATATCGTCGCAGGCAGCCGGCTCGACTCCCGCGCTGCCCGCGTCGGTCATCCCCGCCGCCGCGGCAGAGCCTTCGTCGAGCCCGCCCGCGCCGCCGATCGTGCTGGACGAGCCCGCGACCGCTCCGCCCGAGCCGGCCATGCTCGCGCTCGCTCCGGCGCGTCCGCCTCCGCCTGCAGCGGTGGTGCCCGCGTGCGCGCCGCCCGAAGCAGACGCGGAACCGCTCCCTGCCGCGCTGCTACCTGTCGTGCCGCCGCCTGCCGCGTCCCCGCCATCCGTGCTGCTCGACCCGCACGCCCAAACCAACACCCCCACGACTGCGATCGCACTGGCTCGTCCCGACATCACTCTCCTCCACAAGCCTTCAGAGTAGCGGGAGTGACACTTCGACCGCAAGGTCGCGCGACCTGCGAGATGACCGAGAGGGGCGAACGTGAGCCAGCCACGCACCTCGTAGCAAGCAGTGTTGTCGGCGCATGCAGGCCGGCAAGCGCGGTCAGCTCTCGAAGCTCAGTTCTTCACCCGAGACGCGCACGCGAATCGTCGCGCCGTCCGCGAATTTTCCGGACAAGAGCGCGTGCGCCAACGGATCTTGGAGGTTACGCAAGATGCTGCGTTTGACGGGCCGAGCGCCGAGTGCGGGCTCGTAGCCGCGGTCTACCAGGTAGTCTTTTGCGGCGTCGTCGAGCTCGAGCTTCAGCCGGCGCTCGACGAGTAGGCGCTCCAGGTGGCCGAGTTGAATGTCGACCACTTGGCGCAGGTGCGGCTTGGTCAGCGGACGGAAGATTAATGTCTCGTCGACGCGATTGAGGAACTCGGGGCGGAAAAATTCTTTCAGGCGCTCCAGCAAAACGTCGCGCAAGGCGTCGCGGCCGGCTTCGCTTTCGAACAGCTTGGGATCGCTCTCCAGAATGCGATCGGAGCCGATATTGCTGGTCATGATCACGACCGTGTTCGAAAAATCCGCGAGCCGTCCCCGGCCGTCGGTGAGTCGGCCGTCATCCAGCACCTGTAAGAGCAGGTTGAACACGTCTTGGTGCGCCTTCTCGACTTCGTCGAAGAGCAGCACCGAGTACGGGCGGCGGCGCACGGCTTCCGTCAAGAAGCCACCTTGTTCACTATCGGCGTAGCCGGGGGGCGCGCCGATCAAGCGCTGCGCCATGTGCCGCTCCATGAATTCACTCATATCCAGCCGTGTCAGCGCCTGATCGTCGTCGAACAAAAAGCGCGCCAATGCCTTGGCCAGTTCGGTTTTGCCGACACCGCTCGGGCCCAAAAATAAGAACGACCCAATCGGCTTACCTGGATCGCGTAGGCCGACCCGACCGCGGCGCACCGCGCGCGCGACCGCTGCCACGGCGTCATCTTGGCCGACCACGCGTTGGGCGAGCCGCGCTTCCATCTTGAGCAGTTTGTCGGCTTCGCCTTCCAGCATTTTGGCCACCGGGATGCCAGTCCAGACCGCGAGCGTGGTCGCGACTTCACGCTCGCCGAGCACGCGCGGCGGCGGCTCGGTGCTGCTCTTGGCTGCCTCCTCGGCCTTGGTCAAGCGCGTTTGCAGCTCGGGGAGGAGCGCGTGCTCGATCTCACCGACGCGCGCAAAGTTCTTTCCCGACAGCGCGCGCTGATGTTCCGCGCGCGCGGCTTCGACCTCCGCGCGCAACGTTCGCACCGCGCCCACCACACCTCGGCGTGATTCCATCTCGGCGCGGATGCGCGCGGTCTGCTCCTCGAGCGTGGGTAGCTCGTCGAGCAATTTCTGGCGCCTGCCGCGGCTCTCTGCGTCGTCGCTATGCTCCAGAGTTTTCAGTTGAGCTTGCACCAGCTCCAAACGACGAAGCAGGCCGTCTGACTCCGCGGATATGCCATCGACCTCGACGCGTTTGGCGGCGGCCGCTTCGTCCAGCAAATCGAGCGCGCTATCTGGCAGGCAGCGCTCGGGCACGTATCGTTTGGCCAGCTGCACCGCGAGCCGAATCGCCCCTTCGCTGATCTCGACGCCGTGGTGCCGCTCATAACGTGCGGCGGCGCCGCGTACGATTTCGGTCGCCTCCTCCAGCGTGGGCTCGGCGATCGGCAATTGAGTGAACAATCTGAGCACCTGCGGATCGCGCTCTTCGAGCCGCTTCAAACCCTCCGGGGTGGTCGTGGCCAGCACACGTAACTCGGAACGAATCAGCGCGGGCTTGAGCACCTCCCCGATGGCACTGCCACTCGGCCCTTGGCCAAACAGCTGCTCGATGTTGCGCAGTACCAAAATTACCGGCGATTGAGCGACGTCCGTGAGCAGCTTCTTCACGCGGTCTTCGATCTCGCCGCGCAAGCGCGCGCCGCTGACCAGCGCGCCGCTGTCGATTTCCTGCAACTTGGTCGAAACCAGGCTGGTTGGCACATCCCCGGCCGCGATGCGTTGCGAAAGCGCGCGCACGACCGCACCTTTGCCCACGCCCGCTTCACCGACCAAGAGTGGATGGTTCTTTTGGCTGCGCTCCAGGATCGTGAGCAAGCGCCGCACCTCCGCCACGCGCAGCAGCACCGGCTCGCTTGGATCGGCAGAAAAAGGGCGGGTGAACGAGCCGGGCAGCGAATTGACCGAGCGCGCGGCTTGGGGCAGTGAGCGCAAGGCGGCCATGTGTTGCCGCAGCGAACCGGGGAGCACACCGAAAGCGCTCAAGATTTCGCCGGCGGCGCCGCGGATCTCTTGCGATAGCGCATTGACGACTTGCTCGACCAGCACCTTGTCGGATTTTTCGCGATCGGCCTCGCGTTGCGCGCGCTCCAGCAAATCCAACATCGACGCAGAGAGGTACGCAGGCTCTGCGGAGCGCGGCAGGCTGCCGAGCGCACGCTCGAGCGCAGCCTCGAACTCCAGCAAATTGCTGACGCCGCGCTCGAATACGGCGCGCACTCCGAGATCACGCCCAAGAGCACGCAGGAGCAGGTGCAGTGGCTGCACCTCGGCATGTTTCCGTTCGTCGGCGAGGGATTGCGCAGCGGCGATCAACGCCTTCGCATCCGGGGCATAGCGTTCGAGCGAGAGCGTGGTCGCCTCGGAAGCGGGAGACGCGGGAAGCGCAGGGGCAGGCATGAAGAGCGATTGTACACGGGCTGCTCATGGCGCGCTCGCTCGCGTTTTCGAGCGCTGCACGCTATAAGGCCGTTCGGGACCATGAAAGGCTTATTCGGGTGGATGGCCGAGTGACAGACGAAGCGCCCGTCTCGCTCGACAGCGCGCGGTTACGAATCGCGCGGCTGGTGCTGGATGACTTCGCGGATCTCAAGCGGGCCCTGCTCACCGCTGCGCGGGTGAGTGCGACCACGCTCGGGGTCGCGCGCGTCGGCATTTGGTCGCTGTCCGAGGACCGTGCCACGCTGCGTCGAGTCGCGCTTTACGATCTTCGGCGACCGGATCAGCCCGCCGTCGAAGATCTCGAGTTGCCGCTGACCGAATGGCCCGAATACTTGGCCGCGGTGTCATCACGGCGCGTCGTCGCCACGGCGGATGCGCTGGCTGACCCACGCACCGCTCAGCTCGCGGACAGCTACCTCATCCCTCACGGCGTAGCCTCGATGATGGACGCGCCCTTGTTCTTGCGCGGCGATGTCTGGGGCGTCGTGTGTCACGAGCACACGGGTAGCCCCAGAATTTGGACCGAGCGCGAGATCGACTTTGCGGTCTCGGTGGCGGACATGCTGAGCACGATGCTCGAGCAGGCAATGCGCCTGGCGATCGAAGCGCGCTTGCGACAAGCCGAAGCCGAGCTCGCGCAGCTTCGTCACGCGGAAGCCGTCGTGCGTACGGGAGCGGCGATTGGTCACGACATCAACACCTTGCTCCAAGCCATCTCCGGCCGCGCGGAGCTAGCCGCGCACTACGACCCCAGCGGGCAAGCGCAAGCGCTGCTCGACATCGTCGGTGATTGCCAGCGCGCCGCGCGAATCGTCGGCCAACTGCGTGAGCTGGATGCACCCTCACAGGCCTTGGGGTTCGGTTCGGATCTTTCGTTCGTGATCGAAGACACGCGCGCCACGCTGGCTTCTCTACTTATGCCGAGCCACACCCTCGACCTCGATTTGGCGCCAGAAGCCAGCGTGCCTGCGAGCCGCGCAGACGTCGAACGAATCGTGTTGAATCTAGTCGTCAACGCCAAGGAAGCGATGCCCCTCGGCGGCATCGTGTCCGTCATCACCCGGCGAAACTCAGCCGGCGTCTCGCTCGAAGTACGAGACCAAGGCGGCGGCATTACCCCCGAGCAAGCCGCTCACATCTTCGAGCCTTATTTCACGACCAAGAACGGCCGCAATACCGGCCTCGGCCTGTTCGCGGTAGCGACCATCGCGCGTCGCACGAACGGCGTCGTGGCGATCGACAGCACCCCGGGCGCAGGGACGACCGTGAGCATCGCCTGGCCCGGCTAATCAGACGTGAACGCTGCCGCCCGAAGCCAGCGGCAGCTTCCACTCAATCGAGCTGAACGCGCAGAGAGCCAAAGGTGCGCGCCGCCGCGCCGCCGCCATCGGCGGAGTGCGTCATGGGCGCATCGGCAAAGCCGTAGCCGACGACGCTGCCGCGCTGCACCAACACATCGTGCAAGTTCCAGTGCCGATTGCCGTCGCCGAGCGGGATGGGGCGCAGCGAGGCAACCCGACCGTCTTGGGAAAACCAGGCGAAAAACGGGTTCGAGCCGCGTGAAATGCTCATGCCGCCCTGCCAGCGATCCCAACCCGCGGCGCCTACCGCCACGATGCCGCTGTCGAGCCAGCGCATGCCCGCGAGCACGTCTCCATGACCGAGGTCATAATCGTGGTGCCTGAGCTGGTTGCCTTCGGCGTCGTACACCGAGACATAGCCGTCGTAGTCGACGTAGCCACTCGGGTCGGGGTACGTCTTCTTGCTGCCGTCGGGCAGCTCACGCACGATCGCGCCGACGACGGCGAGCTCGCCTCCGCGCGCGGCGAGCGCGAACGCTACTTGCTCAGCCGCGTCCGCGTCGGGGCGCAAGATGCGTGTGCCACGGCGTGTACCCGTGGCGCTGAAGCGGGTCACGGCGAGCGGCAAGAGCTCATTCTCTTGCGCGCCGGGCGCTCGCTGCATGCACTCTTCTTTCGTGAACTCCGCGAAGGTAGCGAGGTTTGCCTGACAGCGCGTTTGATTCCAGGCGCGTCCCACCAGCAGATCTCCCGATGACTCGTCGCGAGCCAAAAATGGCCGGATTGCTTGCTCGGTCCAGCGGAATTCGTCGTACGCCCAGGCGGTGGGCTGGGCAAAGTGCTGGCCCTCGACCACGCGCGCCCAACGCTCGACGTAGGCCTTGGATTGCCAATCGAGGATCGTAAGCCCGAGCGCCATGCGGTTCGAGAGCGGGCCGGTGTTGCCGGGCGGCGCGGCAAACGAGAGGAACGCCACCACCACGCTTTCGCCCTCGGGCAAGAGCCGGATCCAGCCCGCGCTGGTCGCATCCGCCATCGCGGACTTCATCGCGAACAGCGGTTGCGGATCATTGGGGCCATAGTCCGTCGTGGGCGCGGTCAGCGGAGACACGAGCGGAGTGGTGCTGATCACTTGGCCGTCGCGGGTGAGACGGACGAGATCGTCTGCCCCCGTGGCCGCGGCTCGTCGCTCGAGCGAAAGCGTCACTTCACCGGATGGATGAACGGCCACGTCTCCAATCAGATCGTCTGGCTGTGCGGCGAAGGCCCACGCCTCTACGCCACTATCGTAAGCGGCCAGCCGAAAACGGCTGCGCCAGGGCAAGCCAAAGGGGCCCGGTTCGGCGTCGCGTCGCGACTCGACCACGTAGGTTCGGTTGCCATCGCTGGTGGCCAGGAGTGCGCCGAACGTGGGGCGCGCGGTTTGCGTTACTGTCGCCGCGCCATGCTCGATGTCGATCGGCGGTTCGCCCTCATGCGCACCGCCGGTGCCGGCTGCGCTGGGCTCACCGCCAGCGCCGCCGAATTCGTCGCCAGCGCCGCCGACCGCGACACTGCCGCCAGCGCCTGCCGCGCTGTCCGCTTCTCCGCCCATTCCGGCTGCGTTGCTCGCACCTGCGCCATGGCCCGCGCCCGCGGATGCATTGGGCGTTCCTCGCCCTTCATCCGAACAAGCTTGCGCCAGCGGCAGCAACAGGACCGCGCAGGTACCCCAGCTCAGCCAACCACCACTCACCCGAATCCTCACGATGACCGATTCTGAATCGACGAACGGCGCGCTGCAACAAAACCAAGAAAACGCCTGGGCTCCGCTCTTGGCGGCTCGTCCGCTGACGTGCACCCAGTGAGGTCGGGAGAGGGGTTGGTGATGGTCACGCACCACGACGAACCCCGTCGCAGCCTTCGGCGGCCGTCTCCGGATTCGAGACGCTCGCACGAAACGAAAAAGCCCAGCGCAGGCGCCGGGCTTTTTTCCGAGGAGCAGCTGTTGGTCAGAGACCGGAGATGGTCCCGACGATGGCCTCCGCAAAGCTCTGCGCGGAGGTATAGCTTCCCTGCATCCAGAGCAGCGCAGTGTGGCTGGCGTCCCACTTGGGCACGATGGGGCGGATATTGTCCTTGGTCGAGTTCGCCGTCACCGGCGTCCACTTGAAGCTGGCGCCATTGTCGCAAGTGGTGCCGCGCCAGATTTCGCGCTTGCCACTCGAGCCCATCATGTCGGTCGAGGGATTGTAGGGCGTCGAGATGTAGATGGTGGTCGGATCGTCCGGAACCAGCGCTCCGAGGCCAGTGTAGTCTTGCTCGTCCGCGTAGAGCTTCGTACCGGCCTTGGCGAGGTAAGTCCCTTTCCACGATGTTCCGTCGAAACGGAAGTAAAGCATGCGCTTGTCCGGATCGGTGGTTCCCGAGCCGGTGACGCGCGCCTGACCGAGGACCGCCAGCGTGCCGTCGGCGTAGCGAACGACATCGTGATTCCAGGCGTGCTCCAGCTTGACTCCGCCGATCGTCGAACCGGTCTTGAACACTTGCGTGTACTTGTCGACGTTCAGGGCGGACGACGTGGCAGACGTGCCGGCAACCGCGTCATCCACGACCGTGCCGCCAGAGTTGTAGATCTTGCCGTCTTTGATGTACCCGTGCCAGAGGCTGGTGTCTGCGTCGCGCGGATGGGCCTCGGTACCGATCCAATCGATGCGATCCGTGTTGTTGCCCCAGTACTTGTAGTAGCCCGCGACATAGCCGGTGAGCGGCGTGTACGTCATGCGTCCGAAGTACTTCCACGTGTCGCCGTTGTCCGTCGAGGCGAGCAGGTTCGGGCTGGTGCCGACCGAGCGCGAGACGTCGTACAACGTGTCCCCCATGTACCAGAGGTTGTTGTAGGTGATCATGTGGGTGTTGTCGCCGTCCCACGGACAGCCTTGGGTCTTCCAATCGAAGATCTTTTGGGCTGCCCACGCGGTGCCGTCGAAGGTGCTGTAATAGGTGTTGCAGTCCGTGCGGTGAGTGGCCCAAGTCGCGATGTACTTGCCGTCGGGTCGAATGTTGATCGCGGGTGCGTCGTGATCGTCCACGCTCAGATTGCCGAGCTTGGTCGGGCCGATCTTCGTCCCCGCTGCCAGATCGTAGACCACGGCTTCGATATTGCCGTTTCGTGTCCCACCGCTGGCGATCGAGCCGATGACCAACTTCTTGGCCTTGGTATCGACGACCGCGCGCTCGTCCTGGTACCAACACCAGCCGCCGTTGTCGTTGAACGTGATCAGCTTGCCGCCGACGACCGCGTTGGCGCCGGTCAAAGTCACGGTCGGTGGCGCGCAGACCCCGCTGCCGGCCGCGCCCGCCGCACTCGCGCCCGCGCTACTCGAGCCGCCACTGCTCGCGCCCGCGCTGCTCGTCCCGCCGCTCGTGGGGGGTGATCCGGCACTGCCGGTCGTGCCACCGCCGCTCGTCCCGGCCGTGGTTCCGGGCGCTCCACTCATGCTGCTCGTGCCGCCCACGCTCAGCGCGCCGCCCGCGCCTGAAGTGTTACTGGTCGTGCCGGCGGCAGCTGCGGGAGCGCCGCTCGCACCGGGGGCACCCGCCGATGGGGTCGAAGGACTTGGCGAAGAAGATGAACACGCAAGCGTTGGCAACAAGCAAAGCAGACCCGGCATCATCCCGGGAACGGACCAAAAGGCTTTGCTGGATCTCATTGAATTTCTCCGTGACATGGCTGTCCAAGCTGCCTCAGCATCGACGAGCGGGCGACGCTGCAAGCTGAACGATAGTGTTCCCTCCTTAGTGCCGAGCGGCACTCGATCTCGTCAAAGATGCGCCAGCCCGGCGCTCGTTTTGTGCGCATGCTTCAGCTAGGGCGGCATTTTCGCGGAACAGCGCTCGAGATCGGCCAAGCTGCGGCCAGGGTGCCGAACCGAGGTCCGGCACCCGATAGCGCCAAGCCTGAATGATTACCGATTCATAGCGAAGTCGAAAAAAAGCGTTCGGGCATGTCGAGAACAGGTCGTCGGCTCCGACCTCTGGCTGACCCCGGGACACACCCGGCCCAGACAACGGAGACCGATGATGACCACTTCGATCACGACCTTCCTCACCTTCGACAACCAGGCTGAAGAAGCGGCCAAGCTCTACACCTCGCTCTTCGACGGGAAGATCAAGGACACGGTTCGCTATCCGGCTGGAGGACCCAAGCCGGAGGGCGCTGTCTTGACCGTGACCTTCGAGCTATTCGGGCAGACTTATATCGCTTTGAACGGCGGCCCGACGTTCACCTTCTCTCAAGGCTTCTCGCTCATGGTGCAGGTAGAAACTCAGACCGAGATCGATCGCCTCTGGCAGAAGCTGACCGCGAACGGCGGCAAGGAAGTCCAGTGCGGTTGGCTGGTCGACAAGTTTGGCTTGTCTTGGCAGATCGTGCCGAAGCAGTTGGGCGCGATGCTCTCGCACAAGGACAAGGCGAAATCGGGCCGCGCGATGCAGGCGATGATGGGCATGCAAAAGCTAGATCTGGCGAAGTTGCAAGCCGCGTTTGACGGCGTGTGAGATCGAGGAAAGAGAACAGACCATGAAATTCATGCTCATGATGCACACGCCGGCCGGAACAGGCGAGTACCAGGTCAACCAGTGGAAGCCGGAAGAGCTCCGGGCTCACATCCAATTCATGAAGGATCTCAACAAGGATCTGCGTGAAGCCGGCGAGCTCGTCGGAGGCGAAGGCTTGGCGCCGCCGGTGCAGGCGCGCATCGTCCGTACCCAGGGCGGCGTACCCGAGGTCACGGACGGTCCGTTCGCCGAATCGAAGGAGTTCCTGGCGGGCTACTGGATCGTCGATGTCGAGACTGCGGAGCGCGCATATGCCATCGCCGGCAAAGCGTCGACCGCACCCGGCCCCGGTGGCACGCCAATGGGCATCAAGATCGAAGTGCGCCAAGTGATGAGCGCGCCCCCCGACATCGGCTAAGGCGGCCCGATCGCGATGACGAGGATCGACGAGCGCCTGCTCCGTGAGCTTGCCCCGCAGGTGCTCGGCGCCGTCGTCCGCCGCTACGGTGACTTCGGCGCCGCGGAGGATGCCGTACAAGAAGCGCTCACCGCGGCTGCGTTTCAGTGGCCGCGCAGCGCTGTGCCAGAAAATCCTCGCGCTTGGCTGATTCAAGTCGCGGCGCGCAAGCTCACCGATCAGCTCCGATCCGAGTCTGCGCGCCGTCGGCGCGAAACCAAGCTCGCGCTCGAAATACCCCCCGAAGAGAACGTGGCCCCGCCCCCCGACGAAGCACCCGTAGAACAGGACGACGCGCTGGTTCTGCTCTTCATGTGCTGCCATCCGGCGCTCACGCGCCCATCGGCCATCGCGCTGACGTTGCGCGCGGTGGGTGGGCTCACGACCACCGAAATCGCGAGCGCCTTCCTCGTGCCCGAGGCGACGATGGCGCAGCGCATCAGCCGCGCCAAGCAGAGCATCAAGAGCTCCGCGATCGGCTTCGTGCTGCCGCCGCCGGGCGAGCGCAGCCAGAGCATCGGCGCCGTTTTGCACGTGCTCTACCTGATCTTCAACGAGGGCTACGCCACGAGCTCCGGCAAAGCCCTCCAGCGCGTCGACCTCTCGAACGAAGCGATTCGCCTGGCGCGCGCGGCACACCAACTGATGCCCGAGAACGGTGAGGTGAGCGGCCTGTTGGCGTTGATGATCCTCACGGACGCGCGGCGCCCAGCGCGCTCTGGCCCCAACGGCGAAATCGTGCCGCTCGACGAGCAAGACCGCTCGCTTTGGGATCAGCTAGCGATCGCCGAGGGCGTGCAGCTGGTGAGCGACGCGCTCTCCCGCGGCGCGGTCGGCTCGTACCTGTTGCAGGCCGCCATTGCCGCCGTGCACGACGAAGCAGCGCGCGCAGAAGACACGGACTGGCCGCAAATCGTCGCTTTGTACAGGGTATTGATGGGCTTGGCCGACAATCCGATGGTCGCGTTGAACCACGCGGTCGCCGTAGCGATGGCAGAGGGCATAGCCAAGGGGCTCGCGCTGCTCGAACCGCTCGATCGCGATCCACGCATCAAAGATCATTACCGTCTCGCCGCGGTGCGCGCGCACTTGCTCGAGCGCTCGGGTAAGATCAGCACCGCTCTCGGCTATTTCGAGCAGGCCGCCGAGAAGACCACGAGCACCCCCGAGCGCAATTACTTACTCTTGAAGATCGCTCGCCTGCGCGATAACTAGCGCGTCACGGCTCCACGGCCACGTTCACGCGCCCCGTGTACGCAGTGCCGTCTTTGCCGGTCACCACGTAGTCGAACGAAGTGAGCCCGCTGAAGCCGGCCGATGGCGTGAAGTGGGCGCTATGTCCGTCGCTCGACAATTGCGCTGTGCCGCAACCAGGCTGTTTGATCGCAAAGGTCGGAGTGGCGTCGCTGAAGCCGAGCGCAAAGCTCGCCAGATCCAGATCCACACTCGTACCGGTCTTGGTTTGCGCGCGGGGCTCGGCGAGCCAGTTGAGGTAACGCTCGATCAGCGCGTAGCCGCCTGCGCCTTTCTGCATGGCGTCGTCCATCATCGGGTTCGAGCCGCTGAGTTTTTCCCAGAAATCCGGCATGCCGTCGTTGTCGCTATCGGGGGCCTTGCTGCCGCCTGCGATCGTGCCGTAGCCGTCGTTGTTCAAACCGGTCTGCGTCTGGCTCGTGTACAGGGAGCCATCGGGGCCAACGGTATTTGCTCCCGTGCCCGTCGTCCCTTTGCCCAATGTTCGGACCTGGCTGACAATCAGCGCGTCCATCGGATCACGCGGTAGCGCGCCCGCCAGCGACACGGCGACGCGATAGGCAGACGGCGCGCTGAGCGTCGTAGCCGCGAGCATCGAGGACCAAGCCGCGCTCAAAATCGTGCCAGTTCCTTGATACCAGTAGGGCGTGGTGGGGGCGCCGTCGAGCGCGCCGTTCAGGTTGGTGTCCTTCGAGTTGCCCGCCGCATAAATGCTTTGGTTCTTGTCGACCTGAAACCAGGTGTTGTCCGTGCCGGTCGAGGCAGGCCCGAAGATGAAGTAGTTGTTGACGATGTCGTGCTTGAATTCCGTGCTGGTGTGCGTGGTGTAGCCGGCGGAACAATTGTAAAGCACGTTGTTCACGAACACGTTGTTCACTTTCGCGAGCGGGTTCCGGTTGTGAGAATTCGCGAATATGTTCCGGTACCAGGACCACTGGCTCGACACCGACTCGGTGTGCGCACCGAATTGCTGCCCGGTGGGGTCGGCGATCAAGCTGTCTTGAAATGTGATGTCGGTAACCGGGTGAGCCTGCCAATCATCACTCACGCCATCGATATTGTTCCAGGGCGCGAATTCCAACGACGAATGGTCGATGATCACGTTCTTCGCGCGATACAAGCTGAGCGCGTCGTCTTCGTCGCTGGCCGTGTCCGCGCCCGGGCGAATGCGCACGTGGCGCATGATGATGTTCGAAGAATTGGCGAACGAGATTTCGCCGCCCTGAAAGCCGATACCTCCGCCCGGCGCCGTTTGCCCGGCAATGGTCAGGTTGCTCTTGGCCGACACTGCGGTCTTCAGCACGATGTAGCCGCCCACGTCGAAAACGACGATGCGATCCGACTGGCTCACCGCGTCACGGAACGAGCCCGTCCCTGAGTCGTTCAGGTTCGTCACGTGATAGACCTTTCCCGCGCGCCCGCCCGTGGCGTGGCGACCGAAACCTTCGGCTTCGGGAAAGGCGAGATCGGTCGCGCTGACGGGTCCGGTATTTCCGGAACAGGTCGCGCTGCCGCCCGCGCCCGCAGTGTTGTCGCTGCCGGCACTTCCTGTCGCAGTTCCGCCCGACGCGGCCCCACCGTTCGAGCCCGATGCGCCTGCACTGTCGACGCTGCCCGACGCCCCGGCGCTGCCTGGTCCAGCACCCGCGCTGCCCGGTGCAGCACCCGCACCGCCGCCAGTCGCGACGCTGCCCGCCGTGCCGACCATGCCCGCGGTGGAGGAGCTCGCCCCCGCCGCGCTGGAGCCGCCCGCCGCGACCGGCGGGTCGCTTGCGCTCCCCGAAGAGCCACAGGCCTGCAACGCGACCGTCAGGGCCGCTAGGCGTCCGAGATTCGTGCGAATCATGAATGAGTGGTCGCGTGAAGCCGTTGGAAGCTGCCAAAAATCGTGCTTGCCCACATCTGACTCGATAGAACTAAGGGCGTTCGAAGGGCCCGATGTCCGGCACACCGTTGTAAAGTGGGTTACCCCAGAAATCGCGGGCGCCGTTGCTGGCAATGGTGGCACCGTGGTTCAGCGCGATTGAGCCCGCTTTGAGCTGAAAACCCTGCACAGCCGCGAGCGCAGGGCCACTTTGATCGCCGTTCGGACGCGCTGAGGCGTCCACGAACATCGGATCGCCTGTTTGCGCGGCGCTGCCGACGACGGCGACTCCGCTGAACAGGTTGTTGGCGTATGTGGTCCCGCTGCCCGAGGCGACCGCTGCCGCCGCGCGGCTCGAGCTGAAAGTATTGTTCGTGATCTTGTACGACGGCTCCAGATAAGCCGCGCCGCCGGACGAGTCGATCAAATCTCCGCTGCTTGCCTGCAGATAGAACAAGTTGTTGTAGGTTTGGTTGGTCGCGGAAGAATCCGAGTGCAAATTCAGCGCGAACCGGCGGTTGTTCATGATCAAATTGTAGCGAACGATCGAATCACCGAACGCGAACTGACAGAGCAAGATCCCGTCGCCGTTGTCGTGCACGTAGTTGTACTGCACGATCGCAGAGCTCGTGGCGCGGTCGGTATCGATGCCATTGGAGTCCGCGCCGCCCGCCTTTTTCACGGTGCCGAACGTCTCGTTGTATTGAATGAGCACGTCGTCCGCGTTGTATGCCTCGATCGCGCTCGTGCCTGAGTCCTTGCACACGTTGCGCTCGATCACGGCATGCTGCGCGCCGGTCAGGTAGATGGAATTGCAGCCGTATTTCGTATTCGTTTGACTGATGTAGTTGTTCTTGATCGCGATATTCGTGTGCGGCAAGAACTTGCTATCCGTGCGCGAGGCGCGCACTCCCCAGCCATAGCCGCCATCGAGTTGCTTGAAGACGATGCCCGCGAAGGACGTATCTTGGATGATGTTGTTCTCGATTCGAACATCGTTGAACCAGGTCTTGGTGCCATTGGCGGATTCGACTTCGACTACGATGCCGCCCGTCCGTTTCGAGGCGTCCCAGCCGGCTTTGAATTTGACCCAGGGCGGCGCGTCGTCGGCCGAGTCCCCCCCGATCCAATTGACCACGCCCGTGACGTCGTGCACGAAGCAGCCGCGAATGTAGATGTGGTTGAGCGCGCCGACGTCCTTGCCGCGCACCGAGATGCCGCGGTAATCGCCAGGGGCGGCCTGCTTGTTCGTCAATTCGAGGTTGTTTACCTCCCAGTACTGCACGTTCTGCAGCAGCAGCGCTTGCAGATTGCCCGCGCCCGCAGCGATCCGAGGCCTACCGCCGGTGCCGTACTGATCGATGATGATCGGAGAACTCGCGGTGCCGGAACCCTTGGGCGCAAGTTGCCCAGTCCAGCTGCCGCCCGCATGAAAGCAGAGCGCTTCGCCCGGCTGAAAAGTGGCGGCATTGACGCCGGTCAGCGTCTTCCATGCGGTCTTCGGCGTGAGCCCGTCCGCCGCGTCGCGGCCGGTCTCCGAATCCACGTAGTGCACCCCTGTGCCGCCAGTCAGACACGGGCTGTTCGCCAAGCCACCCATTCCGCCGGCGCCACCGCTACTGCTGCCGGCACTGCCACCCGCGCTCGCGCTTGCGCCACCGAGTGCGCCTCCGTCACTGCTGCTTCCAGCCGTAGCAACGCTGCTGCCGCCAGTCCCCGCGTCCGCCGAGCCGGCGCCTCCGAAGCCTGGGCTCGCGCCCGCTTTGCCGCTATTCAGGCCCGCAGTTCCTGCGCTCGCCGCGCCACTCGTGCCTCCGTTGGACGAACCGGCATGAGTACCGCCCGCGCCGCTGGTCGTTTCCGCGCTCTCGCCGCAGGCAACAAGCGCCCAGCAAAGCAGCGGAATGTGCCAGGTGAGCCGAGCTGCGCGAGAAACCATCACCGCATTCAAGGGTGGGGTAGTTCCGAACCTTGCCGAAACTCGTCGCGTCCGGGTGCGTCAAACGAGCACCGCTGACGTGAATTGAGCTGCGTGTTGCGTCCAGCGATCGCCCACTCTCCAGACCCTGCAGGCCTTCTTGGATTGATGGTCACTCGTTACGCCGAAGTTCGGCCCAGCCTTCGGCGTCCCATTCCGCTTCAGCACTCGGGCACTCGAGCGATCGTCCCGCCCTACTTGCTGCAACAACGGAAGCCGAACACGTTCGCCCCGTCGCCGCGCGGGTTATCGTAGTAGCTCTGGCAAGTGTACTTGTCGTTGATGTACGAGCCGCCACCCAGCTGACAGTTGTCGAGCGAGTGGTCCGTGCCGCCGGAAGCATCACAAGAATCGAGCCACTCCGCCGCGTTGCCTACCAAGTCGAAGATCCCGGCGTAGTGGCCCTCGCACAGCGTGAACTTGCCGACGTCTGCCATGAAGGCGCTCGCGGACTCGTTGCAGTAGTCGGGCTTGAGCGTAGCCCCGCCGTACGGATAGCGCTCGCCGTCTGCACCCGCGCAAGCCAAGTACATTTGGGACTTCGTCGAGTTTTGCAGGTCAGCTTCCGCCAGGGGCCCTCCGCCAATCGCGCCGCACAGGCGCTTGTCCGCCCAACTACAATACGCGGCTGCGTCGCACCAATCGACGTTGACGATAGGGCGGGGATCATCGACCGGATCGCCGGCGGGCGCGTAGCTGTCGTTCCATGAGCACTCGGCGATCTGCCCGGAGGTGTCGCTGGCCTTGGCCGCGAGAAATAAGCTGTATTGCGCTTTCGAGACCTCGGTGCTGTCGATGTAGTAGCTCGTCACTTTGGACATGGTTGGCCCGCGCACCACGCATTTACCGTTTTCGCAGGTTGGCTTCGGTGCGCTACACGGGCATTCGCTAGCGCCCGCGCTGCCACTGCTGCCTCCGCTGCTGGCGCTGTTCACGATTCCGCCGCCGCCAGCAGTTCCGCCGCTTGCGGCGCCCGCGTTCCCCGCCGTGCCAGCCGTCGAGCTGCCGCCGTTGCCGTGACCTGCGCTCGATGTCCCGGCTTGCGCGCTGCCCGCGCTGCCCGCGCTGCTCGAGATTGGAGCGCCGCCCGTGCCGTCCGCGCGCGTCACGGTCGTATCTTCGATGCCTACAATCTTCGTGCACGCGCAGACGGCGCCGAGCGCGACCGTCAGTTGGACGACTGCCAGCGGCCAGCGTGGAACGCGCAAGGTTCGCGGACCGAGAGTCATCAATAGCTTCCCTGGAGCAGTAGACCGCCGCCTGTGGGACTGGCAGTTGGCAAGACTTGGAGCGTGCGTGCCTGGCGTACCCCGCGGTGCGCGGCAGCGCTCGGCTCACTCGAAGACTTCGAACTCAAGACCAAGTAGGTGCCGACACCGATCGCGACCACACCGACACCGATGCCGATGTTGGCAACGGTGGCTGCGCTTTTGGCGTCATCGCCGGCGCTCTTGGCGGCGCTATTGCAGCCGCCGACGCAGTTGTCCTGGCGATCGCTCCACTTGGAGAATGCACGCAAACCGAAGTAGCCGCCCACGCCTAGCGCAACGATGCCCACGCCGCCGAGCACGAAGCCGGCAGTGCGCCGTCCGTTGCCTGCCGTTGGCTCGTCCGTGACCGGTTTCTTTTCTGTGTCGGTGTCCACCGCGCGTGGCCCTGCAACGGCACCAGTCGCGTCGGCGAGCTTCGGGATTTTGAGGGTGGTCGAACCGCTGTTGATCTCGACGCTCTGTTCGTACGAAGTCTTGTTCGGAGCGCTGGCCGCCACGTGATGGGTGCCCGGATCAACCGGCATGCCCACTCCCCAAGCCGCCGCTCCCAGCGGAGTCCCGTCGAGTGTGACCGTCAGTCCGGGTTCGTTCGCTTCACTGGCGACTTCGATCGTGATCTTCGATAGCTGGGGTTCGACGCCCGCCAGGTGTTTCTTGGCATAGTCGACGCGCTCGCTGCGCCCATCGCGTTGAGCGATCACCAGCGCTTCTTTGAACGTCGACCAGGCAGACGCGAATTTGCCCTGCTTTTCGTAGCACTCGGCGAGGTTGAGCAGGGTGCCGCCGCCCGGATCGAGCTCGTAGCTTTGCTTGAACTTCGGACAGGCGCGCTCGAAGTCCCCCTGCTTCATCAGGCCACGCGCCTGCTCGTACAATGTTTCGGCGCCAGCGGCCTTCGTGGCGCTTTGAGCGCTCGCGATACCGACGCTGAAGGTCAGTAGCAACGACCAGTACAGCGAATGTCTTAGCGTTCGATATTTCACCCGCGCCGTTCCTCTCGCCAGACCCACTCGCGACTTTACACGAGGGGGTCTGAGCCAAGAAACGGCGCTGGTACGCTGTTGCAGTCGGAGTCGCGCTTACGGGTGACCCGGCGGCATTCCACCGGGCATTCCCGGCGGCATGCCGCCGCCGAAAGGCGGAGCGTTCCCGTCCGAACCCGGCTTCTTGTCCTCGGATTTTTGGAACTTCTTCTCGTCAGCCGTAGCCCACTCGACGGCCCAAGAGCTCACGCTCCAGATCTCTTCGCTGCCGGTGACTTTGACCCAGTGGCTCGAGCCTTCCGAGGTTGCGCCGACGCGCACTTGGCGCTTCGCGCCATCCTTCAACGTGAACTGGATCGTGGCTAGCGGCTTGTCGAGACCGACGTCGGCTTCGGTCTTGCCCTTGTCCGCGAAGTTGTCGGCGTTGAGCGCCTTGTACGCGCGGAGCAGGTCGACCAGCTTCGACTCGTCGTAGTTCTTGATGGGCGCGGCGGCTCCGTCTTTGCCTTTCTTGAACTCGTTCTTGGTCGTCTTGCCCTTGTCGTAGATGAACGCGAACGAGCCGTTCGCGTTGTCGATGGTGACGTTGGTGACGTCCGGATCTTCGAACTTCAAGATCGCCATGTCACGCCAGCCTTTGACGTCGCGCGAGTACAAGAAGCTCGAGTAGCCCTTGGTCGCGTAGACGCCATCTTTGCCGGCGACGCGCGTCATCTGCCCACGACCGCCGCTGTCACCGAAGTACAGATCGAGCGCCACGCCGTTGCCCTTGGAGAACACGGCGTGCAGCGCCTTGTCGTCCGAGACCCCGAACTTGGCGTAGCTGGTCTTCGTGCCGTCGATCAGCTCCGTCGCCTTCAGGGTCTTCAGGTTGTCGAGCAGTGACTTGACGTTGGGCTGATTGGCAGTGGCTTCGATTGGCTTGGTGATCTTCCAATCTTCGCCCGTCTTGGTCAGCTCGACATCTACCGCGGCGCCCGCATCCCCGGTGGCGGGTTTGCTGAGCGTGATCTTGTCGATCTTCTTGATGTCATCGTCCGAGAGCTCGAGCTTCGGAAGAGCCGCGGCTTGCCCACTCAGGGTGTACGACGCGGCTTCCTCTTTCTCTTTCTTGCTCTGCAAGACGAACGCGCCGCCGAGGACGGCGAGCACAGCGAGCGAGATGTACAGTTTGTTTTCCGTGCTGAGTGCCATGGTGCTTCTCGTTTCGCTTCAGATCTTCAGCTGATCGCGCTGTGATTTGCGTTGCTGCCAACGGAGCAGCCCGAAGGCCGCGAACAGCACGGGCACACCGAAGGTGAGGGTCCACTGCACGTTGGTCTGCACCGATTTACGCGCGCTGCGGTACTCCTCGTCCTTCTTCTTGGCCTCGGCCGGGTCGTCGCCCGCTTTGAACTTGGGCTTCGACACGTTCGAGTAAGTCAGCGCGGGGTCGCCGATCAGCTTGGCGCTGGCGGCCACCAGATCCGAATCACCCGCCATCCAGTCGAGGGTGTTCTTGAACGAGAGGATCGTGCTGGTCAGGTACTTGGTGTACGGCTGAGCAAACATCAAGAGCTGCGGGTCACCACCCACCGCACCGAACATCTGGAACTGGCCGCCGAGGTCCGGACCGTTGCCCGCGTAGGCAAAGGGATTGGTCAAGAACTCGCTGGACGAGATCACCAGCACGCGCGACTCGGTAGGAGCACGCTCCGCGCCGCCGAACGCGCTCTTCAGCTTGCCCACCGCGGTCGCGGCGATGATGCGCTGCTCTTGCGGGGGCTTCGGCTCCCACTCCGTGCGCAGCTTCATGTCGACCGTGTCGGAGGTGACCACGCTGGTTGCGGGCGTGGTGCGCGCGACCGCCGATACTTTGACGTCGGCCGGTTGCTTCGATTTGTCGAGCGTGAGGCTGGAAGGGAACGGGAAGATTGCCTCTTCCATGCGGAAGAAGCCGGCGAACGAGGTATCGAGCAGCTTGTCGTTTTCGCTGTCGAAGCGCGCGTCCGAGACCACGTGCGCGATGCCCGGGTGGCGAATCGTCGTGAAGCCGCCGCCCTGCATCGGCATGCCGATGCGGAACTGCGCGCCGTAGTCGAACACGGCGTCCTTGTTCATCTTGATGCCGTAGCCCGGGAGCAGCTTGTCCAGGCCGTGCAGGCTCAAGGTCGCGTTCATCGTCGCGTCGTTGGCCTTCATCGTCACGGCCGAGGCGTACACGACCAAGGCCTTGCCGCCGAGCATCAGGAACTCGTCGATGCGGCGCAGTTCCTTCTCGTCGTAGTCTTTCTGCGGCTGGGTGATGATCAGACCGACCAGGTCTTTGTCGATCGCGCTTTCGCCGCCCTTCAGATCGACTTCCTCGACCTTGTAGAAGGGGAATGCTTGCTCGATGATGCCTTGCATCGTCGGGCCGCCCTGGCCCTTACCCTGCTTCGGCACCAAGTTCGCGTCGCTCAGCTTGAACTCGTCCTTGCCGGTGACGACGCCGATGCGATGCTTGATGTTCTCGGCCTTGTCGCGAATTTCGCGGATCTTGTTGGTGATCCAGAACTCCAAACCTTCGGCCTGCATGATCTGGGGGATGACCGCTTTTTCGCTGCCGTACTTGAGCACGAGGCCCATGTAGCCTTGGGTGATCGAGGCCTGGTCTTCGCCAGTTTGATTGGCTTCACCGAAGGGCGTCTCGGTCAGACCCGCTTCTTTGGCCTGGGCACGCAGCTCGTCCGTGTTCGGCTCGATGATCGTGAACTTGAACTTGCCGCCGCCGGCCCGCTCGTACTCCTTGAGTAGATCGGTCAGATCTTTCACGAACGCGTCGAGCTGGGGCAAGCCCGTCTTCACGTACGCGTCGATCTGCACGGGGCTGCTCAAGCCGCGGATCAGGCGACCGCTGCCCGCCGACAACGTGTAGCGCTCGGCTTGGGTCGTGTCCCAGCGTTTGTAAGCTTTGGCTCCGAGGAGGTTCGCCACCACGGCGATGGCGGCGATGACCAATACGTACAGGCCGGTCTGCGCGGCCGCTTTTCGGCGATGTTCTTGGGTAGCCATGGCTCATGCCCACTTTCGGCGCTCGAGCGCCCGGAAGGCCACCATCAGCGAGAGCACGGTGACCGAGAGGAAGAAGACCACATCGCGCGAGTCGATGAGGCCACGCCAGAAATTGTTCAGGCGCGATTGGAAGCTCACGTAGTTGAGCAGGATGGCCAACGTGCCTCCGGCTTTGCTGGCGAGATCGCCGAACAGCCAGAGCGCGCCGAGCACGAAGAAGGTGATGAAGAACGCGACCGCTTGGCTCTCGGTCAGCGCGCTGATCAAGAGGCCTACGGCAACCGCGGCGCAGCTGAACAGCACCATGCCGAAGTAGCCACTCGCGATCGGACCGCCGTCGATCGGGCCCAAGTTCCAAGGGCGCCAGAACATCACCAGCGGGTAAGCCAGCGTGGAGAGGACGAGCACCAGAACCAGGCCGAGCGCGCCCAGGTATTTCCCGATCACCACGTCACTGTCTTTGACCGGCAGGGTGATCAGCATTTCCAGGGTGCCGCTGCGGCGCTCTTCGGCGAGCAGGCGCATCGTGACCACCGGGACGACCAGGAATGAAAGGCCCATCGGCGTGGACTCGAACA
>Ga0247772_1000045_pt1 | contig 72263 bp, 45 predicted proteins | sample UWRJL151409C6_FD_179945 | JGI IMG/M metagenome (GOLD analysis project Ga0247772, IMG submission 179945) | Plant litter microbial communities from Arlington Agricultural Research Station in Wisconsin, United States - UWRJ-L151-409C-6 | ecosystem: Environmental > Terrestrial > Plant litter >...
TCTACAATCGAGTGAAGGGCGAGACCGAGGCGGACCTACGCGCGCTGGGATTCGCTTCGTTGGTCATCGCGCAGCCGTCGCTGCTGCTGGGAGATCGCGTGGAGTCGCGGCCTACGGAGCGCGCTTTGGTGGTTGCGTCGCGATTCTTGGGAGGCGTGTTGAAGCCGTTTGCGTCGCGTCCGATCGAGGCCAAGGTGGTGGCACGTGCGCTGTGGGCGACTGCTCGTGACCCGAAGCTGGGCACGCACACTTACCCGTCCGGTGAACTTCACGGCTTGGGCGGGGGCTGAGGGCCGGGGCGACCGCGCCATTTGAAGCGGGGCTGCACGTGCGGGGCGAAAAAGCTGGTGGCCAGAGCGCGATCCGGTTGCCAAGTCGGGCCCGAAGCGCAAGGAGTGAAGTCTCATGGAAATCACGATTGCCCGTCCTCGAGACTCACGAGCGCTGAAGCTCGGGGCCGTCGCGGGCGTCCTCGTGATGTTGGCGGTTGCCCACCACTTCGGCATTCTGCAGTTGTTCGTGGATCCTTCGGGCATCGCCCGAATCATGCGCGGGCTCGGCGGTTGGGGTTACGTCGTGTTTCTGGTGTCGTACACGCTGCTTCAGCCGTTTGGGGTGCCGGGTACCTTGTTCTGCATGGCTGCGCCCCTGATCTGGCCTTGGCCGGTGGCATTCGCGCTGTCCATGGCGGGCACGATGGCCGCCAGTATGGTGGGCTTCGCTTTCGCGCGTTTCGTTGCGCGTGACTGGCTCGAGCGCCGACTGCCTGCTCGTTTCCACAAGTATGACGATGCGCTCGCGTCGCGCGCGTTCGTTACCGTTGCCGTGTTGCGCTTCGTTTTCTGGATGCCGCAGATGCTGCACACGTTCCTCGGCCTATCCAAGGTGAGCTTCTGGACACACTTTTGGGGCTCACTCGTCGGTTATGCCGTGCCGTTGTTCCTGCTCAGCTTCTTCGGGCAAAAGCTGTTTGATTTGATGCAGGCCACGCCGCCCGGTGTATGGGTTGCGCTCGTTGTCGGTGCAGCCTTGCTTGCGCTCACGGTGTGGGCAATCAGACGGCGCCGCAGCGCCGTCTAAACGCTCTTCAAAGGGTACTCGCAGGCTCTCCCAGCTGAATCGTGCGATCGATCGCGATTTCAGCCAGAAAATTGCGATCGTGGCTGGCCACCACGAGCCCACCGGGCCACGCGCGCAGGGCTTGCGTCAGCGCGCGCTGGCCGAGCAGATCCAAGCCGAAGGTGGGCTCGTCCAAGATCAGCAGCTCGACCGCCGGAGCGCGCGCGAACAGGCAAATTAGCGCTGCCCGCGCACGCTCGCCCGGACTGAGCGAGCGCAAGGCTCGCTGTCCGAGGGCCAAGGGGAATTTGTGTGCCACGAGAAGCTGAGTCGACGACTCGGTTGAGGCGCCGAACCGCTTCAGTTGCTCGAGCAGCGATTCGTCGAGCAGCCAGTTGGCTCCGCCTTGCTCGATGTATCCGATCTTGGACGGCTTGCAGCGAGCCGAACCGGCGCCGGGGCGGCGATGCCCGAGCATGATTTCGATCAGAGTCGTTTTGCCTGCGCCGTTTGGACCGACGACGGCGATGCGCTCGCGACCGAGATTCAGATCGAGCGATTCGAAAAGATTGCCTCCTCCGTTGTCGGCGGAGACGCTACGCAGCGCCAGCAAATCCGGATCCGGAACCGCCGGCAGCGTCGGAACCGGTAGCTCGAGCGAGAGGCTGACGCTCAGCGCGCGTCGAGTGGCTTGTGTCCAGTCGCGCAGCTTGGCCAGGCGCACCTCGCGCAGCTTGGCCAAGCGCCCGTGGCTGACTTGGGCGTAGTCTCGCTTTTGATTGAGCAAGATGCGCGGGTTGCTGCGGTCGAGCTCGCTCGTGCGGCCGGCCCGCTTTTTGCGAGCCTTTCGCCGCGCGATGAGCAGCGTTTGCTCCTCTGCGCTGGCCAAGCGATTCAAGTTTTTGACGTAGCGCTGCTCGCTGTCGTGATGTTCGTCGAGCAGCTCAGCGTCCAGCTCGGCGAGGGTGCCGCCGAAGTAGCGACAGCCCGACTCGCTGACGACGAAGAAATGTCGGAAGTCCGCGAGCAGCCGCCGATCGTGCGAGGCAACGATCAGGCAGCCATCGAAGCCACTGAGCCAACCGCGCAGCCAGGCCACGGCGCGATCGTCCAGGTGCTCACTCGGTTCGTCGAGCAGCAAGATCTCTGCGCCGGAATCGCGGGCCTTGTTCAGAGCCGCGCGTCGCCGCTCACCGAGGCTGAGCGGCTGCGCGCGGTCATCGGCCTGCGCGACGAAGTGACGGGGAGCACGCGCGACCACGCGCCCCGCGTCCGCCTCGACGAGGCCGGCCAAGACGGCCAGCAACGTCGATTTTCCGACACCATTGCGGCCGACGAGCGCCACGTGCTCGCGGTCGATTCGGAGATCCAGGCGATCGAACAAGGGGCGTCCGCCGGGGGCGTTGACGGATAGCGCTGAAACTTCGAGAAGTGCGGGCATTTATCGAACCTTTCCCAAGTCGTGCTTGATACGGGACATGATCGAGAGGGGGCCGCGAACGCGTAGCGTGAGGCCCTCGTCGGTCGCATCACTCGCCATCACCCGGCACTTGCCGTAGATCAGGCCGAGCAATTGCGACGCGGTATAGGGCACGAACGCCGTCAACTCTTCTTCGTCGCGGCGCACGGCCTGGATCAATGCCGCTTCGAGCTTCGCTACTGCGCCTGCATCACGTGTGCTGAGCACGGCCCAGGGACTTCCCCCGCTCCAACGCGCGAGCTCGTCCGAGTTGGGAAACGAATCGAGTCGGTCCAGCTTGTTGAACACGTAGAAGCGCGGGATCTCTTGCGCGCCCATGCTCTCCACGATCCGAAGCGTGGTCTCCAACTGTAGCTCGCGTTCATAGTCGGAAGCATCCACCACGATCACCAGCAACGAGGCCTCGCCGATCTCCGAGAGCGTAGACTCGAAGCTTGCCAGCAGTCGCTCCGGCAAGCGACGGATGAAGCCGACCGTGTCACTGACGACCACCTCCCCGCCGTGCCGCGTCAGGCAGCGCGACGTGGTGTCGAGGGTTTCGAACGGCATATCCCGGGCGGACAGCTCAGCGGAAGTGAGCGCGTTCATCAGCGAGGTTTTGCCGGCGTTGGTGTAGCCGACGAGCACGATTCGCTTGCACTCGGCGCGCTGCTGACGTTGGGTATTCGCCGAAGTTTCCAGCCTATTTAGCGCTTTTCGCAGTTCAGCCAGACGGCCATCTAGTTTGCGCGCCAGGAGCTCGGACGCGGTCTCGCCGGGGCCCCGTGCGTTCTTGCTACCGCCGGTCTGTTGGTCCATGTCGAGCCCTACGCCACGGATGCGTGGCCTGAGGTATTCGAGCTGAGCGATCTCGACTTGGATCTTCGCGCGGCGCGTCCGCGCGTGGCGCAGGAACACGTTGAGGATGATCGCCTCGCGGTCGCAGATGGCGATGCCCGCCGCATCTTCCAAGTTGCGGGTCTGCGAGGCGGAGAGCTCCGCATCGAGCACCAGCATCGTTGCACCCGCGGCCCGCGCGCGATCGGCCATCGTCAGCGCGGTTCCCGAACCGAGCAGGGTGCGCGGGTTGGGCTCGGAGAGGTGATAGCTCTCTTGACCGACCACGTGCCCGCCCTGGTGCTGAACCAACGAGACGATCTCTGCGAGCTGAGCCGCACGGACTTGCAGATCTCGCTCCGGGCCGACCGAAACGACGTAGCAAGCGCTGGCATCGCTACCATTCGGAGGGCTCGTCGTACTCGCGGTTTGTCGAGCACTCCAGCTTTCTACCAAGCGCTCGAATTGGCCCTCGTCGGCGAGGGGAACCTCTGAATGCTCTGAAATTGCCCTGGAATTGAATTTGAGCATGCGCTCTCCGTTCTTCTAATTTTCGTGTCTGTTGCTGCTGTCGTGTTGGCGCAGGCGCGCGGGCGCAGCTGCGCCTTTGCGGCCCTTGTGCGAACCGCGCGCGTGCCATCGAGGGCGCCACGGTCCGCCCGGCGCTCGGAGCGCTATGCGTCGGGCATTCGCCGACGCACTTGCGCATCCCAGCGCCGGCGCGAATGCGCGGCACCGTGGCGTGAACGTTCGCCGAGACTCAATCGAGCACGAGGTCGCTCACCCAATGCGTCGCAACGCGACGTGGCGGCCTCGAATGGCTCGAATCAGGCGTCTCAGGCGAAGTGGAACGTGCTCACAGTGCTCAAGGAATAACACGCTCCCCAAATTCGTCAAGCAATGACGCGTGCGGTTTGTTCGCGTCCCCTCCCGCCGAGCCCCCCTCCCGGTGGAGAGCTCGAGCGTCTTGTCGGGCTCGCGCGCTATTTGCCACTCGGTAGCTTACCCTCCACACCCTTCACGTAGAAGTTGATGCCGAGCATCATCTTGTCTTCGGCTTTCTCGTCGGCTTTCAGCACTTCTTTTCCGGACTGATCTTTGATCGGTCCCTTCCAGATCGTGAACGAGCCGTCCTTCAGGCCCTTTTTCAGTTCTTCGATCTTGGTCTTGGTGGCGGCCGGCACTTTGTCCGAGATACTCACGAGATCGATCGCCCCATCTTTCACGCCCCACCAGACTTGCCCTGTTTTCCAGGAGCCCTCGAGCGCGTCTTTGATGGCCTTCTGGTAGTACGGCGCCCAATTGATTACGGCCGAGGCGAGGTGTGCGTTGGGGCCGTACTTGGTCATGTCGGAGTCCCAGCCGAACGCGAATTTACCGGCCTTCTCCGCGGTCTGCAGCACGGCGGAAGAATCCGTGTTTTGCATCAGCACGTCTGCGCCCTGATCGAGCAGGGCTTTTGCCGCCTCGCCTTCCTTCGGCGGATCGAACCATTTCCCGACCCAGACCACTTTGGTTTTGATGTCCGGGTTCATGCTCTGGGCCCCGAGCGTGAATGAGTCGATGTTGCGGATCACTTCCGGGATTGGGATCGAACCGACGACACCGAGCACCTTGGATTTGGTCATCGCACCAGCGACGACGCCGGCCAAGTAGGCCCCCTCGTAGGTGCGCGAGTCGTAGGTGCGCAAGTTGGCGGCAGTCTTGTAGCCAGTGGCGTGCTCGAAGTGCACGTTGGGGTTGTCACTGGCGACCTTGAGCATGGGCTCCATGTAGCCGAAGGTCGTGCCAAAGATCAGCGTGTTGCCTTGGTCGACCATGTCGCGGATGACACGCTCGGCGTCGGCGGCTTCCGGTACGTTCTCGACGAAGCTGGTCTTCACCTTGCCGGCGAAGGCCGCTTCCGCTTCCTTCCGTGCCTTGTCGTGCGCGAACGTCCAACCGGCGTCACCGACTGGGCCGACGTACGCAAACGCGATCTTCAAGGGACCAGCAGCCTTGGCCTCCACGGCCTTGGGCTCCGCAGCGGGCGGCGCTGGTGCGGCAGAGGGCGCCGCGTCGCCGCTGGGCTTCTTGCTGCAAGCGGGCAGCATGAAGGCGAGCGCCAATAGCGAGGCAGTGCAGCTGTGAACAACGGTGTGATCGAGGAAACGAGGCATGTTTTTCAGGCTCCCGGGTAAAAGGGTTTCCCCAATGAGGTGGGCATGTTGGCAGCAATCCAACGCGGATTGCGTGAGATCAGCACGAGCACGAAGATGGTGGCGAGGTACGGCAATGCGGTGAGCAATTCTACGGGCAGGTTCACTCCACGACCTTGCAGGTGGAGCTGCAGCATGGTGACGAAACCGAACAAGTATGCGCCGAGCAACGCTCGCGCTGGGCGCCAGGTGGCAAAAGTGGTCAGCGCGAGCGCGATCCAACCTTTGCCGGCGATCATGCCTTCGACCCAAAGCGGCGTGGATACGACCGAAACGAACGCGCCCGCGAGTCCGACCAGCGCGCCGCCCGTCACTACCGCCGCCAAGCGAATCGAGCGCACCGGGTAGCCCAAAGCCTGCGCTGACTCGGGCGATTCACCGATTGCGCGCAGTACCAAGCCCGCCTTGGAACGAAACAAGAACCAGGACAGACCGACCGTGAGCAGCGCTGCCACGTACACCAGGTAGTGGTGGGAAAGCAGGCCGTGGTGCCCCGCCACGGCCAGGCTTTCTTGGGTATAGCGGATGCCGACGAAGGCCGAAAAGCCGCTGCCGAACAAGGACAGCGCGAGACCGGTCGCGTATTGATTGGCGTTCAACCAAATCACCAAGAAGCCAAAAAATGCCGAAAATACGGCGGCGGCCGCGGCCCCCGCGAGCAGCGCCAGGGCATCGTTGTTCGTGGCCAGGGCGCTGGCAAAGCCGGTGATCGCCGCGATCAGCATCAAACCCTCGGCGCCCAAGTTGATTACCCCCGAGCGCTCGTTGATGATCAAGCCGAGCGCCGCCAAGAGCAACGGCGTGCCGGAGTCAATCGATGAGCCGAAGAGCAGGATCAATTCGTTCATTTGGCGGCTGCCTTGCGCGGAAGAACGGCCACGAACCGCAGTTTGTTTTTGACGAAGGTGTCGCAGGTGAGTAGCGAGAACAAAAGCAGTCCCTGAAACACACCGGTGATCGACTTGGGTAGGCCGAGGCGCGATTGCGAGAGCTCACCGCCAATGAAGAACATGCTCATCAATACCGACGAGAACGTGACGCCAATCGGATCGAGTCTACCCACGAACGCGACGATGATTGCCGCGAACCCGTAGCCGAGCGGAACGTGCGTGGTCAGCTGACCATCGGGGCCCGCTACTTCCAGCGCGCCGGCCAAGCCGGCCAAGGCTCCCGAGACCAAGAGCGGTAGCCAGAGCGCACTTCGCGCCGAGAAGCCCGCATAGCGCGCCGCGGGCGGCGAAAGCCCCGCGACGTCGAGCCGATAACCCGCAAAGCTCTTGTGCAGGAATATCCAGCAGCCGACCGCGCTGACCAGCGCCAACAGCACGCCGATATTGGCGCGCGAGCCTTCGAGTAGACGCGGGATGCGCGCGGTCGACAAGAACGTGATGGTTTGCGGGAAATTGTAGCCGTTTGGATCCTTCCAGGGGCCGTTCACCAGATACGCCAGCAGCTGTTCGGCAACGTAAACCAGCATCAGGCTGACTAGGATTTCGCTGGCGTTGAAGCGGTCCCGAAGCAGGGCGGTGACACCAGCCCACAGCGCGCCGCCGAGTGCGCCCGCGACCAAGAGTGCGATCAAAAGACCCGTGCCGCTCTCCGGCGTCGCGCCCAAGGCGACCCACGTCGCGAAGATGCTACCGAGAATGAACTGGCCCTCGGCTCCGATGTTCCAAACGTTGGAGCGGAAGCACAACGAGAGGCCCAGGCCAATCAGGAGCAGCGGCGTGACTTTGATCGACAGCTCGGCGATGGCTCGCGCGTTCTTGATCGGCTCGACGAAGAACATCTGCAGGCAGCTGAGCGGATCCTTGTCCAGCAATACGAACAGCAAGACCCCGAGCGCGACCGTCAAGCTCAGGGCAAATAGCGGCGAGAGGACCGCTAGCCAGCGTGACGGCTCTGCGCGCGGCTCGAGCTTGATCAAGCGACGCCTTTCGCAGCATCGACCGCAGAATTTCCGGGCCAGAGTCCGCTCATCCATTCGCCGATCAATGAGCGGCTGGCTTCGGCTGTTGCAATCGCCGGTGAGATGCGCCCCGCGGAGATCACCCGCAGCGTGTCGCTCAGCTCGACCAGCTCGTCGAGCTCTTCACTGACCACCAGTACGGCTGAACCAGCATCGCGCAGCTTCAGGATCTCAGCGCGGATTTGCGCGGCCGCCCCCACGTCTACACCCCACGTGGGTTGGGCCACGACCAGCACACGCGGTGAGGCGTCGATTTCGCGCCCCACCACGTACTTTTGCAGATTGCCGCCCGACAAGCTGCGCGCAGCGGCGTTTGGCCCCGATGCCTTGACCGAAAAGCGCTCGATCAAGTGCTTGGCCAAGCGGAAGATCGGCTTTTCTTGGCGCAGCCAACTGTGCGGCAATGCCGCCTTGCGCGTGAGTAGCGCATTGCTGGAAAGTGAGTGGCTGGGGACGGTGGCTCGCCCGAGTCGCTCTTCCGGCACGAAGTGCAGTCCGAGTTTGCGTCGCTGCGCAGGTCCGGTGCGCGTGACGTCTGTTCCGAGCAGTCGTAGCGAGCCCTGACCTGGCCGTGAATCTTCGCCGGAGAGTGCCGCGAGCAGCTCGGCTTGCCCGTTCCCCGAGACGCCCGCGAGGCCCAAAACCTCGCCGCCGCGTACGCTGAACGTGATCCGCTCGAGCGCCATGCCGTAATCGCTGGGCTTGACGCGGGTCAGCCCTTCGACCTCGAGCAGCACCGGGCCGGGTTCGAACGGCCGGTGCTCGAGCGCGGGCGGTTCGACCCCAATCATCAACCGGGAAAGGCTGGCATTGCTCTCGTTTGCAGGACTTTTCACCTCGCCCGTGACCTTGCCTCCGCGCAGCACGGTACAGGTGTCGCACAGGGCGCGGATCTCATCGAGCTTATGGCTAATGTACAAAATCGAGCAGCCGTCATGGGCCAGACGGCGCAAGGTGACGAACAAGTCGGTGACGGCTTGCGGCGTGAGCACGCTCGTTGGCTCGTCCAAGATCAAGAGCTTCGGTTCGGTCAGCAATGCGCGCACGATCTCGACACGCTGTCGCTCGCCGACCGACAGCGTGTGCACCGGTCGCTCGGGCTCGACTACGAGTCCGTAACTCTTGCCCAGTTCGCGAATGCGCGCCGCGACGTGCGCGCGCGATTTTGCGCGCAGGCCGAGCCAAACATTTTCCACGACGGTCAGCGATTCGAACAGCGAGAAGTGCTGAAACACCATGGAGATCCCCAGCCGTCGCGCTTGCTCGGGGCTGGCCACGCGCACCGGCTGTCCTTGCCACAGCATGCGACCCGAGTCGGGTTGCACCGCGCCGTAGATGATCTTCATCAGCGTGGATTTGCCGGCGCCGTTCTCGCCCAGCACCGCGTGGATCTCGCCCTCCGCCACCTTCAAGCAAACACCGTCGTTCGCCCGAACGCTGCCGCCAGCGTACGCCTTACTGATCTCTTGGAGCTCGAGCCTCAATCCGCGCATGGTGGCGTGACGCTCATGTCCGGCCGGTTTCGAACTCCGTTTAGGCCCAGAACTCCGCGCATCCGAGGCCTTCTCCGGTAGCGAAGGGCCGCACAAGAACGCCACGCGCGTGGCCGATCGTCACACCGCGATTTGCTCGGACACTGGCTATGTCACTCGACGTAAGCAAGCTGCGAGTCGACGTAAACAATGCTCTCGAGTGTCGATACAGAAGTGCCACGTTGAACGAGCGCGCTTGTTCTCATCGTGAAGGTCGAACGAGACAAAACTGTACTGCACTGTTTTGTTTTCTACGCACTCCGATTGCAGATTGAAGCGAGTGCACGCTTCAAGATATTGTTCGATGCGCAGCGAGTCCCGAGCGGCTAGTTCGGGGTATCGATGCGCGCTCGCCGCGCGAATGCGGCGGGGTATCGTTGCAAGGAGTCGAGTATGCTTCATCGTACGGGGCGAGCTGTATCGTTCTTGGGATTTGCCTTGGCCGCTTCCGCGTGCGGAACATCTGCGGAAGAGCCGGGTCGCGCTGCAACGAGCCAAATGGCGCCGCTCGGCTCGCTCAACGTGCTCACTCGCGCTTACGACAATCAGCGTAGCGGGGCCAATTTGTCGGAGACTTTGCTGACTCCCGAGAACGTGAATGCCAAGCAATTCGGCAAGCTGTTTCAAGTCAGAGTCGACGACGAGCTCTACGCTTCTTTGCTGTACGCCTCGGCGGTAAGCATCGGCGGAGCTTCTCACAACGTGGTTTACGCGGCGACGGTCAGCAACACGTTCTATGCGATCGACGCCGACGACGGCACGACGCTTTGGTCGCGCAGCTACAACGGTTCGGGGCGTCCGACGCGCATCCAAGATACCGATGATTTCGGCGCGTGTTACAACGTGACCGAAAACACGGGGATCACGGGCACACCGGTGATCGACGGTGCGACTCAAACCGCATACTTCGTTGCGCACACGCTCACCGCTGGCGTGCAGCAGCATTGGCTTCACGCGGTCGATATCAGCAACGGAGCCGAGAAGTTGGGCGGGCCCGTCCTGATCAACCCGAGCGGCTTCAATTCTACTTACGAGAACCAACGCCCAGCGCTCGGGCTCTCGAACGGCACCGTGTACGTCGCGTTCGCGTCACATTGCGACAAGGGGCCCTACCACGGCTGGGTGATCGGGTTCGACGCCGCTACGCTTTCGCGCACTACCGCGCTGAATGTGACGCCTGGTGGCGATCGCGGTGGCATTTGGCAAGGCGGCGCCGGCCCAGCCTTCGACGCGGCGGGGAATTTGTACATTGCTACCGGCAATGGCAGCTTCGACGGAAACAAGCAGCTCAGCATGAGCTTGCTCAAGCTCGCGCCCCGAACGCTCGAGCGTTACGGCTACTTCACCCCGAGCAACTACGCGGCGTTGAATGACAGCGATCTCGACCTAGGGTCCGCTGGCCCGAGCTTCGTGCCCGACCAGAATTTGTTGGTCATTGGCGGTAAGGGAGGCTCAGTCTATCTGCTGAACCGCGGTGGTCTTGGCCAGCGCGTGGACGGCGACACGCAAATCCCGCAGCGGTTCGCAGCAGTCAGCAAGGCCCCGCACCCCTCCGGAACTCACCACATCCACAACGGCGTCGTGATGTGGAAGAGCCCCGAAGGGACGAACATGTACGTCTGGGGCGAGAACGACTTTTTGCGCGCCTATCGCTTCAATCCGAGCCTCGGCAAGTTCGACACCCCGGCCGCGGTCGTTGGCTCGGTGCTACCTCCCGAGGGCATGCCCGGAGGCATGATGGCACTCTCGGCCAACGGATCCCAACCTGGGACGGGCATCCTTTGGGCCACCACGCAGGCCGTTGGCGACGCGAACAACTTCACAGTGCCCGGCACGCTGCACGCGTTCGATGCCTCGACCCTTCGTCTGCTTTGGCAGAGTCGAACAGTCGGCGATGACATGTTGTCCTTGGCCAAATACAACGCGCCGCTGATCGCGAACGGCAAAGTCTACGTGCCGTCGTTCTCGAACATCATCACCGTGTACGGTCCGCGGACGGGTCCTGCTCCCTCCATTCCGAACGCGACGTATCAGGTCCGTTTGGGTACGGGCGAAGGGTTGTGTCTGGACGTGGAGGGTGGTTCTCTCGAAGACACCGCGCTCATCCAGCAATACACATGCAACGGCAGCGCGGCGCAACGCTGGAACGTCACGAACGTGGGCAACAACGTATATGAGCTGCGGGCCCAGGCGAGTGACAAGTGCTTGGATGTTCGAGGCGGATCCAGCCAAAGTGGCGCCGTCATTCATCAGTACACCTGCAACGGGTCGGCAGCTCAGCACTGGGTGGTGGATGATCTCGGTAGCGGGCAGTATCGTTTGATCGCGCAGACGGGCAGCGGCATGTGTCTCGACGTGCGCGGCGGCTCCGCGCAAAACGCGGTCAAGCTTCAACAATACGCGTGCAATGGTAGCCCCGCTCAATCGCTGACCTTCGCGCTCGACAGCGCTGGGGACGCGCCGATCCCGGATGGCACTTACCGCATTCTAGCCGATACGCGCCCAGGCGCGTGCCTAGACGCGAAGCGTGCCTTGGGCGCACTCGGAGAAGTACGACAGTTGGCGTGCAACGGTACTGCGGGTCAGCGCTTCCGCTTCCAGAACCGCGGTGCAGGTGCGTACGAGATCCGCGCTGCGATCAGCGAACGCTGTCTAGACGTGCAGGGCGCGTCGGACGCGAACGACGCGACCATTCAAGAATACCTGTGCAATTCAGGCGCGGCACAGCGTTGGAGGGCGCAGGCATTGGGTGGCGGTAAGTATCAGCTGATGGCGCAGACCGGTACCGACCGCTGCCTCGATGTAGAGGGCGGTTCAGGGGACGATGGCGCGCGGCTTCATCAATGGACTTGCAATGGCACGCCCGCTCAAAGCTTCAGCGTGATCGCGCCATGAGTGTGAAGCGCCACGACGTGCGCGGGCTGGTCATCGCGTTGCTCGTCGGGGTGAGCAGCGCGTGTAGTCCGGCCTCGACGGATCGAACCCCATTGCCTCGCGCGATTCAGGCCGTCGCAGCAAATTTCCCTGCTGTGCCGGGGGGGCAATCGTCAACGCCTGCTCCTCCAACGGCGGGTTCGGGAGACGTTGCTGCTGCGCCGGTCGATGCTCGCCATGAACCCTGCGGATCAGCGAGCCGCTTGCTGAGCTCGGGCTCGGGTGAGCAGCGTGCCACTGACGACGATCGCGTGCTGCTGGATTACGTGACGTTCGCGCGTTCCGGGCGAGTGCTGGACAGCTCTGCGCGCCATGGCGAGCCGATCGATGAGAGCGTGCGAAATCTGGCGCCGGGTCTGGGGTGCGTGGTCAAGCGCATGAGTGTGGGCGAGGCGCGGCGCGTTTGGTTGCCCGCCACGCTCACGCCGCTCGATCGAGAAGGACCTCGCACGGTTGCGCCAGTGGATCTGACGATCGACGTCACGCTGCGAAAGTTGATCCAGGCGCCGCAACGGCCCGCCGAGTATGCGGCGCCACCCCGCACCGCCCAGCGCACGGCAACTGGTCTATATTTCAAGGCGTTGCATCGCGGCACGGGGCAGACACATCCCGCCGCCAATAGCCGTGTGACCATCTACCATTCGGGTTGGACGGACCGCGGTGAGCTGTTCGAGAGCTCGGTGTTCGCCGGTCACCCCGCGAGTTATCTCACCTACGAGCTTCCGCGGGGCCTCAGCGAGGGCATTCAGTTGATGCGTGTCGGTGACAAGGCGCGCTTTTGGTTGCCGGCGCGCTTGGCCTACGCGGAGGCCCATCGCAGCGCACCAAAAGGGCCCGTCGTTTTCGACGTCGAACTCCTGGCGATTGATTGAGCTCTGCCATGGTCGAATCGCACGGACGTTGAAGATGTATCGAAAAAGAAGCTGGATGGCGCTCGGGGTGGTCGCCCTCGCGCTCGGTGCGTGCCGCTCACCCGACGCCGCGGGCAGCGCCAATCACCAGGAAGTGAGCTCGGTACGACCGTCCGCCAGCAAGCATGGCGCTCTGGTCTATCGCGGCCTGGAAGCGTTTCGAGTTTCGCCCGATGGTCGACGACGGGTGGCGGCTGACAACACCGGGCCCTTTGGCCGCAGCTGGAGCAAATCCACCAATCTGGGGCTCGATCTGTTGACGCAGTTGGTCGCGGAGCGAATCGCGCTCGTGAGCGCCGCGAGCAGCGCCGACCGTGTCGGTGACGTCCTGGGCACGCTCGAAGAGCTGCGCACCTTTCGTGGTCTGTTCCCCGAATTCATCAAGCTCGAGGGCCCGGCCCACGCCGAGGTCAAGGCCGGAAGAATTCGCTATTCCACGATCGACTCGGCGTGGGTGACGGTGGCGCTGAGCATCGCAGCGGCCAGGTATCGAGTGGATCGCCCGGAGCTCACGCGGCGTGCACAGGCGCTGATCGAGAAACAAGATTATTCGTCGTTCCTCAAGTCCAACCTGCTCTCGGACGGTGCGTCGATCGACGCGGCCAGCGGGGCGATCGTCGAACCTGGGCGCTTCGCTTACGGGGACCGAAACAGTGAAGCGCGCCCACTCGTGCTTGCCTTGATCGGTCTACAACTGCTGCCGCCGACCGTTTGGGACGCCATGTCCTACACTTGGACCGAACGAGCGAGCTTGCCACTGGCCGAGGGCTACCGAGCGAGCGCCTTCGTCGAACTGACGGGCCAGTTGTTTTTCGACGAAATGCGGCTCGCGCCTCGCTCACTGGGTCTGAGTCATCGCAACTATGTCGAGGTGAGCGCGCGCGTCGCCCGCGCCAAACAACACGTCGTGTTTGGCTATGCACCGAGCTGTGAGCCACCCGAGGGCTACGCAGAGTTTGGCTTGGATCGACCCGATGTCGTCACGCCCTACGCGGCAGCCGAGCTCGCGACGACGGGCCTGCCGCTCGCCGCGCAGAATCTCACGCGCGTGCTGGACGCACTCGATTGGAGTGGGGGCCCCGTCGCCGACGCGCTCGATCCGAGCAACGCGCACACGGTTTGCCCGACCGCGAGGATGCTCGACCAATCGCTGCTGTTTTTGGCACTCAACGCAGACGCGCTACGAGACTTGGCGCGCGCTAGCCCATGGTATGCGTCCGCCGAAGCGCGCCTGCGAGACATGGACCGTACCCACGCTCCGCCCCCCGCTTCTATTCCGCGCGCGGCTGATATTGGCGTACATCGGGTGGGCGGATGAAACGGTCATTGGCATCTCCGTCATTCATCCTCGCACTCACGCTGGCTGGCGGCTGCGGCTCGGAGGACGCCGGCGTGTGCTCCGATACGAGCGGGCTCGAAGCAAGAAAGAGCGAAGCGCGAGCCGCGGCCAAGACAGACTATTCGCCGCCGGTCATCACGGCTTGTCCGGAGCTCGATCTCCCGCTGGATGGTCAAGCGAGCTCCGAGGGTCTGACGGTCAGCGAGTACGGCTCCCTGCTGCGCGGCGCAAACGGTAACTTCTTCGATGATGGCCGGTGGTGGCTCAAGGCCACGCCGCGCGGGGCATCGCGCGTGGTCCCATTGCAAATCACGGCCGAGCGTTGCGAGCCGGTGACGTTCGCCAAGTTCGGCTACGACTATGCGTTTGCCACGCCGCCCTTGGTCGCCGCACCAGCGTGCGGGCAGTATCTGACGGGCCTCGAAGTCGGCCATCAAATCGGCGATTCCTGGCCAGAAGTCCTGGACGTCGACGGCTCCGGCCTGATCCGCCTCGCGCCTCTTGCTGCGTCCACCGGCTTTAGTGCTTTCTTGCGTATCCCGCGCGCTCCGCTCGACTCGACCGCGCCAGATTCGACGCTCGAACGAATCGATGTCTTGCGTCACGACGGTGACTCGCTCGAGCTGATTGCGCGAGCAAACGGTCCAAACTTCGCTGGTACGCTGCGCTTGGTCTTGAAGGTGGGTGACGTCTCGCGCTTGAGTGTTCAGCTCGAGCTCGAACCTCGCGCGTCGATCGCCGACGTGCCTCTGATTGCGGCGGCGGCCCTGAGCGGGCGGTTCGCAAATGTCGGAGAACGTGACTTCGATCACGTGCAGGCAACGTTTGCGGATGGCAGCTCGTTCGACACCGCGCTCACCGACCCGACGATCGCTTGGGGCCAGGGTGATTGGACGCGCGTTCCTTTGGCGGAAAGCAACTCGGAGCTGGAATCCATTGCCTTCTTCCAGCACGAAGCCGCCGAACGCGCACAATACCCCAGTGTGATGCTGTCCAATTTCCAGTCGAATGTGCCGATTGCGCTCGAGCTGGCCGTGTCGACGCGGCCGCAGCCGGGGGGGAACGTCATCGCCAATTTGCTCGTTGACAGCTCGGCTAGTGTGACCGGCGCGCCGATCGCAATTTCCTATTTGGTCACTGCTTCACCGCGTTAGATGGAAGATGCCGTCAGTACGTAGCTCACTTCGATCGGTTGATTCGTGCCGTTAGTCTCGGCGATCAGATTGAGCACGAGGTTGTCGATGTACTCGCTGTTGGTATTGCCGATGGAAAGCTCGGCGGTGAGCGGCACGTTGGCCTCGATTTCACTCGCGCTCATCGAAGGTCGATCGGCGTAGCGAGCCGAACGGTAAGCGAGGTACCGGTTGGGATCCCGCTCGCGTTGTTCGAGGGCCACGGTTTCGAGCGCGCCGGTGTAAAGAGTGCGTTGCCAGGGATCATCCTCCGGGATCTCGTCGAGTGACGGATTTCGTAGTGCGGTACGGGTTTCGGTACCGTCTGCCAACCTTACGTGCAGAAAATCGGTATCGTGGGCTTCGTCGTCGCCGATGTCTGGAGTATCCGCGGCGCCCTTCCAGAACATCGAGCTCATCCCGAGCACGCCCAGCTTCACGTCGGGATCGGCGCCGGTCCGTGGATAGAGTCGAAGCTTGATGCGCAAACTGGTCGCGGCGGCGGGGATGAGCTGCGCCAGCATCACCCCTTCGAACGTGCTTGCCCTCAGCCGCGCGACGAAGCTCAGGCCGTGAGCATCAGGCGACGTGACGGCGATTTTCGTGAGGGCCGGAAATTGCTCGCCCGCGTGTGCGGCGTCTTGAGTGGTAAACCGGAGCGAAGTGCCGAACGCGGGATTCAACTGTAGGCCAACCAAGCGCGCATAAGCGGTGGCCTCGACCTGGAGTAGTTGGGGGCTCGACTGAAAAAAGCCGTGACCCATTTCGAGTGCGGAAAGGCTGCGACCGCAGGCCGGTACCGAATCCACGGGCGGTGTGGTTGCCGAATAGTCGAACGTGAACTGTTCGTAATCGACCGGTGCACACTCGTCGTATACTTGTAGCGTCTGCACGTGCAGCTCCCCTCGCGGCAGCGCCTTGACCCACCAAGCATCGCGATCCACGAAGTTCCCGGCGCTGCCCGAGGTCATTGCCGCATATTCCTCGAAGACGATGCCTTCCGCCGCCTTATCGCCATCTGGCGGGCGATCGAGCACGGGGCAGGCCTCCGGCACCTCTTGCTCGTAGCCCTGCCCGGCCGCTTCTTCGGCTTCTTTCGCGTAGCGCTCGAAAGTAGGTGATGCGTTGCACGGATCTTCGACTTCTTTGGCGAGGCAGCCGCTCAGGGGCGCCACGCCGAGCGAAAATAGGCTCGCGCGCCACAGGCTGGTTCGATACTTCATTGCTTCTCCTGTATTGCTCGCAAGAGCAGTGCCGTCTCCAGCACCGCACCGTCGAGCAAGATTTCCGCCCGACGAGCATCGGACAATGTGCGTCGGGCGGTCGCGACTTCGTCGGTCGTCGCATGATCCTGCGCTGCGCGAAGGCGGCGATCCAACTCTTCGAGTGCGCGCTCCGAGCCCGCTCTGCGCGCCATGGCGCTCGCGCGAGCTTTCTGGAGCGCCGCGAGATGCTGCGGCAAACCCAGCCGACGAAGGCGTGCTTCTCGTGAAGCAGCTCCGAGCTCCTCATCGCTTTCTCGTGCCCGCGCGGCCGCGATGGCCAGTGAACCAAACTCCTTCGGCTTGAAGGGTACGATCAGTGACAGTACCCACAGCAGTTCGTGGCTCGTCGTCTTCTCTCGGTCCGCGTCGGTGCCGGTCGTAGTCGCGAGCTGGCTCGGCCGAAATTCGACCAGAGCCGTGATCGGTGAGGCGAGTCGCAGCGCGCTTGCCGTGGTCGCGTACGACGCTGCCGCGCTGCGCGCTCGCGCCGCGAGTTCTGCCGAATCGGAAGCGCTGGCGGACGTCGGGGGCGTGACCTCGGAATGCGAGGCGAGCCAGGCGGATGCCTCGCGCTGATAATCGTCGAGCGTCGCGTCGCTCACGTTCGCTCCCATCGCCGCTAGTAGCGTGTGCTGCGTGCGAAGCAGAGACTCGTCAGACGAGTGCTGGAGGCGCGCCATCGCGCGTTGCTGCTGCGCTTCCATCAACGTTGCCGTCGCAACTTGTCCGAGACCGAAACGGGGCTCCACCGAGCCCTCGAGGTGACGACGTGCTTCCGCTTCTTCCTGCGCCGAAGCTCGCTCGAGTTCACGCGCTGTCCAAGTGCGCCCGATTTCGTGCACCGCTTGCAACGTTGCGTCGCGCCGCGTCGCGCCGCGCTCTAGATCTGCAGCCGTCGAAAGTTTGCGCGAACCGAGGAACGCAATCGATTCGTCCAATCCGAGAGCCAGCCCGACCCCGAGATCGCCACGCCAAACTTTGGTCGTCGCGGGACCGACGACGCGGTTTGCGGCGTACGAACCGACGCCAAAGGGGCCGACCAAGTGAAGCGCGGATGCGACCGGAATGGGTTGATGGGCGCGTGCTTCTTCCGCTGCGGCGTCCGCAGCGGCTACATCCGAGCGCTGTTCGACCAGCGCATGGACTGCGCCCTGGAGGGCGGCCGCGTCGAGTGCCGGCTTTCTTCGGGCGGGTGGCTGGTCGCCCAGTGCGAGCTCGCGAAATGCAGCTGCTCGACGTTGCTCGTCCGCCTCGAGTCGCCGCCTTTCGGATTCGAGGAATGCAGCTCGGAGCTGATCGAGCTGACGTTGCTTCAAGGCGGCGTGCATGTCCGGTGAAGCAGCCTGCCTGAGGCGCAGGGCATCACCGATTGCGCTCAGGCGCTGCTGGATGGCCGATTCAGCCTCGAGCAAAGCGCTCGCTCGATCGAGGCGTTGCCGTTCTCGAGCGCGCTGCTCGTCGAGTTCGCGCTCGAGCGACGCCAGACGGCCACGGGCCGCGCCTTCGTGTTCCGCCGCACGGGTGACTTGCAACGCATCGCGCGGTGAGTCCAATGCGACGCTCAGGGCGACAGTGAACGAGAATGCTCCGCCGCGTAGGCCTTGAGTCGCCTGCGTGGTGAGAGTCGTGCCTTGCGGCGGCTTGGCGAGAGATTCGGTTTGCGCGTGAGCAAATTCGGTCTCGAGCTCCGCTTCGCGTCTCCGGCCTACGCTCTCGAAGCCAAACAAGTCGTTGTCGGGCAGAAAGCGTTCGTTGCCCCATCGCTCCAGAGAGTCGGGAGTCTCGTCTACGCTGATTTGCGTGCCCCGCGCTGCTCCCAGGCCGCTCGCCATGCGTAGCTCTGCGCTCCGCAGCCGAGCCTCGAGTGTCTTCTGCTCGACGCTGGCGGTGTGGTACGCGAGTTCGCTGCTCTGCACGTCTCGCTCGCTGGCTGCGCCCTGCTCGAGCCAGCGCAGCTCACGTATTCGAGCTTCGCGCGCGAATTGCAAGGTTTGCTGAGCCAATTCCAGCCGCTTTCGGGCATGAGCAAGCTCGAGACGTGCGCTGAACGCCGACCACTGCTGCTTCTTTCGCGCGAGCTCCGCTTGCAATCGACGCAAGCGGGCTTCACTTTCGAGTGCGCGTTGCGTGTTGCCCGTGGCGCGCAGGTCCAATGACCAGCGGCCGACCACGCTGGCCTCACGAACGATCGTGGCCAAGCTACCGGAACCCGAGAAAGACAACTCTGGGCGTGCGACCAGGTTGGGGTCATCGGTTTCGTACACCGGAAGCAACACACCCGCGTCGACTGCACTTGCCACCCGAAAGCGCTCGCTGCGAGCGCGCTGTGTTGCACGTTCGGCTTCGGCGTGCGCACTCTTGAGCGAAGGCGCGCTGTCGAGTGAACGACGCGCGCGAAGGTCGACTTCGCTCGCTGCCAGCTCTTCTCGACGAGCCTCAGGCTTGGGCGAGAGGTCCGTCGCGTCATTGCTCGAGAGCTCGACCTGAGCCAGTACCGCATCCTTCAAGATGAGCTCACGATTCAGTTGGGCTGCGAGCAAGCTGCGGCTCGCGGCGGCGAGCTCGGCGACGCTCCGCTCGCCACGTGCGAAGCGTCGCACCGTGTCGTCCAGCTCTGTACTCGCAACACGAATGCCACCTTCTTCCTGCCACGCGCGAGAGAACGCTTCGACGCGGGCGCGGGCCTGATCTTCGGTTTGCTCGCGAATCGAGCGTGATTGCTCGTCGTCGAAGTGGCTCTTGGCGAGTGCCTGTCGCTGAGCCGCCGAAAGCGCGGGCACGCCAGGGCGCAGTCGGAGTCCGAGCGCGAGCTCGGTGGTGATACTGGCCAGGCGAAACGAGGAGCTGGGCGTACCATTGGCGTTCCCGCGAGGCACCAGCGCCAAGGTGGTCGAGCGGAATTCTGGAACGTACCAAGTTTGACTCTCGGTCCAGCGCAGGCGCTCTTCTTCCAACCTGGTGTCCGCGCGTCGTACTTCGGCCACGTGCGTCGAGGCATCCGCGAGCTCTGCGCGGATCGACTCGAGCAGCGCCGGCAATCCGAGGCGTGGGTCGATGCCAGTCGTTTCCAGGGATACGTCGAGCGACGCGGCTAGGCGCTGGGCCGAGTCGTGCTTCTGGGCTTCGAGCTCTGCGAGTGATCCACGGAGTTCGCCTAGATAGCCTTCGAGGACCACGCCGTCACTCGTCAAAGCGCCGCCGGAAGCCTGCCCAGAGCGGAGTGCTTCGAGCGCGCGGACCTGAGCCTCGAGGAGCGCTACCTTGCGTTCGTCGAGATACAATTCGATGCCGGCGCTCAGCGCTCCCACTCTCACCGAGTGCCTCGCTTGCTCCAGCTCGGCCTGGGCCTTTACCTCGGCCGCTCGAGCCGCGCTTGCGGCATGCAGCTTCTGAAGCGAAAGTGTGAGTTGCCCTTCGAAGTCCAACCGCCAGCGCGGCGCGTCCGAATTCGTGCCCGTGCCTTGCTCGATTTGGCGACGGACCGCGATTGAAAAATCCGGCAGCCAATCTAGCCAGGCGGCCGTGGTCTTGGCGCCGCTCGTCTCCGCTCGTCGCCGCGCGAGCGACAGCCCGCCGCCGCGCCGCGACTCTGCTGCTTCGGCCAGGCGCAGCAAGCGCCGGAACGCGGAGCGCGCCGTCTGCGATTCGCTCGACTTGCGTTGCTCGAGCGGTACGGCCCCGGCTGATCTGGCATGAAACGGAAAGACACTGACGAGCAGCGCGGCCAGCGCCGATGCGCGTCGCAAGCGGTGGGGCATCATTTTCAGTGTGTTCCGAGCGCTGAGGCAGCCGAGCGGTGTGGGCGACGACAATCAGCGGCCCAAAGCCCTCGCAGAGCATTCGGATCGAGCGTCGTCGCCCACAAGAACGTGCCGCCCAAATCGAGGTCATCGCTGAAGTCAGCCACGCCCTCACGCGGGGCAATCAAGCGACGAGGTCCGGTCAGCCCGACTCCGTGCACGACTTGGCGTCCCGTCGCCGCAGCGAAGCCTGCGGCATAGAGTGCACGCGCGCGCGGCAAGACATCCGACCAGGCTTTGAGCCCTGCTAGTACGGCCTGGTGTCCGAGCGGGGAGCCTTCCTCGGCGGGCCCGGCGTCGCGATACCTTTGGTCCACGAAGACCGTGCCCGTGAAGGTGTGCGCTTGGGGGTCGAGTCGAAGCCAGTGGTCGAGGAAAAGCTCGGCTGAGCGGCGGTACTTCGCGTCCTTCGTTCGTTCGTAAGCAATGCGCAGTGCCCAAAGTCGGATCCCCTGATCGCCCACCTGCGTCGCGCCGCTTGCCCGGGACTGCTGCGTCGCTAGATACCCGCCATAACTAGGGCTCTGGGGGTCGCTGATTTGCAGGCCGCCACGCTTGTCGGGTCGGGCCAAGTCGTCAGCAAGAGCCAAAAATGCATCGCGATAGCGAGCGTCACAAGTCTTCCGGTAGGCCCAGTCGAAGATACCCAAATGAAACCCGTAGTCGTGGCCGTTGGCGTACGTAGGAAGCCAATCGTCTTGCTTGCGAAGCTCGTTGACGACGTTCATTGCAAACGCCGAACCACGAAGCGCGCTTTGTTCGAGCCGTGCAACGAGCCGGGTGAACGCTGGTTCGACCCCGCTCGATGCGAGCGCGTTCGCGGCCTGGATCCACGAATAGACCAGCTCTGCGTGCCTCGAATCAGTCTCGAACGAAAGCGGCGCTCGTGGTGTGGTCTGCGCCTCGCCGGACACTTGGTTCGTCCAGAGCGGCGCCAATTCTTGAAGCTGATCGGGGATCGCGTCTCCATCCGTGGACTGCAACGGTGCCCGCAGCGTGTGGGATAGAACGCGAGGCAGGTCATAGCTTCCGTGTGGAGGCAGCGTGGCCCGCGTCTCGTAGCGCGCTTCGAGACGGGTCAAGCCTTGACCATCATTGCCGTTGTACAGGAGCAATCGATCGGCCGGGCGCGCGAGGTAATAGATTTGCGCACGATCGTAGGCATAGACCAAGATGAAGCGCGCCCCGAGACTGCGATACTGTTCCGTCAAGTCGTGCTCACCTGGCGCGAGCGTGTCGCCCCAGACCGGTGTCTTCATGCCTTCCATCCAGAATCCGACCGGCAAGCGAACTCCGTCTGCGACGTGTGCGAGGCCGTAGCGCCCTTGGGAACTTTCATTGGCGCCCGCGCCGTACTCGAGAAAATCGGCGAGCGTGATGCACGCCTCGTTCAGGGTTACAGGCCGATCGGTTCGGTTCTCGAGTTGGTAGTCGACGCGGATGGCGGGTAGATCGCGCTGCAATCGTGCTGTCTCGCGCACGCGCACGCGCGTGGACGTAAACAGCCGCGACACGCCGAGCGCGTTGTCGCTCGGCGCGAAGACCCGCGGAAGCGATGTGCCATCGATGCTGAATTCGTAGCCCGCGTCATCGACACTCGAACTTTGGCCATCAATGGTCGCACCAAACGCTCCCCAGGTCAGCCCAGGAGCGTGTGTTCGGGCGCTCGCGAGCAACAATCGTCGATGATTGACGCTCACCGCGAGCGAGCCATTGTCGATGAAAACGTCCGAGCGGCCGCTGCGCTCGTCGCGCTCGGCGACCAGCGAGAGCCGAGCGGAGTGTTGTGCGCTCGAAGCGCCGGACGGCAGCGCCGCTTCGAGGCTGGCCTCGGCCAGCTGGGCGATGTCCTGTTGCAGCTGGAGATCGTGACTGGCCGCCTGCACCGAGAGCAACGCGCGCAACGCACCGGCGAGATCTCGACCATAACGCGCCCCGGCCGAGCCGGCGGTGCTGTTATTGGGCTGGGGGGCATCGCCATGAGCGTATCCAGTGAGCGTGCGCGAGTCGTCTAGGCTGCGGTGAGCTGCAACGAACGCGCGCGCTGCCCGTGCCGCAAACTCGAGCCTTGCGCCACCGGCGAGCTCTCGGCGCGCCGCTGCTAGCTGCACGCGGAAGCTTTCTCCGCGCTCGAGCAGCGAGGGAACGTCGCGCGCGTCGTGCACCGCTCCGGAAAGAAACCAGCCCTGAGTCGCATGCTCGAGGGTGAGCGCAGCCGCGGAGGAGGGCTCGGCATCTACCGCGCTCGATTCCAGCGGACCGAGCGTCAGATCCGTGCTGGCCTCGCCGAACCCCCAACCTGGCTGAAATTGCAGGGGCGTGGCGAGAAAGTAGCGAGCGCCCGACCCCGTGCCGACCAGCACTACCCGGTAGCCGTTGCTCTCGAAAGACTCGCCCTGCTGCCAGCTTGCGCCCTCGAGCGGTACGAGCGCGACGTTCAGAGAACTCTTGGCGATGCTTGTATCGATTGGCGTCGGCTCGGCGTCGTCGGGCGTCGAATCGCGATCGTAGATGGAGAACTCCAAAAACGAGAGTGGCTCGCCAGGAACTAGGCCTTTGTGCTCGAACACGTTCAGCCGGCTCTCTTCCAGCTCATACACATTCTCGGTATCTTGCGGATTCACGCCGCTCGGCTCGAGCCGCGCACGCAGCGGGACCACGCGTCGCCCGCCGCTCGGCGTCACCGTCGTGAAGCTCGCGAAGCTGCGCGCGGCACCGAGCGCGAAGTTCATGAACAGGGGGCTTCGCCCCCAAAACGCGGTGACGACACCATTCGTGCTGAACGACTTGGGCTCAGGCATGATGATCGCGTAGCGGCGTACCTGCTCGCTCGGATCGAGCTCTGGATACACGAACACGCGGCTTTGGTCCTCGAAAGCAGCGGACAAATAGGCGCGCGGCGCGCCGCTCGAGGTGCGCAGGAAAGCCGCGGGCCAGCCCGTCGTGTCGACTCGAGGACCATCGCCGTCCAGCCGTACCTGCGGCCCGACCTCGAAAAAGTTCGGTATCCCCCAAGCAACGGGCGCGCTCGGCCGAGCCGAAGAACGCCGTTCGGGCGCAGGGGAGGCGGCGCTCTGTGTCGGGAGCTTGGCGCAGGCACCGAGTGATGACGCGCCGAGCGCGACCAGCACGCACCTGGTTAGCGACTGGAGCGAAGTCATGGCCGGTCACCTTCGTCGCTCGTGGATGCTGCCAATGCCGTCCAGGGGCGAGTACGCTCGAACTGCGCCGCCATGCCCCGCGCCCGAACACCGCTGTCGACGGGCTCGAGCAAGCGCAGCACGCGCAGCGGTCGCCCGGCCCAGTGCTCGGCGCGCCCGGGATTCGTGGCTACCCAAAAGGGCAACGCCGCCAGCGCGAACAAAGCCACCGCGCCCGCGGCGCCAACCCAGAGTTGGCCCGGGATTCGTGCGGGCGTGACCCGTGTCAACGCGTATCGCGCGAGGCCGCCGCAAGCGAGGATTCCGAGTAGGACCAGCGCGCTTTGCCAGATCGCCTCGTGGTAGTCACGGCTTGCCCTGAGGTAGGACTGCGCTTGCTGCGCGGCACTGGCCTGAATTCCGCTGACTTGGCGCTGCAGCGAGCCGAATTCGCGCTCCAGGTCGAGAACCCGCTGACGCTCGGCGCGCACGTTCTTGCCGCTTGCTTCGCCCAGTCGAATCCGTGCTTGGTAATCGGCGAGCCGTCGTTCGTAGCTAGCGACGGTCTCGGCATACGGGTTTTTCCCGAGCGACTGCGCTTCGAGATCGAGTTCGCCATTGTCCATCAGCCACTTGATCCAGCTGGCCAGGTCATAGCCGCCCGTTTCGCGCGCCAAGCGCTGCGGTAGCTTCGATGTGAGAAACTCGTGCGCCGCATCGCCCACGGTGCGACTCCTGATGCGCTCGACGCGCGATCGAGCGGGCAGGGGCGTCGGATCTTCTTCGTCCAAATCGCGATCGAAGAGGATTTTGTAAGCCTGCTTCAGGAAGTAAGTTTGAGTCCAACTCTGAAGTCCGCGCTGCACGACGCTCAAGCGACGGAGTAAATCGGTGCCGGCCGTCGCTTGCACATCGGCCCGCGCGAACGAGCTCAGCGCGTCGTAGAATGGCACCCCCGACTCCAAGCCCGGGCTGAAGCCCAGTGCGGCGCGATAGTCCGCGTTCACCTTGGGCACGAACTCGGCCACGCGACGAGTCACTTCTGCGCTCTGAGCCGCCACGGGGTATTCGTGATCGAGCACGTGCAGCTTGAACTGCGCGATCGCGAATTCGACGCCGTCGCGCAGAAAAGGGTCTCGCTTTGCCAGATCGCCGAGGGCGCCCGCGAAGCCCGGCGTGCCGCGGACGACCGTGAGATTATCGAAGAAGCGCGTCAGATACTGGTCGAAATTGCCGAAACGCTGGAAAGCCGCGCGCGCTTCTGCCGGTGCGTGCACGGAGAAAGCGGCATCCTGCAGTAAGGCAAAGGTGCGAGACATTGCCAACAGATTGCCGCGTGAGCGCTTCACGAAATCGCCTCGCTTCTCCCACCACGCCGCGTAATCCGCGGTGTCTTTCCAGGTTGCCTCGTTCGTGCTCGCCGCTCGCAGTGCGTGCGCTTCAGCTTCGAGCTCGGTCAACCCGCGGCGGTAGTTCGCGCGGACGTCCGAACGCCCGCGCAGCTTGTCGTAGATCTCGAAAACGTTCGCGACGTAGGCCGGGGTCTGGCCAATCTCCCTGGCGTACAACAACTCGTACAATGCAAAGTCGGCTACGACGTCATCGTCGTTGACCTGCGGGATGCTCAAGGCGTCGACGGACAGACCACTCTGCTCTGCCTTGCGCACGTTGTCGCTCTGCGCGTCGCGGACGATGGCTTGCTTGTAGTAGTCGAGCTCTTCCTCGGGGAAGCTCTGCCGGACCAGTGCGTAAATGTGGCTCAAGTCGTGCAGAAATTCGTGCTCCAGGCGCTCTACGGCCGCGTCTACGAAGGCCGGCTCTTCGATGTGCAAGCCAGCTCGCAGCGCTTGGCGAGTGGCAATTGCCGCCAAGCGATCCGCGAAACCGACGCGGGGAGAGTGATCGTCCGCGGCCACGATGTGTAACATCGGAAAGCGATCGGCGAGCGCCCGCACGCGGGTACGGATCCGAACCAGTGCCGTCGCGGCGGCGAGCGAGGGCGGCACCTCGGGCACGAATTCTTCGAGCAAGAACAACCCGTCGTGAAGCGCCTGAAACGCGACGACGCGCTCGGAAGAGGGCGTGCGTCCCGTTTGCGTGAACATGATCGCGCGCATGTCGTCGAGGACGCTGGCGGGTAGATGCTGCTTGCTGCGGTCGGCCTCGGCGAGCAATTGGTCCACGGTCGGCAAATCGACGAACTGCGCGTAGCGCCAAACGTCCCCGTCGAAATCCGGCCGCTGCGCGGCTACGAGCAGGGAGCTGACGAAGCCCTTCGCCGACCAAGGCACGCTCGGATAGCGCCGAGGTCCTTCCGTACGTAGGTTGGCGATGGCGCGCGCGATGGCTGCCGGATCCGGCTCGATGCCGTAGGCGACGCGGATCTGCGCCAGCACGTCCGCGAGCGCGAGCAGCGCATTTTGCGGCTGCGTCTCCGGATCTTCCAAGGCCTGAACTTCGGCCATGGACACTTGTCCCGGCTCGACGCCGCGGGCGAGAGCCAGCTTTCGCACCAGCTCCGCTCGTGAGTCGCGTTCAATCACTTGCACGAAAGCCTGCGGCGCGGTGAAGCGGCGAGCGGAGAGGTCGCTGGCCGCACGCCAGGTCTCGCGTCGGGAGGCGCGAAGCGCATCCGTGCTGATCGCGGAACTGCGGGCGACCAGGAGCTCCGTTTCGACGAACGCGCCATCTTCCCAGGGGAACTGCGGACCTTCCGCGCGCATGTCGCTGACCAGCTGTCCGAAATCGGCAGCCAGCCGCACTGCCCAAGTCGTCGTCGCGTGGTCGAGTCGTGAGCTGCGAATCTGACCCGCCCATTGCCGAACGCGCTGCTTGCTCCAGGCTTGCCTAGTCTGAGCCGGTAGCAAGCCCTCTTCGCCTGCACTGAGCATCAAGTTCGCCAGCGCAATCAGCGCGTTCATCGAGGTCGAACGAGCGCTTGCCGGCCGGAGGCCAGTCTTTCGCTGCAAGCGCAGCGCCTGAGTGTCGATGAAGACACGAATCGAACGCTCTTCCGCACGCAGTGTGCTCACATCTCTTTCGGCAATCTCGTTGAGGCGTGCGAGCAGTCCGCCGGCTGCGAGGGCGTTGGCGAGCGACCATTCCGGCTCGAACTCGAGCAGCGTGCGCTGCGGATCCCAGCCGTTGACGAGCCCGAGCAACGTGTACGACTCGAGCGTGCCCTCTCCGTCCCAACGCAAATGCGGGTAGCTTCGGCGCACGTTCTCGTACAATCGAGCGAGCAGTCCACTGAGCCGTGAGACGTGCATGTCGTCGAATGGCACCCCGTTCGCGGCGGCCGCATCCGAGAGCTCGGCGAGGGCCAGAATGGCGTTCGCGCGCCGCGTTTGCGGGTCGAAGTTGGGGGTGCCGGTCTTTTCGGAGATGCGCCGTTCGACCAACGCTTCGAACTCACCCGACGGCACGACGTGATGCATGCTCAGCGCATCCGCGTGGTTCAACTGACGTTCGAAGCGCTGCCAGAGCGCCGACGAGCCGGAACCTTCGAGCTGTTGCAAACTCAAGAAGTACTCGGCGAAGCCAGGCACTCGCCACGGCAAATGGGGCCAGCGGACCAGACCCGAACTGGCGATCTCTGCCCAGCTGCGGGCAAGCTCGTGAGGTTCTACGCTGCGGTCGCGGCGATGACGTTCGAGATTGTATCGAACGGCACGTGCCTGTGCGACGACGCTCCACCAGGCGAAGAAGCGTCTCGCTTCTGGACTGCGACTGACGCGCCCCCGAGTTTTTAGCGATACCGCGTCCGCGAGCTCTTGAATCAGCGGCGGCGGAGCGTCCGTCATCAATCCGTTCACCTCGGCGAACATGGCTTGGAAATCGCGCAGGAACTCGGAAACGGTTCTGCCTTGCTTGCGATCCGTGCTCGAAAAGTACGCGGTTTGACAGATGAACTCCCCGACCAGATCCGCGCGCGCGGGAATGCTCGCGAAGCGCTGCGGGAGCTCGGTCCAGACCAGGAACAGATCTCGCCACTGCTGTTCCTCGCTCAGAGTCGGCGCACGCTCGAGCCCGTTGCTCGCGTAGCCGCGATCGCCGAGCTCGCGTTGGAAGTGCGCGTAGCCGTCGACCAGTTCGCGATACGTCTCGCTGGCATCGATCAACACCAACCACTCGAGGGCGCGTCTCTGGAGCGGATCCCCAGCGTCGTCTGGGAATCGAAGCTTGGAGACCTCGGCTAGTGCTTCGTGATCGAGCCCCGTGCCGGGCAAGGGTGCGTCGGCTCCGGCGTGCGCGGCGAGCAGGCCGATGCGGCTCGACATGGTTTGAGTCCAAAGACGCGCTCGAAGCAACTTCGACGCGGTATCGGGCGTTCGCGTGGCGCTCGGTTCGGCTCCTCGGATCTCGAAGTTTTGCGCCAGCGCGGCTGCCAAGCCGCGCGGGGGATCACCGTTTTGGCCATCGAGGGCACTTTCCAGCAACTCGAGTACTCGTTGCAGCTGTTCGGGACTCGCCGATTCTTTCTCGAGCCCCTGGAGCGCTATCTTACTCGCGACGACCTGTTCGACTTGCAGGCCTTCGAAGCGAGCCTTGGCTTCGAGGTTGTCGCCCCAATCGAGCTCGAGTTGGTCGCGTCCTCCGACTTCGATTCGATCGCGGAACACCTGCCGAACTCGCGGGGCGACCGGCGGGCGGTTCCATGCCGAATCGAGATAGTCGAGGCGGAGCTGCCGAACGAGTTCGTCGAACGTGAGTTGATGGAGCGACGCGTACCGTGCGGTCAGAAATGGGTTGCTCGGCGTTCCGGTCAGGCGCTCGCGGACCGCGCCAAGGGGTACGTTCGGGAAATCCCGTGGCCAGCGCTCCGCCACCTCTCGTTCGAGCGCGATGAAGTTCTGAACGTGCTCTGCATCGGGTTCGAGCCCTAGGCTGACCGAGCCATCGATGCCGTCGAGCAAGCGCGCAAAACGGGCACTCGGGGCTGGCTCGCCCTCACGCGCGGCAGGCACCTGGTTCCAGAGCGCGTTGACCTCGTCGAAACGGTGCACGCGCGCCATTTCGACGAGCGGTAGGCGTGCGCCGCGGGAGTCGGCCGAACCCAGGTTCTCCAGCTCTTCGCGGCTGATCCAAGGATACTCCGCCTGGGCGAGGAAGCGTTCCTGTTCCGCGAGTTCGGCCTCCGTAAGCATTCGCGGAGCCATCGCGCGCGCGCGTCGTCTTGCTTCCAACACCGCATTCAGTCGGTCGGCTTGCGCTGGCTTCGTCTGTTTGCGCGTGTCCGGGGTCGTGAGCACGAAGTCGCGCCGCGGTACGTTGCTCGGTAGCCGGTCGGCGGCGGGTGGCGCGTACAGCTCGGGCAAGGCGGCTTGGGCGCGCCGCACGAGGCGTTTCGAGTGCGGGGCTGGCAATCCGCGTAGCTCGTGCGCGTCGAACACCGGGCCAAGCGTCGTCGCGCCGAGCGTCAGCTGGCTGCCACTCGCGCCCAATAGTGGCTCCGGATCAGCGACGCGATCACGCTTGAGCGCCGTTCCGACCGCCAGATACACGCTGCGCTCCACCGCAGGCATTCGGAAGCGAGTCTTGTCCGCGATGAAGAAACGCTTGCCGCGATCGCGAAGCGAGTGCGCTCCGAACAGCGCGAACGCCACCAGTCCCAAGCCAGCCGCAAGCGCCAGCCACGTGCGGGGACGGCGAAAGCGGCTGGTGGACGCCGCTCGACTTCTCGAGAGAAAGCGTTTGAGAAGATAGTAGCTCGGGAACAGCGCTGCGAAGGCGCAAGTCGCGCTCAAGAACAGCGCCACGATGCCGGTCGACGATTCGAACGCTGGCATGGGGTAGATGCCGACGGCGAACAACGTCAGTGAAATCAAGAGCCCGGCCAAGCCGACGAGCGTGAGGCCCCAAAATTCGCCGCGCGACAAGCGATAATGCGGGGCGCCGTTTTCAGCGGAATGAGGCAACGCTGCATGCCAGGCGTACAGCCAAGCCGTGAGAAACGAGGCCAAGAACAAGCCGAAACTATTGAGCCCGAGCAAGTCGAGTGGCGCGCCGAGCAGCACCAGCCAAGTAAGAGCGAACAGCATCGCGAGGCCGACCCAAGCGGCCCCACCGTAGGCTTCCAGGAAGTCCGATACTGGCCAGCCGCGCATGTCTTGGCCCGCGCTCACGGACGAAGCCTTCCACTCGAGCGACTTGCCTCGGCGTACCTTTTGGAATGACTGAACGATCTTCAACGGATGGATCAGCAAGTTGGTCAGTCCCACCAACGTGTTGATCGTCACGGCCGCGAGCCCGTGCACCAGCTGAGACAGCACGATGCTCACGAACTCGAGCGCGCCGCGCAGGCCATCGTTCGGCGCGCGAACCTGTCGCACGCGCCGCCATCGGTACCGAATCGGCTCCCAAAAGCGGTCGAAGCCGATGATGGCGACGATCGAGGCCAACTGCAGCACGAAGGCAAGGGTCGCCAGACCTGCGTGGCCACGGGTCCGTAGCCACCCCGCGCTGCTGAACAGAATCAGACCGAGGAACGCCACGTCGCCAAATACGCGCCGAAAGAGTTGCGTGACGTGGAATTGCGCGGATGGAAACAGCTCTCTTACGTAGTGAAATGACGTGCCGAGCATTTGAATGTCGCCCGGAAACCAGCGAAGGTTGCGTGTCATCGCGCTGGTCGGAGAGAGCAAGTCGCGCTCGCCCACACTCACGCTGCCGTCCAAGTAGCCGAGAGCGCGCCGAATGGCTCGCTCCAAGCGTTCGGGCGCTTTCGAAGCGTTCGCGACCTCTGCTTCCGTCCCGCTCGGGCTTCCGATGTCGAATACTCGGGCCGGCAAGAACTCGCCGTTCTCGTAGCGCTCGAGTGCAGCCGCTTCGCCCTCGATCAAGCGAATCCGGAATACTTCTACGACCTCGCCGCGGGTGACGTACAAGATCTCTTGAGCTGGCGAGTCTACGGGACTCCGATCGGTTTCAACCGGATCCACGACCCGCGCCCGTCGCAAGGAAGGCCTGCTGCGTGCGCGCGTGCGCCAAGGCTTGACTGCGGAGCGCGCGCCAACCGAGCAAGCGGAGCTTGGCGCTGTTCAGCCAAGCCAGTTCTCGCGGCTGCCGCTCTGCCTGCAGCTGCGATGGTCCGTACAGGGCTTCGGAAAACCCGCCCAGCCGCCCGGCGGCACCCGCCACGAAGTACGATTGCTGGAAGTCGTGGCTGAGCGCGTGCGCCGGGTTCAGCACCTCGCGTGCATAATGCGCCAAATAGGGGCGCGGGCGGTGCAACCACTTGCCGTAGGCTGCTGACGAAAATCCATACACGCAGGCCTTGCTGCGGCTGTCGGCGGCGTTGTGACAATCTCGCGCCGCGCCCGCTCCGAGGATGAAATCGGAGGCCATCGTTTCACCGTTACATTCCGGCAAGGTCACGTTGATCCGCGGCACGCCGATCACGATGTGACGGTTTTCCGGATGCAGCATGATGGCGATCCCCTTCTCGAGCTCGCCGGGACCGAACTCGTTCTTGTCGTCGATGATGGCGCCGAGTTCGGGAACCTCACTGACGGGAATGTCCCGTCCGCTCAGGATCGCGGTGCGGATCTGTTCGTTGTCACCCTCGAGCCCCGTGTAGCGTGCGAAGTCCCCCTCGACACGCACGAAGTTGGGAGCGTCGGCCACTTGCACGTGCTCGCCGCGGCTGCGCTCGAGATAGACCGTGGGTCTCGTCTTGCCCGCCACGATGAGCTCGTGCACGGCGATGTCGTTGCCCACCTTCTTGAAGAAATCTCCTTTGATCTTGGCGGGCAACGCGGTGAGCAGCAGTTCACGATTGAGAGCCCGGTGTTGGTCTGCTTTCAGCGGCAGACCGGCGCGAATCCGAGCCAAGAGCTGCCGTGTGTTCTCGGTGGGGCGCAGCTCGAGCGGCAGGGAATCGAAATCGAAGTCGGCGAAGAGCTCGTGAAACCGTGGATCGAGCAGGGCGCGGTTGAATACGCGCGCAAGATCCCGTGCCGAACGAAGGTCGCCGAGGCGCTCCAAGAGGTAGGCGCGCGTCGGGAACTCGTCTTCGGCGAGGCGCCGAACGAATTCTGGCATCGCACGCAAGAAGTCTTTATCGGTCGCGTCGAAAGACTCGAGGCGTTCGTTGAAATTGTACCACTGCCCCCCGCGCAGCAAATACAGAAAGCCGACCTGACCTGCGAACTCTCGGTCCGAGCGGCTTTGCAGCTCGCGGAGGTGATCCAGCTCGTATTGGATCACGTCCGGATCCTTGGTGTTGCTGACGAACAAGAAGACAGGCTGAAATTTCGGCCCGAGGTAGCTCAGGCTGTCCTTCAACGCGGCCAGGTTCCGCTTCAAATAGGTGAAGGCTTGGCTCGCGTCTTCGCCGACCAGTTCCCAGATCTTGGTTGGATCGTCGAGCAACCGAATGGTCAGGTTCGAGCCCTCGAGCGTTACTTGCGTGGTGAGTGGCAGGCGAGCGATGTTTCGCTGAAGCTCGGTCTCCAGAGCGCATTTCGTCGCTTCCAAGCGCTTGCTGCTTTCCCCTTCCGCGAACTCCAAGACGGTGTCGGTCACCCCTTCGCTGAGGGCGAACGGCACGATCCTTCGCGGGCGAGTTCCGGCTCGCGACAACGCGGCATCGATGATGGATTGCAGGTTATTGCGCGCAGGATTCGACGAAAACTTGGGTACCGTGATCGGAACGCGGAAAACTGCGCCCGAAGGCACAGTGCTCTCCAGGTAGCTCCTCAGGTCGAGTAGTTTGTGACCCGGACTGTCGAGCAACAGGTTGAAAGAGCTCAGACACAGCTTTTGCACGACCGGCTCGATCACGTACAACGTCAGCAGCAGGAGCACGATGCTCCAAGCCATCGATGAAGTTTCGAAGGTGGCGATGAACGCCGCCGCCAGCGCAACGCGCCCGAAGAACATCCCGTACTCGAACACGTAGGTCGCTCTGCTCGAGACGAGGCCATTGGGCAGGAGTGCCTCCGGCTCACCCTCCGGTTGCTGGAGCTGTTCCGTAATCGCCTCGTAGTTCGTGGGGCTGAGCTCACCAGCGACGTACAAATCCCGCCAATGGGCGACGAATTCTGCCACGACCGCGCGTTGGATTTCGAGTCGCAGAGAAAGAACACGGGCATCGAGAGCGTCGATGTTCGAGCTTGCGCGGTGTGCACGGCGGCTAGAGGCTTTCGCCCCACGTTGGCCCAAAGCGAGCAAGCGTGCCGCGCGTTGCGTGAAGTCGCGCCTCGTGTCCAGGAGCGCTCGCCGCTCGCTCTTCAAGGATGAAAGCAAGCGGTGTCGGTGCTCTTCGCGTACGCAGATGCTCTTCAGCTCTCGTTTCAACGCGATTGCGCCGCACGCCACGTGTGCACCAACGGTATTGAAGCCGCGCGGCGGCTCTTGCATGAAGCGCGCGAGCCAGCGCGCTCGGGCGCGCAGGATTGGGCCTCGTTCGCCACCGAACCTCGGCGCGTTGAGTGGGATACCGAACAGTGTCGCGGTGAAAAGCGCGGCTCGGTTGCCGGCGCGCACCCCCCAAATCACGAGTAAGGTACAGGCGACGAAACCAACGAACAGGGCTGTCTGTACGCCTTCGACGCGCTGGATCAGCAGGCCCGAAGCGACCAGTATAGCGCCGGGAACAACGAACGTCGCGGCGCGCGGTAGCCAACGCTTGGCCTTCCAGAATCCGGTTCCGCTCGCTCGGCGCTCGAGCGATGAGTCACGCTCCGCGGCCGAATGTGTGCCTCGATGATGTCTCAGAGCGTCGAATAGTTCAGGCGTATTGATGGTCATTAGTCCTGCTTCGGGCGCCGCCCTGCGGTCGCGCGAATCCAGTAAGCCCGTCGCGTAATCTCAGGTCGTTTCGGTCGGCACACGCACCATTCGCCACCGTTCGACGCACGCTGCGCGCGCGAAACAGAGAGCGAACCGAGTGCGGCAGGCAGCTTTTTCAGCCGGGCGACTGCACGAGGTCTGGCACGATTTCAACATGATTTGATCTCGAGTTCGAAGAAAAGGGTCGATAAATCCTGCTTGTTTCCAGTGTGTGACAAGCGGGCCCATTGTCTTACATGCAATCACTCGGCCAAAATCACGCGTCACTCGAACGGGTGATTGGAGGGTCGCGGTTGGTCGGCGTTCCCGCGAAGAACAGGCGGTTTTTCGAGCGTCGCCCGACGCTGTAATGCCGACCGCACGCAGCGCTATGACACGCATGCTGTGAGCGTGGCGCGTTGTCACATCATTGGTGTCACACTCTTCCCGCGGACCGAATATCGATCAGCGCGAGAGCTCAACAACTCCTATGAGTGTCGTGAGGCGATCTCACAATTATCTCACAATTGGCGAGCAGCGCAGCGAGTGCATACCGGCCTCGCTCTCGGACCTGGCGATCACCGCCGTGGCTCCAGTGCCGTGTCCTCTGTCCGGAAGCGAGCTGCCTTGCGCGAGCAACCAGCGGCTTTGTCGGCTACTGCTTTTGGAACACGCGCAGGTAGTCGATCTCGTAGCGCTTGGGGAAGCTCGTCTTCGACGGATCACCGCCGTTTTGCCCGCCAATCGCTAGATTTACGAGCATGTACGCCTTCTGCTTGAAGGGACTTTTGCCGTCCGAATTCAGCATGCTCGAGAGGCTGCTCGTGTTCAGTTGCGAGCCGTCGACCGAGAGCACGATGTTTTGGTCGTCCCAATCCATCGTCCAAACGTGAAACTGTGACGTCCAGTTCGCCCCCAGCGAGGACAGGGATTTGGTGGTCGAGTCCCACTTCGCTTGCCAGCGCGTGTCCGTGCCGCAAGCGACGTTGGCGAGCAGCTTCGATTGGTAGAACTCCATGATGTCGATCTCGCCGTTCGAGGGCCATTCGCCGCTCACTCCGAGGGTCCACCAAGCGGGCCACATGCCGGCGTCCGTCGGGATGCGCGCGCGCATTTCGAAGTGCCCATACTGAAAGCTTTGGTGACCGCTGGTGGTGAGGCTCGAGGAGGTGTATTCGGCGGTCTTGCGCGTGGTCTTCCAATCGCCACTGCCCGTGTAGTTGGGGTTCTGCACGGTCTCCTTACGCGCCTCGATCACGAGTAGGCCGTCCTTCACCGTAGCGTTGGCGCTCTGGTACCACTGCGCCTCTTCGTTGCGCGCGAAGCCCTTTTCGAAGTTGTAGTCGGCTGGGTTCGGCACACCATCGACCTCGAACTCGTCGTGCCAAACCAGCTTGTAACCCTCAGGGGTGACAATCGGGGCGCCACCAGCGGATCCGGCGGTGGCGCCGTTGCCGGCGCCGCCGTGATTGGCTCCGCCGCTAGCAGCGCCGGCAGCGCTGCGTCCACCGTTGCTCGTCCCGCCATTGCTCGAACCGCCGGCGCTCGAACCGCCCGCGCTCGTTCCTCCGCTGCTCGTTCCAGCGCTGTTTGCGCCGGTTGCACCGCCGCCCGCGCTGCCTACCGGCCGCGCACCGCCTTGTCCGGCGCCGCCGACGGTTCCGGTGCTTCCGGCCGAGTGCGGAGCGCCTGCCACACCGCTGCCGCCTGACGGCAACGCCGAGCCGCCGCCATTGTCGTCCGACGAGCTAGCAGAACTTCCGCAGCTCGAAGCGGCGATGCAAATCAGGGCGTAGATAGGCGAGGGCTTCATGGTTTGCGTCGTGAAGTATCGAGAAAACAGCGCACGCGTGCCAGTCGAATGCACCGCACGCGCACAATCCGGTCCGAGCGCGGCCAGAGCGGAAGGTTCCATCGTCGGGCGATCTCGACTGTCGACGATTATCGAGCGCGATCTCGTTTCCCACGCAACCGGAGCGTCCGCGGACCGATCAGCCGCAAACAACGGAGGTTTTCATGGCTGATCCCATCTCGTCACTCGGTTCCGGTCCTTCCCTCGACTGCCACGTCGATGATCAACCGGAGGCAGCTTCCACCGCCACCGAGCCCATCCAGAGCTCGCTTCCTGTCAGCACGCCGCTCCTCTCGAGTAAGGAAGCGACCGCCAGCGCGGCGCAGCCGGACGGCGCGCAGACCCTGGTGGCGCGTTTTTCGTCGTCGCCGGCGCTGCCCAAGCCAGTCGCGAGCAGCGCTCTTCCCGTCATCTCACATCGTTCACTGACGACGAGCTCGGGCGCGGTTCCAGGTGGGGGATCCTACCGCGTGAGCGCCAATGCTTTCCAAGCACAGGTAAGGACCGGTGTACTCGAAGGTTCGAGCGTAGAGCTAGGCACGGCCTACGTCCAATACGGAAAAGACAACGACGCTCAGATCGCGGCCGCGCGTCGGACCACGATGCTCAGCGGTCACAGCCTCGGCGTCACACTGACGGAAGAGGCCGGCGTTGCTCGTGCGAACCTGGGCGAGCACAACGACGACGGCAGCATCGGCGGCAACATCGGCGCTGGAGTGGAGCTAGGGGGAGGCGAAGTTACGGTCGACACACCCGTGGGCAGCTTGACCTACGGTCAGAGCATTTCGATGTCACTCGGCGGCAGCATGGGGGTGCGCGATCGCGATCACGATGGAAAGCTCGAATTCTGCGCTAAATTCTCAATCCCCGCGTATACCGTGGGCGCCTGCGTGGAGAAGTTCTGGTGACCGCGTTCGCAAAGGGATCGCGGGCGACGTTGCTTGCGCTGCTGCTGGTGGCTTGCGGTCGAAACGTCGGCAGTGTGCCCTTTACCAGCGCGGGAACCAACCGCGCGACGCTACCGCTTGCCGCCGGCAAGGTCGCGTTTTGGACCGACATCGACGTGGCATACGAAGGCACCGCAACGCTCGGTTACGAGATAGAGCTATCGCAAGCTGGGCGCAGGGTTGCAACCGCGAGCTGTGATGCCTTGGGCAAGAAGAGCGTCGAACTCGGCTGGGTGAGCATCGAGCGCATGGACTTTCACTCGCACCGCGGTACTGGGAAGATGCTGTGCGGGGCAACGCTCGCTAGCGCGGGGCCAACGGTCGTCCAAGCGGTGCTTACCTTGGGCGGGCACCCGCTGAGTGCGACCATCAATCGAGCGGATCTCGTCGTGAAGCAGTAGTGGCCACCGCGGGTGGCTCTCATCCCGCGGGGCGCGACGAGGAAAGCGGCTGGAGTCGCACGATTGGGGGGCAGCCCTGAGCTGTCGCGACGCCGAAGGCTGCGACGGAGCTCGCCGCTCGCGTGACCATCAAACAAAAAAATCCAAACCGGGCGCCTTTGTTTCGACAAGTTCGGGCGGTCGTGTCCCCTTTGTTGACCGTGTCGCCCAAAAACAACAGGTACGCTGGCTCTGGTCACCTGGGCTTGGGTCTGGCAGCGCTGGCTTTTGCCGCGTTTCTGGGCTGCTCGAGCAGCGATTCGCCCGGCGCGGGATCAGCGACGGCAGGTGGCGCGGGGGTCGCTGCGGGCGGGGCAGGGCTCGGTACCGCGGGGGCTGGGAATCAGTCAGCCGCGGGCAGCGCGGCGGTCGGGCTGGGTGGCCGCGATGCCGCGGCCGGTGGCGGGTCGGTCACGGGCGGTGCGGGGAGCGCGGGTGCGTTCGCAAGCGCGGGCGCGTCCGCCGCCGGCAGCGCGGGTCACGCCGCGGGCGGAGTCGGCGCGGGTGGGGCTGTCGCGAGTAGCGCGGGTAGCGCGGGTAGCGCGGGCGCGGTGAGCAGCGCGGGTGGCTCCGGCGTTCCGCTGGACCGTTTCATGATCGGGGCCGACATCACTTGGGTGCAAGCTGCGGAAGCTCGCGGCGCGACCTACAGCGATGGTACGAAGCGCGACATCTTCGAGCTGTTGAAAGCGCACGGCTTCAACTACATCCGCCTGCGCACGTTCGTGGATCCGAAAGCCGCGGATGGTTACGACAAGCAGAACGGCTACGCAGATCTGGCTCACACCATCGCCTTCGGTAAGCGCATCAAAGCGGCTGGCATGGGCCTGTTGGTCGATTTTCACTACAGCGACAACTGGGCCGACCCAGGAAAGCAGTGCGTGCCCGTGGCTTGGCAGAAGCACAAAACCATCGCCGATCTCGCGGCTGCTCTGCAGGCGTACACCACCGACGCGATCACTCAGCTGATCGCCGGCGGCGCGCGGCCGGACATGGTGCAGATCGGCAACGAGATCACGCCCGGCATGTTGCTTCACGTTTGCGATGCTGATGGGCAGCCCACCGGTAGCAATTCGGTCACGGGCGCCATCTCCAACTGGTCGAACCTGGGAACCCTGCTCAAGGCGGGCGTGAAGGGCGTCAAAGACGTCGATGCTGGGGTTCAGATCATGCTGCACATCGATCGCGGCGGCGATAAGGGCGGCTACACGGGGGCGGCGGCGAGCGCGAGTTCGAGCTTCATCGACAACGCGCAGAAGCAGGGCGTGGTGTTCGACGTGTTCGGTGAGTCTTGCTATCAGCGCTACCAGGGCGATCCGGACAGCACCGCGAACACCAAGGACGGCTGGACGAAGACGTTCGCGGCGCTGGCCACCAAGTACCCCAAGCTGCGCTTCGTGGCTGCCGAATACGGCCCGATGCAGCGCGAAATCAACGATGTGTTGTTCGCCCTTCCGGGTAAGCAAGGCGCTGGCACGTTCAATTGGGAGCCGGCGCAGCAAGGTGATTGGAATACCGGGCACGTCCTGTTCAATGGCTCGGGCAACAACTTCACGGCCACCGCCGATCTGGCGTTGTACGACGCGATGAAGACCGCCTACGCCGGCCGGCTCTAGCCTCGACCCGGAGCGGATCGTTTCGGCAAAGCGTCCAAAATCACGCGCGGAGCCAGATCTAGCTTCGACGCGCTCGCAACAATCCGGGGTTTGACGGCAAAGGCCCCTTGGGCAACGGTATTGGGCATGCGCGCCGGGTTGAGCGCCGGTTACCCATGACCCTCGAGCTGGAGTCCTATGCTGCGCAGCAAGCGCACTGGCCCGCGGCGGGCCGGCATATCCTCGCGCAATTCGACGACGAGTCGGTGGTCGTCTATCAAGCCTATGCGCTCGACATCGGCTTGTATGCAGCCAAACACGGCCGCTTTGGGCCCGGCTTTTCGTACACCCGCATGAGCTGGATCAAGCCGAATTTTCTATGGATGATGTTTCGCTCGGGCTGGGGCACGAAGGAGGGGCAAGAAGTGACGCTAGCGATCCGCATGCAGCGCGCCGCGTTCGACGCCGTGATCCTCGCCGGTGTGCCGACCAGCTTCGATCCCAAGCGCTTCGCGTCCGAAGACGAGTGGCGCCGCGCAGGCGCCGCGGCCTCCGTGCGTCTGCAGTGGGATCCGGATCACGATCCGGCGGGCGCGCCCCTGGAGCGGCGCGCGATTCAGCTCGGGATCCGCGGCAAGACCCTGAATCAATTTGCGACGCAGTGGATCCATTCGATCGAGGACATCTCTTCGCTGGTCGCCGCGCAGCGCAACCGTCCCATTTCGGAGCTGCAAGTGCCGCGGGAACGCGTCTACCCAATGCCCGCCCTCAGTCCCCCGCCGCGCTAAAAAAGCGACGAAGTGGGCGGCCGCGAGCGGCGGATGTCGCCAACGCGGAGTGATCGATTCGAGCCGCTGCGGCATTACCCAGCCGAAGATGCCGATTTTCGATGCTCGCGTGTGCGCCTTGGTAGGTTCCCTCTTGGTTCAGGTTGCGGCTTGCAGCAGCGCGACTGAGCCCGGCTCGACGAGCGCTTCGGGGAGCGCCGGACAGCCCGCCAGCGGCGGTGCACCGAGCAACGCGGGTGGGACAGCCTCGGCGGCGGGCTCGCCGGCTAGCGCGGCGGGGCAAAGCGGAACCGCGACTTCCGCTGGTTCCTCGAGTTTCGGTGGTTCCCCCGGTTCGGCTGGTTCGTCGAGTTCAGCGGGCTCTCCGAGTTTCGCCGGATCCCCGAGTTCGGGCGGATCCCCGAGCTCGGGTGGATCCCCGAGCGCAGCCGGCGCGGCCAACGCAGGCGCCGGTTCGAACAGCATGGCGGGCGCCCCCGCTACCTCCGTAGGCACCGGCGCGCCAGAGACAACCCCTCAGGGTTATGGTCAGGGCACGACCGGTGGCGGTAAGGGCAAGACCGTGACGGTGAGCACGCTCGCGGCGCTGCAAGCGGCGATCGACGGCTATTCCGGCGCGGGCGGCTTGGTGCTCGAATACACGGGCAAGTTCGACTTTGCGTCGATCAAAGACCCGTGCGTGCAGCACACGCTGCCTGCGCAGACCGTGCAGATCAAGAGCAAGGGCGATATCACGATCACGGGCGCCGCGGGGTCGAGCGCGAATTTCGGATTTCACATCGCGGCGGCCGCGAGCAACGTGATCATCCGCAACATGACGATCGGTCTTTTGCCCGGTGGAAGCGATTCCGACATCATATCGATCGAAGGCATGAGCGGCGGGGTGCCGAAAAATATTTGGATCGACCACAACGAGCTGTTCTCGTCACTCGCGGACTGTCCCGGCGCCGGCGACACGGCGTTCGACGGTATGCTCGACGTCAAAAAAGGCGGCGACCTCATTACGGTTTCGTACAACTACCTGCACGATCATCACAAAGTGAGCCTAAACGGCTACACCGACGACGATGATGCGGTTCGTCACATCACGTTCCATCACAATCTGTTCGAAAACATCGGCTCGCGGGTGCCGCTCCAGCGCCATGGCTACGCGCACGTGGTGAACAACTACTTCTCCAAGGTGCTGGCTTCCGGCATCAACGTACGCATGGGGGGCTACGCGCTGGTCGAAGCCAACTACTTCGAGAACGTCAAAAATCCCGTCACCGCGCGCGACAGCTCGGCCGTAGGCTTCTGGGATTTGCGCAACAACAACTTGCGGAGCGCCGTGGACGTCGCGTCTGGGAACGCCTTTGGCATCACTTGGGACAACGGCAATTCGGGCACCGTCAACGCCACCGCGTGGACTACCACCGCGGCCTTCCCGGTGGCGCTCGGTTACACCTTCGCCGCGCAACCCGCGCAATGCATGCACGACGGGCTCCGTGCGGTCGCTGGTGCGAACAAGGCCTTGGCCACGCTGAAGTGTCAGTAAACAGTGAAGGAGGGGGGGCGATCGCGCTTCCGCATCGCAGCTCTCGGCGCGCAGAGTTTCTCGCACAGGCGTACTAGCAATATCGCCGAAACATGGCTTTATTGGCGGAAGCTGTCGATTCGACGCCGAGCACCGATCCGGTTTGCCCGCCGGATCGTATGCCAAAGGCCAGATGAACGATCCGCTCAAGCTCGTCGGTCAAGTGCTGGACGGCAAGTACCTGCTGCAAGCGTTCGTCAGCGAGGGCGGATTTGCGAGCGTTTATCGCGCCGAGCACGTGATCTGGAAGAAGCCGGTCGCGATCAAGCTGTTCAGTGGTTTGTCTTCCGCCCCCGCGGAAATGCGGGCGGGCCTGTATCAAGCCTTCATTCAAGAAGGCGCGTTCCTGAGCGAGCTGTGCACGGAGACGGCGAGCATCGTCCAGCCACGTGATGTGGGTGCGTTTACTGCCGAGAGCGGCAAATGGCTACCCTACATGGTTCTGGAATGGCTGGAGGGACAGAACCTCGATCAGCTGCTGATGCAAGAGCGTTCGCTTCGGGCGCGCCCTTGGCTGCTGCAAGAGGTGATCGCGCTGCTCTCCCAGGTGGCCATGGCCCTGGACATTGCGCACGCCAAAGGCATTGCGCACCGCGACGTGAAGCCGTCCAATCTGTTCTTGGTCTCGGCGCGTGCGCGCTCGGAGATCGGCACGATCAAGGTGCTGGATTTCGGCGTCGCCAAGCTGATGTCCGAAGCCAGCTTTTCGGCTTCGCTGGCCCGCACCGGCGCAGATCTGACCTCCTACACGCCGCAATACGCGGCGCCCGAGCAGTTCAGCCGCGAGCTGGGCGCGACGGGACCCTGGACGGACGTGTACTCCTTGGCGCTGGTGGCCGTAGAACTCTTGGTCGGTCATAGCCCGACCGACGGCGATGACGTCGCGGCGTTGGCCTCGGCGGCGACCAACACTGCGCGGCGCCCAACTCCGCGTACGTTCGGCGTTCCGATCAGCCCCGAGGTCGAAGCCGTATTCGCTCGCGCGCTGGCGGTGGTGCCCTCGCAACGCTACCACCGCGCCGGACAATTTTGGCTCGAGCTCGAGACCGCCTCCGGCTTGCCCATGACGTTCGCGACGCGCGAGCGTGCCTCGCGCGTGAGTTTGACGCCCATGCCCGTCGCTACGCGCCCGATCGCACCGGGAAGCACGCCGCCATTCGCGCTGAGCAACGCGCCCACCGTCGTGCGTCCGCGTGCACGCTCGACCGCCGCGTTGGCGCTCGGCGTCGGGCTCGCGGTGGCCGGGTTAGTGGTCGTGGCCTTGCGCTCACGCTCCGCGAATAACGCAGAGCAGCGCGTGCCCGAGGCGCTCGTTGCCGCTGCTCGGCTCGTGGCGAGCGTGCCCAGCGCTGCGCCACCTCCAGCAGAATGCCCCGTAGACAGCGTGAAAATCCCGGCTGGGCAATTCTTCATGGGCTCGGAGCTCAAAGATGCGCCGGAAAATGAGAGGCCCTCACACAATGTGACGCTCGACGCTTTCTGCATGGACCTGCACGAGGTCACGGCCAGTGCCTACAAATCCTGCTCCGACGTCGGCAAGTGTAAGCGCGCTCCGAAAGAAGTCGATTGGCCGAAAATCAGCGAAGCGGATCGCAAGCTGTATTCACCGCTTTGCACGTTCGATGACGCGGCCAAACCGAACCATCCCATCAATTGTGTCACCTGGGAAATGGCCGACAACTTCTGCGCGGTGAATGGCAAACGCTTGCCCACGGAGGCCGAATGGGAGTTTGCGACGCGCGGGCCCGACGGTCGCGTCTACCCTTGGGGTGACGAGGCGCCCACTGCGCAGCACCTCAACGCGTGCGGTGTCGAATGTAAAACGTGGGCTAAACAGCACGACGCAGATCTCACTGCACTCTATGCGGAAGACGACGGCTACGTCGCAACCGCGCCGGTCGGCAGCTTCCCCAAAGGCCGTTCGCGCTTCGGCCCATACGACGTCGTGGGCAACGTCTGGGAGTGGACCAGCAATTGGTATGGCGCTTATTCGCTGGACAAATCGAGCAATCCGCGCGGCCCCGAACACGGCGAACGGCGTGTGATCCGCGGCGGCGCGTTCAACGGCGGCTTCGTCAGCTGGCTACATCCGTCGTTCCGCTACGGCCAAGTGCCAGAAGCGCGAAGCCACGGCATCGGTTTCCGCTGTGCAGCCACAATCAACGCCGCGCCGTCACCGGGCTGAGCCGCAGCACGTGGGCTTGCGCTCGACGCGAGCGGCCACGCGCGTCCCCCGCCGCGCCACGAACAGCGCCGTTGCCACCGCCGAGACCGCAGTCGAGGCCACGCACAGCGGCACCCCCAGCGCAACCACGGCCCGCGCGCTGCTCGCGCTGACACCTAAAAGCCCCAGGTACGCGGCTGCGCACAGCGGGCACTTCGGCGCGACCACGCCTAGCACTGCCAGCAAAGTGCTGAGCCAAGAACCAAATAGGGTTCGCGAAACACGCCCGTCGAGTGCCGATGGCTGATGTGTCATGCCTTAGCGGTAACGCCGAGCGCGCGGCCGCTGGGAGTGACAACGCTGTCGGGATTGTTCTCGCGTGCCCGGGGCGGCCTCGATGGACAGCGGGCGAAACCGGCGGCAAAGTTCCGTGGTGGACTCGTTGCTCAAGGCCGCTGCTCAGGCGCTCGAGGTGGGCGATGTGCTCGGCGCGTTGAAGCGCGTCGCGCTGCGCACGGATGCGGCTGGGCTCGCGATCCGCGGAGTCGCGCTGGCGCGTCTGGGCAAGCGCGATCGCGCACGCGAGCTTTTGCGCAGTGCAGCGAAGGCATTCGGCGCGGCTGCCCCGCTCGGTCGCGCGCGCTGTTTGCTGGCTGACGCCGAGATTGCGCTCGCTTCGCGCGATCTGCGCGGCGTCGATGCCGCGCTGGCGAGGGTGGGCCGGGATCTGCGCACGCTGGGCGATCCGATCAACGCGCTGCACGCGGATTGCCTTGCTGCTCGTAGCCTGCTCTTGCGCGGTCGGTTGCGTGAGGCCGGGGCCGCGCTGAACGCGCTTCACCTGCGTCATGCTTCCCCGTCGCTGCGCGCTGAAATCCAGCTGGCCTGGGTGGAGCTCCACGTGCGCACGGCCAACGCGAGCGGGGCTCGGGCGGCACTGGCCGAAGCCGACCGCGCGGCACGGGCCGCGCGCATCCCGGCGATTTCCGAGGAAGTGCGAGCCGCGCGCGCGCTGCTCGAGGCGCCCGCGGGCCGCTTGATTCGAGCTGGCAAAGAGCACTTGCTCGGCTTGGCGCAAGTCGACCGGCTGCAGCGAACGCCCCGCGGGTTGCTGATCGACGCGCGAGAATCAACCGTGTCTGCGGGCCCGCTTCGGATCTCGTTGCAGGGGCGTCCGGTTTTGTTCGGGCTCGCTCGCGCGCTGGCAGAGGCCTGGCCCAGTGAGGTGACGCGCCGCGAGCTGCTTTCGCGGGTGTTTGCCGTGACGCGCGCCAACGATACTCACCGCGCGCGGCTGCGCGTGGAGATGGCTCGGTTGCGCCGCGCGCTCGGTCAAGTCGCGACCATCGCCGCGACTCCCGCCGGCTTTCGCCTCGATCCGTTGGGCGAGCAGCAAGTGAGCGTGCTCTCGCCGGTGTCGGAGAGCGAGCACCCCCAAGTACTCACGTTGCTCGCTGACGGCGAAGCTTGGTCCAGCTCGGCGTTGGCCAGCGCGCTCGGCATGAATCAGCGAACCGTTCAGCGCAGCCTGCTCGCGCTGGAGCGGGCCGGGCGAACGCGAAGCACCGGCCGCGCGCGGGCAAAACGCTGGCTTTTGGCCGCGCCGAACCAATTCGCGACACCGTTGTTGCTCCCCGATGGGCTGCACTTGGTCTAGGCTTTCCGCGAGATGAGTCGCACCGCCGTTGAAGTCGAGCGCGAGTTCGGACCCTTTGCCGAAGGCGGGGCCGTGCACGGCGTCACCTTCGACGGAGAGCAGGTGTGGTTTGCCAGCGGCAACAAACTGCGAGCCCTCGATCCAGAGAGCGGTGAGTTGACCGGCGCGCTCGAGGTCCCCTGCGACGCCGGCACCGCCTTCGACGGGCAATACTTCTACCAACTCGACAGAGATCGAATTCGAAAGATCGATCCGCGCGCCGGCCGCGTCGTGGCCACGATCCCCAGCCCGAACCTGTCGGGGGCTTCGGGCATGGCCTGGGCCGAAGGTTCGCTCTGGGTCGGAATCTTCGCCGACCGAAAAATCCTCGAGCTCGACCCGGAGACCGGCAAGGTGCTGAGTGAGGTCGTGTCCGATCGCTTCGTGACTGGCGTCAGCTTCAGTGACGGGGAACTGTGGCACGCGACCCAAGACAACCAGCACAGCGAGCTCCGGCGCGTCGATCCAAAAACCAGCGAAGTCCTAGAGCAGATAGACCTTCCTGAGGGGATCGTCGTCTCTGGGCTGGAGGCCGACGGGAAGGGGCGCTTCTTCTGCGGGGGTGGTAAGAGCGGCACGCTAAGGGTGGTCAAACGACCGTCGACCGCACGCCGGGCGACTCGCAGCGCCTAAGACCGGCTCCAAATCGCCCTGAGGCGTGGCGGGTGGCGGGGCACGCTCCCGACCTTTAAGTCCGTTGCGCTTGAATACCGGCGGAAAAATCCGGCGGCCTACCAGCTTTTTGAGCTGAGTTCGGTTTGCACGATGGCTTGGTGCGAACACTTGGGGTGTACTGAGTAGCTCGCCCGATCATGCGCCTCGCCATCGTCGCAGCCTCCTCGTACGAGGAGAACGGTCAAGTCTCCCCGATCCCGAACGCGGAGCTGGATGTCGAGCTGTTCGGCAGCAGGCTAGCCGAAGCGGACGCCGGATTTGCGGTCCACGCCTTCCCCGCGCAGCGCGGCCTGGCGGACGCGATGGAGACCTTGATCGCTGGTTTGGGTGAAAGACCCGAAGCGCTGATCTTCTACTTCTGGGGTTACGCGCTGCTGTCGAAGGAGCATGGCCCGACGCTGCTGCTCGACGGTCCCAAGCTTTCGTCGTTCACGTTGGCGCGCTTGCGGCGCTTGGCGGCTGACGCCGCGGATGTTTCGCTGGTCGTGCTCGACACGACGCTGGCCGAGGGCTCGACCGGGGAGCCGCTCGATGCGGTGCGTGCCATGGGCCGCGCCCTCAGCCACGGTGATTCCACGGTCTCCAGTCTGATCTCCGTGCGCTCGCCCGAACAGCGCGTGGCCGAGGGCCCGCCGCCGTTCACCGGGCTCTTGCAGATGATTTTGGACGCGCAGACCGGCAGCGAAAGCGCGCTCACGCCAGAGACGCTATTTCGCGCGATGCAATCCGAAGAGGTGATGTTCGCGGACATCCCCGCTGCCGGTTGTTTCCTCGGCCAGCGCGACTTCGAGGTGGTACCGCCCGCGCGACCGCTCAGCGTGCGACCGCCGAGCTATGCGCCGCCAGGCTTTCCTGCGCCTGGCGCGCGCGCGCCCAGCAATCGGCCGCCCAGCTTTCCTCCGCCCAGCTTTCCGCCGAGTCCGCGCCCGCTGAATCTTCCGACGCCCAGCGCGCGGCCGCCGAGCGTTCCCGTGCCCAACGTGCGACCGCTGATGGCCCCACCGCTGACGGTGCCTCCGCCGCCGGTCCCGCCGCCGCCCGGCGCTCGCTTGCCGACAATTCCGCCGCCGAGCATGCCCCCCCCGCCCGGCGCGCGGTTGCCGACGATTCCGCCGCCCGCGCCGCCGTGGCCTGCCGCGCGCCCAGCGACTGCTCCGCCGCCCAGTTTCCCGCCACCGAGCATCCGCGTGCCGAGCGTTCCACCCGCGGCTCTGCACTACGAAGAGCAGGAGGAACTGACAGCGCCGCGTGCCGTTGCGCGCTCACGTCAAGCACCGCCTCCGCCGCCCCCGATCCGAAAGTCGGGCCCGCCCAGCATCACCGTGGGCGCGACCACCGAGCCCGCCGCTCCACCCACTTCGAGCGCTGCCGACCATTGTCGTCGCTTGCTCGCAGAGTTCGAGCAAGTCGGAGATCGAGATGGCGCGTATCGCGCGGCAGAGACTCTCGAGGCCTTGGGCGAGGCCGACCTGCACGAGGCTCTGCTGGCCGCGAATCACCGCCCGGACGGCCTGCAAGCAGTGCGTGGCGCGCTCTCGTACGCTGATTGGGAGCGGCTGAGCTTCGGCTGTACCGATCCCCTGACCGACGGCATCTTGCGCGCGCTTGCGCCGGCGCTCAGCCGAGTTGGCTATCAACACGCGCGGCGTCTCCGGCGCGAGCCGGTGCTGTCGGAAGAGGCTCGCCAAGATCCGGAGCGCAGCACCACGATGCTGGCTAAAACGCTGCACTGGACTTCACGTTTGCTCGTCGTGCCCGCGGCCGAGCTGTACCTGGTGCCCGAAGGCATGGATTCACTCGGGCTCGTGCCGGGCCCCGATCGTCCATTGCTCACTTGTGGCCGCGCGCTCGGCAGCGGTTTCAGCCTGCAAGAGTTGGTCTGCGTGTGGGCGCGCGAGCTTTCGTTCGCGCGCCCGGAGCAGGCGGCGCTTTGCTATTTCCCGAATGCCTCTGAACTCTCGCAGTTGCTCTCAGCCGCGCTCGCGGTGGGCGGCGCGATCGGTCTGCGCGCCATCGATGACGACGCGAAGCGGCTTGCCAGCGGCCTGAAGCGCGAAGTGCGTGGTCCGGGTCTGGCCGCGCTCGAGGCCGCTGCGCGTGCCTACCCCGTGCGTGAAGTATCTGCGCGCGCTCAGGTGTTCATCCGCTCGGCGGAGTTCGTCTCCGGGCGCGCCGCACTCGTTGCGAGCGGCCATCTCGCGTTCGCGCTTTCGCTCGACCAACGCTTCCCGCGCCGCTTCCTCACGCGTGCTGACGAACGCCGCGCAGACTTGCTGCGTTTCATGGTGAGCGCGGAGTTCGGCCAGATCCGTGCTTCGCTCGGCGTAGCCGTGCCCTGATCTGACGGAACTCGCCACGCGTCACGCCGCAACGTGACAAAAATCAGCAGCTGCACTCGACGAACACGTTGCAGCAATGCCTCAGCAACTCTAAAGCTGAGAGAAGGGAGGCACCGTGGCGGTTCCGATTCGCAAAGCACTTGGCGAAATCCGCCATCCCGCGTGTGCGCTCGAGCCGGCACGCGCCGTCGCCACCGTCACCGAGCTGAGCCCGGCTTCGCGGCCCACGCCCGACGCGCGCGCGGTGGGCAGCAGCATGCCGAGTGTGAATCTGCACCTGCATGCCGCGCTACTCAGCGCCGTCGCAGGTTATGTGGATGCCGCGGGCTTCGCGTCGTTGTTTGGTTTGTTTCCCGCGCACCTGACGGGTGAGTTGGTGGCAGACGCGATTGCGGTCTCCTCCGGTCATCTCGCCGCGCACACTCATCTGTGGGCCTTTCCGGTGTTCGTAGGAGCCGTGGTGTTGGCGACGCTGGTCGCGCGCATCTTCCGCCACTACGGGCGGAAAGCGCGTGCGGGCTTGCTGGCATTGGTCACACTGGCCTTGGCTCTGTTCAGTCTGAGTGATGCTCTGTCTTCGCTGTTTGGTTGGCTGCTGAATGAACGGCCTCTTCCGGTGGTCGTGCGCGGCGCCTTTGCGATCGCAGCAATGGGTTTTCAAAGCGCACTGATGCGTGAGTCACTGACTGGCTCCTGTCCGACCACGGTGATGACCGGCAACCTGACTCAAGCCGTGATCGAGATCGTCGATCAAGTCGTGGGCAAGGTAGCGCGCCCGCTGTTGAGCGAGCCGAGCGTGCGCACTCGGCGAGCTCCTGTGGCGCGCGTTCTGCTCGTCTTCATGTTCAGCGCCGTGCTCGGTGGTTGGCTGACTCGCACGCTCGGCTCACTGAGCGTGGCGCTGCCAACCCTGGTCACTGCGGCCTTGATGATCCAGGCTTTCCGCGAGGACTTCGCGCGCCGCGCACCCACGAAGGTCTTGCTTGCCGCGGCTCCGGCCTTCGAGCAAGAAGCGCTCTGGCCGGATCTGTTTGCGCCGCCCATGCGAGTGAGGTCCGCGACCGAGGCCTTGGCCTGTGACCCATTGCTCGAAGGCTCGAGCAGGGACTGCAGTTCCGCTACGCGCATCAAGGCCGCGCCCGCGGTCGCCGAGAGTGCCCCGGCGGAACCGCTGAAGCGCACGGTCTCCGGCACACATCGCCTGCGCTGAGCTGGGGGAGCGCGGCAAAACCGGCAAGGTCCGCCTCGGTCAGCCCCTTGCTCTAGAAATGCGGCGTGTTCCTATGCATGTGCGGAGCGTTTTCTTGGCTCTTTGCGCTTCTGTCGCCTGCTCCTCCAACGGGTCGCCCACTGTTTCGGCAGCTGCGGGCGCGGCGGGCATGCCCGCGGGCGCGGCAGGGGCGTCCGTGGCTCCCGGTGGCGCGCCGAACGGTATGGCCGTCGCCGGTACGACGAGCAGCGCTGGCGGCACGAGCGGCGCGGCCGGCGCGAGCACGGCGGGTATGGGCGGCAGCGTTGGCGGTGCGGCTGCTGGCGTGGGCGGCGCCGTCGTCTCTGGAGCGGGGCAGGGTGGCGCGTCCAGCGCGGGGGCGAGCGGCGTGGGCGGTGCGGGTGCGGTCGCGGGCAGCGGCGGAGCCGCGTTCGTTTACCCAGCTGCTTCGAGCGAGCACCGTGCGATCGGCACACACGACCCGAGCATGATTCGCGTCGGCAACACCTTTTACTTATTTGGTACGGGTGGCCTGCTCGGGGCGCGCAGCTCGACGAACCTGGCGCAGTGGTCGAACGCGGGAAATATTTTCAGCGTTCAACCGCCCTGGATCAAGGCCGCGCTCGGCGAAACCATCGCCGACTTGTGGGCGCCGGATGTGAGCTACGTCAACGGCAGCTATCGAGTGTACTACGCGGGCTCGGTGTTCGGCTCCAACCACTCGGTGATCGGCCTGGCCACCAACACCACCCTCGACCGCAAAGACGCGGCTTACGCTTGGGTCGATCAGGGCCTCGTGATCGAATCCAACGCGGCCGGCTCGAAAGACGACTGGAACGCGATCGACCCGAATGCCATCGCGGATGCGGCCGGCAATTGGTGGCTAGTCTTCGGCTCATTTTGGAGTGGTATCAAGTTGCGCCGCTTGGACACCGCCACCGGCAAGCCGAGCACCACGGACACCACGCTGTACGCTTTGGCTGCGCACTCCGGCGGCATCGAAGCGCCATCGATCATCGTGCACAATGGCTACTACTACCTGTTCGTGTCGTATGACGCGTGCTGCAAGGGCGTGGACAGCACCTACCGAACCATGGTCGGAAGAGCCTCGGCGATCACCGGGCCGTACACGGACGCCAACGGCAAAGCCATGCTTCAGGGCAACGCGGTCCAGCTGCTCGCCAAAGACGGCCGCTATGTCGGCCCCGGTGGTGGCTCGGCGTTTCGCGACGGTAACCAGTACTTCTACGCCTATCACTATTACGACGGGCAGATGAACGGCGCTTCTCAGCTCATGCTGCGCCCAATCGAGTGGAAGAACGACTGGCCCGAACTCGGCGCGCCCCTGTGGCAGTGACCGGGGCGCGCCGCTCCTTCCCAGCAAATGGCTAATTTTAAAGCCATTTCTGCGGCGAGCAGGGGATGTTTCGGGAATCCGCGAGCGCCCTACGAATTATGACGAGCTAGTAATTTTGATTTTGCAGGGGTCCGCCGCTCAAGCTCGTTGTAAAACCCAGGCCAGGATGGAGCTTCCTATCGTCGTGGGTCAGGTGGTGGCGCAGAAATATCGCGTCGACCGCTTCATTGGCCAGGGCGGCATGGGGGTGGTCGTTGCTGGGTTTCACCTGGAGCTCGATCAACCGGTTGCGATCAAATTTTTGATCTCCGAGTCTGGTCTCGAGAGCGAGGGTGCGGAGCGCTTTCGTCGCGAAGCACGCGCCGCCGCCAAGATCCACAGCGAGCACGTGGCGCGCGTGTTCGACATCGGGCTGCTCGACGAGCGGGTGCCGTACATGGTGATGGAACTTCTGCACGGGAACGACCTCGAGCACGAGCTCGAGCGGCGTGGTGCGCTGCCCGCCGCCGAGGCGATCAGCTACCTGTTGCAGGCTATCGACGCGGTCGCCGAAGCGCACGCCGCTGGCATCGTGCACCGCGATCTCAAGCCCACGAATCTGTTCCTCGCGCAGCGCGCGGACGGCTCGCGCATCGTCAAGGTATTGGATTTCGGGATCTCCAAGTCGCTCGGCTCTGGCCGTCAGCTCGAGGTCGCGCTGACGCGTACGGCGGCGTTCGTCGGCTCTCCGTTGTACATGTCGCCGGAGCAAATGCGCTCTGCTCGGGATGTCGACGCGCGCGCGGACGTGTGGGCCCTCGGCGCGATCTTGTACGTCATGGTCACCGGTCAATTGCCGCATCCGGGCACTTCGCTGCCCGAGGTGTGCTTGGCCGTGATGAACACCACCCCGCGCCCACTGAAAGACTTCGTTCAGAACGCCCCGTACGGGCTCGAGCCGATCTTGATGAAGTGCTTGGCCAAGGAACCGTCGCAGCGCTACGCGTCGGTCGCGGAGCTCGCCGAACAATTGCTGCCATTCGCCCCCGAATGGCATCTGGTCGTGGAGCGGGCGAGCCGCCTGCTCGGTGGCAACCCGCTGACTGGGTCTTATCCCCCCGCGCTCGTTCGCTCGTCGAATACCCCGGTTGTTTCGAGCGCTTCCCAACACAGGATTTCGGCACCCCCCATGACCTTACAGCCTACGCCGCCGAGCGCTACCGAGGCCCCGTGGTCCAAGACTGGTCGAAAAGGCGGCAGTAAGCGGCGTGCTCCGCTGATCATCGCTGCCCTCTTTGGGCTCGTCGGCGTGCTCGCCGTGCTGATCTACGCCACACGCAGCAAGCCGGAGGCGCCCGTGATCGCCGCGTTGCCCTCCGCGACGCCGAGCGCTTCCGTGGTGTCGGACGTGCACGCGGCCGTCCCCGCTGCGCCGGTCGTGACAGCCGAGGTCGTGGCGAACGTCGCGCCCGCGCCCAGCAGCGCTGCGTCGGCAATGCCCGCAACTGCGAAGCCTGCCGAGCGTGTTGCTCCGCGCGCAAACGAGGCTGCGCCGGGCGGGCCGCGTTACACTTACTTTGGTGGGCGTCGCTAACGCAAATTCGTACCAGCGCACGGCGACGCGTCACGCGATCCAGCGTTGAGTAGTTTCCCGATTGGACTCTTGACTATCCAATTGGAAACATTGCCCGTAGTATCGTGCGCGCATGTTTCGAAGAATGGGTCAGCTGGCGTGCGCGTACGCCTGTTTGTTGAGCGCGCTTTCTGCGGCAACCGTTGCCCGGGCACAAATCAGTCCGGAAGAAAAAGCCACCGCCGAGGCCGTGTTCGAAGAGGGCATGCGCCTGATCAAGCAGGGCAATTTCGCGGATGCTTGCCCCAAGTTCGAGATCAGCCAGCGTGTCGAGCCCGCCGTGGGCACCATGCTTTACCTGGCTGAGTGCTACGAGAAGACCAATCGCACTGCGAGCAGCTGGGCCATGTTTCGAGAGGCCGCATCCCTGGCGGAGAACTCCAACCAAATCGAGCGCATGAAGACCGCTCAAGCGCGCGCCGCTCGGCTCGAGCCGCGCTTGGCCTGGCTCACCATCGAAGTCGCGAAAGATGCACTGGTGCCCGGCCTGCAGATCCGGAAAAATGGCGTCCTCGTGTCGCCCGAGCTGTCCGGCACTGCCTCCCCCGTCGACCCGGGGGAAGTGATCGTGGAAGCTTCCGCGCCGGGCCGCTTGCCGTATTCGACCAAGGTAAAAGTCGCCGCCAAAGGCCGCGTCGTCGTGGCCGTGCCCGCGCTGCAGGCAGCGCCTGATGCTGCACCCGCTGCCGTTCCCGCAGTTGCGGCTCAGCCCGAAGGCGCGCCGCCGCCCGCCGCCAATCCGACGCCAATCACCGCGGCGCCACCGCCGAGCTCGCCGACGCCCGCGCCGAGCTCCTCCGAGCAACGCTCGATCGTACCCTGGATGGTCGGCGGCGCGGGCGTGGTCGCGCTCGGCGTCGGCACCGTCTTCGGCCTCAAAGCGATCTCGAACGCGGATGACGCCCGCGCCATGTGCCCGGATGGTTTGTGCAACGACCAAGCCGGTGAGCAGGCAGCCAGTGACGCCCACACGCAGGCCAAGATCTCGAACGTCTCGTTCGTGCTCGGCGCAGCGGCGCTCGCCACGGGCGTGGTCTTGTACTTCACGCTACCAACGAAACAAGGCACCCAAGTGGGGTTGCTGCCCATGGCCGACCAATCCAGCTTGGGTTTGGCTCTGCGCGGAAAGCTCGAGCTATGAGCGACAAGACCCTACGCTTGCGCCGAACACTCGCGGCCGCCCTGCTCGGCGCAGTCGGTGTCGTCGCCAACGTGCTCGGCTGCCAATCGATTGCCGACATCCCCGACGTGAGCTACTCGCAGACCTGTAACGACTACTGCGATCTCGAGTTCAAGAATTGCCCCGGCCTGGTTGGCCAATACGACAGCCGGCGCACGTGTCTCGAGACCTGCACCGCGCTCGATCAGAACGCGAACTACTCCCGCTTGACGACCGGCAATACCATTTCGTGCCGGATCAAGTTTCTGAATCAAGCGCCCAAGGTGCAAGGTTCGCAGCCCGATCTGCAGCAGGCTTGCAGCCGCGGTGGCCCCGGCGGCGGGGACACCTGCACGATGGCGCCCGACGCGCCCGATTGCGAAGGCTACTGCGCGATCTATCGCAGCGCCTGCAAGGGTGACTCCACGAACCCCTTCGTCAGCCTCGGCCTCAGCAACGACAACGCGGGCACGCAGAGCGAGTGCATCGCCAAGTGCCAGGGCATCCCTCCGATGCCGAACCCCGGCTACACATCGGAGGCCGGCGTGGGTTCGGGCGATACGCTCGGTTGCCGCCTGTTCTACGCGACCGCTGCGGTGGGCAATCCGGACGCGAATTGCGATTTCGCCGGAATTCGCCCGTCCGGCGCATGTCGGGACGAATCGCCCGATCCCAGCTGCGCCAATTTCTGTTTGGCGCTGAACACCGGCTGCCAAGGCGATCTGGCGGTATACGAGTCCAGCGATCAATGTGAAAAGGTCTGTGAAGCCACGGCGCCGGGCACCAAAGACAGCATCGAAACCGAGGACACGGTTGCCTGTCGCACGGCGCACGCCTTCAACGCGCTGCTCGTCAAAGCCAGCGATCACTGCCCCCACACCGGCCCGCTCGGCGCAAACGTGTGCGGTGCGGGCGGCAATTGCGAAGCGTTCTGCGCTTTGGCAAAGACCGCTTGCCCCAAGACCTATGCCAGCAAGTTCCCCCGCGTCGACGATTGCACGGATGATTGCTCGACCCTCGGCGGAGCGAAAGACGGCGGCTACAGCGTCAAAGAAGCCAAGCAGGGCGGCGCCACCGTGCAATGCCGCGGCCTGGCCGTGAGCCGTGTGCTCCAGCTGCCCGAAGCCGAGCGCGACGAAGCGGCCTGCGCCCCGGTGTTCGGCGGCGACCCATGCAGCGACTGAGCGAGCGTTTTGCTCGTTGATGGTCACCCGTCACGGCGCGCGTCGTCCCAGCCTTCGGCGTCGTGGTTCGTCGCGTCGCGCTCCAAGTCGCAAGAACGTCACGCAAATGCTGCGCGGCGTGCGTTGACGCATTTTCACTGAATCGATACTGCCTCCCGCCATGCGCGTCGCGTCTTGGCTGTGGTTCGTCGGCTCATTTTCGCTGGCTGCGTTCGGGCTCGGTTGCCAGCACGAGCAGCTCGAGGTCGCCCACGTCGAGCTGCAGCAAATCAGCGGCAAGTGGTACGAAATCGCCAAGCTGCCGCGGCCCACGCAGGCCGGCTGCGCCGGCACCACCGCCGATTATCGACTGAAATCGGCGAGCGAACTGCTCGTGGTCAACGAGTGTCGCGAGGGGAGCCTCACGGGCCCGCTCAAGCGAGTCTCTGCGCGCGCCGTGGCCAACGATGTCAGCGAGCCTGGCAAGCTGTCACTCGATTTCGGCTTCGCGTACGGGGACTACTGGGTGATCGACGTGAGTGAAGACGACGGTTACTTGGTCGTAGGCCATCCGAGTCGTGACTACTTGTGGATCTTGAGCCGAGCGCGAACCTTGCCCGATACCACGCTGTCAGGCGTGCTGGAGCGCGCTCGGCAAAAGGGCTTCCCGGTCGGCTCCCTGAGCTACACCGAGCAGTAACCGCGGATCACGCGCTGGCGCGGGTCGGGTTGCGGCGCGTGGCATCTTCGGCAAATTGCTCGAGCATCTGCTCGGTCGTGGCAAAATCCACGCACGCGTCGGTGATGCTCTGGCCGTATACCAGCTCGGATTTGTCGCCGCGCAGCTCTTGCTTGCCCGCAACGATGTTGCTCTCGATCATCACGCCCAGCAGGTGCTCGGAACCCGCGCGCAGCTGCTCGCCGATTTCGGCCAGTACCTCCGGCTGTCTCAAGTGATTCTTGCCGCTGTTATCGTGGCTGCAGTCGACCAGCATGCGCGCGTTGGTCTTGGCTTTTTGCAGCGCCGTTGCCGCGGCGCTGACCTGCTCGGGGCTGTAGTTCGGCCCAGAATTGCCGCCCCGCAGCACCAAGTGGGTGTGCGGGTTGCCGCGCGTACGCACCACGCCCACCTGCCCATTCGGGTCGATACCGAGAAAGCTGTGGGAACGAGATGCCGCGATGATGGCGTTGATGGCGACACTCAGGCCGCCATCGGTGCCGTTCTTGAAGCCGACCGGCATCGACAGGCCCGAGGCCATTTCACGGTGGGTCTGGCTCTCGGTGGTGCGCGCGCCAATCGCCGTCCACGACACCAGATCCGCGATGTATTGCGGGATGATCGGATCGAGCATCTCGGTTGCGGCGGGCATGCCGAGCTCCGCCAAATTCAAGAGCAAGCGGCGCCCGCTGCGGATGCCGGCCGGAATGTCGTTACTGCCATCCAAGCGTGGATCGTTGATCAGCCCCTTCCAACCCACCGTGGTGCGCGGCTTTTCGAAGTAGACCCGCATCACGATCAACAGCTCCTGCGCGTAACGACGCTTGAGCTCGAGCAAGCGCCCCGCGTAGTCGATGGCGGCATCCGGATCGTGAATCGAGCAGGGCCCCACGATCACCAAGGGCCGCGCGTCTTCGCCGTGCAAGACCGCTTGGATCTCTTGGCGCGCGCCGAACACGACGCTCGCGGCGCGATCAGAGAGCGGCAACTCGGCGGTGACTTCGTTGGGACTCTTCAGCAATGTCGTATCCACGATTCGGAGGTCTTTGGTTTCGAGCATGGGGGCCTGGGAGGGAGCTATTGGCTGGGGTTTCGGGCTTTCGGCGCACAAAGCGAAAAACCCCCGGGCGCCGCGGCGACCAGGGGTTCGTTTGCTTTCTCTTTTCTGAGTTCAGTAGAGAAGGCGAGGCCCTGACGCCGCGTTTACCGCGTGCCAATAGCCAAACCAAAACTGAAAACGGACAGAGCGCATGGGGACTCCGCATATTCTAGGGGACACGTCCGTTTCGCGCAAGGGCCTCGCGTGAGAGGGCGTAACTCGTTCTATGGCCGACGGAATCCTGAATCTGTGGGGCGGAATTCGTCGGCGGCTTACCGCGTAGGATGCGAAAGTTCGTCACTTTTGTGGGCGGCTCGATGCTGATCAGAAGAAGCCAATGAACCTGGTCGTCGAACCGACACTCCACCCGCCAGGGCCTTTTGGCGCATCGAGGCCCAGCTTGCGACGAAGCAAAGAGCCGATCGCTTCGCATTGCCCGTGCGGAGTACAGGTCGAGGCGCAGGCGGCGGGGCACATCCTGTGCGGGAAGCATCGCGAACAGGTGCTGCGCGGGATCCGGCGTCGATTTGGCAGCCATCGCTACGGCGGCCAGTACGCGCATCACGTCGAGGATTACGTTCAAGAGTGTTACGAGAAGCTACTCAAGCCGAGCGGCGTAGAGAGCTTCCGGCCTCAGCCCGAGCGCCCCCGCGCCGACGCTTTCGGGGCCTGGCTTTGGCGTGTGGTGCAACGCTTTTGCATCAACAAGCGGAGTTATTTGCTGTGCCGTCCGACCGAGGCGCCGGAGGAAGCCGCCGACCCGCTCAGCAGCGAGCTGACGCCCGATCAAGCCTTCGCACGCAAGTGCTTGGACGAGCTGCTCGGGCTCGCGATTTCCGACGTGGGCGCCAAGTGGAAGACCGACAGCAAGAAGGAGCAACGCTTCGAGGTCTTCGTCTCGTTCTTGACCGAGGGCAGCCACGAGTACGAACAGGCTGAATTGGAGCTGGGTGTGAGCAACGTCAACGCCAAGCAGATCAAGCACAAACTGGCGAAGGACGTGCTGCATGCGGCGCGCCGTCGGGTGCGCGACACGCTGTACCTCGAGCCGGGGCTCGAGCCCGCCGAGATCGAGCGCAGGATCGACGCGGAGATCCAAGCGCTGCTCGACGCAGCCTTCCCCGCCCGGGAGACGGAAAGATGACGAACTTGGACGAAATTCGCGATTCAGAGAGCGGCGTCGCGCTCAGCGGCGGTGCCGCGCTCTTTCCGACCACGAGCTGGACCGTCGTGCGTGCCGCGGGCGGCAGCGACCGCGAGCGAGCGCTTTCTGCATTGCGAGAGCTGGCCGAACGCTACCGGGCGCCGGTGCACGCCTATCTCGTGCATGACGGGTACAGCGCAGACGAGAGCGAGCAGCTGGTCTCGCGTTTCTTCGCCCAGCTCGGCGCGCGCGACCTCGCGCGTTCGAGCGAACCAGGGAGCCCACCATTTCGGGTCTGGCTCCTGGAAGCCCTGAAAGATTTTCTGAGCACGGACCCAGATCCGACGCGGCCGAGCGACGTGGCCACCTCGGAAAGCGCGCCGCCCACGATCCCGGGCTACCAGCTGTTCGATGTGATTGGGGTCGGCGGCGAGGGCATGGTCTACCGCGCCTACGACGCGCGTGCTCAACGCCATGTCGCGCTGAAGGTCCTGCGCAGTGAATACCTGCGTGAACCCGAAGTCGTCGAGCGCTTTCGGCGATCCGTGGCGCTCGTGGCCACCCTGGATCACCCGAACATCGTGCGCGTTCACGATCGCGGTGGCTCGGCGGACGAGCGACCGTACTGCGCGATGCCGCTGGTGGTGGGTGGCACGCTCGCCGACCGACAGCAACAGGAGCGCTTTCGCGAGCCAAGGCGCGCCGCGGAGCTCATGATCAAGGTCGCGCGCGCGGTACACTACGCGCACCAGCACGGCATCTTGCACCGTGATCTCTCGCCGTCGAACGTGCTCTTGGACATCAACGGCGAGCCGCTCGTGAACGACTTCATGGCCAAGCGCATCGGGCAATCCGGCCCGACCAGCTGCGTCGGGAAGCTGCCGTACATCGCGCCCGAGGTGGCCGAAGCCAAAGGTGGAACGGTGGAGGCCGACGTGTACGGTCTGGGCGCCATCCTGTACGAGCTGTGGACCGGAACCGCGCCGATTCGCGCCAACAGCTTCGAAGATCTGCAGCAAAAGCACGAGCTGTCGGAGCGGCAGCCCGCGCGCTCGTTGGCTCCGCACGTGCCGCGCGATCTCGACGCGGTGTGTAGCGCGGCGTTACGCCGCGACCCGAGGCAGCGGATTGCTTCGGCGGCCGCCTTCGCGGACAGCTTGGAACGCGTGCTGGCTAATTTTCCGCCGCTCTGGCCCAAGCTGTCGCGGCGACGCAGGCTGTGGCTGTGGGGGCGCCGAAACCCGATGCTCGCGGTGGGCGCGTTGCTCGGGGCGTTGCTCTTGCTAATCGCAGACTTTCGCACGTTGGCCAGCGTGCGTATGGAGCAAGCCGAGCTCGAGAGCGCCACACTGCACGGCAACGCGGCGCTGGCCAGCGCGCAAGCGCATGCCGTGTTGACCTTGTTCCAGAAGTTCGCAACTCAGGTAGCCCGCATGGCGGTCGATCCAGAAATTCGCGAATTCGCGCAGCGCGGCGAGATCAGCAGTGATACGCCGGCCCTGCAGCGAGCCTACGAACGAACGCGCAGCTTCGATTCAATCGGGGTGTTTGCCGAGGATGGTCGCATCCTCGCGCGGTACCCCGAGCCCGCGACCGACTTTTTGGGGCGCAGCTACGGCTTTCGCGAGTATCACGACTGTGTATTGGGCGTGGTCGCGCGCGCCAAGCGCCTCGACTCACATCCTGCGGAACCAGAGGTGTGCGTCTCGCCCGCCTATCGCGGTGAGATAAGCCAGCACATCGAGTTCTCGTTCGCGGCGCCGCTGTATTCCGGAGAAGGCAACTTCACCGGCTACGTGCTGATCAACAAGCACGCCAAGAACACGCTCGAGGAAGTCGAAATCGACGACGTTTATCAGAGCGGGCAGACTACGGCGCTGTTTGGGCAGCGCGGCCTCGATCGCAATGCGCTGCCACGCGATCGTTCGCAACCGAAGAAACTCACCGTGGTCGCTCATCCGGGCCTGTTCAGCACCGAGGAACGAGCGCTCGATGCCGGGCTATCGCGCAAGCTGGTGCAGCATTTCGGTGAAGACGGCGTGCCCGGATTTCAGCTGCGAGCGGTGCGCGTGCGCCCATGGCAAGAGGCAAATTACGTGGACCCGGTCGCGGGCGGCAGTTGGCTGGCTGGTTTTGCGCCGGTCGGTGCGACCGGGTTCGTGGTTTCGGTCGCCACACCCCGCGCCAAAGCGCTGGGCGCGAGTGAACGGCACATCGACGCATTGTGGCGCTACGCGCTGATGTTGAACCTCGGTTTCTTGTTGCTCGGCAGCGTCGCGTTGCGGGCCAGTCTGCGCGATGTTCCGCCGGGAGCGCGCAGTTGAGCTCCGACGTCGCGTCCTCGCCCGGCCTTGCCGTAGGCAAGCGTTGGTATCGCTCGAGTACGGTTTGGATCTTGTTCGGCCTTGCCCTGGGCGTGCTGCTGGGCGGCCTCTTTCCCCAAGATCAGTACCCGCACGCCTACGATTTGTTTCACTTCCTCTCCAAGGCGTTCATTCAGCTGATCAAGGGCCTGATCGTGCCGCTCTTGGTTTCGACCATCATCGTGGGCATCGCCCAGACCGGCGATCTGAAGTCGGTGGGCCGAATGGGCGGGAAAGCGCTGCTCTATTTCGAGATCGTCACCACCCTCGCGCTGGTCATCGGCATGGTGATCGCCAATGTGCTGAAGCCGGGCGCGTCGTTGCCGCTCGATTTGTCGGCGCACACGGCGATCGCGACCGTCAAACGTGACGCATGGGAGATCGCACTCCACCTTTTCCCGTCGAATTTGATTCAGCACGCCGCCGAAGGCGATGTTCTGCCGGTCGTCGTGTTCGCCACGCTGTTCGGGGTTTCGCTGACGCGCATCGGTGACGCGGGCAAACCGGTGCTCGCGTTCTTCGATGCCACCGCCAAGGTGATGTTCAAATACACCGACATGGTGATGCGGCTGACGCCCATCGGCGTCTTCGGCGCCATGGCCTACAATGTCAGCCACATGGCAGCTGGGCACCAGGGCGGGCCGAAGGGGTGGCCGGCGGTGGCTTTCTTGCTCGGACAATACGCGCGCTTGGTCGGTAGCCTGTATCTCTCGTTGCTCTGTCTCGTGCTGCTGGTCTTCCTCCCCGTGATCTGGATCTGCGGGGTGCGTGTCGTCGCCTTCGCCCGTGCGGTTCGGGAGCCCGCGCTGACCGCGTTTTCGACGGCTTCCAGCGAGGCCGCGCTGCCGCGGCTGCTCGAAGCCATGGTCGACTTCGGCGTGCCGCGCCGGGTGGCAAGCTTCGTGATCCCCGCCGGTTACTCGTTCAATCTCGACGGCTCGACCTTGTATTTGGTGTTGGCGAGCTTGACCATCGCCCAGGCCGCGCACATCGACATGCCGCTGCCGAAGCAGATCCTGATGTTCTTGACGTTCATGCTGACGTCCAAGGGCGTGGCGGGCGTTCCGCGCGCCACGCTGGTGATCATCGCTGGCACCTGCCACAGCTTCGGTCTGCCCGGCGAGGCAGGCGTCGCCATGCTGCTGGCCGTGGACGAGGTCATGGATATGGCGCGCACGATGACCAACGTGATCGGGAACGCCCTCGCGTCGGTCGTCGTCGCGCGCTGGGAGGGCGTACTGGGAACCGGTCCCACATCGGAGCCCGAGTAGGGAAAAACTTGCCCGGCGGGTTTCGGGCATGAGTCGATGCCTCATTTTGAGCGGCTTCTTGCCTGCTAGTCGCCGGATCCGGCGACTAAATCGGTCTGAAACCGGTTCCTGTACGCGGGAAGTTTTGCACAGTTAGCGAACTTGGCGAACTTCGTAGACCCAGGCCGAGTCTTGGGTCACACTGGGTCTGGAACTAGTTCCACAACCCCCCCGGTGAACACCCATGCAGCATGACGTCCAAGGGAAGGTCGATAGCCGCGCGATGCGCGAGGTCAACCGCTCGATCGTCCTCGACATCATTCGTCGTGGCGGCCGAGTCTCGCGCACGGATCTCGCCCGCCGTTCCACGCTGACCAAACCTACCGTCTCTGCAATCGTCGAAGACTTGCTGGCCCGCGGTATCGTTCAAGAAGTCGGTTACGGCAAGACGGTTGCCAGTGGCGGCCGGCGCGCGCGCCTCTTGGAGTTCAACGACGCGTCCGCCGCGTATTTGGGGATCTGTTTCGGGGTAGACACCACCACCGTTGGCCTCGCCGATGCGCGCGGTGAAATTCGCGTTCGTCGCGAGGTCCCCACGCGTCACGGAGATCCGGAAGCCACCGTCGCCGCCGCTGCCGCGCTGGCCGAAGAAGTCTGCGAAGCCGCTGGTTTTCCGCGGGATCGCTTGCAGGGCGTCGGCGTCACGGTGCCCGGCTTGGTCAAGGTCGAGACGGGTTTGGTAGCAACCGCCCCGAACCTACATTGGACCGAGGTACCAATTCGAGACATGTTGGCGGCCTCCTTGGGCGTGCCCGTGGTGGTCAACAACGTGACCAGCGCCAGCGCCATTGCCGAGAGCCGCGCGGGCGTTGCGAAAGGCGTGCGCTCTTTCGTTTGGGCCTACGTCGACAGCGGCGTCGGTGCCGGCATCGTGATCGACGGCCACGTGTTCTCGGGTACACAAGGCTTCAGCGGAGAGATTGGCCATTGCGCGGTCGTTGCGGGCGGCCCGCTGTGCTCGTGCGGCATGCGCGGCTGCTTGGAGACGCTGGTCTCGGGCCCGGCAATCGTGCGCGCTGCCGAGGCCGCGCTCGCCGCGGGCGAGCAAACGTCGTTGCGCTCCGCCAGTCCCCTCGATCAGGCCGCGGTGGTCTCGGCCGCGCGCGCGGGTGACGCAGTGGCGCTGAAGATCTTCGCGTCGGTTGGCGAGCACCTGGGCGTCGGTGTCTCGTACCTCGTCAATATCCTCGACCCGCAAATGATCGTCCTCGGCGGCGGCGTAATGGAAGCGGGCGATCTGCTGCTCGAGGGCACGCGCAGCTCCATGGCTCGTCACTCGCTCAAAGGTGCGCGCATCCCGGTCGTCGTCAGCGCCTTGGGTGATGACGCCGGCCTGATCGGCGCCGTCTTCGCCGCAATGGACCAATCCGTGCGCTCGTATCGCGTCGTCGCCACCGGCGAGCGCGTCGCGGCGGATTGACCCGCATCGGGCGTGGAGCTCGCGTGAGTTGCCGCGAGCTCCACGCCGCGTAGCGGAGTTCGCGCTCGCCAGCCGAGCAAAGGCGCGCTATTGCCGTCGCCCGTGAAGTGGCTAGCCGGCAGATATCGCGAATTGGCCGTGGCGTTGCTGCTGGTGGGCGGCATCGCGCTGTTCGGCGGCTTCGTCGACCGCATCTACCCCGTCGGTGAGTGGCTGTTTTGGCACTACGCCTGTTACTGGCTGTGCTCGCTGGTGGTCGCTTGCAGCTGCTTCGGCATGGGCGCTCGTACGCTGCGCCTGCTCGGGGTCCGCGGCCTGAGCACGCTCGAGCTGTTGAGCATCGCCTTCGCGATCGGCCTGTTCGAGTTCGAGCTGTGCATGTTCTTGGCGGGCCTGCTGCACCTGTACCGGGCCGGTTTGTTCTTCGCGTTGCCCTTGCTGCTGATCACGGTGAACGTGAACGAGCTGTACGCGCTCTGGCGCCGGCTCGTGCAACGCCGACGCTTGCTGGGGCGAAAGGCGCGTCCGCTGGGCGCGGTCGGGCTGCTCGGGATCGCTTTCGGCTTCGTGGGGCTGCTCGCGGTCTATTTCCTGATCCTGTCACCCGAGAACGTGCAGTTCGATTCGCGCTGGAAGCATCTGGCTCTGGCCGAAGACTACGTGGCCTACGGTGGCGTACGCCGGTTGGACGAGGGCTGGGTCTTCGACTCGCGGCCTCATTTCACCAGCTATCTATTTTCTTGGGCATTTCTGCTGCCCAAGAGCCGGCTCTTCGATCGCATGGTGCTCTCCGCGCACCTCGAATTCGTGACCTTCTTGGTCACGACGCTGATCGGCATTCCCGCGCTGGTCAGGCGCTTGGTCCCGCGCGCCGATCCGCGTGCGGTCTGGGCGGTGCGCTTTCTGTTCCCCGGTGTGCTGCTGTACGACAGCAGCTTGGCGGTCGGCGCGGATCATTTTGGTGCCATGTACGGCGTGCCCGTCTGTCTCGTCACGCTGTTTGCGTGGCGCGCCCTCTCGCCGCGCTGGTGCGCGTTGCTCGGGCTCTTGCTGGGCGCGGCGGCCATGGTCAAAGAGACCACCGCCATGTTGCTCGCGCCGATCCCGATCATGGCCCTCGCCGTGCGCGTGCTCTGGCTGACCGCGAAGCGTCCGACGCCCGGCGGCGCATCGCGACTCTCGGTGTGGCGCGGACCGCTGATCGCCACCGGCGTCGGGCTGCTCTGTAGCTCGCCGCTCTGGTTGACCAATTGGATCTCGCACGGTGACCCGGTCTACCCGGTCCTGAATCGGTTCTTGAACGTTCGCCCTTGGACCAGTGAGTCCGCGTATCGACTCAAGTGGGCCTACGAAGAGGCGAACATGTGGCAACCCCCGCGCACGCTGGAGGGGGTCCTCAAGTCATTGAAGGCGCTGTTCACGTTCTCCTTCGTGCCCAATGATTGGGGCAAGCTGCACGGCCGCACGCCGGTCTTCGGCTCGCTCTTCACGCTGCTCTTGCCGTGCCTAATCCTGTGTCGCGGCCGTCTGCGGCTGTGGGGACTCGTCGGCTGGGTCCATTTCTCGATCCTGTGTTGGTACTGGGTCCATCACCAAGACCGTTACCTGCAGGGCATCATGCCGCTGATGGCAGCCGCGACGGCCGCGCTGCTCGCGCTCGCTTGGCGCTCCGGGATCATCGCCAGCGTCGCGCTCAGTCTACTCGTCGCGTTGCAGGTAATCTGGGGGGGAGACGTGTACTTCTTCCAGACGCATTCGATGTCCAAGTCGCCCCTGAAGAAGAGCATCGATTTGCTCTCGGCCGGCTTCGAGGGCAACTACGAGAAGCGCTTCGGAGTTCAGGGGCAATTCCAGACCGTGGCCAGCGTGCTACCGAAGCACGCCCGCGTCCTCGTCCACGACGAGAACAACCACTTGGGTCTGGAAGCGCAGTCGATCATGGATCGCTTCCCGTTCGAATACGGCATCAGCTACGGCCTGCAGCCATCACCGCGTGCCGTGTTCGATTTGTACCGCTCGCTCGGGGCCACGCACATCCTGTGGGCGCCGAAGAGCAAGGGCACGGATTCGCTCGCGGGAGACATCATGTTCTACGACTTCGCGTTGCGGCGTGCGGAGAGCATGGGCTCGCCGGGCGGCATGCGCCTGGCGAAGATGCCAGAAAGGCCGCCGGAGGGACCGTTCAACGACACGGTGGCCGTGTTCTCTTGTTCGGGCTCTTACCCCACGGGGTTATATCCGGTCTCCAGTTTGCGGGTGCCGGTGTACGGGCCGCGTCAGCGCGATTTCCCGGGTGAGCCTGCGCAGCCGATGCCGGAAGACTGGACCGAATCATTGTCGCGCGTGGCCGAGATCGCCGTCACCGAAGACAAATGCTTTCGCAACGACGCCCAGCTCGGTCAGCTCGGCTTCAGGAAAGTGGTCAGCCGCACGCGCCCGCCCTCGACGCGCGGTCAGCTGTACTCGCTGTGGTTCAAAGAATAGCGCCGAGCGCTATTCGTACAAATCGATTGGCACGTCGAGCAGCGCGGACAGCTCGCTCAATGCGCGTCGATTTTCGTCGAAAAAATCCGGATCCCCCAGATCCGAGGGCGCGACGCGATCGCGATAGTGGCGCAAGATCCAGGCGCGCACGGCTTCGTACAATGCGTCGTCGAGCACGACGCGCGCGGGGATCGCTCGCACTTCGTCCTCGGTCAGCGGTACGCGCAGACGTAGGCAAGCCGGCCCGCCACCGTTCTTCATCGAGCCGTTCACGTCCACGTAGTGCACGGCGCGCACCGAGTTTCGTTCGCTCAACACGCGCTCCAAGAATGCGCGTGCGCTGGGGGTTGTCCGGCTCTCCTCGGGGGCCACGATGGCCATGCCGCCCTCGGGCAAGCTGACCAGCTGTGAATTGAAAGGGTAGGCGTGCACCGCATCCGCCACCGGTAATTCTGCGTTCGTGGCCACGATCAGCTCGAACTCATCGCCGAGCCGCGCGCGTAGCTCGGCCAGCGGTGCCGCGCCCGCGAAGGCCAGCTCGTGAACCAAGAGCAGTTGCTCGTTGCCGACGCACAGCACGTCACTGTGAAATGCGCCGTGATCGATGCCCTCGGGGGCCTGTTGCAAAAATAACAGCTGATCTTCACGCAGGCCATGCAAGCGTGCACATGCCACGCTCGCCTCGCGCGTTTGGCGGGCAGGGAAGGCGCGCGGCGACGCGCTCTGATCAGCGTCGCGCCCCCAACCGAAGACATGCAGCACGGCCTGACTCGTCACCAGGCGCGTGTGATTGGCGGCCCCCTCGTCCGCGAAGAGCGCGCCCGCGGGCAGCGGATCGTGCACGACGAAGCGCTCGCTATCCGCGAAGATGGCGCGCAGGGTGGCCGTCGTGCTCTCCGCCTCGAGGCTGCGATGGAACATCGAGCTCAGGTTCGCGGGCGTGAAATGCACGCGCCCGTCCGCGGTATCGCGCGACGGCGCTACGGTCGCCGCGTTGGCCGCCCACATCGAGGACGAGCTCCCGGTGAGCGCGAGCAGCTCCGGCGCGACGCGCAGTGCACGCGGCAGCACGTCGCGACTCACGCCCGAAAATCCCAAACGACGCAGCGCGCGTAAATTAGGGCGGAGCGGCGGTGGCAAGAGCGCCTGCGCAACGCCCAAGCTGGCCAAGAAGCGCGCCTTCTCCAGCCCCTGGAGGGCGGCGCTGCGCGGATCACCCGCTTGCCCGCGGCTCTGGGTGCTGGCCAGGTTGCCGTAGCTGAGCCCCGCGTAGTGGTGCGTCGGACCGACCAGGCCGTCGAAGTTGTACTCGCGCATGCCTGCCGCAAAGTATCCCCTCATCGCAGCCCGTTGACGAGCACCCCTCTGCGATCCCAGGCTGCGTGCCGTGAGCTCACGGCCCAGGTCCGCATGGTTTGCGCAGCGTTACTCGGAACTTTCGCGGCTCCCGGTGCTGGTGAAGCGCGTGCTGCCCGCGGTCCGGCGCGCCAAAGCGTCGGGCACCGCGCCCTTCATCGCCTGGCTCGAGGCCCATGCGGCCCGCACGCCGGACGCGCCGTTCTGCGAAATGGACGACGAGATCCTGAGCTTTTCGGAGGCCGCGCGGCGTGCCCGCCGCTGCGCCCGCGTGCTGGTCGACGCGGGCGTTCGGCCCGGCGATGTCGTGGCGCTGATCGGCGGCAATTCGCCCGCCTATCTAGTGCTGATTTTAGCGATCAGCTACGCCGGCGCGGCGGCGGCGCTGATCCATCCCGATTTGCGCGGTGAGCCGTTGGCTCACGCGTTGCGCGCGGTGGCGCCGCGCTTGTCGCTGGTCGAGAGCGTCGTACTCCAGGCCTGGTCCGAACCAGAAGCGTCCGGGCTCGCGGGGCGCGTGCTCGGCTTCGGTCCGGGCGAGCTCGAGCGACTGGCTGAGCAAGCCGTCGAACTCGAGGCGCCGCGCGCCGATCCAGAGGCTGACTTCGTGTTCATCTTCACCTCGGGCACGACGGGACTACCGAAACCATGCCGCGTCAGTCACGAGCGCGCGCGCGCGGCGGCAACGATCTTCGGCAGCGTGGCCTTCGAGTTCCGGGCGCGCGACAAACTTTACTGCGCGCTGCCGCTGCACCACTCCAGCGCGCTCTTGATCGGCGTCGGCGCGGCGCTCGTTGCCGGCGTGCCGATTGCCTTACGCCGGAAATTCAGTGCTCGCGAATTCGCTGCGGATTTGCGGCGCTACGGCGCTACGGCCACGCTCTACATCGGCGATGTTTGCCGCGCGCTGGTGCACTCTCTGCCGACCGAAGCCGAGCGCGGGCTCTGTTTGCGCGTGGCGGTCGGCAACGGACTCGAAGCGCGGGTGTGGACAGAGTTCCAGCGTCGCTTCGGGCAGCCGCTGATCCGTGAGTTTTACGCATCCACCGAGGCGCCGGCCGCGATCCTCAATCTCACCGGTACGGTCGGCTCGCTCGGACATGTGCCGTTCGAGCGTCGACGCGGCTTTCGTTTGGCGCGGCTCGACGACGAGCAGCATTCGCTCTTGCGCGGTGCCGATGGTCGCGCCAGCGATTGCGCTGCGGACGAGCCCGGCGAGCTCTTGTTCCGCGTGTTCCCGAGCCAAGCCGATCCGCACGGTGCGTTTCGCGGCTACACCGATCGCGAGGCGTCGGCGGTGCGCATCGCGTACGACGTCTTCGAGTCGGGCGACGCTTACTTCCGCTCCGGCGACGTGCTGCGCCGTGATGGCTCGGGCTATTTCTACTTCGTCGATCGTTTGGGCGACGCCTTCCGTTGGAAGGGAGAGAATGTCTCGGCGCTCGAGGTCGAGCGCGTGCTCGACGCGGCTTTGGGTTTTCCGGGAGTCGCGGTCTTCGGCGTGGCGGTCCCCGGTTACCCGGGGCGCGCCGGTTTTGCCGAAGTCGTTTCCGAGGGGCCCTTCGACGCCCCGAGCATGGCCCGCGCCGCACTCGCACTGCCGACTCATGCGCGCCCGTGCTTCGTACGCTCGGTGCCGTCGCTCGAGCACACGAGCTCCTTCAAGATCAAGAAACGCGCACTCGACCTCGCGAGTGCTGTTGCAAGTGAGCCGAGTGATCGAGGTGAGTCGCTGTGGGTGCGACAGAACGACAGCTATGTGGTGTTGACGCGAAAGTTGTGGGACGATCTGTGTCGTGGTCAGGCGCGCCTGTGAATCGCCGAGTCGTTCGATGGCGGTCCTGCGTGTCGCGCTGTTTCTGAGCGCGTTGCTGGCTTGCGCGGCCTGCAAGCACGAGCAGCCCAAAGCAGGCGCGCACCGACCAAAGCTGACTCCGCTCGCGGCCAGTAGTTGGCTCGTCGAATTGGACGTTCCGGGTTTCGGCAAATCCGCGCTTGCGGTGCCGCTCGGAGCGAAATCAGCGCGCTCGATCGTGATCGCTCTGCACGGTTCCGCAGATCGCGCGGAGTGGGCATGCGCGGCGCTACGCAGCATCGCCGGGCCCAATCCTTTCGTCCTTTGCCCACGCGGCGTGCCGCGCCCTGATTTCACGACGAGTGATCCGCGTTACACGTTCGGCACGCCCGACGACACGGCGCGTGAGTTGCGCGCCGCGCTGGGCGAGCTCAAGCGACGCTATGGTGTGTACGTTGCAGCGGGGCCCGTCGTGTTCTCCGGATTCGAGCTGGGCGCAGATCACGCGGCCATCATCGCCGCTCAAGAACCGACCTTCTTCTCGCGCTTGCTCCTGATCGAACCAACGCCCAGCAGTTGGTCCACGTCCCAGGCGGCCCTGTTCGGGCGCACGGGCGGGCAGCGCGTGCTGTTCGCCTTTGGTCCCGCCCACCGCGATGAGCTCAGCCTGCGTGCGGTGCTGACCGGTCGGGCGGGAGCCGACTCGCGGGCCGTCTTCCTGGGAGAGGGTCCGGTGACTCTCGAGCCCCCGAGTCGCCGGCTTCTGATCCAAAATTGGTCTTGGCTCGCCGCGCCCGGCAAACCCGGTATAGCTGAGAATTTGGCTGGAAATGCCATGTCGGCCGGGGGGCCTGTGGCTCCAGAGTTGATAGATCAGTGACCGGGCGACCGGCTCCATGATCATGGAGTGGCACGGGCGCTGAAATGGGTGTATGAGGCGCGCCCTCCTGACGCCGCACTCGCGGTGCGCGGAACGCCTCTTGACATAGCAAGTGGCGCGGCTACCCTCCCGTTCCCCCAAAACCGGCCCACTCATTTCTCCACCGGCGCCGTAAAAGGGTTTTTTTTCGAATGCCTACAGTACAACAGCTGATCCGTCTCGGCAGGGAAGTCATCAAGACGCGCACTGCGTCCCCTGCGCTCCGTTCCTGTCCGCAAAAGCGCGGCGTGTGCCTGCGCGTGTACACGACCACTCCGAAGAAGCCGAACTCGGCGCTTCGCAAGGTGTGTCGCGTGCGCCTGACGAACAGCATGGAAGTGATCAGCTACATTCCGGGTGAAGGTCACAACCTTCAGGAGCACAGCGTCGTGCTCATCCGCGGTGGCCGCGTGAAGGACTTGCCGGGCGTTCGCTATCACGTCGTTCGTGGCACGCTCGATGCGTCGGGCGCCGCCGGCCCCAGCAGCACCAACAAAGCTACCCGCAATCGCAGCCGTTCGAAGTACGGCGTGAAGCGCCCCAAGCAATAAGTACTAAGAGGATATCGCGATGCCCCGCCGTAGAGACGTTCCGAAGCGCAAGATCACGCCCGATCCGAAGTACAAGGACAAGCTGGTCGCCAAGTTCACCAACTCGTTGATGATCGGTGGCAAGAAGTCCACCGCCGAAGGCATCCTGTACGGTGCGTTCGAAGTGATCAGCGCTCGCTTCAAGGAAGACCCCTTGGAGGTTTTCCGCAAGGCGCTCGACAACGTGAAGCCGCGCCTCGAAGTGAAGAGCCGCCGCGTCGGTGGTGCCACCTACCAGGTTCCGGTCGAGGTTCGTCCCGAGCGTCGCGTCGCTCTCGGCATGCGCTGGCTCGTCAACTACTCGCGCGACCGCGGCGAGAAGACGATGCGTGAGCGCCTGGCCGCCGAGCTGGTGGATGCCGCTCAGCTGCGTGGCAACGCCGTGAAGAAGAAGGACGACACGCACAAGATGGCTGACGCGAACAAGGCGTTCGCTCACTATCGCTGGTGATCTCGTTTCTATCTTCGGGGGATTCTCCCCCGCACCCGCTGGAGTGAATCCAGCGGGGCCCCGGCCCCAAACGATTTTCGAGTTTCTGAGGCTTCAGCGCGTAGGAGTTGCTCCAAGCAAGATGAAGAAGACGACATAGGATCGGGTTATTCGAAACCGCTGCTCGCGAACGCGGGCGCACCTCGCAATACCCCGAACCCCTTCCAGCCGTTATAGCGGTTCCCGAAAAAGGGAACCCGAAGGTTGGAGGGGGTTTCGTCTATGCATCGTCCGAAGCGACTTGAAGAGCCAAAACCCCGACCATGGCCCGCGAAACCACGCTCGAACGCACGCGCAACATCGGCATCATGGCCCACATCGATGCCGGCAAGACGACCGTTACCGAACGGATCCTCTACTACACCGGCATCAACCACAAGATCGGCGAGGTGCACGAAGGCGCCGCGACCACCGATTGGATGGAGCAGGAGCAAGAGCGCGGTATCACCATCACGGCGGCCGCGATCAATTGCTTTTGGACGCCGCTGTTTGGCCCGAACGAGGCCAAGAAGCACCGCATCAACATCATCGACACGCCCGGCCACGTCGACTTCACGATCGAAGTCGAGCGCAGCTTGCGCGTGTTGGATGGCGCGGTCGCGGTGTTCGACGGTGGCAACGGTGTCGAGCCGCAGAGCGAGACCGTCTGGCGCCAAGCCGACAAGTACAACGTTCCGCGCATCGCGTTCGTGAACAAGCTCGACAAGACCGGCGCCGATTTCCAGATGAATCTGGATTCGATGAAGGACCGCTTGGGCGTCACGCCGGTGCCCGTGCAGTGGCCCGTGGGTCAAGAAGAGCTGCACATCGGCGTGGTCGATCTGATCCGGATGGAAGCCGCGATCTTCGACGATGATTCGCTGGGCGCGAAGTACGCCTGGCAGCCGATTCCGGCCGATATCAAAGACAAGTGCGTCGAGCTGCGCGAGTCCCTGATCGAAGCTTGCGCCGATATGGACGACGCCATCATGGCGAAGTTCTTGGACGGCCGCGTGGCTGACGTCAGTAACGACGAGATCTACGCGGCGATTCGCAAGGCGGTGGTCGGCTTCAAATTCGTGCCCGTGTTCTGCGGCTCCGCCTTCAAGAACAAGGGCGTGCAGATGCTGCTGGATGCGGTGGTGAACTTCCTGCCGTCGCCGATCGACATTCCGCCGGTCAAGGGTCACGACCCGAACAAAGAGGACAAGATCATCGAGCGCCCTGCCGATGACAACGCGCCCTTTGCCGCGCTCGCCTTCAAGATCGCCAACGACCCGTTCGTCGGCAACCTGACCTTCTTCCGCGTGTACTCGGGCCAGCTCACCAGCGGCACCGCCGTGATGAACACGTCGCGCGGCAAGCGTGAGCGGCTGGGGCGCATCTTGCGCATGCACGCCAACAAGCGTGAAGAGTTGAAGGAGTGTTTCTCCGGCAACATCTACGCCGCCGTCGGCCTGCGCGACACCCGTACCGGTGACACGCTGTGCGACGAAAAGGCGCCGATCTTGCTGGAGAAGATGATCTTCCCCGAGCCCGTGATTTCGATCGCGATCGAGCCGAAGACTCAGGCGGATCTGGACAAGCTGGGCATCAGCCTGGGCAAGCTCGCCTACGAAGATCCCTCGTTCCGCACCTACACCAACGAAGACACCGGGCAGACCATCATCGCCGGCATGGGCGAGCTGCACCTGGAAATCATCGTCGACCGTCTGCGCCGCGAGTTCAAGGTCGAGGCCAACGTCGGCAAGCCCCAAGTTTCGTACCGCGAGGCCATCAGCAAGAAGGCCACCGCGGAGGGTGAGTTCATCCGTCAATCGGGTGGCCACGGCCAGTACGGCCACGTGAAGATCGACATCGAGCCGGGTGAGCGCGGTTCGGGCTTCGTGTTCGAGAACGCCCTGGTCGGCGGCATCATCCCGAAGGAATTCGTGCCTTCGATCGAAAAAGGCATCCGCGAGGCCATGGGCCGCGGTGTGCTGGCCGGCTTCCCGATGAACGACATCAAGGCCCGCCTGTTCGACGGCAGCTACCACGAGGTGGACTCATCCGGTCCGGCCTTCGAGGTTGCCGCGTCGATGGCCTTCCAGGAGGCCGCCAAGCGAGCGGGGCTCCAGGTCTTGGAACCGGTGATGGCGGTCGAGGTCGTCGCCCCGGACGCAAATTTAGGTGACGTGATCGGCGATCTGAACTCGCGTCGCGGCAAGATCCAGGGCATGAGCCAGCGCGGCAAGAACACCCAGGTCGTTACGGCCGAGGTGCCCCTGGCCACCATGTTCGGTTACTCCACGGACCTGCGCAGCAAGACGCAAGGGCGTGCGACGTACACCATGCAGTTTTCGCACTTCGAGCCGACCCCGGCCGCGGTGCAAGAAGAGATCGTCGCGCGTATTCGCGGAACCAATTAAGGAGCTCGGGAGATGGCCAAGGAAAAATTCGTACGCACCAAACCGCACGTCAACGTCGGCACGATCGGTCACATCGATCACGGTAAGACCACGCTGACCGCAGCGCTGGTGAAGGTGCAGTCGAAGAAGGGTCTCGCCAAAGAGATCAAGTACTCCGACATCGCCAAGGGCGGCATCGTTCGCGACGAGACGAAGACCGTGACGATCGCGGTGAGCCACGTGGAGTACG
>Ga0247772_1000046_pt1 | contig 71716 bp, 58 predicted proteins | sample UWRJL151409C6_FD_179945 | JGI IMG/M metagenome (GOLD analysis project Ga0247772, IMG submission 179945) | Plant litter microbial communities from Arlington Agricultural Research Station in Wisconsin, United States - UWRJ-L151-409C-6 | ecosystem: Environmental > Terrestrial > Plant litter >...
GAGCCGCGTGACCAAGTGCTCGGTTTGCAGCCGATACGAGATCAAATCCGCGATGGTCAGGATACGGAGCGAGTGACGCTTGGCGAACGTCTCCAGATCGCCCATGCGCGCCATGGTGCCGTCGTCGTTGATGATCTCGCAAATCACGGCGGCTTCGTTCAGCCCGGCGAGCCGCGCCAGATCGACCGAGCCCTCGGTTTGACCGGCGCGCACCAGCACTCCACCGCGCCGCGCTTGCAGCGGCATCACGTGGCCCGGCACCTGGATGTCCTTCGGCTCCGCGCGCGGGTTGCTCGCGACGCGAATGGTGTGCGCGCGGTCTTGCGCGCTGATGCCGGTGGTCACGCCCTCACTGGCCTCGATGCTGACCGTGAACGCGGTACCCAAGCGCGGCCCGCTCCGGCCCGGTGCGCTCATCAGCGGCAATTCCAAGCGCGCGACCTGCTCTTCGGTCAGCGTCAGGCAGATCAAACCGCGGCCGTGCATGGCCATGAAGTTGATCGCTTCGGGCGTCACGCGATCGGCGGCGAGCGTCAGATCGCCTTCATTTTCGCGATCTTCGTCGTCGACCAAGATCACCATTTTGCCTGCGCGAATGTCGTCCAAAGCCGCGCGCACGCGCTCCAGGTGTTCGGGCAGAATATCGAGCCCACGGCTCGGGATCGCGTGCGAGGTGTCGCTCTTCATGTGTTTCCCAACCCCTGATAACCAGCCTGGCGAAGTGCGTCCTTCAGACCCGCCTCGGCATTGCCGGAGCTGACCTCCAAGAAGCGCACCGCGTAGCGCGCCAAGGTATCCACCTCGAGATTGATCGGCGCACCGGGCCTGAGCCCGCCCAGCGTGGTCACCGAGAGCGTATGCGGAATGACCATTACCTCCAGCACGTTATCCGTAACCGCGTTCACGGTCAGCGATACGCCGTCGAGAGTGATCGAGCCTTTGGCGGCGATGAAGCGCGCAAGCTCGCGCGGGAAGCCGACCGCGAGCCGCTGCGCCTCGCCCGCCGGTTCGACGCGCAGTAGCTCGGCCACCGCGTCCACGTGACCGCTCACCAAGTGGCCACCCAAGCGATCGCCGACCTTGAGCGCGCGCTCCAGATTCACGGGCGCGCCAATCGCCAGCGCGCCCAGCGTGGTCTTGTTCGCGGTCTCCAGCGAGACGTCGGCTTCGAAGCCGCGCGCGTCCGAGCTGATCACCGTCAAACATGCCCCACTGACCGAAATCGACTCCCCGAGCGTGAGCGCGCCGAGGGCGCCCTCTACCGAAAGCCGGTAGCCGGGGCCGCGCCGCGAACGGCGCGCGAGGCTGCCCTTGAGCTCGACCAGACCTGTGAACATGATTTCGGGGCTGGCATAGCACGAGAAAACCCTCGCACATGCCGCGTTCGCCGCCGATTGGCTTGCGCCTGCAGGCGCGGTCGGGGAAAACAGGTGCCGTGCTTAGCGGGCTTCTGAACCAAGGCGGTCGCTTCACCCCGCGCTCCGGCCCATCCCCGCTGCGTTTTCGCTGGCTCGTCGTCGCGTCTGTCGCGCTCGCCGCGTTCGGCGCGGCCGTCGCGTGTGGACCGAGCGTACAGTCGATTTACGAAGGCAACGTGCGCTTCGAACATTGCTACCGCCTCGACTTGGAAGTGGACACGGCGCCCACCCATCGCCGCGCGTGCTGGAGCGAGTGGCTCAACCTATACACGTACGGCCAACCGCGCGATCGCATCGAGTATGCACGCAGGCGTCTGCACTCGTTCGCGAACGGTGACGTCGGGCGTCCGACGCTCGACATCGGCGAAGTGAAGCAAACCGAAGCGCGCCAGTTTTACCTGGTGGTACCCGCACCCACGAGCGTGCACGCGCCGCCCCCTCCGATCGCCACGCGCTGGTATGGAGACGCGGGCACCGCGCCGACCGCGCCGACCGCGCCGACCACTGAACAAGTGGCAGCGCCGGTGTCGGCGCCCGAGGACAAATGCAGCGAAGCCTGCCGCGATACCCTGTCGAATTGTCAGCACGCTTGTAATCCCGGCGCCGGCAAACCCGAACCTGCCTGCAAGATCTGCGATTCGGACTACAAGACGTGCATGAAGCGTTGCTTTCAGTAAGTGTGACCGAAAGCTGACGGCGAAAGCACTCAGCCAAAGGCACGAAAACTTCAACGCAGTCAGAATGAGACACTCTGCGATCGCACTCGGCGGTCGCCGACACATTCCTCAACAGCGAATAAGTTGACGCCTTGTACGCGCCTCCGGTAACCAGTGTGGCAGCACGATGACGCGGCACCCAGCACTCAGCGCGCTTTCCCCGGCTTTGGCCACGCCTCTCCCACGCGTTCTGCGCCCGCAACGCGCGGTCCCGTCGGATGCGGTTCGCCCGACGCGCGCAGAAGTGAATCTGGCGCATCTGAGGCACAATTTGCGCTTCGTGCAGCGCGCCGCCGGTGGCGCCGCGGTGTGGGCCGTGCTCAAGGCGGATGGCTACGGCCACGGCGCGAAAGCCGTCGCACGCACCCTCGAACGCGCGGGGGCGAGCGGCATCTGCGTCGCGCTCTTGGAAGAAGGCATCGAGCTACGTGAAGCCGGCATCCAGGTGCCGATCCTCATCACGGGCGGTTATTACGGGCGCGCCTGGGGCGAGCTGCTGCGCCACGACCTCACGCCCGTCGTGCACGACCCTGCCCAACTCGAAGCCATCGCCGACGAAGTGAAGTTCGCCGGCGCAGAGCCGCACCCGATCCACGTCAAGATCGACACCGGCATGGCGCGCCTCGGCATTCTCCCGGCGGACGTGAGCGCGATGGGCAAGGCGCTTCATCGCTTCCCCGAGGTCAGGCTGCAAGGCTTGATGACTCACTTCGCCTGCGCAGACTCTTCGGATCCAGAGTCGATCGATTATCAGCTCGATCTGTTCGAGCAAGCAACGCTCGCGCTGCGCAACGAAGGCATCACGCCCGAGCTTCGTCACGCCGCCAACAGCGCCGCGCTGCTCAAGACCCCCCGCTCCTGTTACGACGTCGTGCGCCCCGGCATCGCGCTGTTCGGCGTCCAGCCCAGCGCGGGCCTGTGTCCGGAGCTCCGCGCGGTCATGCGTGTGCGCAGTGAAATCGCCGCACTGCGCGAGCTACCCGCCGGTGCGCCCGTCGGCTACGGCGCCACGTTCCACACCACACGCTCCAGCCGCATCGCGACCATCCCCGTCGGTTATGCAGACGGCTTTTGCCGCGGCCTCTCCAATCGCGGGTCGGTGCTCGTCCGCGGCAAGCGCGCCCCCGTCGTCGGCACCGTCAGCATGGACATGACCATGATCGACGTCACCGAAATCGCCGACGTTCGCGTGGGCGATGAATGCGTGGTGCTCGGCGCCCAAAAGGGTCCCCTCGGCCAAGACGAAATCACGGCCGAAGAAATCGCGCGCACCCTGGGCACCATCCCCTGGGAAATCCTGACCGACATCTCGCGCCGCGTACCGCGCTTTTACCGCGAACCGTAACGCGAACCGCGTTCAGCAGGTTTGGTTAGCGGGCGCTGAGCGCCGAACCCGGCGCGTAGCTCCGAGGGCGCTTCATTCACTCGCGGATCAGCGCGTTGACTCGCGCCGCACAGATGAAGTCATTCTCGGTGAGACCGCCCGCGTCGTGGGTCGAGAAGGCTACGCTGCACTTGTTGTAAGTGACGACCAGGTCCGGGTGGTGGTCTTCTTGGTTGGCGATGTACGCGAGCGCATTGACGAACGCGATCGTCTCGTAGAAGTCCGCGAACGCGTAATCCTTGCTGATCTTCGCCCGAGCTTCGTCCAGCTTGTAGCCAGGCACCTCGGCCAGCAGCGCCTCGACCTTGCCGGCTTCGAGCTTGGCTGCTTTGTTCACGCTGCGTTTACCGACGAGTGACATGGGACCTCCCTGAGGACTGGGTTCAGCTGCGCGTCGCGCTTTCGAGTCTGCCGCGACCAGCCCAGTGTCCCGCGCTGAATGCGGTTCGTCGACTGGGGCGAACTGGTGCGGGGTGCAGCCAGAGGCACGGACCCCGACAATGCCGCCAAAACCTGCCCTTCGGCCAAGAGGCCAAGCCATTTTCCAGGCATTTCAAATACTTCCCACCCCTTGACGGATCGGCCGGCGCATGGTGACCTGGCTAGGTCGCGAAGCGACTCTGCCCCGTCGATGCGGGATGTCCGTGATCGAGCAGGGGAAGATTGGCCCGAGTGGGTCAGCTCGAGGTGGAGACGCTCCACTTCCCCAACAAACTTTTTCATTTTTTCGCCCCCTCCAGAAATCCCCGTGTCTTGCCCCCGCACGCAAGCTCGACTGTCGCACCGTCCAGCGTCCCTACCGGTTTCACCGGTTCGAGGCGACGCTCCGCTGCGATTCGCTGCGCGGCCCGGCACGACTCCGCTCTTCGAGCCGAGTCGTCTCCCGCCTCCGCGCTGATCTTGTCTACCTAGCGTTCGCGCTCAAAATCTGGGGTTTTTGCGACGTGGCACCCGGAAGCCATGCCCCGAAACACTCTCGTTATCAATTGTGACATTCGTGAAACCCGCGTCGCCCTGATCGAAGAAGGGATCATCGCCGAACTCCAGATCGAGCGCGCTGCCGCACGGGGGACCGTCGGTAACATCGTGCTCGGTCGCGTGACCCGCGTGCTGCCCGGCATGCAGGCGGCGTTCATCGATGTGGGCATGGAGCGCGCGGCGTTCCTGCACGTCGAGGATTTGATCCGGCCTGACGATTTCGAGGCCTATTTGTCGGGTTCTCGGCGCCACGAAGACGCTGAACGCTTCTCCAAGGGCGACGGCGGCAAACGGCATCAGGCGGGCGCCTCCGCCGGTGAAGCCCACGATCATGACCACGACCATGATCACGACGCCGACGCGGACGACGAGGACGACGAAGACGACGTGAGCGAAGCCGAAGACGCCGCCGAAGGAGATGACGACGCACCCGCCGCCGACGAGGCGGACGGCGACGCCGGCAGCGCCGAAGAAGAAGAGGAAGAAGAAGAGGCCGAGGAGGAAGGCGAGAGCGACGACTCGGAAGAAGACGAGACGATCGTTCAAGCCGTCGTAGTCGAATCCGCGGTCGACTCTGCCTGGGACAATCAGGGCGACGCTTCATCCGTGATCGTCGAGGTCAACACCGAAGCCGACGCCGATCTGGGCGAGGACGACGACGCAGACTCGGACGGGGAGTCCGATGGCGAGGCCGTCCTCGTCGAAGGCGGCAACGCCGTGCCCGCTGCCGGTGACGCCCCAGGCGAAGACGGCGCGCGTCGTCGTCGCCGCCGTCGTCGTCGTCGCGGTGGCCGCGACGCAGCCGCCCCCGTGGAAGGTGCGGCACCCGCCGTGGCCGCGGCACCCGCCGTGGCCGTGGCCGTGGCGGTTCCGCGCCCCGCCGCGCCCGCCCGCGCCAGCAACCCGAATCCGCGCGAAGCACGCCCCGAGGCGCGCAGTGGGCGTGATCGCAGCGAGCGCGGGGGCAAAGACCGAAATGCGCGCAGTGGTCGTGGGCAAAGCAGCAGCCGCGACCGTCGCGCGGGCAGCGCGAGCAGCGGCAGCGCGAGCAGCAGCAGTAGCAGCAGTAGCAAACCGACCAGCCGCGTGTCGCGTTCGGTACCCATCACCGAGGTCGTCAAAGAGGGCGATGAGGTGATCGTCCAGATCTCGAAAGAGCCGATTGGCACCAAGGGCGCGCGCGTCACCAGCCACGTCTCACTGCCCGGCCGCTACGTCGTGTATCTGCCTACCGTCGAACACGTCGGAGTTTCCAAGCGCATCGGCTCGGCGCGTGAACGCGCCCGCTTGCGTGACGTGGTCGAACCGATGAAGCCGCCCACCGGTGGCATCATCGTGCGCACGGTCGCCGAAGGACTCACCAAGAAATCGCTCAAGGCCGACATCGGCTACTTGGTGAAGCTGTGGGAAGACGTCTCGAACAAGAAAGAGGGCGCCAAGGCTCCCGCGGTCTTGTGCACCGAGCTGGATTTGGTGCTGAAAACGGCTCGCGATCTGTTCACGGACGACATCGAGAGCATCGTGATCGACGACAAGGAGCAGTACCTGCGCCTAGTCCGCTTCGTCGAGATGTTCATGCCCACGCGCGTGAAAGACATTCAGTATTACAGCGGCGATGAGCCGATCTTCGACGCGTACGGCATCGAGGACGAAATTGCCCGCGCCTTGAGCCGCAAAGTGCCGCTGCCGAGCGGCGGCTACCTGATCATCGATCAGGCCGAAGCGCTGACCGCAATCGACGTGAACACCGGCCGCTACGTCGGCAAAGGCAGCCGCGATCTGGAGGAGACCGCGTTCAAGACGAACCTGGAGGCGATCGAAGAGATCGCCTACCAGCTGCGCTTCCGTAACATCGGCGGGCTCGTGATCTTGGATTTGATCGACATGGACGTCTCGCACAACCGCGAGAAGGTCTGGCGCACGCTCGAGACTTTGCTCGCCAAAGACAAGGCCAAGACGACCATCAATCGCATCAGTGAGCTCGGGCTGCTGGAAATGACGCGCAAGCGCACGCGCGAGAGCCTGAATCGCACGATGCACGAGACCTGTTTCTACTGCGACGGCACCGGCCAAATCCAATCGCGCACGACCATCGCGTACGAGATTTTGCGCCAGATCCGCCGTGAAAAGGCCACGCTCTCCGGCTACTCGGTGCTGGTCAACGCGCACCCCGCGGTGGTCGACCTGATGCAGGGTGAAGAGAAGGCCGCGGTGGTCGAGGCCGAGAAGCGCTACATGCGGCGCATCGAGTTCAACCCGCGCCGCGAGTATCACATCGAGCAGTTCGACCTGCAGGGCAAGTAAGCCGAATCAACGCGCCGCGCGTTCTCGACGCGCGGCGCGTCCGCGTCACTCAGCACAGGGTTGGCTGAGGGATGCTCAGCGAAAAGTCAGAGAGAAATCGCTGCCAATTCCGTCATTCGAGGTAGGGGTGATGACCAGTTCGGCGATGGTCGCCGCTCCGACCTCGACGTCGAGCGCGGCGCAGGTGCCACGCGCGCCGTGATCTGAAATCGGCGAGCCCACTGCGAGCGGGAGCGAAGAGTCGGTGTCGAACAGCTCGAGCGCGAATGAACCATTCGAGCAATAGTCCAGCTCGACGTGATAGCTGCGATTGGCCTCTGGTAGCGACAGTCGTTGCTGGATGGCGTCAGAGTTGCCTGCATGCATGCCGTGAAAACACCCCACGCTGGGCGACAACGGCTCGACGCTCTCGAGCGCGAACTTGCAGCCGATCTGCTCGAGGAGCGCGTCGACGGGAGCGCTCGCGAGCACGGGAATCGAGTCGTCGCAGAACGAGCCATGACCGTATTGAGCGAGGTCACCGTTGTCGCTCGTGATCGCTACGTTGCAGCCCAACCCGTCTCCACCACAGCCCCGGTCGCTCTCCTCGGGCCGCCCGATCAGCCTTAGAGTGTCCAATGTTCGGAGCTGCTCGGGCGTCAGCTGAGCGCGATCGGCGCTAAACCGCATCGACCCTCGGAAGAAGCCGAAGCAATCCAGCTCGACGTGCTGACTGTGTTCGTTCCAGGGCGGGTCAGAGGATCCGGCTGTTCCCGCATCACCCGCGCTTCCCGCATCACCCGCGCTTCCCGCATCACCCGCGCTTCCCGCATCACCCGCGCTGGGCGCGCCTGCGGCGGCGGGACTTCCGCCCGCTCCGGTGCCGGCGCTCCGATCCGGGGCGGTCGAGCCACAGCCGACGAGCGCAAATAGCGCGAGGGCACCGAGCCCGGGCAGTCCACGATCGCGCGCGCCGAGGGGGACCGGCAATGTAGCCGTGAGCAGCATCAGGCTCGACAGAGCAACGCACATGCCAAACCGGGTTACGAGCTTGTTCGCTCGAGAAACGGCTAAAAATTACGATCCGTGTGCCGAGCTGCGCCACGCCCTATGACGCCGAAGGCTGGGCCGGGCTGAGACGCCCCACGTGACCATCAACCCAATCCCCGCAAAGTGGCTGAACCAGGCCTCGGCGCTCGCATTCGTGCTCTTCTGGCCTACAGTGGCGAGAGGGACAACGCGAGGCCCCCTCACGAGCTTGAAACTGCCATGACGAACGCGCGCAAATCCGAGCGAGTTACGATCAACAAAGAGTTCGAATCCTTCGATCAGTTCGTGGAAGAGTACGTCACGAACATCTCTCGCTCGGGCGCTTTCGTGAAGACCAGCACACCGTTGCCCGTCGGCACCGAGGTCGATTTGCGCTTCACGGTCGTGATCGGCGGCATCGAGACGATCGAAGGCATCGGTGAAGTGGTGCGCGTGGAGACCGATCCGGCGGGGATGGGCGTGGTCTTCAAAGAGCTGAGCGGTTATTCCGCTCAGCTGATCGAGAAGCTTTTGACCGCAAAAGGCGGTTGAGCCTTCTCGCTAGTGCGCGGTCGCGAACGCGATCTCCGGTTGTAGTCCGCCGATTTGGAATGGAGAACCGTCGATTTCGTGCAGCGTGCCGTCCGCGCGCTGGAGCGAGAAGACCGAAGTCGTGCCGTCGTCGTGGCAGGCGAACACGAAGCGCGCGGACGGCTCGACACCCAGCGAGTAAGGCGAGCCGCCCTTGATTGGCTCCCCGGGTACGGCGGTCAATTTGCCGTTGCTCGAGTCGATCGCGAAGCCGAACACGCGCGGAGGATTCAAGAAGCTCGTGGCGTACAGATACTTGCCGCGCGGCTCGACCACGAGGTTCGACGCCGACGGATCCGACGAAACTTGGGTCGAGAACGGTGAGCCCTCTACTCGTGTGAGCGCGCCGCTCGTGGCGTCGATCGCGTAAGCGTTGAGCCCATTTCCCGCGCTGAACAAGTAGCCGCCCGCGGGGTGAAACACGATTGCACCGGCGAACACCTGCGCCAGTGCGAACGGCGAACCAGGCAGCTCACTCAGCGCGCCGCTCGTTTGATCCACGCGATAGCCGCGAATGCCGAACACGCCGTTCAGCGAGGCGTACACGAAATGCCCGGTTGGATCAGCGGCGACATACGCCGGGCTCGAGTCAGCGAGCTGCACGGGGTCGCCCACGGCCGTGAGCGCGCCACTGGTAGAGTCGATTTTGAACGCGTAGATGCCTTTGTCTTCGTCGCTGCTTGCGAGGTAGGCAAAGTGCCCTTGCACATCTAGCGTGAGCGAAGTCGGGCGGCCGGCAATGGTCACCGAAGAGTTGGGCAACGCAGGCAAACTGCCATCAGCCGCGATCGAGTAGGTGTTGATCTTCTTCGTGGCTTGGTCGGCCGTGTAGACGAAGCGCTGCGCGGGATCGACGCTGACTGCGTACAGCTGCCCGCCCGGGTTGATGGGCGAGGCCGACAGTTTGCTGAGCTTGCCGGTCGCGGGATCGATCGAGACCGGCGTGAGCCCGTTCAGGAACGTGGAGACATACGCGTAGCGTTGCAACGCGGGTTCAGGCTCGCCGGAGTCACCAGCGTTGCCAGCGCTGCCAGCATTGCCAGCGCTGCCGCCGTCGCCGAGGGGCGCGCTGTCACCACCGGTGCCGCCCTCAGGCGGGGCGCCCGTATCGCCACCCGCGCCGCCTTCGGCCGCGGCCCGCCCCGCCGCTCCCGCGTCGCCCGTACTGCCCGCGGTTCCAGCTCCGCCGGCGTGAGTGCCGGCACCGGCGTGCGCGACGGTTCCTCCATTGCCGGCCCCGGATGCTCCGGATCCGCCCTCAGAGAAGTCAGCGCTGTCCGAGCTGCAGGCGCTGGCCAGTGCGATGGCAACGGTGACCGGGATGAGTAGCTGCAGGCGAATGGTCATGCGTTGGAGCAGTACGCAGCCAGATGACGGTGGTTTCCCGTCTGAGCGACCGAAATGCACGGAACAGGTGTGCAGCACTCGAGCCCGTCGTCGAAACCGTGACCTTGCGCAGCTCCGAGTTTCGGTTTAAACGCCCGAGCCTCATGTACATCCCGACCAAGACCCCCCGTAAGCTCGACCGCAAGCGCTCCAAGCTCCTCCGCTCGAAGTTCAAGGCCAAGAACAACGGCCGCCGTCAGCAACTGAAGAAGTGAGCCGAGCGCCCGCTAGCTGAGCGGGCTGACCAGCGCTGGCCTCTAGAACTCGTCGTCGGCCGATGACGAGTTACCGACCACGCGTGATGCGGTGTCGTAGCTGAAGCCAGCTCGAGCCATGGCCATGAGATCTTTGCGACGGTACGCCTCGCGAACGTCCGGCTTTCGGTGTGGCCCCAAGCGTCGCCGGCGTGCGAAGGCGCGCGCGGCCTCGAGCTCGACGGCCGCCGACTCGCCACGCGGCAAGAGCTCCTGCACGACCTCGGCGGTGATGCCGCGGGCGCGTAGCTTCTGCTCGATCATGCGCCCGGACATGCCGCGATCACGCTGCCTTGCCGCGAAGTTCTTGGCGAAGCGCTGGTCGTTGATCAGCCCGGAAGACTGATAGCGGACGAGCAGCTCTTCTACGATCGCAGGTGCGAGAGCCGCTTCCGCCACGCCCGCGCGCGCGGCCTTGGCAATGCGTTCGCTCAGCACTTTGCGCAGTCGCGCCACCGAGCAATCGAAGCGCTCCAAATAGCGCAGCGCCGAAGCCTCGATGCCCGCGCGGGTCACGTTCGGCGGGCGGCGCGCACGTTCCGTCCGCGACGCGCCTTCGAGCTTCGGCTTTTTCTTCCCGAAGCCAGGCACGGATGGCGCCTCAGCCGCCGCGCTTGAGCTCGTTCAAAACCAGCTTGCTAACGGCTTTGAGCGTATCGAACACGCCCACACCGCTGCGCGCGTTGGCTTCGAAATCAGGCACGTTCATCGGGTTGATCAACGGGCGCAGCTCCTCCACCGAAACCGCGTTCGGTAAATCGCGCTTGTTGTACTGGATGACGTACGGGATCTTCTCGAGCGAGTAGCCCTGCTCGGCCAAGTTGGTGCGCAGATTCTCCACGCTCTCTTCGTTCGCTTCCAGGCGCTCCATCTGCGAGTCGGCGACGAAGATCACGCCATCGACACCCTTCAAGATCAGCTTGCGACTGGCGTCGTAGAACACCTGCCCGGGCACCGTGTACAAGTGGAAGCGAGTCTTGAAGCCGCGGATCTCACCCAAGGAGAGCGGCAGAAAATCGAAGAACAACGTGCGCTCGGTCTCCGTCGCGAGGCTGATCATTTTGCCTTTCGCGTCCGGATTGGTGCGCTCGTAGATGTACTGCAGATTCGTCGTTTTCCCGCACAGCCCAGGCCCGTAGTAGACGATCTTGCAGTTGATCTCCCGGGCCATGTAATTGATGAAACTCATCGCCCGGCGCCTCAGTCGTTGAAAAGGTTGTCGATGTCCTCGTCGGTGATCTCCGCGAACGGCGAATCGCTACCCGGTTCGTGAACCTTACTGAGCAAGGCTTCGAAGATCCGGTTCAACTCGTCGCTGGCCTTGCGGACGCGCAAGCGAACCAAACCGAGGCTCGACTTCGAGTCGAAAATCACGACCAGAATCACGCGGTTGCCAACCAACTGAATGTGGATGTTGGCCTTCTCGCCCTCGTGGAATTGAGTCGCGAATTCGTTTTCGCGAAGCAACTTGGCGATGCCCCCGGTAGCGGCGATGTTGCCGGCAGTGAGGGATGCAAGCGACGTGGTGTCGATGTTATCGACCTCTCCACTCGCCGCGATGAGCTGACCGTTCTTATCGACGATGAAGACGACTTTGGCGTTCGCTTCCCGAACCAAGCGGTCCACGACCGTCTGGATCTGGTTGAACTCCTCCTCGTACATCACCATCTGGGGATTGACCATCGCGAGCCTCCGCTAGACGACCGCAAAATCTGTCGGCGACTAGCTCTCCAAGTCACAAATCTGGCAAGAAACCTGAGCCATCAGTTCTATCTGACCACCCCCGGGCCCACAAGTCCGTTGTCTTGGGCAACCGCCACGGCAGCACTGTCACGCGCGAGTGCGCGGCTTTGCCAATGTGGGCAAACGCTGAGCGCGGGATACTCGGCCGGCCGGCGGCAGCGCGGGAATAAAAAAGTTACGGAATGGGCGCCGCGCCGGCTCCGATTTCCGGCCAAACCGGATTGCCAAGCGCTAAAGCTAAGCCGTGGAAAACAGGCCGGCCCAAAGATCGATTGTCCAGGCTTTCACGGTTCTCTGCTGCACGATGTGCGCGCTGAGCGTCGCGCACGCCGGGCAAACCGCCTTTCATCGAGATCTGAACGACCTCAGCAAGCAGCTCGACCTCGCGCGGGGTCCGGAAGTGTATGCAACGCTGCGCAAGATCTGGGGCACGTGGGACCGCGCCGATCCGAGTCACGTAGAAGAGGCGCTGCGAGCCGCCACGCGTGACACTCACCTGAGTGCACCGGCGCGCGCCTATGCCGGCACGCTCTCGGCGCTGGGGCGGGCGCGTCGCGGTGATCTGAAAGCCGCGCGCGATTCGATTCGCGCGCTCGGTTACGTGGACCAGTGGCAAATCGTCGGCCCGTTCGACAACGAAGGTAAGGCGGGTCTCGACACCCCGTCCGGCCCGGAACCGGAGCTGCTGCAGGCAATCGTCCCGGGCAAGGCTTACACCGGGAAAGAGCGCCCGGTGCGCTATCGACCAGTTCCGGCCGTGTTTCCGTATGGCTATCTGGACGCAGGCTCGCTGGTGCGCCCGGAGTCGAAAGTGTGCGTGTTTGCGACCACTTTCGTGAGCGCGCCGAAGGCCAAACGCAAGCTGAGCGTCTGGGCCGGCGCAGGTGGCTCGTTCAAGTTGTTCTGGAACGGCGATCTGGTGCTGCAAGACAGTGCATACCGCGGTCATGACTACGATCGCTCGGCGACGTTGGTCGACCTGGAGCCGGGGCCCAATGAACTCACGATCAAGCTGTGCGGCGACGACGCGTCACCAGTCGGTTCGGTGCGCGTGGCCGGTCCGGATGGCGCCCCCGACACGACGTTGATCTTTTCGAATGACTTGCTGCAGAGCCAAGCCTTCGCCAAAGCCTTCGCCAAGAAGAAGCCGAGCGATACGCTGCGCGCGCAGGCAGGTCCCCAAGGCCCGATCCAGCTGTTTCAAAAGCTGACCGCCGGCAAAAAGCCCGCACCCGCCTCACTCGAAGCCTTCGCTCGTTACCTAGCCGATACCGGCGGGGACGATCCGGCTCGTCACGACGCGCGCAATTTCGCAAAACAGGCCGCGGACAGCGAGCCCACCGTGCGACGCGCGCTGCTCGCGGGGCGCCTCGCAGAAGACCGCAATCAATCCGGGGAATGGATCAAGAAGGCCGAAGCGCTGGCCGCGCGCGATCCGCAACCGAACCGCGACGTGCTGTTGGCCCGCGCTTTGGATCGCCGCACGAGCCCCAATTGGCGCGACGCGTTCCCCTACTTCGACAAGGTTCTCGCGATCGATCCGGACGACGCCCTGGGGCTGCGCGGCCGCGTCGAGCTGTACAACCTCGCAGGCCTACCGCGCACTGCGCTCGCGACGCTGGAGAGCGCGGTCGCGCGTAACCCGAACTCGGTCAACCTGCTGAACATGTATGCGTCGCAGTTGCGCATGCTGGGCCGCGCTACGGAGGCCGCCGAAGCCGAGAGCCGCTACTCTGCGCTTCGCTTCGATGACGCGGGTTTCATCGGCCAAAAGATCGAACTGGCCACCGCCCGCCGTGACCGCGCCGCGGCCGAGCGCTGGGTCGATCGCCTGCTCGATACCCACCCTGACGGGCTTTGGGCTTTGGGCTTGGCGGCACGCACCTATCGCGCGCTCGGTCAGCCCGAGCGTGCCGTCGCCGCATATCGCCGCGCACTCCTACTCGCGCCGGAAGATACCGCCTCATTGCGGGCCCTGGCCGACCTCGACGGCGATCTGGGTCGCAAGGACGAACAGCTGACCCTCCTGCGCGACATCTTGCGCATTCGCCCGCAAGACAAGGACGTGCGCGAGTACGTCGAACACCTCGAGCCGCAGAAGCCGCGGGCCGACGAAGCCTACGCTTGGGAGTCGAGCAAATTCCTGAAGCTGCGCCACGCACCCGCAAACGGCCAAAATCGCCGCGTGCTGCGCGATCTGACGGTATCGACAGTCTTCGAAAATGGGCTCTCCAGCTCGTACCGGCAGATCGTGTTTCAACCACTGACGGACGCGGCCGCCGCGGCCGCCAGGCAATATGGCTTCGGCTACGAAGCGGACAGCCAATCGGTGCAGCTACGCGGCGCCCGCGTGTACCGCGGCGATGGCCGCGTGGACGAGGCGATCGAATCGGGTGAGGGCCCGGCGGATGACCCATCGATCGCCACCTACACCTCCGCGCGCACGTTCTACATCCAGTTCCCGCGCTTGGAACCGGGCGACGTGGTCGAGCTCCGCTATCGCGTCGACGACGTGACCCCGAAGAACGACTTCGGCAACTACTTCGGCGAGATCACCTACATGCAGGGGACGGACCCGGTGCAAAACGCCGAGTACGTGCTGATCACCCCGAAAGCGCGCACGTTCTACATCGATCAGAACGTGCCGCAGCTGATCCAGAGCTCGGAAGTGATCGGCAATCAGAAGCTCTATCACTTCTTCGCGGAGAAGGTGGCGGCCGTCGCGCCCGAACCCGCCATGCCGCCCCTGCAAGAGGTGCTCGGCTTCGTGCACGTGTCTACCTACAAGGATTGGAGAGACCTCGGACATTGGTACTGGGGCCTGGTCAAAGATCAATTCGACCTGGACGACGAGACGCGAAAGCTGGCCAAGAAGATCACCGAGGGCAAGACCAGCGACGTCGACAAGGTCAAAGCGGTCTACGAGTGGGTGACCAAGAACACGCGCTACGTGGCGCTCGAGTTCGGCATCTACGGCTACAAGCCGCGCCGTTGCGTGCAGACCGTGGCGCGCGGTTGGGGCGATTGCAAAGACAAGGCCACGGTGATCACCACGCTCTTGAACGAGCTTGGCATCAAGACCACGATGGTCGTGCTGCGCACGCAAATGAAGGGTGATTTCCGGTCCAGTATCGCCAGCTTCGCGCCCTTCGACCACGCCATCGCCTACGTACCTTCGATGAACTTGTACCTCGACGGCACGGCCGAGCTCACCGGCATCAACGAGCTGCCGCGCATGGATATCGGCGCCTTGGGCTTGCTCGTGAACGAAGGCAACACCGAGGTGACCCACGTTCCGAACGTGGCGCCGGAAAAGAACTTCGTGCGCCGCGAGGTCAAGGCGCAATTGGCCAAGGGCGGCGAGGCGAAGCTCGAGTTCGACTACGCCACGGGCGGCTTCAACGCGCCACAATGGCGCAGCCAGTACCAGTCGGAAGCCACACGCGACGATCGCATCAACAACGACCTCGGCCGTGAGTTCCCGGGCTTCGAAATCGCCTCTGGCGCGGGGGCGAATCAAGGCATCGTGACCAGTGATTTGACCAAGGTCGAAGAACCGGTGCACATCAAAGTGCGAGGTTCTGCGCCTTCTTTCGCGCGGCGCGAAGGAAATCAGCTGAGCATGGCGGTAACCAACCCATTCCGCCTGACGCCGACCTACGCCTCGCTCTCGCAGCGGCGACACGACGTTCGCTTGCTCGCGTTCTCCACGCTCGAAGATCAGTACACGATCAAATTGCCGCCCGGCTCCAAGATCATTTCCGCCCCGAGCAACCAGGCGCAAGACGGCCGCTTCGGCTCCTACTCGGTCACCGTGCAGCAGGATCACGATCAGGTCACGGTCTCTAGCCGCTTGGTCGTGAAAGTCGACCGCGTAACTCCCAAAGACTACCCGGCATGGAAGAGCTTCTGCGAAGCGGCCGACCGCGCCCTCAGCCCCCGATTGGTAATCGAGTGATGCGTCTGCCGTCTCGCCCTTATGTTGCGGCTTGGGTTCTGTGCCTCGGCCTGTTTGGTGCCTGCGCGCCGCACGCGCAGACGAATCGAGGCGAAAGCGTCGAAAGCCTGCGCAAGAGCGCAGAAGCGAGCCCAGACTCCGCGCTCGTCGGGCGCTGGCTGCTGGCCGAATTGATCGCCCCTGGCGGCAGCACGGCGCGCGCGGCGCGCGCCAAAGCGCGGCTCGAACAGCTCGGCAAGAAAGACATGGTTGGCGAGTTCGCGCTCGGGCTCGAAGCTTCCAGCCATGGCCAGTTCAGTGTCGTGTCTGACCACTACTTGCAGGCGCTCAAGGCAGCGCGCGAATCGAACGACGAGCGCGCGCCGTTCGTGGCTTGGTACGCCGCACACCAAGCGGTCGCCTTCCGTCACACCGCCAAGGATCTCTGGCAACGCTGGAAGCCGTTCGTCGAGAGCACGCTGAAGGACCCTCGAAATATCGGCTGGCGCGCGCGTGAGGAGCTAGTCGATTGGTGGCGGCTCGAAGCCTACCAAGAGGCCCAGAAGGGCTTCGACGACTCGGCCGCGGATTTCCACGGCTGCGCCAGCAAGCTCAGAATCGCCGGCCCCTTCGGCCGCAACGTGGCGAGCGACGCGCTTCGCTCATTTCCAGCGGAAAACCCGGGGCCCTGGGCGTTGCGTTGGGATCCAGATCCGGCCGTCAGCGAAGCGCCGCGCGTGCTCGCGGTGAAGCGCACGGGCTGCAGCTTCAGCATCGATGAGCCGGTCGGTCCGGGCCTGTACTACGCCGAGACGTACTTGGATTTGCCCGAAGCCGAAGAGGTGTTGATCGCGCCGCAAAGCACGTTCGCGGTTTGGGTCGACGACCAGCTCGTACTGCGCAAAGATCCCCGTGAGTGGGGCGTGTGGACGCGCCTCGGAGTGCGGGTGAAGCTCGCGCGCGGCCGACACCGCGTGCTGCTGAAGATGGGCGAGGCGCAAGCCGTGGTGCGTTTCTTGCGGCCAGATGGTCGCCCGCTCGGAGCGGCCGTCTCGGACGATCCGACGAGTCCGTATTCCGTCGTGCCGCCCGAAGTCGTGCCAGGTGCCAACGTCTTCGACGCCTTCATCAAGAACGGCACTCTGCTCGACCCGGGCGACGACCTATTGCGCTTTGCCGGCGCATTCCTGGCCAATTTGGAGGGTCAAGGCGACGTAGCCTCGGTCATGCTCGAGCCACTGCTGAAAGACTCGACGCGAGCCACTGGCATCGTGCTCGACGCCGCGGCTGGCTTTGGCTCCGCCGATCCGATCTTCGCGCAGAGTCAGCGTCGCGATCTCACCCGCGCATTGCGTGAAAGCGCGATCAGGAAAGACACCAAGCTGTGGAGCTCGCAGCTCGCGCTCGCGCTTTGGGAAGCCGAGAAGAGCGGCATGACCGAAGGCGTGCGACGCGTCTCCACGCTGGTCGATACATTCCCGGACGTGCCGGACATTTTGACTGCCCTCGCCGGCATGTACAACGAGCTCGGCTGGACATCGGAGAACTCGAGCAGCGTTCGCGAGCTCGCCAAGCGCTTCCCGGACGACCCGGACGCGCTCACCGCCGCCGTTTCGGCCTTCGACGCCATTGGCGATAGCAAGACCGCGGACGCGCTGGTCGAGCGCATCAAGAAGCTCGATCGCGACAGCGAGATCGTGCTCAGCCGCGCGCTCAGTCAACAAGATTATCCGACGGTGCTGGCCGAGCTGAAGCGGATCGCCGTACGCCGTCCGGAACGCAAAGACATCGCCGAGCGCATCTACGACGTGATGGTTCGCGCCGGGAACGAAAAGGAGACCTGGAACAAGCTCGAAGCGATGATCAAGAAGGAGCCACGCAACGCCCGCGCCCGCCTGGATTTGGCGGACGCGCGCTACGCGAGCGGCTCGCACGACGCGCTGGTTCGCGCGCTGGTCGATGCCGTGCAAAACGGAGCGCCCACCGCGCCTCTCGAGCAAGCGCTGGATCTCGTCGAAGGCTCGAGCGAGCTCGAACCGTACCGGCTGAAGACCCAGCCCTTGATCGACGAATACGAGAAATCAGGCACGGTGCTGCCCGGAACCGCCGCGCGCGTATTGGATTACGCCGCGTTCTGGGTCCACGCCGACGGCTCGAGTCGCATGCTCGAACACGAGCTGATCCGCGTGCAGAGCGCGGAGGCGATCACCTCGATGGCCGAGCAGCAGCTGCAGGGCGGGCTCATCTTGCACCTGCGCGTGATCAAAAAGGACGGCAAGGTGCTGGAGCCCGAATTGATCGAGGGCAAGCAGACCGTGACCATGCCGCACCTGGAGGTCGGCGATTACATCGAGACCGAGCGCATCGAAAGCAACCCCGGCGACGGCCAACGCGGGCTCAACTACTCCGGACCTCGCTGGTTCTTCCGCGAAGAGAACATCGCCTACGCGCGCAGCGAGTTGGTCGTGATCTCGCCCAAGCAGAAGCCGCTCTCGATCGAAACCCGCAATGACGTTCCCGCGCCGGAAGTGACCGAAAATGGGCCGCTCGTAGTGCGACGTTGGCGCGTCCAGAATAGCCCTGCGGCGCCCGTCGAACCGTTTGGCGCGCCGATCACGGAATTTTTGCCGAGCGTACAGCTCGGTTGGGGCGTGAGCTTGAACGACAGCTTGCGCTCGATGAGCGATGCCGTCGCCGACCTGTCACCGGTCGATCCCCGGCTGGTGCGAATCGCCGAGCACATCGTCGAGGGCGTGCCCGAGGGCTCGCGCACCGAACGCGCCAAGCGCTTGTACCGCTGGATCTTGGCGAACGTTCAAGAGGGCGACGAGAGCGACGGTCGCCGGGTCGTGATTGGAAAAAACGGCAATCAATGGCGCGGTTACATCACGCTGTGCCGGGCCCTGCGCATCCCGGTCAACTACGCGGTCGCCCAAAATCGGCTCAGCTTGCCGCCAAGCGGGCCATTCTCGGAGGCCATGTTGTTCACCCAGCCGCTGTTGCGCGTGAGCGCCGAGCGCGAACCGATTTGGCTGAGCTTCGCCGGCAAATACACGCCCTTCGCCTACGTCTCCGCAGAAGCGCGCGGCATGCCCGCGTACGTGCTGTCGGAAGACAAACCGGTGGCAGCCAAAGTGCCGGCCGCGGGCGCGCAAGACAACGTGCGCTACGGCGGCAAGGTCCAACTGAACGCAGACGGCTCGGCAGATCTAGAACTGGAGCAGAGCTTCTTCGGTAAGTACGCGATGGGGCTGCGGAACGCGCTGTCCGAAATCCCCGAAGAGCAACTGCGCGACGTGCTCGAGTCGCGGCTGCTCGGTCCCGAGCTGCGTGGGCTGGAACTGAAGAGCTACGCGCTCGATCACTTCGACGACTTGGACAGCCCGCTCGTGATCCGCGCAAAAGCCAGAATTCCGGCATTTGCGCAGCGCTCGGGAGACATGCTGTTGATCGCGCCGCCTTTCGGACCGCGCGTCAGCCAGCTCGCCGCATTGCCCCAGCGTCAGACTCCGCTGCTCATGGCCGAGGCCACGCACCGAGAAATCAATTTGCAGCTGATTTTGCCGAAGGGCGCGGTGTTGGTCAACGATCTGGCGCCAGCTACGATCAACGACGGCGATCGCTCGGTGCAAGTGGCGGACGTGGCCAAGCCGGGCGAAGTGTCGTTGGTCCGGGTCGTCAATTTGCCCGCCGGTCGCGTGCAGCCCAAAGACTACCCGCGCTTTCTCAGCTTCGCGCGGCGCGCGGACGACGCGCTCTCGCAAAGTGTTCGAGTGAAGGTGCAGTGAACGAACGCGCGGCTCGGCCCGTCGTGCCGCGCGCTCATTGCGAGCTCTTCCGCACCGCTTCGTCGGCGGCGCGCATGCCCTTTTCGATGCGGGCCTTCACCGCCAGAGAATCAGCGCTCAGCTTTTTCCAAGCTTCGACCACTTTTTTTCGCTCCGCGCCGGAAGCGGCGGGGAACCCCGGCGCGTCCTTTTGCGCGACGCACAATGCTTCGTACTCGGTCCACTTGGCGCTCGCTTCGTCGTAGGCCTTTTGGCGCTCACGCAAATCGGCCAATGCAAACAGCAGCTTCGCCTTGAGCCCCGCACTCTGCGCGGCAACCACGCGTAGTCCGGCGCTGAACGCGATCTCGGCCTCGTGCAAATCGCCCTTGAGCATCTGCGTCTCGCCCACACGATAGTGGCCGAGCGCGTTCTCCGGCTCCTTGGCGAGGGCCTCGCGATAGGCGGCGAGCGCGCCCTCGAAGTCGCGCAAAACCACGGCCTTGTCACCGCGCAGTAGCGTCTCGGTGAACGGGCTAATGCCCTTGATGCCCTTCGGATCCCGGCGCACGTCGCTCGCACGAGCGGGCTTGGCAACCGCTCCCGGCGCAGGGCCGGGCGCCGAGGGAGGCTGCTCGGCGCCCGCCTTGGCGGAGAGCACGAGCAACGAGGCGAGCAGCGCGGCACACGGCACCCGGTCGAGCATTGGCCTAAACTATCATGTGGCCTTCCACAGCCCTGTGCGGCTTCTGTGGATAACATCGCAACACGCGGTATTTATTACATATTTTCTGGGGCGAACGCGATCCCGCCGCGCACCTCCGAGGGCACTCGGTTCCGGACGCTGACCGGTCGCATCGTCCGACCTGATCGCGGCGCGGCACGGGTTACCATTCGTCCGCGAATGAGCACGCGCCGAGCGACCGCCTACCCCTGGAACACGCTCGAGACCGTGTCACGCGAGACCGCGCGTCGCTCCGCGCGAGCACATCGTCAAGTACAGAACGTGCTCGAGCCGATGCGCTTCGCGACGGCGCTCTCCGAGCTCACCGAGAGCGAGGTTTCGATCATCGTGCGCCGCATCACGACTGCCGAGCCACGACGCCGCCCCACCATCGAGTTGGGCTTCGAGCTCGCCGACACCGGCGTGCGTTGCGCGCTGGCGCTCGAGCCCGAATTTGCCGCCAACGCTTTGGCGCGCGTCCTACGCCGACCGATCACGCTCAGCCAGCAGGGCGCGCTCGACGATTCGCTATCCGGCGCCTTGCACGCGCTGTTGTTCGAGCTGGCACGGCGCTCGGGCGCACGCGGCGCCTTGTACCTGCTCGAGCCAGGCGAAGCCAAAGCGCGCGCTCGAGACGTCTTCATCGAAGCCACGGTGTTGCTCGAAGGAATCGCTCACCAAGCGCTGGTTGCTCTCGAGCTCGGCGAGTTGCCCGCAGCGCGAGAACTTGCGCTCGCAGAGCTCGGCGAGCTACCGATTGCGGTGCCGCTCGTGGTCGGCTGGAGCTTGGCGGAACGCGCCGCGTTGGCCGATTTCCTGCCAGGAAACGCCTGGTTTCCCGGCCCCGGGCTGTGGCTGGACCAGAACCGGGCCGGGGCGATCGCGCTCGCCGCACCGGGACAAGATTACGGCCTCTCGGCCACGCTGTCGCACGACGGCAAAATCGTGTTACGGGGAGGCAGCGTCCCGCTCTTGCCGGATGCTGGTGAGCTCATGTCAGATCCAGAAAAACCGGAAGCGCCGTTGTCCGACGCAGTGCTCGATTCGCCCGTCGTGGTGCGCATCGAGGTCGGCGCGGTGAGCATGAGCGCACGCGAGTGGGCCGCGCTCGCGCCGGGCGACGTAATCGAGAGCGGGCGCCGGATTGCCGAGCCGGTGGTGCTGCGTGTTGCCGGGCGTGAAGTAGCGCGTGGTGAGTTGATCAACCTAGAGGGTGAGCTCGGCGTGCGCATCCGGGAGCTCGTTCGTTCATGAATCGTTTGCGAATCGTCCTGAGTTCGGCCGCCTGCTCGGCGCTGTTCGCCATCGCTGGCTGCAAGACGCCGGCCAGCGACGCGGCAGCTGGTGCGTCACCTGCGTCGAGCGCGGCCCCCGCCGGGAGCGCCCCCGCTGTTTCGGCAGCGCCGGCAAAGCCCTGGTTTTCTGGCGGCTTTTCCGGCCAATACGAGGCCAAAGTAGCCACCGTGGAGATCAAGGTCGGGGCCGTCAAAGAGTGGACGAAAGACGACGGCAAGAGTTCGAGCGGCCCGGGCAAGCTCAGCTTGCAGATCGACGATGCCGGCCAGGTCAGCGGTACCAGTGAAGGTGCCTTCGGCGCCGGCCAGGTCAGCGGTAAGGTCGAAGAAGACACCTTGCGCGTGCAGCTCTCGCCCGCGGACGACGCGGGTCTGCACGGCGTGTTGGTCGCGACCCGCGACGGCGACGGCTTCAAAGGTTCGATCGAGGCCTCCAGCGGCGATAGCTTGCGCGTGCGCACCGCCGCCATCGAATTGAAGAAGCTACCCAACTGAGGCGATCGTGGAACGAGTCGCCCTGGGTCTGAAACGAGTGCGCGCCGAGCTCGCCGCGGCCTTGGCCAGCGCGGGGCGCGCGCCCGATTCCGCGCGCCTAGTCGCGGTCTCCAAGTTTCATCCGGCGAGCGCGATTCGCGCCGCGTATGCCGAGGGGCAGCGTGATTTTGGCGAAAATTACGTGCAGGAGCTGGAGCAGAAGGCGGCCGAGCTCGCGGACCTGAGCGATCTGCGTTGGCACATGATCGGCCATTTGCAGCGCAACAAGGCGCGCGCGGTCGTGCCCTTGGCCGCCCTGATTCACACCGTGCACTCGGTCGAGTTGGCGCGCGAGCTGGACAAGCGCGCAAATGCTCCGCTCGCGGTGCTGGTCGAAGTCAACGTGGGCGGTGAGACGCAAAAGAGCGGCTGCGCGCCCGAGGCACTGGGTGAGCTGCTGCAGGCCCTCGGCGAGGCAGAGCGCGTGCGCTGTATTGGCCTGATGTGCGTGCCGCCACACACGGAGGATCCCAGCGGCTCATTAGCGTTCTTCGAACGATTGCGAGCCTTGCGCGAGCAACACGGCGGCACGGAGCGCCTACCCGAGCTAAGCATGGGTATGAGCGCGGATTTGCCCTACGCCATCGCCGCGGGCGCGAGCATCGTTCGCGTGGGGACCGCGATTTTCGGCGAGCGACCGCGAGCGGAGCGCTGAGCGTGGCGCGCCGCGGGGCTCGCCCTCCCCTCAGCGATCCGACCTTGCTCGAAGCCGCGGCGCGCCGCGGGCACCTCGCCGCGCCACCCGCACCGCTCGCCGAGCGCATGCGACCGCGCACCCTGGAAGAAGTGCTCGGCCAAGATGGCTTACTGCGCAGCGGTCGCCTACTGCGCGAGGCGATCGAACGCGATCGCGTGCCGTCCTTGATTTTGTGGGGTCCGCCCGGCTCGGGCAAGACGTCCCTCGCGCACGTGATCTCGCGCCTCACCAAGACGGAGTTCGTAGCTTTCAGCGCGGTCTTGGGCGGCGTGCAGGAGCTGCGCACGATCATCGAGGCGGCGCGTGAACGGCGCTCGTATCAAGGGCGCGGCACGACGCTGTTCGTGGACGAGATCCATCGCTTCAACCGCAGTCAGCAAGACGCGTTCTTGCCGCACGTCGAAAATGGCACCGTGACGCTGATCGGCGCCACCACCGAAAACCCGTCGTTCTCGGTAAATGCCGCGGTTTTGTCGCGCTGCCGTGTGTTCCGGCTGGAGGGCTTGAAGGAGCCCGATATCGTCGCGCTGCTGGAACGCGCACTCGCGGACTCCGAGCGCGGCCTGGGCGAACGCGGGGTACAAGCCGAGCCCGACGCGCTCGCGGCGATCGCCCGGGTCGCCGGTGGCGACGCGCGGCGCGCTCTGGGCTTGCTCGAAGTCGCAGTCTCGCTGTTGCCCGAGGACTCCGCGGTGCTCGATCCGAGCATCGTGGAGCGCGCCGGTGAAGCGCGCACACTGCTCTACGACAAGTCGGGCGAAGAGCACTACAATGTCACCAGCGCGCTGATCAAATCACTGCGCGGCAGCGACCCAGACGCGGCACTGTACTGGCTGTTTCGGATGTTGGATGCCGGCGATGATCCGTTGTTCTTACTGCGCCGGCTGATGATCTTCGCCAGTGAAGACGTGGGCAACGCCGACCCGCGCGCACTGGAAGTGGCGGTGAACGCGGACAGCGCGTTTCGTCGCATGGGCCTGCCCGAGGGCATGTTTCCCCTGTCTCACGCCTGTTTGTATCTGGCGAGCTGTCCCAAATCGAACGCGGTCAAGCGCGCGATCGGCGCCACGCGCGCAGCTATCGACGAACGCGGCGCGCTGCCCGTACCGAAGAAGCTACGCAACGCGGTGACGCGCCTGATGAAGGACGAGGGCTACGGACAAGGCTATCAGTATCCACCCGATCGCGAGGGCAGCTTCGTGCCGGGTGAGACCTACTTGCCCGACGAACTCGCAGGCGCGCACTTCTACGAACCCACGCAGCAAGGCTTGGAAAAGGCCATCGGCGAACGACTGCGCCGGCTACGCGGCGAGGCCGAAGCAGATCCGCCCAGCGCGCTCGAAGTCCCGCCAAAACGCGAAGGCGAGTGACCGGCGCACCACGTGCTCAGTCGCACAGCACCAGGGTGGCAGAGTTCGGCCCGCTATCGAAGCCATGCGCGCACACGCTGTCGCGATCGGTCGGACAGACACACGCACACGCGGCGTCACTGGTGTCGAAGCACTCCCCCGCCTCGGTCCGCCAATGGCAGGGCAGCGTGGGATTCTGAGCGCGCTTGAAGCCGGGCACACACTGCCCGAGGGCCTTCGAGGGAAGCGGCAGGGTCGTGCCGGAGTTGGACGACCCAGACTTGCCCGCGCTGCCCTGAGCTGCGCTGGTCGAAGCAGGCTTAGCGGGCTTACTCGGGTCCGGGTCGCCCGAACCGGAATCGTCGATCACGCGGCCACCGCACCCAACCAGCAGACAGAGCGCCAACCCAGAAAGCCCGACGCGCAAGCAGTGCGCGGAATCCTTTGCGGCAAGAAGCACGGTTCCCAAATGTGTCACGTGGAAAACATGTGTCCAATCAGGGCGATCGATCACCAAAAGCGACGATCGGCCGATGGCCTCACTTGGACGTCGATTGCGACGGATCGAGCACACCGAGGTAGGGCAGATTGCGGTAGCGCTCGGCGTAATCCAAGCCGTAACCGACCACGAACACGTCGTCGATCGTGAAACCGAGGTAATCGATCTCTACCTCGCGCTGAATTCGCGCGGGTTTGTGCAGCAGCGATGCCACCTTCACCGATGCGGGGTTGCGCCCCTTCAGCTGCTCCCGCAGGTAGGAGATGGTGAGACCCGTATCGATGATGTCCTCCACGATCACCAAGTCGTCACCGGTAACCGGGCGTGTCAGATCTTGAGTGATCTGAACGACGCCGCTCGACTTGGTGTCGTCCCCGTAGCTGCGCACACCGAGAAACTCCATGCGGATCGGCAAATCGATGGCGCGCGCCAAATCCGCCGCAAACATGAAGCTGCCCTTGAGCACACTCAGCAACACCACCGACCTGCCCGCGTAATCACGAGTGATCTGCGCAGCGAGCTCATTGACGCGCGCCGCGATGCGCTCAGCGCTGATCAGTGATCGAACTTCAGGCGGTGTGTAAGCGGGCACACTGCAGTCTCTCGTAGACCCGAGCGCACGGCAAGGCCCGCGCACGGGGAGCCGCTGACGACGCGGCCACGTCGCTGCGCGCGTTGAGCGATGGGGAGATGAACCGCCAAAACGCCAAAACGCCAGAAGAGGGGGATGGGGGTTCGCTCACAGCGGCCCTGCTCGGCATTGAACATGCTCAGCGTGGTTCCACCTTGCTTCCAACGCGATGTATCGGGTCCACGCCGTCGCACGCAGAACCGAGATTGGCGAGAGGCTACTGCAACGTCAAACGGACGCTCTGGTCTGCCCCGCGCTCAACCCCAATCTCTCTCTCCTCTTCTGGCGTTTTGGCGTTTTGGCGTTTTGGCGGTGAAATCTGGGAGCCGCAACTCGAGCCCGTTGGACGTTCTGCGAGGTGCAGGGTGGACCCTCGATCGCCCCCAAACCAAAGGGCGACCGAGAGAGCCTCGACGGGTCGGCGAAGCGGCCTCACAACGGCAAGCGGGTGGCGCGCGCTGTGAGTGATTGGCCGTCGCTGGTGATTTCGACCGAGCCGCTGCGGTCCAGGCGCAGGGTGCGCACGTCGTGAGCGGCGAGGCGCTCGACGGTGGGCAAGTGGGGGTGTCCGAAGCGGTTGCGTACGCCGCAGGAGAGCGTGGCGATGCTTGGCGCGACGAGCGATAGGAAAGGGTCGCTGGTCGAGGTGCGGCTGCCGTGGTGACCGACCTTCAGGTAGTCCGCGCGCAGCTCGGCCGCGTGATCGCGCAGCAGCTCCGCCTCTTCTTCGTGTTCGGCGTCGCCCGTGAACAGGAAGCGGCGTTGGCCGTAGGCGACCGAGATCACGAGTGAATTGTCGTTGGCTCCGCGATGGGGGGTGAACGAGGGGCACGGGCCGAGCAGGCTGACCTGGGCGGCCCCGAAGCGGCGCGGTTTTCCGCATAACTCCGCGGGGTGACGAATCGGCACGCCTCGTGCGCGCAGTGATCGAACGAGAGCGGCATAGATTGGCCCCGCGCCTTCGGCTTCGCCTTGACCGGAATCCCAGAATTCCCCGACATCGAGCTGCTCGAGCGCGCTCGCGAGGCCGGTGAAGTGATCCGGATGCGGGTGGCTGAGCACGACGATATCCACGCGAGTTCGGCGGCGGGCGCGCAGCACGGGTAACACGACGGCTTTGCCCGGATCGACCGGGCTGCCGACGAAGCCTCCGCCATCGATCAAGATGCAGGCGCCGTTCGGCAGGTCGATCAGATTGGAATCCCCCTGCCCGACGTCCAGCGCGCTGGCTCGGATCACGCCGTGGGGCGCGCCCGCACGGCGTGCCCCGAGCTCGAGCCCGCAAAACGCCAGCACCGATGCCGCGCCCCAGGCGAGGCGCAAGCGCTGACGAACGCGAGCGCCCAGTTCGACGAACGCACTGCCGCGTAGTGCGCACCAACCAAACCCGAAGATCGCGATCACGCCGAGCTGGAAACGGCCCGGCTCGGGTAGCGTGAGCGCCAGGAAACTGGCGTCCGCGCTCAGCCAAGCGATGCGCTTGACCACCAGCAGCGCGCCCGACGCGACCAACGCCGCGCCGCGCTCGAGCGCGGGAAATGGCGACAAAAGCAGGTGCGCGAGGCACAGCGGCAAGGCCACGGATTCACCGAGCGGCGAAGCCACCACGTTCGCGACCAAGCCCGCGAGAGTAACCCCCGATGCCAGTAGCGCCAGGAGCGGCGCACACGGAATGGTTGCCGACAAGGTCGTACCGAAGCTGACCGCCAAGAAGCGCAAGGGGCGCGAGCCGATCCGCTCACAGCGCGCGGACAGTGGCTGACCGAGCCAGATCAAACCCGCGGTCGCCGCCACCGAGAGCATGAACGACAAATCGAAAGCACACAGCGGATCGAGCAAAGCAAAGACCAGCGTGGACAGCCCGAACGTGCGCACGGTCAACGGCTTGCGACCCAGGGCGCGCGCGGCAAAGGCCACCGAGAGCATGAACGCGGCACGCCAAGCCGAGCTGCTCCCACCGGCAAAATCTGCGTAAATCAAGGACAACAGCAGACCGACGCAACTCGCGAAGCGGGCGACCACGAAGCGCGCCGCGAGCCGCTCCACGCGCGCGAGTAGGAAAGTGAGCGCGTGCACGATGGCCACCACCGCGAACACCAAGTGCGTGCCGCTAACCGCGAGCATGTGCGAGAGGCCACTCTTCTGAAAGGCCTGCGCGTCTTCCGGCAGCAGATCGTTTTCACCGAGCACCAGTGCGCGCGCCATACCGGCTGCCGCGGGGGCAAAGGTGAGCACGATGCGCTGACGGGCCCGCGCGCGCGCGCGGTCGATCAGGGTGCGCAAACCCCAATGCCGCTCGGTCACATCCAGCGAGAGCACGCCGCCCGTGAGCACGATGTTCTGCCGCGCCGCAGATGGCGTGGGGTCAGCGGTGTCCAAGTTACGAAACAGCTGCACGGGCGCCAGATCCGCGATCACGTGCACGCGGTCATCGCGAGCGAGCGTGTCGGGCCCCCCGTGTAGCCGGACGCGAAAGGGCACGGGCAAGAGCCGAGACTCGCAGTCAGCGTGCGTGACTTCGGCCACGAAGCTTGCCGTGCCATCGGACCACACCGGGGAGCCCGCGACCACCGCGCTCAGATCGCAGCGGCTGGGCGGACCGATCGCATCGCGCAGCTGAATGCGCGTGGCCTCGAAATGGCGAACTTGCTGGGCACCACGCGCGGCGCCCAGCGCGAAGAACAGCAACGCGTAGCCCGCCGTCCGCCAACTGAGCTCCGCGCTCAGCAGCAACGCGGCGCAGAACAGGCACAGCAGCGTTGGCACGGGATAGACCGCACACACGCCGCCGGAGACCGCCGCCACTGCCGCTAACAGCACCCCGTCAACACGCATGTCGGCGAGCGTGCAAACCAGGGGCCGCGCGAAAAACGCGGCCCCTCGGCGCACCGCTACTGGCGAAGCTCAGGGATCGTCAGCGGAAGCGCCACCCTCGCCGCCGGGCGGCACGGGATCCTGCGCGTTCGGCAGCGGTTCTTCGCTACCTATCAACGGATTCTGCGGATTGGGCGCGGGGTTCTGTGCGTCTGACCGCGGTTGTTGCGGATCGGGCGCGGGGTCTTGGGTGGTCACCGGTGCAGGCGCGGCGGGCCCACCCCCGCCGCAACCGAGCATGCCAAGGCACACGATTGCGATTGCCGCCGAGCGCTTCACGGACATCCGAGCCTTCGCCTCAGATGGGCTCAGAAGTAGTAGAGCGCGGCGATGTTGCTGGTGAAGATGTTCCACGGATTGTTCCCCACGGACGTACCGAGCGAAGTCGTGTTCACGGAGGTGGCGGCCCCCGCGGGCGGAGTGATCTTGGAGTGATCGTAGCTCAACGCCAGGCCGACGCCGGCTTGCAGCGAAAGCTCGGGGATCCCGATGAACCCGAACTGCACTTCGCCGCCCGCGCGAGCGCCGATGTCGAAGTGAATGCCGCTCAAATCCGAGCCCTGTCCGCCCGGCGCGGCGGGTGCCGTCTTCGAGCTCGCAACGCCGAAGTTGAGCTCGGGGATCACTTGGAAGCTGAAGTGCTTCGACCCCGCGAGCGCCAAGGGCACACCACCGTGCAACATGAACACCGTGTAGCCCTGTAGATCGGTGCTGGTGTCGCCGACCTTGGCTGAGCCGCCGCTGAACAATAGGCCGAGGCCGGCATCGATGCCGATCCGCGGGTCGAGCCAATAGCGAACACCGATGATCGGTGCATCCACGGTGGGGGGCGTGCCCGTCGGATTGATGTTGATCGTGCGCCGGCCCATGTAGCCAATGCCGAAACGTCTAACGACGGCGGCGTGGTCGGTCTGCTCCACCGCGGGTTCGGGTTGAGCGCCGGGTAGGGTCATGCCGCGCTGCGCGGTGGCCGGCGGTGTGGTCGCCGGGTCGTCGGGGGCCACGACCGGCGTGGTCGTCGTGGTGGTCGTGGAGGTGGTTTGCACGGCCGTCTCGGCAGCCTGGACGACGCTGCTGGCCGTCAGTGCTGCGCCGGCCAATATCAGCCCGATCGCGTATTTTTCGCCATTCATGCGGCGCATCGTGAATCGGATTGTTTCGGCTGAGCAACTACTAGGTAACGCAACGCGTCAGGCGGGCTGAGGGTACGGTGGGCGGGTGCCGGCCAAACGACGCATCGACCTATTGCTCGTGGAGCGAGAACTTGCGCCCACCCGCGCCCAAGCTCAAGCGCTGATCCTCGCGGGCAAAGTGTTCAGCGGCGATCGCCGAATCGACAAGGCCGGCACCGAGCTCGATCCAAACATCGAGCTCATGGTGCGCGAACCCGAGCGCTTCGTGTCGCGCGGCGGGCACAAGCTGGAAGGCGCGCTCGACGCGCTTGCCTGCAAAGTCGAAGCCGCGATCTGCGCGGACGTGGGCGCGTCCACTGGCGGGTTCACCGATTGCTTGCTGCAACGCGGCGCCGCCAAAGTGTACGCGATCGACGTGGGCCACGGCCAACTCGCGCACAAGCTTGCGATCGATCCGCGCGTCGTCGTCATGGATCGCTCGAACGCGCGCCACCTCACGCCCGACGTCTTCGCCGATCGGCTCGACTTGGTCGTCGTCGATGCCTCTTTCATCAGCCTCGAAAAGCTATTGCCCGCGATCACCAGCTGGCTCACGCCCCGCGCGCGCCTACTGGCGATGATCAAGCCGCAATTCGAAGTCGGCCGCGACGAAGCCCGCAAGAGCCGCGGCGTAATCCGCGATCAGAGCGTACGTAGCGCCGCCATCGAACACGTGCTCGACGCCATCCGCGAGTCCGGCTTCGAAGTTCGAGGCGGCGCGGACTCCGGCGTGCCCGGGCCCAAGGGCAACGTCGAGTATTTCGTGCTCGCGACCAAGACCTGAGCGGAGGTTAGGCGTGGCTCGGCGAAGCGACCGAGCTCGCCGGCTCCGGCGCGGGGCTCTCACGATCGGCGTCCGCCTTTTGGGGTCGATAGCCGGCGAGCAGCACGCGCAGCACGCCGGGTAGCACGAACAGCGTCAAGAACGTGCTGATCGCCATGCCGATCACGACCGCGGTTGCCAGCGGGCGCTGTACTTCGGCGCCCGCGCTGGTGGCGGTCGCCATGGGCAGAAAGCCGAGCGCCGCGACGGTCGCGGTCGTGAGTACGGCGCGCAAAGTGTGCGCGCACCCGTCCGTCACGGCCTGATCGAGGGGTGCGCCATCATCGAGTCGCGCGCGTACGTCGCTGGCCATCACCACGCCGTTCAACACCGCGATGCCGCCGAGAGCGATGAAGCCGACGGCCGCGGGTAAGCTGAAGGACATACCGCGCACGACCAAGCCGAGCATGCCGCCCGCGAGTGACAAGGGCACCAGCGCGAACACCGCCAAGCTCAGGCGCAAGTTGGAGAACATCCACAGCAACATGGCGAAGATGAGCAGGATCACGACCGGGACGACGATCGAGAGGCGCGCTTGAGCACGCTCGAAGTTTTCGAATTGGCCGCCCCATTCGACGCGGTAGCCGGTGGGTAAGCGCACGCTCTGCTTCACCGCGGCCTGCGCCTCGGATACCCACGAAACCAAGTCTCGACCGCGCAGGTTCACATCCACGCGCACCGCGCGCGTGCGATTCTCGCGCCGAATCGCGGTCGGTCCCTCGCCTTCGGACAGCGTGACGACCTCGCGGAGGGGCACGTTCTCACCGTTTCGCGTGGTCACGAACAAATCACCGATGCCTTCCGCACTCGGTCGCGATGGCGGCTCGAGCACGCGGATCTCGAAGCGACGTTCGTCCTCGTAGACGTGCCCCACCGGCACACCCTCGCGCGCTGCGGCGATCACCGCGAACGCATCTTCGACGTGCACGCCGTAACGCGCGAGCCGCGCGCGATCGACCACCGCGCTGATCGTGGGCGCACCGAGCACGCGCTCGACGCGCACGTCGCCGGTGCCGGATATTTTGCGCACGCGCTGACCGACGGCTTGCGCCAAGTGCATCAAACTCTCCAGATTCTCCCCATAAATCTGGATCTGCACGTCCGCGCGCGAGCCGCTGATCAGCTCGTTGGTGCGGTCTTCGATCGGCTGCGAAACCGAGACGAAGGTGCCCGGGACTCGATTTTCGATTTGAGTCTTGAAGCGCTCCGAGAGTGAGTCGAAATCGTGCGTGGTCTTCCACTGTTCGAGGGGCCGCAAGCGCACGAACAAATCCGTGTTGTCGTTGCCCACCGGGTCGACCGCAACTTCTGCGCGACCGGTCATGCCCAGCGTGGTCACCACCTCGGGGAAGGTGTGCAGCACCTTCTCGGCTTCGAGATCGAGCTTGCGCGCTTCATCGAGCGAAATGCTTGGCGCACGACGAATGGTGACCACCGCGTCGCCCTCGAAGATGCGCGGTACGAACTCTGCGCCTTGCCGACCGAAGAGCCACGCGGACAGCCAGAAAACACCGAGCGAAGCCGCCAAAAGCAGCCAGCGACGGCGCACGATCGCAGGCAGTAGGCTGCGATACCCGTGGCCGACGCGTTCCAGCCAAGCCGGCCCGTGCCCCTTTGCGGGAGGCACCATGGCTACCAGCACCGCGGGGAAGAGCAGCACCGCGTACACCAGCGCCCCGAACAGCGCGCAGGCCATGGTGATCGCCATCGGCCGAAACATCTTGCCCTCCACGCCTTCGAGCGCGAGCAGGGGGATGTAAACCAGCATGATGATCGCGACTGCGAACGCGACCGGTCGCGCGACGGCGCCAGCGATCTCGGAGTACGCCCCGGCGCGCGCCGCGCCGATCAACTTGCGCCCGGCGGTGGCGGCGATCACCGACTCCAAGATCACGATCGGGCCATCGACCAAAAAGCCGAAGTCGATCGCGCCCAGCGACATCAGATCGCCCGTGACGTGGAACAAGTGCATACCGAGCAGGGCCACGCTCATCGCACAGGGAATGCCCAGCACGACCGCCAGCGCGCCACGCCAGCTGCCCAAGAAGACGATCAGCACGAGCGTCACGATGAGCACGCCTTCGGCCAAGTTCTTCATCACCGTGGACAGCGTTCGCCCCACGAAATCGCTGCGATCGTAGATGACCTCGATCTTCACGCCGGGCGGCAGAGTCGGCTGGATTTCGTGCACGCGTTTGGCGACCGCGGTAACGACGGTGCGGCTATTTTCCCCGAGTAGCATCATCACCACCCCGGTCACGGCCTCGCCCTTGCCGTTGTGGGTGATCACCCCTTGGCGCAGGGCGGGGCCTACTTTCACATCCGCGATGTGACGGATCAGCACGGCGGGGCTGCCGTTGTTGGAGCGCACCATCACGTGGCCGATCTCGTCGGGGCTAGCCAGCATGCCCTGCCCGCGCACCGTGAAGGACTCCTCACGGCGGTCGATGTAGCCGCCGCCCGCGTTCAAGTTCGCGGCGCGCAATGCGTGCACGACGTCTTCGAGCGAGAGGCCTTGCGCCTTCAGCTTGGCGCGATCGGCCACGACCTGAAATTGCTTCAGCTCGCCGCCCATCGTGTTCACTTCGACGACGCCGGTCACGTTGCGTAGCTTGGGTACGATCTCCCAGTCGAGCAGCGTACGTAGCTGCATCGCCGAGTGGTGCTCGCTCCTGACCACGAATTGATAAATCTCGCCCAAACCCGAGGAAACGGGGGCAAGTTCGGGCGCACTGGCGGAGGCGGGCAGCTCCACGCCGCGCAGGCGCTCGAGCACCAACTGGCGCGCGAACCAGATGTCCATCGTTTCGCGAAAGATCACCGTGACCGCGGATAAGCCCGAGCGCGAGACACTGCGCTGTCCGACCGCGCCCGGCACGCCGTTGAGCGCGTTCTCGAGTGGCATCGTCACCGTGCGTTCGATCTCGACCGGGGACAGGCCCGAGGCCGAGGTCAGCACCGAGACCTGCACCGTGGAGACGTCCGGCAAAGCATCGATGGGCAACGTGCGCGCCGCCCAGGCACCCACCACGAGCAACAAGACGAGCGCTGCGATCACCGCGCCCCGCGCATGAATCGACGCCGAGACCAAATACTTCAGCATGTGACTTTCCCGAATCTCAGCGGAACAGCTCGCTCTTCAACGCAAATACGCCATCGCTCACCACTTCGTCGCCCGGGCTCACGCCGCTCAGCGCTTCGGTGTCTTGACCATTGGTCACCCCGAGCTCGATTTTGACGACTTTCACGGCGTTTTCACCGCTTTTCACGAACACGGTGGGCTTGCCGTCGACGTAGGTGATCGCGCTTTGTGGCACGAGCGTGCTCTGTTGCTCCCCGACACCCGCGGCGTGGATGCGTGCGTTCACGGCTTGGCCCGCGCGCAGACGGCGATCGCGATTGTCGACCTCCACGCGGATTGGTGCGCTACGCGTCTCGGAGTCGATGATCGCTCCGACGCGGGCCACGCGCCCTTCGAAGACATCGTTCGGGGCCGAGAGCGGACTCAGTTCGACGCGATCGCCCACGCGGATCTTGGACAAATTGCGCTCGAAGACGTCGAGCGCGACCCACAGGTGGTCGATATCGGCGATGCGAAACGCAACCAATTGCCCCTCCACCGACTGACCGGGTGCGATGCTGCGCTCGACGATCGTGCCCTTCAACGGTGAGCGCAGCTCGTGTGAGCCGAGCCGGCTCGGGCGACTGCCCACGCCACCCGATAGCGCCGCTACCTTCTGCCTCGCGGCTCCCAGCAGCAACTGATAACGCTCCGCCTCCACGCCGGCCACCTCGGCCTCGCGTTGCGTGGTCAGGTTCTTTTGCGAGAGTGTCTTCTCGCGGGTGAGGTTCACGTCGGCCGCGCGCTTCTCGGCCTCGAGCATACTGACCGCCGCCTGTGCCTCGCCCAGCTCGGCGCTCTCGATCACGGCCAGCAGCGCGCCTGACTCGACCGTATCGCCCTCGAATTTCACGACCCGGCTGACCAGGCCTTTGAGGCGTGTGCCGACCGCCGCCACGTGCTCGGGATTGAAATCGACCGTGCCCACGGCGGTGACCACGGGCACGAGCAGCGAACGCGACACCGGCGTGAACTTGATCTTCGCTCGATCGACGAAGCCGCGCGAGAACGTGATGCGTTCACCGTCGACGCGCGGCGTATCGGCTACTTCGAGCGGCGTGCCCGTGTCGGTATCGGCCGAACTGCGTGCTCCCCAAATCACGCCGCCAACGCCGAGCACCACGACGCCCGCCGCGAGCGCGATCAAACGTCCCCTCGTGAAGAACGACGCCGCGTGCGCCGTGGGATTCGATACCTCTGAAGTCATGGCAGCTCTCCCGTGATCTCGACCAAATCACCCAACAATTGCCAGCTCTTGTCGAGGATCTCCAAACGGCGAAGTGACAGCGAAGAAAAATCACGCCGACTGACCAATACGGACAACAAGTCTCCCTTGCCCACGCGATACGTCTCACTGGCCGCAGCCAACGCGCGCTCGGCGGCCGGTAACGCGGCGTGGGTCACGATCTCGAAGGCGCGCCCGAGCTCGCTGAGCTCGCTGGTGAGCAGCACTGCTCGACGCGCAAACAGCTCGCGCCGCAACGAAAGTTCATCGAGCGCACGCACGCGCTCGGCGTCGGCTCGCGCGCGCTCACCTTGATTCGCGCGAAAAGTCGGAAACGCGTAGGCCAAACCTGCACCGAAGCGCGTCTCGCCCACGTCACCACGGCCAGCCAAGAGCCCCACGCTGAGCGGACTCCAACCCTCGCTCTCCAGGCGATCACGCGCAGCTCCGTAATACTTGGCCTGCGCGGCTAGCACGCGAAATAGCGGCGAACGCTCGACGGCGGGCGGCGCGCGCAATGCGCCGGAAAAGCCCGGCGGGAGCGCCTCCGACACGCCCTCCGCACTCAGGTTGCGACCAGTCAGCTCGAACAAGTCACCCACGACGCGCAGCAGCTCGCTCTTGGTTTCACTGAGCGCCATTTGATGACGAGCCGCGTCGACCGCGGCCAGCGCGGCATCCTTCTCGGTGGCATCGCCAATCGCCATGCGTTCGGCGAAATAACGTGCTTCCGACTGCGCGGTGGTCGCGAGCTCGGTCAGCACTCGGAAGCGGCTGGCCCCGACCACGAGCGCACCGTACGCGCGCACCGCGCGACCCGCAGCCGCAGCGCGCGCTTGCTCGAGCATCGCCTGATGCAGCTCGACGAAGTCGTCTGCTTCGCGACCACGACGCGACTTTTGACCCGAAATCTCGACCGGTAGCCAGAGCGCGGATTCGATGTTCACGTCCTTCACCACGTCTTTCGTGGCGCCTTGCACTTTCACTTCTAGAAACGGATTGCCGAGCGGCGCGAGGCGGGCGTTCGCGTAGCTGGAACGGCTGGCAGTGAGCGCGGAGCGGCCGAGCACGACTTCGGGCGCACGCTCACGCGCCAACTGCACGAGCTCTCGCAACGCCGGCGGAGACGTCGATGCCGCTATGGGCGGCGCAGGCGACTCTGCGTGCACGCTGTTCGGAAGAAAGACGAACGCGCTGGCGAACGCGACGAACAAAGTTCTCAGCCGGGCCGGGAGCAGCATCGAGCGCATCCAAAGACTACTACCACCCCCGACACTCTGATTCGGCGCTCGCGACCGGCAAAACTGCCACGAATCAACCACGCGAGCGGGGCGGGTGGATCCCCTAGAGTTGAGTTACCCAGCTGGTTTACCGAGTATTTTAATCACTGTTGACACCTGATTGTGATTGGCAATTCAGGACGGGAAGCCACTCGATATGCATCGCCCGTAGGTCCGTCGGAGTGGACATTCGATGATTGATGGTCACGCGAGCACGTCGCGCATCATCGAAGCCTTCGGCGTCGCAGGGCGAGCACCACGCAGATGAACTGGGAACGCACCAAGGTCGATGCGCAATTCAACGACGATGGCTTCGCTTACGCCGTCGCTTTCGCTGAGGCAACTCGAGCTCTCCTTTCAGGGCCCAGCGAATTTGACGAGCTCGGCAAATCTCCGGAAGCGTGTGGAATCGTCTCAGAATGACGCATTCGTATCGTTGGCGCAGAAGAGCTGGGAACGTGGCGTGACTCGAGTTGCGTGGCCGGATCGGGATCGCCCATTCTCCCACTATCTACCCGCGAGAGTCTCACTCCAACCCTTGCTTCGTATCCTCACTGATGGGCAATCGGGCTACGACCGGCCATCCTAATTTCGCCGAAGTGGCGAAAGCTCACCCAATCGCAATCAGCTGCCGCTAAGTTCCCCGGCGATGCACGACCGGCGGGGTCGCGCCTTCACTCGGAGGAGCCAATGCAGAAAATGAATGTGCGGTGGGTACTGTGTATGGGTGCGCTTCTATCAGCGTGTTCCAGCGGCGCTGGGCCGGGGATGAACGAGCGAAACGCGAGTGTGAACGAAGAAGCGATCATCCGCTCGACGCAGTTGGGCGGCAAGGATCAGGTCGTGATGCTCTTCATCCGAACCTACAATGCGGCGACGAACAGCCTCGGTTCGCGCACCTGCACGGGCTCGTACTTCGCCCCGCGCGTGGTGCTCACGGCCGCGCACTGCCTCGAGAACGTGTGGAACAATCAAGTGTTCGCCTACTACGGCGACAACTACACGGCAGACTTCCCGCAGCTCACCCAGATCGGTGACACGTTCGTACCACCACCTCCCGGAAGTCCGTCGTTCTGGTCGGCGGCCGACTCGTACGAGGCTCACCCGCAGTGGGATCCGACCGTGATCCGCGCCGACATGGGCGTGGTCTACCTCGATCGCAAACTGCCCTTCGACCCGGTACCTCTTGCCCGCTTCCGGCTCGACAACACCTGGAACAACAAGCAGGTCACGATCACGGGCTGGGGCGCCAACAGCGCACCCACGCCGACTACGGGCGCAGGTTCGCGCGTTCAGCGCACCGGCAAGACGAAGATCGTCGGCACGCCCACCGCCGCTGACTATCACCCGGAAGATCCGAACCCGGGTATGCTCGATGCAGCGATTCGCAACGCGACCGTCAAGCTCGACGGGCACGCGCCGAATGCCAATGGTTGTTTCGGCGACTCGGGCGGCCCAATCATCGTCAATCAATCCGGGCAGGACTACTTCGCGGGCGTCTCTTCTTGGACGGGTCTGTCCTGCGAAGATTATAGCCTTTACACGCGCATCGACCCTTTCTTGCCGTTCCTGGATCAGGCGTACAAAAAGGGCGGCCAAGAGACGCTGATTCCGTTCCTGGAGTGCGTTGCGCCCAACCCCAGCGGCACGTACACGGCGTACTTCGGTTACACGAACAAAAACGGCGTGACCGTGAGCGTGCCCTACGGCACGAAGAACGTGCTCGCCCAAGACACGGTGGGTTGGCGCCCTTCGCAGTTCAAGGTCGGCACGCAGAACTTCGTCTTCGGCGCGGACTTTGCGGCGAACCAGACGCTCACCTACAAGCTCTCGCCCGACAACAGCCCGACCACGACGCTCACGGTCAACAAGAACTCCAAGGCTTGCACGGCAGCGCAGACCCCCATCGTGCAGTGCGGCAACCTGTGCGGCGCGGAAATCCGCTCAGGCTGCCCGGATCTCCTGCCTCTGATGAGCAACTGCATCAGCCAGTGCCAGAGCGACCAGGAGTTCTTCAACGAGCTGGTTCCCGCTTGCTCCGCCGCGTACGCCACGATGAACAACTGCTTTGCCGCGGTGCCACCGGGCCAACCGCAGAACTGGAGCTGCATCGAGGAATCGGTGCCGGTGCCGACGACCGCGTGCCAGAACGAAGTCAACGCGTTCAACACCTGCTTCGGAGAGAACTTCCCCTTCTGATCCCGCGCGGATAAGCCGCGAAGCAGCGAGAGAGCCGCGACCGAGTCCAATCGTTCGCGGCTCTTTTCGGTTCGTCGTCGGGGAAAGGCGAGCCGCCGCCCGGCTCGTTCGAGATCTAGAACAGCAAGACCCAAGCGTCGTAGATGGTGTGCGTCCAAACGGCGGGGGCGAAGCCGCGGAACGTGTAGATCGCGGTGAAGGCCAGGCCGCACACGCTGCGAAACACGAAGGAGCGCAGCTCGAAGGGTTCGCCCAAATCACCGACGTAGTGCCAACCACTGAACACGAAGGCGATCGTGAGCGCCCAGGCCACGCCGATCAAAAGGCGCTTGGCGCGCGTCAGGCCGCCAATCAAGCCGAGGATGAGGCGCAACCCGAGCCCGAACAACACGACTCGAAACGCGATCTCTTCGTAGAACCCGGCGCCGAGTGACATCACCAGCGCGCTGAATCGACCGTCGGGTATTCCGCCGACCAAAGCGAGTTGCTGCACCACGTATTGGCCGGCGAGGCGCATGGCGATGGCGTACAGCACGCCCTCGAGCGCCACGAACACGAAGCGCGAGCTGTGCAGCGTGTGGCCGCGACCCAGCATCAAGAGCACGCCCGCAAACGCCGCACCAATACCGAGCGTGAGCCCGATGTATTGCCAGATGCTGTTCTCCGCCAAAGTGGTGAGCTCGCGGGTCACGACGTCCGCGGCGTTCCGCACAGGAAGAAATACGACGCCGAGGTGGTAGCCGATGAACACGGGCAAAGTGAGCGCCAGATCCGCCCAAGGTCCGCTTCCTTCTCGGAGAAAGCGCTGTGCCTCACTCTCGGCTGCTGCTGGCTTGCCCATACTCGGTTCGCGTCGGACCCTAGGCTAACTTTCCTAAGGCGGAACGGGCAAAACTCAAGCAAATTCCCGCGCGTGATTTTCCCCTCTCCGGCCCAGCCGCTGCCCCCCGGGGGGCGACCATGACCACCAGCCTCGCCAAAGCGAAGAAGCGTCACGAGGCGCTCGTGGCAGAAGTGCGCGCGCACGACTATCGCTATTACGTACTCGACGATCCATCGCTCACTGATCGCGATTACGACGCGCTGTACGCCGAGCTGCGCACGCTGGAGAGCGAGCACCCCGAGCTCAAATCCGCGGTCTCGCCAACGCAACGCGTGGGCGATGAGCTGCGCACGGACTTGCGCACCGTGCCGCACGTCGTACCCATGATGTCGCTCGACAACACGTACAACGACGCCGATCTGGCGGAGTTCGAGCGCCGTGTCTTGGGCGGGTTGCCCGCCGGCGCGATCTCGGAGTTTTGCGTCGAGCCCAAGCTCGACGGCGGCAGCGTGGAGATCTTGTATCGCGATGGCCGGCTCGTGGGCGGCTCGACGCGTGGCGATGGCATCAGCGGCGAAGACATCGCCACGAACCTGAAGACGATTCGCTCTTTGCCGCTCACCATTCCCTATTCGGGGCCGCTCACGCTGCGCGCCGAAGTCGTGATTTTCCGCCGGGATTTGGCCAAAATCAACGAGCTGCGCGTGGCCGCCGGGGAAGCGCCGTTTGCCAACCCGCGCAACGCAGCTTCGGGTTCGCTGCGCATGCTCGATCCGCGCATCGTCGCGCAACGTCAGCTACGGGTGATGGTTTGGCAGGTGGTGGAGGGCCCGGATCTGGCGGCCACCCACGCCGGCGCCTTGGCGAAGATCGCCGAGTTCGGCTTGCCCACGCACCGCTTGGAGCGCGTGTGCAAGACGCCGGAAGAAGTGCGCGCAGCGATCGCGGACATCGATCGCGCGCGGCGCGATTATCCGTACGAGACCGACGGCGCGGTGGTGAAGGTGAACTCGTTCTCCGCGCAGAACATCTTGGGCGCGACCGCCAAGTTCCCGCGCTGGGCGATCGCCTACAAGTTCGGCGCGGAGCGCGCGAACACGCGCGTGCTCGGGATCGTGGTCCAGGTGGGGCGCACCGGCGCGCTGACGCCAGTCGCCAACCTGGAGCCGACGCAACTCGCCGGCACCGTGGTGTCACGCGCGTCACTGCACAATGCCGAGATCATCGAGCACTTGGATGTACGCGTGGGGGACTTGGTGAGCATCGAAAAGGCCGGGGAAATCATCCCTCAGGTGATCGCGGTCGACCCCAGCGCGCGCAACGGCAGCGAAGTGCCGTGGCAGATGCCCGAGGTTTGCCCGAGCTGCGGCACCAAGGTTGTGGCCAGCGAAGAAGAAGTCGCGATTCGTTGTCCAAACCGCGTCTGCCCGGCCAAGGTGAAGGGCGCAATTTTGCATTTCTCACGCCGCTACGCGATGGACATCGATCACTTGGGCGAATCGCTGATCGAGCAGCTGATCTCGAGCAAGTTGATCGCGGACGTGTCGGATCTGTACGAGCTGACCGTGCCGCAGATCGAAGCCCTCGAGCGCATGGGCAAGAAGAGCGCCGAGAACGTGGTGCAGTCGATCGACAAATCTCGTAACCAGCCGCTCGATCGCTTGCTCACCGGGATCGGCATCGAGCACGTCGGCCAAGTCGCCGCCAAGCAATTGGCCGAAGCAGCGGAGTCACTCGAGAATTTGATCTCCTGGGGCTCGGACCACGTGGTGGAGCACGTGGCTCAGATCGCCGGCTTCGGACCCAAGATGGTCGATAGCGTGCGCCGCTACTTGGAGGAGCCGGAAAACCGGCGTTTGCTGGAGAAATTCGCGCGTCTGCAGGTCTCGCGAGCGCAGCCCAAGGCGCGCGCCGCGGCCGAGGGACCGCTCTCCGGATCTTCGTTCTGTGTCACCGGCGTGCTCACGCGCAAGCGTGAGGACGTGCACGAGTCGATCCGCGCAGCCGGTGGTGAGGTGCACGACAAAGTGAAGAAGGGCACCACGTATTTGGTGATCGGCGAGAAAGTGGGCAAGGCCAAGACCGACTCCGCGAAGAAGTTCGGCGCCCGCGTGATCGACGAGCCGAGCTTGGAGCGATTGATCCGCGGTGAGGCATTGGCGAGCGATGCCGAGGCCGCCGTTGAAGCTTGAAGCCCTCGCCTGCGGCGTACTCCTGACGCAGGCGTTGGCTTGCCACCCGCGCAGCGCGCCCGCGAAGAAGCCCGTGCCCGCGAGCAACGCGGCCAGCGCAAGCTCCGCGCCCAGCGCGAGCTCCGCAGCCAGCACGCGCTCCGCGCCCAGCGCGGCCCCGAGCGCCACCGCGATGCCAACCACGCCCAGCGCGTGCGCTTCCGCCTGGCCCGCGCCGATCGCGGTTTCGGCCCTGAAAACCGCGCCCGCGAGCGTCGCCCTGGTGCCGCTGCGCGCCGCGCCCGGCCTGTGGTTGGCCGACGAAGAGGGCGCGTTGCTCGACGCCAAACCGAACCCGGCCTGGGCTGAGGGACCTCTCACCCTCACGAGTGATGGCAGCAGCGCCACGCGCGCCGTCGCGCTCGCGCGCTTGCCCAAAGCGCTGCAAAGCTGGCTCGGCCGCCCCGTGAAAGTCCTCGGCCCGAGCGGCGCGGTCTGCGAAACGCGCTTGCAGCGCTTCGCGCTGCGCGCCCGAGTCACGCCCGACCCACGCACCGCCGAATATTGGGAGGGCTGCGCGGAAGGGCCGGCCATGCCGCCCGCAACGATCGCCAAGGAAATTTGGCGACTATCTGCGGTCGGAGGTCGAACCCTGATCGCCGAGTTCTCGGCGCCGTGCAAAGGCGCACTACTCGCGGTCGATCCCAATCTGCCCGCGCCCGCGATCGCCGCGCCCGAGCCCGCGTCCGCAGATATGGGCGCCGAGCTGCTGACGGCGTTTCGCGCGCTGCCCGCTTATGCGGCGCTACAAGCCCGCTTTCGAGCCGAGCATCCGGATCTGGACGGCGCTTGGGACGATCGCGATGCGCGGCGCAACGTTTCGAAGCTCGCACTCCCCGGTCGACCGGAGCTGCTGTTCGTGAGCGTGGAAACGGGCACCGGTTGCGGCGCGGGCTTCTCGGCCAGTTTGAGCGCGGTTTGGGAGTCGGGTCCGGCCGGTCCCAGCAAGGTGCTCACGGCGATCGACAACCACCGGCTCAATCCACGAGCGCTCGTGGATTTCGACGGCTCGGGTGGCTCGCTGCTGCTCGGCCCGGATGGTCCGTTACAAATGCGTTCGGTGCTTCGGGCCGGCTCGTTCGAGCGCTCTTTCCTGAGCGCCGTACCGTATTTCTCCGGACCGTGCTGATCTGGCGCGCGGTTTCGCGTTATCTTGCGCGGCCCAGACCTTGCGAAAAATCCGACTCACGCGCATCAACTACGCCGTAGCGGCTGGAGTTGCGGCGTTGGCCTCGATCGCGATCAGCGTGCGCTTTGCACAATCCGAGCGACGCGAGCCCGCGCGCTGCGCGTCTGGTCTCGTCGTCCAAGAGTCGCGTTGTTGCGGAGTCGGGCAAGGCCTCACCAGCTCCGGACAGTGCTCGGGTGTCGCCAAAGCGTGCGCGAACGACATGCTCAGCGATGATTCCGGCGGGTGCTTGCTACCCGACGCGCATATCACGATCCCGGGCGGAACCAGTCATCTCGGCGCGGTAGATTGGGAGAGTCCCGATCGAGCACCGATCGACGTCAGTGTGCCCGCGTTTGCGCTCGACCGCGCAGAGGTCACCATGGCCCGCTTTCGGATCTGCGCTGCGGCGGGTGCATGCCCGAAGATCGCCGATGAGTCCGAGCCTGGGCGCCCGGTGCGCAACATCAGCCCAGCCGAGGCGAGCGCGTTTTGCGCGTTCGTGGGCGGACGCCTGCCGAGCGCCGACGAATGGCTGTTCGCCGCCGCGGGCAGCGCAGGCCGACGTTACCCCTGGGGCAACACCGGCTTGGTCTGTCGCCGCGCAAGCTTTGGACTGGTCACGGGGCCCTGCGCCCGCGGCGGCACCGGTCCGGATCTGGCCGGCGCGCGGCCCGACGGCGCAAGCCCCGAAGGTATCCTCGATCTTTCGGGCAACGTCGCCGAATGGACACTGGAGCGCGACGGCAGCTTCGCGGCGCGTGGCGGCTCCTACCGCTCGGAACTCGCGGCCGACTTGAAGACTTGGGCCGTCGAACCGCGCCAAACCCGCGCCCCCCACGTCGGCTTTCGCTGCGCGTACTCGGCTGATCACGTCGCCGAGTAGGGCGTGTGAAGCGGCGTGAGGGGGCGATCGCGATCCAGCATCGCAGCTCGCGGCGTGCACTACTGTCGCGCACTCGCCGCCGCGCTGCCCGACTGGATGAAGCGACATGGAAGGGTCGAAGCGGAGCTAAAGCGAAGATCCTGACCCCGCCGAGCGGGGCGCGTCGTTCATCGACGGGATCGGGCGCTGCGTGGTATCCCTGCGCCATGTCCGCAGCGATCTTGTGCATCGGGACCGAGCTCACCCGCGGTGAGCTCCTGAACAGCAACGCCACTTGGCTGGCCGAGGCGCTGACGACGATCGGCTTCGAGGTGCTCGACATCGCTTGTGTCGACGACGATCGCGCGCGGATCGAGGCCACGCTCACGCGGCTCACCCAGGCGCACGAGGTCGTGGTTTGCACGGGCGGCCTGGGCCCGACCACGGACGACATCACGACCGAGTGCGCGGCGCGCTTGGCCGGCGTCGAGCTGGTGCGCGACGAACCTTCGCTGGAAGCAATCCGCGAGCGGCTCTTGCGTTTCGGTCGGCAGATGGCGCAGTCCAACGGGAAGCAGGCGGATTTTCCGCGTGGGTCGCGGATCTTGCCGAACCCCAATGGCACCGCGCCGGGCTTCGAATTGAAGCTGAACCGTGCGCTCGCGTACTTCATGCCCGGCGTGCCCTTCGAGATGAAGGCGATGTTCGAGTCATTCGTCGAGCCCGCGATTCTACCGCTGCTGGGCGATCGCCATTTCCAAGTCCTGCTGCGCACCTTCGGCCTGGCGGAAAGTGAAGTGAACGATCGCCTTGCCGGGATCGAAGCGGAACACGGCGTGCTGATCGGCTACCGGGCGACATTGCCCGAGATCGAGGTCAAAGTGCTGGCGCGCGCCGCGAGCGTCGGCGAGGCGCAAGTCCGCGCCGAGGGCGGCGCGCGCGCCGTACGCGAGCGCCTCGGCGACGAAGTGATCTTCGGCGAAGGCAAAGCGCGCTTCCCAGAAGCCGTGTGCACACTGCTACAGGCCAAGGGCCAGACCTTGGCGCTGGCCGAGTCGTGCACCGGCGGCCTGGTTTCGGAGCTGATTACTGCGCATTCCGGCGCCAGCGCGGTATTTCGCGGCGGCGCCGTCACTTATTCGAACGAATCGAAAATCGCGCTGTTGGGTGTGCCCGCGGTGCTCTTGGCGCGCTTCGGCGCGGTCAGCGCGGAGGTTGCGCGGGCCATGGCCGAGGGCGCGCGGCTCGCGTTCAGTTCGGATATCGCGCTCTCGTTGACCGGCATCGCCGGCCCCACCGGCGGCTCGCCCGAGAAACCGGTGGGGCTCGTTCACTACGCGGTCGCGACTGCCACTGGCGTGAGCGATCGGCGTGTGGTGTTCGGTGGCAACCGCGACCAGGTTCGGCGGCGCGCCGCGATCGCCGGCCTTGCCCTAGTCCGCCGTGTGGCAGAGCACGGGCACGAGCCGGCGATCTGAGCGCGTTCGGTTCAGTTCAGTGACGCATTCGCGCGGCGCAGCGGCTCCGGCGCGGGCTCGCCTTTCGGACGACTGGTGAAGGTCAGGCCGGCCTCCGGATCTCGATCGACGTACACGACTTCTCCCGGTGCGAAAGCGCCCTCCAGGACACGGCGCGCAAGCGCATCTTCGACGAGCTTTTGAATCGCGCGCTTGAGGGGGCGGGCCCCGAATTGCGGATCCCAACCGGCTTCGGCCAAGAACTCCTTGGCCGCGTCGGTGATCTGGAAGCCTAGATCGCGCTTGGCCAAACGGCTCACCAAGTAGCCCAATTGGATCTCGACGATGTGCCGGAGCTCACTGCGATCCAGCCGGTGATAGACCACCACCTCGTCCAGGCGATTCAAGAACTCTGGACGAAAGTGAGCGTGCAGCGCGTCTTGGACGGCCTTTTGGCTGGCCTTTTCGCGTTCCTCCACGCTCAAGTCCCGGCGCTCTTCGATTGCGGCCAGTTCCGAGGTGCCGATGTTGCTGGTCAAAATTACGACCGTGTTCTTGAAGTCGACGGTGCGGCCTTGGCCATCCGTGAGCCGGCCGTCATCCAGCAACTGCAAGAGCGTGTTGAATACGTCCGGATGGGCCTTCTCCACTTCGTCGAAGAGCACGACCGAGTACGGCCGACGCCGCACGGGCTCGGTCAATTGCCCACCTTCGTCGTAGCCGACGTAGCCGGGGGGCGCGCCGATCAGCCGGGAGACCGCGTGGCGCTCCATGTATTCGCTCATATCGATGCGAATCATCGCGCGTTCGTCGTCGAACAAGAACTCGGCCAGAGCCCGAGCGGTTTCGGTTTTGCCGACGCCCGTGGGACCCAAAAATAGGAACGAGCCAATCGGACGTTTGTCGTCACCCAGGCCCGCGCGCGAGCGGCGCACGGCGTTGGCTACCGCGACCAGGGCGGGTTCTTGCCCGATCACGCGCTCTCGCAGGCTCTGCTCCATGTGGATCAGCTTCTGCTTCTCGCCTTCCAACATCTTCGATACCGGCACGCCCGTCCACTTGGAGACGATCGCGGCGATGTCTTCGTCCGTGACTTCTTCCTTCAGGTACGAACCATTGGCTTGGACGCGGGCGAGCTCGGCGCGGTCCTTCTCCGACTCTTTGTCGATGTTGGGGATGCGGCCGTACTGAATTTCAGCGGCTTTTCCGAGGTCGCCAGCGCGGCGCGCATTCTCCGCTTGCTGACGCAGGTCCTCGAGCTCGACTTGGTTCTTGCGCAAGCGCTCGATGATTTCTTTCTCGCGCAGCCATTGCGCGCGCATACCGTCGCGCTGCTCGTTCAGCTCCGCCACTTCACGGCGCAGCTCTTCCAAGCGCGCCTTGCTGCCCTTGTCGCGTTCGCGCGTGAGCGCCTGCTCTTCGATCCGGAGCTGCAGCAATTTGCGCTGCACTTGATCGATCTCGAACGGCAAGCTGTCGATCTCCATTTTGATCTTGCTCGCGGCTTCGTCCACCAAATCGATGGCCTTGTCCGGCAAGAAGCGATCGGCAATGTAGCGTTGGCTGAGCACCGCCGCCGCGACCAACGCGGAGTCGGTGATCTGAATGCCGTGGTGCACCTCGTAGCGCTCTTTCAAGCCGCGCAAGATGGCAATCGTGTCTTCCACGGTGGGTTCGCTGACCATCACGGGTTGGAAGCGGCGCTCCAAAGCCGCGTCTTTCTCGATGTGTTTGCGATACTCATCGAGCGTGGTCGCGCCGATCGCGCGCAGCTCGCCGCGCGCCAGCGCCGGTTTGAGCATGTTCGCGGCGTCCATTGCGCCCTCCGCGGCACCCGCACCCACCAGCGTATGCAGTTCGTCGATGAAAAGGATGATCCCGCCGCTCGAGGCTTCGACCTCTTTGAGCACTGCCTTCAGGCGATCTTCGAATTCACCTCGGAATTTCGAGCCGGCGACCATGCTAGCCAAGTCGAGCGCGAGGATGCGCTTGTCCTTCAATGACTCCGGCACGTCACCCTTGGCGATGCGGTGCGCGATGCCCTCGGCGATCGCGGTCTTGCCCACGCCGGGTTCGCCGATCAGGACCGGGTTGTTCTTGGTGCGGCGCGAGAGCACCTGCATGACGCGCCGGATCTCCTCATCGCGCCCGATCACGGGGTCGATTTTGCCGCGCTTGGCGAGCGCGGTGAGGTCGCGTGTGTACTTCTCGAGGGCTTGGAATTTGCCCTCGGGATTTTGGTCCGTAACGCGCTGAGAGCCGCGAATTTCAGCCAATGCGCGCACCAGCTTGTCGTAAGACAGGCTGTGCCGATCCGCGACGGCCTGCACGTCTTTGTCGTGCTTCACAGCGGCGAGCAGGAAATGCTCGACCGATACGTAGTCGTCCTTCAGCCGCTTGGCTTCGTCTTCCGCTTGGTTCATGAGCGGCGTCGTGCGACGACCGAAGCTCGGCTCCGCGCCTCCGCTGACTTTCGGCAGACCCTCGATGCGCGCCTTCAGCTCTTTGGCGAAAGCGGCAGGATCTGCACCCGCACGTTGCGCAAGCGCAGCACCCACGCCGCCTTCTTGCTCCAAAATAGCCACCAACAGATGCTCGGGGATGAGCTCCGGGTTGCCGCGCCGTGATGCGTCTGCAGCGGCGCTCTGCAATGCTTCCTGACTCTTGCTGGTCAAACGATCGATACGCATCGGCAATCTCTCCGTTGTCGGGCACTCGAGCAGTGCCGATGCAACGTAAGGCTCACCTGCGTCGGATCAAGGGGCCCCCTGCGCCCCCGAAACTCTGAGCCGTATTGCCGCGAAATCAGCCGCTCGTGCCCGCGGTGCCAGAATCCCCACCGGAGCCCGCCAAGCCAGCGGAATCCCCGCCCGCGCCTGCATTGCCGCTGTCTCCACCGGCACCGGCGGCGCCTGTCCCACCACAGGTCTGCGGCTCGCTGCCGCTCAGGAATGGCCGCGCGTCCACGCAGCCGAGCGCGAGCGGGACTACACCTGCAACGGTATCGAGCTGGTACCCGCACTCATGGTTGGGGCGGCAGCAGCCGGGAAACGAAAGCGAGATCCCCGCGCCATCCACCGGGGTGGAAGGGCTGTCGGGACACGCGCTGTCTTCACTGCCGGGTTGCTCCACCGGCTGACAGGCTTCGGGGAAGGTAGGACCAAACTCGGCCAATACGGACGAATCCAAGCCGCAGTGGCTCGTCTTCTCGTCCGCACAACACGGCGGGACCACGAAGTTTTGGATCGGGATCACGACCCCCATGCAGGTCTTGCTGCCGCACTTCACGGATGTCGGTACGGGGCCGGAGCCGGCGGTTCCCGCCCGGCCGATCGTGGTGCTGCCGCCGGACCCCGCGCGGGCCCCGCTTCCGCCACTGCCGGCGCTACCCGCTGAGTTGGAGTGGGAATCGGAGGCATTGCCGCCACAGGCAGGCGCCCCGATCATGAACAGCACTCCACAAGCACCCAAGAGACGTAGAACTCGCCAGGACATCTCGCGCGAGTGTTCCACGTGGCGCCGCGAGATGCGAGCCCTTCCGGCGGCGACGCATGCGCCGCCGGAGCGCGAGTTTATGGGTGAGACAAGGCTTGAACGAGGCCCTCGCGCCGTTGGCGCTGGGTCTCTTTCAGGACCGCGCCTTCTTCCGCACCCGGCTACGCAGTTGCCCACCGAGCAGGTGCACTACTTCATCCCACAGCTCCGGGCTTTTCATGAGGGCCCCGAACAGCGGCGGATGCAAGTGCCCCGCGGCGGCGAACCAGCGGTAACGCTCGATGCCGTTCACGTGAAGAAACGAGGCAATCTCTTCGAGCCTGCCGATGCCAATGCCTTTGCACAAGCCCGACTCGAGCATTCCCACATAGCTTCCGGAACGAACTCCGAGCTTTTTAGCCAGATCCTTCTGCGTCAACCCGCGATGCATGCGCGCTGAGCGAATGAGCCGACCGACCTTTTTTGTAGTGCCTTTCTCCGCCATCGGAATCCCGCGCTACCCGGCGGATGCACCCGGTGCGAGGGGCACCATTGGCTTGCGCTGGGCAGCCCCTCCTTTCTGACCGCAGTGACTAGTAACGCTCTGCCTGAAACCCCGGGGCAGCGCCCAGGAGCCTCGAGCAAACCCTCGTATGCGGGAGAGTAAACCGGGCCACCTAGAGTTCGCAATGGCCGCGTGAGCCAAAGCGACTGATTCGTTTACGCGTGCCGACTCATTGCGCAGTTTCGATCGCTACGCAGCGTGAACGATTCTTGCCTCGCCGACGCGAAGCTCGCGCAGCGCAGGTCTACTGGAAAGGGTGAAAGATTCGTTTCCCCTCGGATGCGCCCGAGCGAGACTGCCAATCGGAAACAGCGAGACAGCAGCGCGGGTGTAGTCACCTAACTAGCGGAATCCGACGAGGTGTTTGCGCAGCGCAAGTCGAGCTGATGGGCGTTGCAAGATGCACCTTGTGTTGTGCACGGAGGGCATGCAGACGCGGCCGCGTCCCCCGAACGCGACCAGCCAGTTGCCGAAGAAAATGCGCGTGCCACGGCATCGGCCAGAACCGGTAATGGCAACGTGCGTTTGCGGGCGCACGCTCGACGAGGACTAAATGTCCAGATTGCGAACGTTCAGCGCGTTATCTTCGATGAATTTGCGCCGCGGCTCGACCTGATCGCCCATCAGCACGCTGAACAACTCGTCTGCACGCACTGGGTCGTTCACTTTGACTTGTAGGAGGGTGCGCGCGTCCGGACTCATGGTGGTGTCCCAGAGCTGATCGGCGTTCATTTCTCCCAGACCCTTGTAGCGGGTGATCTGCAGGCCCTTCTTGCCCCGCTCGGAGATGAACGCTTCGAGTGCCTCTGGGTCCGGCAGGGTCCGCGGATCGCCCTCGTTCACCCTCACGGTATACGGCATGGCGCCGATCGAGCGGATGTCCTCTTCGATGGACAGCAATTCCTGGTATTCCGCGGAATCCGCCAGCTCCCAATCGGCGATGGCGGGACGCGCAGAAGCACCGGGGCGGAACTTGACGCTCAAGCGACCGGCGTCGTGTGCCTTCTCCCATTCCACGTTGACCGTGAGCGGGGTCAGGTCCGGATAGCGCTCTTCTAGGTACTTTTGCAGGCTTCTTGCCGCCGCTTCCACCGTCTGGTGATTGCGGAAATCAGCCAGGGTCATGGCGTTGGCGCGGAGCAACGCCGCGACCACTCGGGCGTCACAGCGGCGGTCGATCTTGGCCAAGATGTTGCGCATGGAGCGCAAGCGCGAGGCCAAATTGAACAATGGCAACCCGGACAGCAACGGGCCACTACTGGCCTGCACGGTGAGATCTTCGATCCCGCTTTCCATCAAGAAGCGGTCGAGCGCCGACTGATCCTTGAGGTACTGGTACTTCTTGCCCTTGCGCACGCCAAACAGCGGCGGCTGCGCGATGAACAAATAGCCCTTCTCGATCACGTCACGCATCTGACGATAGAAGAAGGTCAAGAGCAGCGTGCGAATGTGACTGCCGTCGACGTCGGCATCCGTCATCAGGATGATCTTTTGATAGCGGAGCTTCGAGATATCGAAGCCGCCGTTGTCGCCGATGCCGCAGCCGAGCGCGGAGATCAGCGTGGCCACCTCCTGCGAGGCGAGCATGCGATCCAAACGCGCGCGCTCGACGTTCAAGATCTTACCCTTGAGCGGCAGGATGGCTTGGAAATGTCGATCACGGCCTTGTTTGGCGCTGCCGCCGGCGCTCTCACCCTCGACGATGTAAATCTCCGAGATCGTCGGATCTTTGCTCTGACAATCCGCCAATTTTCCGGAGAGCGAGGAGCCATCCAGCACGCCCTTGCGTACGACTTCACGGGCCTTGCGGGCGGCGTCGCGGGCCTTGGCGGCCATTACGGCCTTCTCCAAGATCTTGCGCGCCACTTGCGGGTGCTCTTCGAAATAGACGGCCAAGTGCTCGCTGACCGCGTTCTCGACGATGCCCTTCACGTCACTCGAAACGAGCTTGGATTTGGTCTGTGAATCGAAGCTCGCGTCCGGGTGCTTGACGTGAATGACGCAGATCACGCCTTCACGCGTGTCGTCACCGGTGAGGCCGCTCTTGGCCTCTTTGAACAAGTTGTTGGCGGTGCCGTAGTTGTTCAGCGAGCGGGTCAGCGCGCCGCGCAGGCCGGTGAGGTGGGTGCCGCCATCCTTGTTGTGGATGTTGTTGGTGTACGGCAGGATCTGCTCCGCGTAGGAGTTGGTCCACTGCAGTGCCAGATCGACGACGGCGGTGCCTTTGCCGTCACCGGTGGGGAACTCTCCCGTGAAGGCGATCACGTCTTCGTGGACGGGCTCCTTGGCTTGGGCCAGGAGCGCGACGAACTCACGAATGCCGCCCTTGTATTGGTAAGTGTCTTTGCGCCCCGTCGCGCGTTCGTCAACCAAGTTGACCGCGAGGCCCGAGTTCAAGAACGACAGCTCGCGCAAGCGATTGGCTAAAATGTCGTAGTTGTATTCGAGGTTCGAGAAGATCTCGTGATCGGGCTTGAAGGTGACCTTGGTGCCGGTTTTATCCGACTCGCCGATCGCGGCCAGGGGCGCTTGCGGCACACCGCGACGGTACTCCTGAAACCAAACCTTACCCTCGCGCTTGATCTCCAGGCGCAAGACCTCGGACACGGCGTTCACCGCGCTGACGCCCACGCCGTGCAGACCGGCCGAGACTTTGTAGCTGGAATGGTCGAATTTGCCGCCCGCGTGCAGCACGGTCATCACGACCTCGGCCGCGCTCACGCCGCGGTCTTCCATGATGCCGACGGGGATACCGCGACCGTTGTCTTCGACCGTGACCGAACCGTCGAAATGCACGGTGACGGTGAAGCCGTCACAGAAGCCGGCCAAATGCTCGTCTACCGCGTTGTCGACGGCCTCCCACACCAGATGGTGGAGGGCGGAACCGTCGTGCACGTCACCGATGTACATGCCGGGGCGCTTGCGCACTGCCTCCAGGCCTTCGAGCACGGTGATGTTTCGAGCGTCGTAAGTCTCCGCGGAACGCGGTTGGTCTTCTGCTGCCTCGGTCGTCAACTTGGAGGTCCTGGTCTGGCTCACGAAACCGACACGGCAAAAGGCCGGAGAGGTCTCGAATTCGACCCATGTTTTATAGTCACGAAGCGCCCTCCGCGCAAGCTGAATCCGGCGTAAATTCCGCTGGATTCAGGGTTCGGGCGAGGTTTTTTCGGAGGCTGATTCAGAGCCTTTTCAAGGCTCCAGAAACGAGCTGCCAATCGGCACGTTCGAGGCTGCTCGCGCCGGGGGTCGGAAACAATTCTGGGCGCGTCGTGGTGACGAAAACTTGACTCTGAGTTTCGCGCAAGAAGTCGTAAACGGCGCCGGTTCGGGCCGGATCGAGTTCGCTGGAAACGTCGTCCAAGAGCAGCACGGGGTGTGCGCGGCGCGCTTCACGCACACACTCGAGCTCCGCGACTTTCAGCGCCAAGGTCAAGATGCGCTGTTGGCCTTGTGAGGCGTGATGGCGCGCGGAACGACCGTCGACGACCAACTGCAGTTCGTCGCGTTGTGGACCAAAGGATGCCGCGCGTTGGCGAGCGTCACGCGCTCTTCTCGCCTCCAGCTCGGCGGCGAACTCCGCCGGGTCTAGCGTACCGCCTGGCCTGTACTTCGCATGGAGCGCGAGCCCCGGTTGAGCCATGCGCAGGAACGCGGGCTGCAAGGCGGTGAGGAGCCGATCGGCGGCCTCACGACGGGCGCGAGCAAAGCGCGCTCCGTGCTCCGCCATCACCTGCTCGAAGGCGGGCAGCTCACGAGCTTGCGGCCCGCGCAGATCGAGCGCCGTCTTGCGCTCGCGCAGCGCGCGCGTGTAACGCAAGCGAGCGTCGCTACTTTGAGCATCGACGTACAGCGCGACGCGGTCCAAGAGCTTGCGCCGCGCCGCCGCGTTGGCATTCACCAGCTCGACGTCACCGGGATGAAAGACGACCGCTGGGGTGCGCGTTGCGTAGGCCGCCAAGCGCTCTGGTTTTTTTCCGTCGAGCAGCACGCTGCGCTGCTTGTGGCCGAGCACCGCGCGCTGCTCGCGCGTGTGATCGCCGTCCTGAATCTTGGCCCGCACGCTGGCAAACTCTTGGCCCTCTTGGATCAAGGTTTCGAGCTTCTCGGCGCGGAAGCTGCGAGTGACGGCCACGAAGTACAGCGCTTCGAGCAAGCTGGTCTTGCCCTGGCCGTTGTCTCCGGAAATGACGTTGAGCCCGGGCGCGGGCTCGAACTCCACCGAACTCAGATTGCGAAACGCACGCGCGGTGACGTTCTGGAAGCGAATCAGCGCCGTCACGCCATGACCTCAGCCAGAACGCGGAGCTTCAAATGCGCATCGGCATGATGACGGACAGATACGAAGTCGTAGTCTCGCCGACGGGTCGAACCACGGCGGGATCGAGCTCACCGCTGACGGCGAGTTCGATCTCTTCCGAAGAGATCGCGCTGAGCACGTCCAAGAAGTAGCGCGCGTTGAAGCCGACGGTGAGCTCGGGACCGGAGTAATCGACGTTCACTTCGTCGAAGCCTTCACCGCTGTCCGGGTTCTCGCTCTCGAAGCGCATCTTGCCGCCCGCGAGCGTGAGCTTGATGCCACCAGTGCGGTCACTTGCGGCCACGGAGACGGCGCGTAGCGCGTCCGCGAGGGCGGCCCGAGGTGCGCGCACCTTCTGCTCGCTGTGCTCGGGAATGACCTGCTGGTAGGGCGGGAATTGCGCGTCCACCAGCTTCACGCTGAACTGGAAGCCTGCCAGTTGGAAGAACGCATTGGGACCACTCTGCGAAATGCGGATCTCGCTCGAGCCCGATTCTTCGCTGGCTTCGTCGCACAAGCGCTTGAGTTCGAGCACGCCCTTGAGCGGAATGAGCATCGTGGCGGAGGCTTGTTTGCCTGCCAAAACCGCGTCCATCTTCGAAAGGCGATGACCATCCGTGGTGACCATCCGTACGCGGTCACCTTCCCACTCGAACAGCGCGCTGTTCAAATGCAGCCGGGTTTCGTCGGTCGAAATCGAAAAATAGGTGCCAGCGATCAGCGAAGACACGGTAGCGATTGGGATCGTCAGCGGCGCGGCTGCTTCGTCCGGTTGCGGCAAGCTCGGGAAATCTTCGCCCGGGATGCCGTGCAGCGTGAAGCGACGCGAGGCACCTACGGCGCGGATCGTGGTCGCCGCACCGCCCGAAGTGACGATCGAAATCTGACCATCGGGCATCAACTTCACGCGCTCGAACAAGTCACGCGCGCCGATCGCGATCGCTCCGCCGCTTTCGACCTTCGCCGGGATTTTGCCGCTGACCGCGAGATACAAATCGGTCGCGGCCAAGCGCAGCTGATCCGTGCCCGAAACTTCGAGCAAGACATTGCCGAGTACCGGCATGGTGCTCTTTTTGTCCGCGACGCCCTGGCAGCGCGCGAGAACTCGGAGCAGGTCTTTCTTGGCGACGACGACGTGCATTGAACGCCCACGTCTACCTGCGGTTTCGCTGAGGCGCTAGAGCTCCGTCGGGCTGCTTCCCGATTCGGCCTTTCGGCCCGGAGAGGGCTAGGCCAGTTTGGATCTCTTCTCTCTCTTCTCTCTTAAATTTATAAATAGAGAGACGTCTTAGTAGAGCCTGTGCGGACTGTGGGCAATTCTGGAAGGTTCGGAAATTAGTCAAGTAATTGGCTAATTGCGCTGTGGACTTGCCCGGGACGCGGATCGGGAGCAACCCGGGATAACTGGGTCGAGGCGGCTTTCCACAGCTTTCGTACCCGGGCAGTCCAGAGACTTTTCCCCAGCCTATCCCGGTGGCTGGAGGCACCGAAACGGGCTCCGAACGGCCAGCAGCTCAGCCCTTCTGGACGGCCGATTTGGGGCGCTTGCGCAGGGTCATCACCTTGCCGACCTTGCGCTTTGGACTGGGGGTCATGGGCAAGCCGAGGCGCGCAATGGCATCGATCAGCGCGACACGACTCTGCTGGTACGAGCGCGGGCCGATCCGCTCTTCGCGGCGAGCGACTTCGAGTGCCTCGAGCTCGCCCAGCAGGAGCTCGCGTGCGCGCTTCTTGTCGGCGGTGACGTCTTTCCCGCCCATGGCGTCGTCGAACGCGCCGCGGGCCGCGAAGACGCCGCCAATGGCCAGAAAACCAGCGATCGCCAGCGCGAACCAACGCCCGGGCCCCGGCGTCGGGATACCGGACAGCGTGGCGGTGAAATCTTTCAGCTCTTCGTTGCGTTCACGGAGCTGCTTGACCGAGACCAACACGCGTTGACCGTTCTGATTGGCAGTCGCAACTGGCGGTTGGAAGCCATCGACTGACAGGTTCATGGTCGACGATGCTTCCGCGATCACTCGCATCTCTGCCACGTGCGGCGGCACCGACATGCGAAAAATCAGCGTATCTTCGTTGGCTTTTGGCAGTTGGAAGCGAAACGATGCCTCCGATTGACCTGGCGAAAAGGTGCCTTTGAGTTGCGCGCCTACGCCCTCGACTTGTTCGAATCGAACATCGGTCATGCCCTCTTGCGCCTTGAAGGCTTTGAAGCCCTTGGGCAGTTGGATCACGACGTCCTTCACACCCAGGTGATCTGTCCGACGTTGAAGACCCGAAATAGCGCTTCACACTGAAACACGTCATCGCGTGTTTCGACGTACAGATAGCCGCGCATGCCGAATGCGGCACGCTCACTGTCGGTGGTGGACGGGAACACGTGCAAGACCACGCGCTGCCCCATGTCCTGCTTCAAGTTGAAGGGCGGGGTCTGGTAGTTGGCAGAGCCGACTTGCACGGTCACGCGGTACGCATGGTCGCTGCCTCGCGTGAGGCCGCTGAATTGCACCGTGCCTTGTGCATCTGCTTGGGCGAACTTCTCAGAGCGCGACTCACCCTCTGAGATCTTTTGGAACATGATCCCGAGCCGCACCTGCTGGCCCGCCAGAGGCATGCCCTGATCGTTCACGATCGTGGCCGAAATCGTGCCGGGATCGAGATCCGCGCTGGCTTCGTTGACGTCGGCTTGGGGGTCGCCGTTGGCCATACCGGGGTGACCCGAGTGGCCTGCGGGCGCGCCTGACGCTTCCGCCGAGCCTTGGGGCGGCGCTGCCTGGTGCCCATTGGCGGTCGAGGCGGGCTGGGCATTGCTCGTGCCGCTCGAGCTGGGCGCCGCAGTGGCGCTGGGCGCTGCGGTGGCGCTGGGCGCTGCGGTGGCGCTGGGTGCAGCGGTGCTGCTGGGTGCAGCGGTGCTGCTGGCTGCAGAGTCCGCCGCCCGCGCGAGCGCGGTGAGCGATATTGGGCACGCGGCGACCACGCAGAACGCAATCAGACGTCGAACGGCGCTCACGACTGGCTCTCCTCGGCGGGTTCCATGCTCTTGCCGCAGGCTTTGCAGAACCGCGCGTCGAGCTCGTTCTTCACTTGGCAGGCTGGGCAATCACGGGTGGCAGGAGGGCTCGGGTTCGATTCCGATTCTGCGCTTTCCGGTGACGACGGTCCGTCTTCTTCCGAGCCGTTTTTCTCGCTCGCTTCCGCTTCGACCGACTCCGCCTTGGCTTTGCTGGGCTTCTTGCTCAGCCGACGTGCGAGCTCTGCCTCGACCTGTTTGCGGCCCTCGGACAAATGCTCTTCCAAGCCTTGGATCAAGCGCTTGGCTTCGGCGCGATAGCGCGCGGCGTACTCCTGGTAGTCCTCTTCGCTGATCTTGCCGACGCTGCGCTCGTATTCGAGATCCTTCAGCGCGCGGAGTACCGCTCGCTTTTGTTCCTCTTCGGCGGAGCGGGCGCCCAAGCTGAACGCTTCTTCGAACGTCAGCTCGGATTCACCGGCCAGCGCTTGAACGCTGCTCCACAGCAGCCAGATGACGAGCAAAAGCGCGGCCGCGGCTAGGGTAAGCACCGCCAGCTGCACGCCGTAAAGCGTGCCAGCGGTGATCGCGGCGAGCAGGGTGATGAGTGGCACGGCCCAACGGACCATACGCAGGGGGGGCAAGCGATTATTCATCCGTCAGTCGCGCGAGCTTTTAGCATCAACTCGTCGGCGTCGTCCGAACGAGACCACCGAACCCAGTGCCAAACCGACGAAGCCTGCCGCGCCGAGTCCGGCGGTGGGCAGCTGTCTGAGCGAGCGAGCCGAGGCGAGCGCGGCGTGACGCGCGGGCACTACCGGCCGTTCTTGGGTATAGGCCGTACCCGGTGCCATGGCGATCCAAACCGCGAAGGCAGTCCCCGCGGCCACGCCCGCACCGGCTCGAACGTACGACCAAGCGCCGACCTCACCCAAGCTGATCTCCGGGAACAACGAAGTCGTCGTACCGGCGATCAGGATCAGCAGACCGACCCAAATCCAGGACACCAACGGGTTCACGTGGAATTGGAACGTGGCGCGCTTCGACTGAGGGTCGATCTGACCGACCACCGTGTACAAGTCCTCGTGCAGCGATCGCATCATGGCCACTTCCGTGGTCGGGCCGTCCGGCGAGGCGTGATAGATGAACTTCGCAGGGTGCACGTAGCCGAGCTCTTTGCCGGAGCGAGTGACCTTGAGATCGGCGAAGATCATCGTCTTCTCGATGTCCGCTTGTTCGACCGCGCTGCACTTCGGGTTGCCGGGGCAGCGGCGTGAGCCCTCGTACCTCAATTCGTATTCGCCGATGCGTTGGCTCTGTCCGGGCACCATGGCTGTCTCGCGATCGATGTTCCAAGCGGTGCCGGTGAAGCCGACGAACATCGAAACGATGCCCAAATGCACGATATATCCGCCGTAGCGGCGGCGGTTCTTCTCGACCAAGCGGAACAGCGCGACGAGCGGTGACTCTGTCTCGCCGCGTTTCCCGGAGACGGCCAGGCGCGCGCGCACACCGCGCACGAACTCTTGCACGATCACCGCGACGTTGAAGCCGCACAGCGCGATCGTGATGCCGGGAAGGCAAGAGCCGACCTTCTGCAACAGCACGCCCACCGTGCCGGGATAGAACGCATCACGCGCGACGAAGAACGGATATCCGAAGTAATTGCCGAGCGCCAAGTGCAGCACGACGGTTGTCGCCAAAGCGATCAACGGTGCGCGAAACGCCTTCTTGATCGACTCCCCGCTGGTCTTGCGCCAACCGAACAGTGGCGCGAGCCCCATCAGCGCGAAAATGATCAGACCGATCGGGCCCATCCAACGATTGAAGTGCGGGGGACCGACGGTCGCGCTCTCACCCCAGAGCTCGCTGATCTTCGGATACATGGTGGAGACCAAGATGAAGGTCATTCCGCCCAAAAGTGCCCAATTATTGGCCACGAACATGGCCTCACGGCTGGCGGCGGCTTCGATCTCCCCTTTGCTCTTCAGCTCCGGCAAGCGCCACACGATCAGGCCCAAGCTGGCGCCCAAGATCACGCCCATGAAATACACGAAGTACGTGCCGATGCTGCTCTGAGCAAAGCTATGCACGCTGGTGATGATGCCGGCGCGGGTGAGGAAGGTGCCAAAAATGGTCAGGAAGAACGTGAGGCAAATCAAGAACACGTTCCAGACTCGCAGCATCGGGCGACGCTCTTGGATCATCGTCGAGTGCACGTAGGCCGCGGCCGTGAACCAGGGCAGGCAAGCCGCGTTCTCCACCGGATCCCAGGCCCAGAAGCCGCCCCAACCGAGCTCTTCGTATGCCCACATCATGCCCAGCACGTTGCCGATGGACAGGAACAGGAACGCGAACAGCATCCACTTCCTGACCGCGATCACCCATTCGTTGTCCAGGCGGCGCGTGACCAATGCCGACACACAGAACGCAAAAGGCACGGAACAGCCGACGAAACCCATGTACAGGCAGGGCGGATGAATGATCATCCAATAGTTCTGCAAGAGTGGGTTCAGGCCCTCGCCGTCCGGCCGCGCGCCAGCGATGCTGGTCTCGAACGGGTTGGCGGCGAATAGCATCAGCATCGCGAAGAAGCCGACGACGACCATCAAGGTCGCGATCACGTACGGCTGGAGCTCGCGGTAGCGGCCCTTCAACCAAGCCACGCAGCCGGTGATGTAGCCGGAGAGCAGCAGCGACCACCACAAGAGCGAACCGTCTTGTCCACCCCAGAGTGAGGTCAGCAAATACGTGGTCGACATGCGCCGGTCGCTGTAGTGAGCGACGTAGCGAATGCGAAAGTCGTGCGAGACGAACGCATACGAGAGCAGCAGCACGGCGAACAACACCAGGGCCGAAGTGGCGTACGCTCCCATGCGCGCGGCTTGCAGGAGCCGTGGTCGTCCGCGACCAGCGGCCAGCGCGACAGCGAAGGTGTACGCGGCGGCGACGAGAATCGCATACACGATTCCTGTGCCCAACTCAGGGAGGGATTGCCACATGCGGGTGGCCGAAGCTTAGCCCGAAGGCTTCAGCGCGGCACCAGCGTTTGCGGCTATTTTCCCGCTCAGAACTCGAGCGGTTCCGCGCGAAGGGGTGAGATTTTCTTCGGCCGAGTCGAGCGGCTCCCGCGATTCGAGAGACGCGCCAGAGCGTCGGGAATGACTACTCGGCCTTGTCGGTTACGCTGGTTCCGACCGGGTCGCCGTGACAGACGCGGCGAATGTTGCCCGGCACCATCTTGAACACGCGGATCGGCAGCCCGTTTTCACGGCACAAAGCAACCGCGGTCGAGTCCATCACGCCCAGGTGGTCGTTCAGGAAGCGGTCGTAGCTGACGTTGTTCAGTAGCTTGGCGTCCGGGTGACGACGCGGATCGCGGTCGTAAACGCCGTCCACTTTGGTCGCCTTGAGCAGGCAATCCGCGTGGATTTCCATGGCTCGCAGCGAGGCTGCGGTGTCGGTGGAGAAGTATGGGTTGCCTGTCCCGGCCGCGAAGATCACGGCGTGGCCGCGATCCAGATGGCGCATGGCCCGGCGCCGAATGTAGGGCTCGGCCAGCTGCTTGATCTCGATCGCGGTCATCACGCGCGTCGGCACGCCGCTGCGTTCGAGGGCGTCTTGCAACGCGAGCGCGTTGATCACCGTGGCGAGCATGCCCATGTAGTCGCTCTGCGCGCGATCCATGCCTTCGCTGGCGCCGCGCAGGCCGCGGAAGATATTGCCGCCGCCGACCACCAAGCCGAGCTGGACACCGGTGCTATGCACTTCCGCGAGCTCACTCGCGGTGGCCTTGAGCGTGGTGGTGTCGATGCCGGAGCCACCTTCTTTACCGCTCAGCGCTTCACCGCTCAGCTTGATGATGACGCGGCGGTAACGAAGTTTTCCAGTATTCTCTTCTTCCACGCCGCGATGCGTAGCTCCGCCTGCGAACGCGCGCAATGGCCGATTCTGGCACTTTTGCCGAGCCCGTAGTATCCCGGTGCTTCTCGCATGCGGGCCTTTTTGCGCTTCAGCCTTTTCCGGTGCTCTCCGCTCGCAGCGCTGCTGTGCGTCGGGCTGGCCGCGGGTTGCCGCGAAAAGCCGAAACAAACCGCCGGCCCTGCGCTCTCTTCGAGCGCTGCCCCACCTGGCAAACTGACGCCAGAGCTGGCCCGCCAGGTGCTCGCCAAAGTGGGTGAGCGCGAGATCACGCTCGGTGACTACGCCGAGACGCTCGAGCGCATGGACCCGTTCGAGCGCCTTCGCTACCAATCACCCGAGCGCCGCAAGCAGCTCTTGAACGAAATCATTCAAGTCGAACTCTTGGCAGAAGAAGCCAAGCGACGCGGTCTCGACAAGCAACTGGAGACGCAAGAGCGCGTGCGACAGATGTTGCGGGATGAGCTGTTGCGAGACATGCGCCAAAGCGTGCCTGCTCCCGCGGAGATCCCTGAGATTGAGGTGCGCGCTTACTTCGACTCGCACCACGACGAGTTCAAGGAGCCCGAGCGCAGGCGCGTCGCGCACCTGCTGCTCGGCAGCGAGGCTCAGGCCAAGGCCGCATTGCAAAAGGCGCTGGGTGCCTCCGCAGCCGACTGGGGCAAGCTCGTAGCTCAGGTTTCGCTGGATAAACCCGCGCCTTCCGCGGGCCCTGCGCCGACCGAGCTGGCTGGTGATTTGGGCATCGTTGGGCCGCCGGGCCACCCACGCGGCGCGAACCCGCGTGTCCCCGAAGCGCTCCGCGCCGCGGTATTCGAAATCGACAAACTCGGCGGCGTGCTCGATCGCGTCGTGACCGAGTCGGGACATTTCCACGTCGTGCGCATGACGGGCCGCACCGAAGCGCGCGATCGCTCCTACCAAGACGCCGAGCGAACGATCCGCGTTGCGCTCGTCCAGGAGCGGATCCGCGCGCGCGAAGCCGAGCTCGAGCAAGAACTGAAGAAGCGTTTCCCGGTGAGCGTGGACGACGAAGCGCTGAGCCGAGTGAAAGTGCCAGACGCGGACGCAGCCAGCCCTGCGCCGGCAACGAGCGCCCGATGACCACCAGCTCCTTTCCGCCCGAAGAGGAGGACCTGCCGCCCGACCCCACTGGTCTCCGTCTGCTGCCTGACGCGGACGCCCAAGATTGGGGCTCGCAGATGCGGAACACGGTGCGCTCGGTCCAAGGCCTGCGCGCCAAATTGCAGCTTTCCCCGGAAGAATTGGGGGGCGCGCTGGCCGCGGAACGCGCGGGCCTGCCGATCTCGATCACGCCTTACTACTTGTCCCTGTGCGACACGCACGATCCGAATTGTCCGATCCGTAAGCAAGTCGTACCGCACGCGCTCGAAGGCCGCGAAGTCGAAGGCGACTTGCGCGATCCACTGGGCGAGGAAGCGCACGAGGTCGCGCCCGAGCTCGTGCAGCGCTACCCTGATCGCGCGCTCTTACTCGCGACCGATCGCTGCGCGATCTACTGTCGCTTCTGCACGCGCAGTCGCATCGTGGGCAGCGGTGGCGGACCGCGCTCCGAGATGCGCCTGCTGCCGGCCCTCGAATACCTACGCAATCACCCAGAAATTCGCGATCTGATCATCAGCGGCGGCGATCCGCTGGCGATGAGCACGACGCGCATCGTGCGCATTCTGCAGGCCGTGCGCTGTATCCCGAGCATCGAGACCATCCGCCTGGCCACGCGCATGCCGGTCGCGCTGCCCCAGCGCATCACGCACGAGCTCGTGCAAGCGCTGCGGCCGTTCCACCCGATTTGGATCATGACCCACTTCAACCACCCGAAGGAGCTCACTTCGCAAGCGCGCGAAGGCCTGCGTCGGCTGGTGGACGGCGGCTTCCCGGTGATGAACCACACCGTGCTCCTGCGCGGCATCAACGACGACAGCGCAACGCTCACCGAGCTCTTCCGCGGCCTGGTGCGCGAACGCGCCAAGCCCTACTATTTGCTTCAAACCGATCCCGTACGCGGCACCGGTCACCTGCGCACTCCGCTCGACACCGGCCTACGCATCATGGGTGAACTGCAAGGCCGGCTGAGCGGCATCGCCCTGCCCAAATTCATCGTCGACACCCCCGGCGGTCTCGGCAAAGTCCCCGTTGGCCCCAATTACATCGTGTCACGCGGAGCCGGAGTCACCCGCTTCAAAACCCACCGCGGCGTCGAAGTGGACTACTTCGATCCACCGGAATGAAACCCAGCACGCGCTCGGTACGACGGCACAGCCGGTCCTGGGGCGGCTCCCAGGTTTTTTTACCGCCGAGCCACCGAGACCGAAGAGATCAGAGAGAGATTCTTGGAGTTTGCTCTGGGCGACGGTTGGCGCGCTCGTCGCGACGCGGTGCGTCTCGGATTTTAAACCGCCAAGACGCCAAGTCCTTACAGCGGCGGATCACACGGGCTATTCACCAAAGGATCCAATGACGACTTGCTGGATTAGCGATGTGCCCCAACGCGCAGACAACTGACGTTGAAAATGCAAAGCAGGGACTGACACCGCAAACCACAAGCTTTCAGGGTGTCCTGAGGTGGATAGATCGTGTCCTTAGTCGCGGTGAGGACTTTGCGGCTTGGCGGTTAAAAAACTCTGGGAGGGCTCTGAGCCGGCATCGTGCGGTGATGGGAGGTGCGATGCTGGCTCGCGATCGCCCCTCGCTTGCTCTCGAAGCGAGCCGCGTGTGCCTGTGTTCCCGCGTCAGAGCGGGATATTGCCGTGTTTTTTGGGTGGGTTGCGGTCGCGTTTGTTGGCGAAGAGGGCGAGGTAGGTGGCGAGGCGTTTGCGCAGTTCGCGGGGTTCAATCACTTCGTCGATGAAGCCGAGCTCGGCGGCGTGGAAGGGGTTGGCGAAGCGGTTCTTGTATTCTTCGACGAAGGCCGCGCGCGTGGCGGCCTTGTCCTGGGCGGCTTCGATCGTCTTTTGGTAGACGATGTTGACCGCGCCGTCGGCGCCCATCACGGCAATTTCGGCGTTGGGGAAGGCCAGGTTCACGTCGGCGCGGATGTGTTTGCTGTTCATCACGTCGTAGGCGCCGCCGTAAGCCTTACGAGTGATGACGGTGAGCTTGGGTACGGTGGCTTCGCAGAATGCGTACAGCAACTTTGCGCCGTGGCTGATGATGCCGCGGTGCTCTTGGTCGACACCGGGGAGAAAGCCGGGGACGTCGACGAAGGTCACGAGGGGGATGTTGAAACAGTCGCAAAATCGCACGAAACGTGCGGCTTTGGTGCTGGCGTCGATGTCGAGCACGCCGGCCAGGACCGCGGGTTGATTGGCCACGATGCCGATCACGCGGCCGGCGATGCGCGCGAAGCAGGTCAGGATGTTGCGCGCGAATTCTTCGTGCGCTTCGAGCAGTTTGCCGTCGTCCACGACCGCGCGCAGCACTTCCAGCATGTCGTAGGGCTTATTGCTCTCGCGTGGCACGATGCGATCGAGCTCCGGTACTTCGCGGTCGACGGGATCCGAGCTGGCCCGGCGCGGGGGCTCTTCGGTGTTGTTCGCGGGCAAATAGCCGATCAGCTCGCGAATGCGCGCGATGCACGCGGCGTCGTTTGCAGCGGTGAAGTGACAGACACCGCTGGTGGCGGCGTGCGTGTGTGCGCCGCCCAGCGCTTCCTTCGTGACTTCTTCGTGCGTCACGGTGCGGATCACGTCGGGGCCGGTGATGAACATGTAGCTGGTCTTTTCGACCATGAACACGAAGTCGGTCAGCGCGGGCGAGTACACCGCGCCGCCCGCGCAAGGCCCCATGATCGCGCTGATCTGCGGCACCACGCCGCTGGCAAGGGTATTTCTGAGGAAGATATCGGCGTAACCGCCCAGCGCTTCCACGCCTTCCTGAATGCGCGCACCGCCGGAGTCGTTCAGGCCGATGATCGGCGCGCCGACGCGCAGTGCATGTTCCATCACTTTGACGATCTTGGCGGCGTGTGCGGCACCGAGGGAGCCGCCGAAGACCGTGAAGTCTTGCGCGAAGACGAACACGCTGCGGCCGTCGATCGTGCCTTGTCCGGTGACCACGCCGTCACCCGGCAGGTGCTGCTCGGCCATGCCGAAATCGGTCGCGCGATGGGTGACGAAGCGATCCAGCTCGACGAAGCTGCCCACGTCGAGCAAGAGCGAAAGGCGCTCGCGTGCGGTCAGCTTGCCGAGCGCGTGCTGCTTGTCGATTCGAGATTTACCGCCGCCCAGCAGCGCCTGCTGGTTGAGCTCGGCCAGGCGCTCTGATTTGTCGAATTCGGTCACAGTGCGATCCTCTAGAAAATCAGCTTGAAGACGAACAATACGAGTAAGAGACCGACCGCCGTGCAGGCGAGCCGCACACCTTGTCGAGCGCGCGGGGCATCGTAGCTGGCGATGGCTCGACGCTGCATTTCCGCGCGCACGATCAGCCCGTCGGCGCGCGCGCTGACGTTACGCACGCGCTCGAGCCGTGCTTCGGGGATATCGAGCGTGCCGCGCGCGGCCAGCGCCGCTCGAGCCAGATCGGCGAGCGCCGCGCGTTGCTCGATTTCTACTTCGCTCAGGCCTTGGCTTCGCGCCGAAAGCTCCTTCTGATACACGCCGGTCAATGCCTGCTTCTTGCGGCTGATTTGCCGCTCGTTTTGGCGCAAAGCCTCGAGTCGCGCGTGCACTCGAGCGAGCGCTTGTTTGGCTTGCTCGAATTCGCCGCGCGCTTGCGCGACCTCCGGCCCGAGCGCTTCGGCGCGGACTCGCAAGTCGGCAAGTTGTGCCGCTTCCGCGTCGGGGATCTGTCCGCCTTGTGGTCCTAGTTTTTGCTCGGCCACCTGCAGCACGGCGCGTATCTCGATCTGAACGCGCTTGAGCTTGGCGTCCGCGCGCTTGGCGTTGGCTTCGCGCTCGTCGTATTCGCGCCGAGCGTCGTTCTCCTGCCGCTGTTCGACGTGCACTTGGCTCTTGAGTTGATCGAGCCCGGTATCGAGCTGCCCGATCTCACCGTCGCGCTGGCTATTGATCGAGTTCAGCGCTTGCCCGCGCGCGGCCGCGCGCTGCTCGATTTCTACCAGTGGCGCCAAAATGCGCCGAAATGCCGTGATTTGTTCGATCGCGGGTCGCAGCTCCCGCCCCAGCTCCGCCAACGTGGCTTCACGCTCGATTTGCGCGCGCTCGCACTCGGCGGCCATCGGGATCAACTGATGCTTCAGCTGGCGTTGGCGCGTGAACACGCGGTACGCATAGCCGAGCGTCAGCGGCACGCTGTCCGGCGGATCGCCATAGTCGGCCAAGATCGCAAGTTCGTGCGGATCGATCGCGAGCTCGGCCGCCACCGGCGCGCGTCCGGTGGGCCAAGGGGGGCCCGCGTCGGCAGCGGGCGGCTCCGCGCGCTTCGCACTGTCCGGTCGCTGCGCGCGCTCGCCAGCCACCTGGAGGTTCGGCTGCGCGGTGCGTTCGAACTCCAGGTCCTCTAGCTGATCGCCAAAGTCGAACGAAGAACCGAACAGCTGGTCATGCGCGCCCACCGGCTTCGCTGCCGGTCGAGGTGTGGGTGGCGGCGCGGCCAGTGGTGCAGCCTGGCGCAGCGAACGCGGTACCGGCTCGAGCTCGAGGTCCGGCACCTCGAAGCGGGGCGCATCTGGGTTCGGTCGCTCAGGGTCGCTCATCAGCCGGGCCTAGCCACAAATGTATACCGATCCGTCCTTGGCAGACGGACAAGCCTGCGCTATGCCCTCGTTCGTCACTGAATCTGTGGGTCCGCCGACAGCGCAGCTTGAACCCCGCCAGGCCCGGAAGGGAGCAACGGTAGAGAAAAGCGGGTGTGGCGGGCCCTCTCAATGACGGGCTTTCGCCCCATCTCCGGCCTCCGGAATGGGAGGGGCGATCGCGATCCAGCCACGCACCTCGCGGCCGCGCTCAGTAGTCGCCGCTGCAGAAGTTCGGGGTTCCGAAGCTCATTCGCACACGATCACGCTCATTCAGCGTCTCGTCAGGTGCCGAACATTTCGATGCAGCCGCCGTTGTGCGCAAGCGGCGCGTCGAAAGCGTAGTGGACCAGCGTTTGCGCGACATGCTCCGCGCTCATGCGCGGCGGAAAGCCGCTACCCACGAGCATCTCGGTGTCGACCGAGCCGGGCAGCACCGCGCACGTCATCAGCCCGCTGTCCGTGAGCTCCGCGGCGAGGCTCTTCATCAGGCCGATCAGACCCCACTTGCTCGCGCAATAACCGGCGAGGTTGGCGGTGCCGAGGGTGGACGAAATGCTGCCGACGAACACGATTCGCCCTGCGCCACGCGCGCGCATCGCCGGTAGCAAGGCGCGCGTGAGCACGAATGGCGCGCTCAAATTGATCTGCAGTTGTTCCTGCCAAGAAGCGACGCTGGTTGCCTCGATGCTACTGCGCACGGCAATGCCCGCGCTGTGAATCACCGCATCCGGTGCGCCGAATGCATCCAAAAATTCGCCCGCGGCGCGCTCCAGCTGCGCGACTTGCGTCGCATCCGCCGCCAACGAGAGCACGCGTTTCGCGCCTGCCTTCAGGCACAAGTCGGCGGATTCACGCTGCTTTTCCGAGGGCCGCCCGAGTAGGCCGAGCCCGGCGCCGCGCGCGGCGCAGGCGAGTGCAGTGGCGCGGCCAATGCCTCGGCTCATGCCGGTGATCAGGATGTTCTTCATGGGAGCCCGCCCTCAAGGGCGTTCCGGCATACTACACCCCTTCGGGTGTTCCGAACCGGCGCGTGCTCGACCGAGCGCGAGCGCGATTTCCGAGACCGCGGCAGGGCCGCTGAAATCACCCGCGCGCGCCGAGCTGCGCACCACGGCGCTCGTCTGTCGCTCCCCGCGCGCCCGCAAACAGGCGTGCTCGAGCTCGAGCTCGCAGTACGCGCCGCGCGCGCCGGCGTGCTCGATCAACGCGCTGACTACGTTTTGCCCGATGGCTTCTTGTAGCGTGAGGCGCCGCGCGAAGGCATCCACCAGGGCCGTCAGAGTGCCGATGCCGAGCAGCGAGCTACCGGGCAGATAAACGATGCTCGCGTAACCGAGCGCGGGCAGCAAATGGTGCGGACAAATCGTGGCGACGGCGATACCGGTGACGGCCACTGGCCCGCTCTTGGTTGCGGGTGGCGCTTCGCAGGAGCCCCTCCGGATCAGCTCTTTCACGTCCACGCCATGGCCGCGCAGCAGATCGTCCGTGAACGCTTCGGTGACGCGCTCCGGTGTGTCGGTAAGATCCGAATGCTCTGCGGGATCGAAGCCGAGCGCCTTCAGAAACTCGCCAATGGCGCGCGCGGCGGCGGCTCGGTCGACGGCCATGATGCTAGTTCAGCAGTGCGCGTCGCACGTCAGCGGTGAGCGGGCGGCGACCGGAAAAGCCCGCCTCCAGATCGTGATAGTGGGAGAGCGAATCCTCGCCGTAGCGCCAGCACAGCCAGACCAGCTTTTCCCCGACGCGGCCGTAGAAATCGACCAAGCCGGTCTGCGGATCTTTAATTACGCCGCCCATGGTTTGGACGCGCGCCCAGCCCGCTTCGTAGCGCTCGATGCGTTGCTTCAGGTCGCGCTTGAGCTTGGCCACGTCCTTCGGATCATCGGCGTTGGCTTCGAGCGAGGCGGGCGAAGAACCGGACAAGCGGGTCAATTCCGCGAGGCCGTGCTCGATTTCGCTCTGCTCCCGCAGTTGGTCGCCGACCAGATCCGACAGATCTGGAATCAGCGCGTTGACTTCGGAGATAGTGAAGACGCGTTGTGTTTGCATGGCCGAAGTTCCCACTGGCAATCGACAGGAAGCTTAGCACTCTACGAGCCGCGTCAACACCTTTTGGCACTGAGCTCTTCGGCTGTGCGCTCGCGCTTTTCGCGTGTTTCTCAGTCCGAAACAGTCAGGCCTGCGGCCACAAAATGATGGCTAGCTTGGTCAAGAAAAAGTCAGCGATCAGGATCGCGATCGAGATCACCACCACCGTGCGCGTGGTGCTATTGCCTACCCCGGCCGTGCCACCCTTGGTGGTCATGCCGAAGTGACAACCGACCAAAGCGATGATCGCGCCGAACACCGGCGTCTTGATCATGCCGGCCGCGAAATCGCTCATGTTCACTGCGCCCAGCGCGCTGCGCAGGAAGAACGCGGCGGGGATGTCGAATTGCAGATCGGTGATCATCGTTGCGCCGGCGAAGCCGAGCACCAACGAGAACGCAGCCACCACCGGCATCACGATCACCGAAGCCAACAGGCGTGGCCAAACCAGCTTTTTGAGCGGGTCCGCGCCCAGCGCGCGGATCGCGTCGATTTGCTCGGTGACGGCCATCGCGCCCAGCTCGGCGGCCATGCCCGAGCCAATGCGACCACCGACGATCACGGCCGTGAGCGTGGGCGCCAGCTCGCGCGCGAAGCTCAGCGCAATCACCCGTCCGGTATATTCGAGACCGCCGAATTTCTGCAGGCCGAACGCGAATTGCACGGCCATCACCATGCCGATGAACACGCTGGTCACGACCACGATGCCCACCGACTTGACGCCCAGCGAATCGAGCTGCTTCAGGATCGCGCGGCCCTCGAGGGGCCGGCGAAAGCCGGCCCGAATGCTGCCGGTGAACATGTGCCAGATCACGCCGATGTGCTCGAAGAAATGCAGCACGCGCTCGGTCTGACGCTTGACCAAGCTGGGCTCGGGCGGCGGCGGCATCAAGCTCGGCCGCATGCTCAGACGGCTGGACGGAGGCTCGCTCGAAGCCTGCGGATTACTGGGCGAGGAAGCGACTTCCATCCTTCACTCGAGCGCGGCAAAGCCTTGCACGAAGCGCTCGAACTCCGCGCGCGAGCCGGACGCGGAACCTTCGGCGATGTACATGAAGTCGTATACGCAGCTGTTCTTCTTCAGCACGTACACCAGGTAGCGCTTCTTCACCCCATCGAGCGCGGCATTCATCTCCGTGCGCAGCGCCTCTCGCCCATCCAAGCTGACCTTGGTTTGCGAGATTTGCTCACGCTCGGTGAATTGCAAAAACAAATGCTGGGTGAGCGAGGGCAGCGGCACGTCGTCACCATCCAAACCGCAACGCCCATTGACGGCCACCGTCGCGTTGGCCGCGTCATCGCGGAAGGCCAGCCGTGTATCTTGCACTTCGAGTCTGCGCCAAGAGTTCGGCACCGGCCCCACGCGAAAGCGAATATCTTCGTCGTGGTACACGCTGCCATCGAAGCCGGACGACGCGCAGCCCGCCAGCATCAAACCCAGTAGAGTGGCCGCGAAACCGCGCAAAAGCCTTCGCCAAACCATGAACCGTCGCACCTTAGCATCAACCTTATCAGCGTTCGGCCTCGGAATCGGGCGGGGGCACGCGGACCGGCTAGAAGCCCAGATTCAGGCTAAAGTGACACGCCGATGATTCCGATCAGCGACCAGAACCCGACGCGTACCACGCCGTACGTCACTTACTTGCTGATCGCGCTCAACATCCTGGCCTTCTTGCTGGAGCGGCAACTGATCGGCAACCACGGCGAATCCTATGTGATCTCGGGCTATGGCCTGGTCCCCACCCGAATTTCGGCCGACCCTTCGGGCGAGGCGTTCACCATCTTCACCAGCATGTTCATGCACGGTGGCTTCGGGCACTTGGCGGGCAACCTGCTGTTCCTGTGGATCTTCGGCGACAACGTGGAGGATGCCATCGGCCACTTCCGTTACGTCGCGTTCTACTTGTCGTGTGGCGTGTGTGCGGCGGCGGCCCAGGTGCTGACCAACATCGGGAGCCCGGCGCCCATGGTCGGCGCGTCCGGCGCAATCGCAGGCGTGCTCGGCGCCTACCTCGTGCTCTACCCCCGTGCTCCGATTACGGTTTTCGTCTTCATCTTCCTGATTTCGTTGCCCGCGTGGGTGGTGGTCGGGTTCTGGTTTCTGCTCCAGCTCAGCGGCGGCTGGGCAGCCTTGGGCTTGGATACGGGCAGTGGCGTGGCCTTTTTCGCGCATATCGGTGGGTTTTTGGCGGGCGTGCTCGGGGTGCGCCCGGCGATGATCGGGCGGCAGCGCCTACAGGCCACGCGCTTCACTGGTTTTCGGGCCGTCCGCGGCTGAAATCGCGGGTTAGTATCGAGCCGCCGATGACTTCGTTACCGCTTCCGCGGCTGTACAACACCCTGACCCGCACGACCGAGCAGCTCACCCCCCAGGGCGAGAAGGTCACCATCTACTGTTGCGGCCCGACGGTTTACGACGTCCCGCACGCGGGCCATGCCCGCGCCGCGCTGGCGCCTGATTTGCTGGTGCGCCGGCTGCGCAGCAAGGGCCTCGGCGTCAACTACGTGCGAAACATCACGGACGTAGACGACAAGATCTTGGCGCGCGCGAAGCAGAACGGCGAAGCACCCTTGGAGCTGTCGCGGCGCATGGCCACCGTGTACCAAGACCAAATGCGCGAGGTCGGCTGCCTCACGCCCGATCACGAGCCGCGCGTCAGCGATCACCTGCTCCAGATCTACGAGCTGATCGCCAAGCTGCTCGAGAACGGCAGCGCCTACGCGATCGAGCCCGAACCAGGTCGCAAGGATGTGTACTTCGCCGTGCGCAGCTTCAGCGAATACGGCAAGCTCTCGCGCCGCCGAATCGACGATTTGATCGCCGGTGCGCGCGTGGAAAAAGACGGCGCCAAACACGATCCCTTGGATTTTGCGCTCTGGAAGAGCTGTCCCCTGGACGAGTGGGGCTGGGAGAGCCCGTGGGGTCGCGGCCGCCCGGGCTGGCACATCGAGTGTTCGGCCATGTGCAGTCACTACCTCGGGCACGGCTTCGACGTGCACGCGGGCGGCATGGACTTGATCTTCCCTCACCACGAGAACGAAGTCGCGCAGAGTGAAGCCGCGCACCCCAATGAAGGGCCGCTCGCCAAGCTGTGGATGCACAACGGCTTCGTCAACGTCGACAAAGAGAAGATGAGCAAATCGCTCGGCAACTTCGTGACCGTGCGCGATGTGCTCGAGCGCAACGACGCCGAGGGCTTCCGCTGGTTCTTGCTCGGCGCGCAGTATCGCGGCCCGCTCCAGTTCGACACCGAGCAGCTCCCTTCCGGTCGCGTCGTGTTTCCGGGCGTCGACGAAGCCGAACGGCGCATCGACTACGTGTACGGCGCCCTGCAACGGCTGAGCGCGCTAGCCACCGGGGATGTGACGTCCCCTGGCAAATTGCCGCAGGAATTGGTGCCATTTCGCGAGCGTGTGCTGAAAGCCGCCGAGTCCGCCGAAGCCGCGCTCGACGACGACTTGAACACGCCAGTTGCACTCGCCGCCTTGGGTGAAATCGCGCAGGCGGCCAACGAAGCTTGCGATCTCGCCAAGCGAAAAAAGAAAGACGTGCTGCTGCACGGTGGCATCGCGCTGTTCGGGCGCCTAGCGCTGCGCGCGATCGCCAAGCTGTCGACCGATCTCGGCCTCTTGCACCCTACGCCCGAAGAGTACTTCGAGCGCGTGAAGGTCCGCCGCCTACGGCTCCGCGGCCTCACCGCCGAAGCGATCGAAGCCAAAGTGAAAGGCCGCGCCGAAGCCCGCAAAAACAAAGACTTCGCCGCCGGCGACGCCCTCCGCGACGAGCTCCTCGCCCTCGGCGTCACGCTCATGGACACCCCCACCAGCACCGAGTGGTCCATCGCCCAATAAACCCGCAGCTCTTCGGCTGAGGACCGCTCCCCGGGTGAGGTCACTCTGACCCACCGGGGTTCGATGTCGAGAGTGGGCGCTCGCGTTCCAGCATCGCACCTCACAGCGCGCGCCGCTCCCGACTCATCACGACGCCGCGCGAGCCGGGCAATGAGCGTGCTGAATCGTCGAAGAGCGCTCTGGGCGCTCCCGGAGATTTTAACCGCCAAGCCGCAAAGTCCCCACGGCGTCGCAACACACTATCTAACCACCTCGGAAGGCGAAGAGAGTTTGGGTTAGCGGTACGCGGCGCGCGCTCGCACTATTGAGGGCAGCAGCACACACACAGCCCGTGAAGGTG
>Ga0247772_1000047_pt1 | contig 71327 bp, 53 predicted proteins | sample UWRJL151409C6_FD_179945 | JGI IMG/M metagenome (GOLD analysis project Ga0247772, IMG submission 179945) | Plant litter microbial communities from Arlington Agricultural Research Station in Wisconsin, United States - UWRJ-L151-409C-6 | ecosystem: Environmental > Terrestrial > Plant litter >...
CGAGGCATGGGTGCGCCTTCTGCTGCCCCCAAACCCATACCCATAGAGAGAATCAAATCATGTTGTCTTTGTCGCGCCTTACGCTCGTTTCTGCCCTGTTTTGCGCTCAATCCTTGCTCGCGTGTGGCGGTTCCACGGACACCCACGACAGCCCCGACGACGGCGAGAGCGCAGGCGCAAGTTCGCATAGCGCGGGTGCTGGCCCGCACAGTGCAGGCGCTTCCGCCGCGGGCAACGGAAACAGCGGCGGTGCAGGTTCGACTGGCAGCGGAACGGGCTCGGCCGGCAGCGCGTCGACCCCTGCTCCGAGCGGCACGAAACTCTCGGCGATCAAGACCGACGCGCAAGCACTCGCGATCTGCAACCAAATCAAAGACACGATCGCCGATGCCGACTTGAAGAAGATGCTCGCGGGCTCCTGCGCGATCTCGGGTCTGACCGGCGCCGCCTCGCAGCTCGGTACGTGTGAGGATCTGCAGAAGGAATGCACGGAGCACTCACCTTTGCCATCCACGAACGACGGCAGCTGCACGGCCGACGACATCCCCGACTGCGACAACGTGACCGTCGAAGAATACATCGCCTGCACCCGCGGTTCGATGGCGCGCGCCATCGAATACCTGTCCGCGATCAGCTGCGAAACGGATCTTGAGAGCCTGGAAGCGCCGGGGACGGCCAGCGCCTGCGTCGCACCGTTCGCGCGCTGCCCCGAATACGCCGCTGAATATCAGTGACGAGCGCTCAGGGTTGGGCGCTCGGCAAAGGCAGGCCGCTCGCAGCGGGGAAGAACGCCAATGCGTCAGGCCCCACACCCGAGATCACGACGGCGGGCACGGTCGGCGCCGCTGCGCTCGAACTGACGGTCAATTGTTCGGCCGTCAGTTTGCCGAAGCTGCTTTCGGTCAGCGGGGTCCACAGTGAGCCTTCGTCGTCGAAGGCGGGACGCCCTAGGTTCGTCATCGAACCGCTGACCGTGAGGTGCGCCTTGGCAACGACGCTGTTCGTGCCCTCATACGCCAGATCGGCCTTGGCGATCTGGAACAGTGTGCTGCCGGCAACGTCGGTCGCCCACAGATTGCCCGCCACGTCGAAGGCGAGAAAATTGGCCTTCAGCGAGAGCGGCGTCGCATCGTCCGTCGTCACGTCCAATACACAATCGGGCGCGCCCGCATCACTGCGGTCGAGGCGCGCTCGATCGAAGCGCAGTACTTGCCCGCCGGCCGCGAGCCACAGGTTTCCGGCGCTATCGAACGCCAAATCTTCGTTCTGTTCGCTGAACCCGGAGAGGGTCACGCTGGGCGTGATGTCCTCGGGTTCTTCACTCGCGCCCGGTGTCGTCTCTGGCCGATCGACTCGCAATACTTTCTTGTTACAAACGCTGAGCCAAATGTTGCCGCTCGAGTCGAGCGCTATGCCCTTGGTCGTAGCGGCCACGACGCCATTCGTCTCCGGCGGCGCACAGAATGCGATGGCCAGATGGAAGGCGTAGTCAGCGCGGGGCTCACCCACGCCCGTGAGCCACGCTGGCGCGTAACGTGTCAGGATCGTGCCCGGGCCCAGATCCTCGCCGGTCGCCCAGAGATTGCCGGCATGGTCGAAAGCCAGCGTCCGCTCTACAGACAAGAAGACTTCCGACGTGGCCATCGGTGAACCGGAAGCCTTCAGGCGGCTCGAGCCGAAGCCGCGCAGCGGCGCGCCGCCGTGACTACGAAGGATCGTCCAGAGTTGGTTGCTGGGCGCGACCGGCGCGTAATTCACCGTAACGCTTTGAGTGCCGCCATCTTCCAGGCAGAACGTGGGCGCATCGATCTGCGCGTCGTAAACCGTGCGCACGAGCGGATCGGCGTCGTACACTCGCTTGGCGATCACCGAATATTGGCCGCCCGGAGCGTCGCTCAGCGTGGTCGATTCGCTCTCCAGCGCCTCGGAGGCACCAGAGATGCTGATGCTGGCGGCGACGGTTGCCGGCAAGCCAGTCACGACCAGTTCGATCTCTCCCAGGCCAGAATCGAGGCACACGCTCGGGCCATCATCCGAGCCAGCGGCGCCAGCCGTTCCGGCGGCGCCGGCCTCGTCGCTCGTTCCGCCTGCACCACTGGCATCAGCCCTACCCGCTGCGCCGCCCGCCGCTTTGCCGGCAACGCCAGCCGCGCCGGCACCGCTGCTGGGCTCACTATCCGTCGAGCTACACGCCGAAAACAGTATCGAGACCAGACTCAAGCCGAACAGAACGTTGCGCATCGAAAACTCCTAGCCGTTGGCTTAGACCTGCCTAAACCGCGTACGCAAGTGCCGTCCCCATGGCGAACGCGTGCCGAATTCTTCCGGCGCGAAGCGCTTGCCGCGGCGTAGCTATCCTTACCGGTAAGCAGCGGCGAAGGGCTACCCTTCTACTCGCCTTACCGGTACGCAATTCAGAAGCCACACCCCATCTGCTCTCCTTGCCGCTAAGCAATTCCGCGAGGACAGAATCAGCGCGAGCCACCCCGCTGGGCTCGCTTCGACCAACGGAGGAATTGGTGGGGCGCTCGCGATCCAGCCGCGCACCTCGCGTCTTCACAGGGTTGCCGCAATGGGCCGCCGAAGACTGACGGGCAGGCTCTAGGTCACCGCGCTCGAGACCCGGATTCGGGGCGATTTCGAGCGGCAATCTTTGCCGCCAGGTGCGTGGCCCCGAAGCAGTTTCTGGCATGCAAGAGATGCTGAGCCTTGCATAGCAGGCGCATGTTCGAAGTGCCGGTCGCGCCGAATCGGGCAACGGGTTTCACGTGGTCGAACTCGAGCAACCCCCGCGCGTTGCAGCGCCGGCCATCGGGCGAAACCCATGCGCACTGACCGCGGTCTCGAGCATGGGTTTCGCGCCGAACCGGTGCGAAAAATCCCTGCTTCGATTTGTCGCCGCGTCTTGCCTCGACATGCGTCGAAAAGCTCCTCTGCGTTCGCTTCGTTCAAGTGCGGCGCGAGCGCGCACAACGCACACAGATGCAGCTCGCCTCGAGCGACGCGCTCGAATGCCTCGGAAAATCGTCGACACACCCGCGCCGCCGCGAATCGCCGACCAGCGCTGCCTTCGCTCATCCCGAGCGCTTCGACGCAATATGCAAACAACGACGAAAAGCCGAGCTCCAAATGCAGCATACGCAGCTCGAGCTCCACCAAGTGCGCGAGCAGCCCTGCGCTCAGCGCGTTGCTCTGCCGAATCAGCTCCGACAATCCAGCCAAGAGTTCTGAATTCCCCATTCCCAGCAGTCGATAACGATTCCCCATCCCTCTTGTCCCGCCGTGCTCTCTTGCTCGGTGAAATGCGCGCCAGGCAAGACCTCGCTCCTCGCATCGTCGATCGCGCCCATCAAACACAGCCGCGGCCCTAGTCCCTCGAGCCTTGAAGCCATCGGACTTGCCTCGGCGAAGCATCAGCACTGTCTTGACCGCCCGGGGCTTGCTGCCACTTCTCCGACCGTCACCTCGCCACGACCCAGGCGCTCGGTCGCTCATCAGCATCCCAACTTCCTAAATGAAGAGGGTGACATTTTCACTGTGCAAGTCTGGGGATGCGCGGTGCCTAGCGCACGTTCGTTCCGACAGCTCCACCTGGCGAAGTCACTCGTCCCTCGGGGCCGTTAGCCGCAGAAACGGCCGAGTCGTGAACCCAAGCGCACCCCTTCGCATCGCGACCTCAATCTGCTCGCTCTCTACTTCTTCTGGCGTTTTGGCGTTTTGGCGGTTCAACTCTGGGAGCCATCAACGCGGGAGCACGACGCACCGTGAGCTGCGAGGCTGGATCGCGAGCGCCCACTCTCGGTTGCTGGGTTGCCGCAATGGGCCGCCGAAGGCTGAGACGTACGCGGCGGCCGCGTGACCATCAAAAAAAACCGGCGTGAGCTCATGCGCTCACGCCGGGATTTCTCGTGCCCTTGGCGGGCGCGGCTAGCTTAGACGCTCTCGTTCTCGGCCTTCATGTGGCGATGAACGAAGAAGTAGTACAGCCCACCGAGCACCACGATCGCGCCACCGAGCCAGATTGTGATCCGGTGCAGCTCGCCCTTCATCAGCTGCTCGTCTTGGCCCATCTTCACGCCCAGGTAGCAGAGCACCGAGCACCACACCGCCGAACCGATCACGGTGAAGATCGAGAACTTGAGGAAATCCATGCGCACGATGCCGGCCGGGATGCCGATCAGGTGGCGAACGACGGGCAAGAGGCGAGACACGAACACGCCCGGCGAACCGAACTTTTTCGCCCAGCGCTCGGCGCCTTCGATCTTGTCCTTCTTGATCATCAGGTACGGACCAAAGCGCAACACCAGCGGGCGCCCCGCAATGCGCGATGCCCAATACATGGCGGCGGCGCCGACCCACGACCCCACCGTGCCCGCGAGCACGATGCCGACCATGCTGAATTGGCCGGTCACATAGGCCATGTGCGCCGCGGGCGGGATAATCAGCTCGCTTGGCAACGGCACGATCGAGCTCTCGATCGCCATCAATAACGCGATCAACGGGTAGCCTCCGGTCTGGAGAGCGCTCAGGTACCAATCGATCAGCGACTTGAACATGCGCAGGCTTATAGCTGAAACCGACGCCAGCACCAACGAGCGGAGGCCCAAAATGCCACGCCATCCGGCGCACAAACGCGAAAAAGGCCGGGCACAAAGGCCGGCCTTTTCGGATTTTCAGCGCCACGCTAGCTAGCAGAGCGCGACGCAGCGCGTGCGCTAGCTGCTGCGATTCTCAGGCAACTGCGGCTTGTCTTCCGGCGGCTTCGCGGCGCCCGGAGGATCGACTGCGTCTTCATTCAGGCCCTTTTTGAAGGAGCGAATGCCTTCACCGAGGCCCTTGCCGACACCGGCAAGCCGACCCGGTCCGAATAGGAGCAGGACGATGACTAAAACGATGACCCAGTGAACGGGGCTTAAAGATCCCATGGCTTTTTACTCAGAGCTCCGAGGAGGTGCCGCAGCGAGCAGACTCCGTACAATAGCATCGGCCCCAGGGCAAGCCAGACCACACCCAGAAATGGCGCGCTTTCATAAGCGGAAGATCAGCTCCCGCTCGGTCTCGGGCGCGTCGAGGGAGACGGTCTGAGAGTACGTTTTTGGACCTACACGCGCGCCAAACGCGACGTGAATCGGCGGATTCTCCCCACCGAGCGCTTCGAGCCGGATCCGAACGCGGTATTCCCCTCGTAACGGTTCGCCGTCACTCAAGTACACGTTCTCCAGATTTTGCCCGTGACACTCGCTATTTCGGCCCGGACAATCACGCTCTTTGACCAGGCCACTCTGCGCAGTGCGGCCGACCTCGATCAGCTCACCGTTGGGGTCGAACAATCGTAAATCGACGTCTGCACGCGGCTCGTCCCAGGCAATCGCGAACTGCACTAGACCCGTGTGCAGGCCGCAGCCCTCGTCGATGATGCCGTTGCAGTTGTCGTCAGTGGCGTTGAAGCACAGCTCCGGCCCCGTCGGAGAGCAAGGCTTTTGAGCCAGCGACGACGGGACCGAGCCGAGCAGGGCTGGCCCCTCCGCGACCGCCGCCGTGGGGGCGGTCGCCGGCTGGCACGCGCTGAGCGAGAGCAAGCTCAGCGCGAACAGAGCACGAAGGGAGCGGGTGCTCACTTCTTGTCGTCGGGGATGTTCACGCCGGTCACGACCTTCGGGTTCATCAACTCGAAGTAGGCGGCGCGCGCTTGCTCACCCGCGGGACCGCTCTCGTCGCGTAGCGCCAAGAGCACGCCTTGCTCGGACATGAACTTGAGCGCGCGAATCGCGCCTCCGCGCTTGGCCGCGTCGTCGCCCTGGGCCATCTGATACAGCCGAGAACGAAGCACCACGCGCGTGAACGAGTGCGGGCCGTTGTCGAAGATCAGGTTGTCGAACTGCTTCATCAGCAGCACGCGTGCCCACTCTTGCTGGGTCTGACGCACGCTGAGCTTGCTGATCGCCTCGGCGTTGTCCACGTACTTGAAGAGCAGGCCCGACTCGAGATCCTCTTGCGACCAGTAGCCGAAGCTGCGGTACCAGAGGTCGCCAAGCTCCTCGAGCGCTTCTTTGCGCTTGCCCGCGTACAGAGCCACGGCGCGTGCCGCGGTCTCCGGCGTGCCGCCCAAGATCAAGGCCAGCGCCGCGTCGTTCATCATCGCGTCGTCGCTCATCATGGTGAAGAGCTGGGTTTCGACGCTCTGATCGAAGCCGCCCTTGGCGATCGCGCGCGCCACTTGGTGGCGCGTTTCCACTGCCGATTGCGGGTTCATCAGGGACACCAGCGCACCGGCCGTGCCGGGCACGGGGCGTTGAATCAACGCTTCGAGCAAGCAGGCGCGGCGTACCTCGTCCGGCTTTTCGTTGCCCTTGTAGTCGGAGATCTTCTTGGCAATTTGCAGGAAGTCTTCCTTCTCGGCCACCCAGGCGAGGGCGGCGCAAGCTTGGAAGCGCGACTGCTCGTTGTTCTGGGGATCCTCGATGTAGTCGAGCAGCGGCTTGAACGCCTTGCGATCACGCCACTCCGACAAACCGTCGGCCGCGCCCACGCCGATTGCGCGCAGGCTCATGCCCAAGATGGCGACGCCGCCCTGCAAGAGGCCATCCATGGTCACGTCCAGATCCTTCGGACGGCGCGTGAGCGACTTGATCAGCACGTTGTAGGACGGCGCGTCCTTCAACCAGCCGACGTAGCGCAGCGCGCTCTGCGCCACGACCCACTCTTCCGGCATCGGCGGCTGTTGGCCTTCTTTGGGCAGCGGGTCCTTCGGGTTCGACCACTTGCGCAGGTTGCCGATGTCCTTCGTGGACTCCATGGCCGCCAAAGCGCGCAGGCCGTTGGCGTGCGGCGAAGGCATCTCGTGGATCCAGAAGATCACGCCGTCTTCGGCTTGCTCGGAGATCACTTGCCGCTTCTCGGGATGCAGCATGGCAAGATCGGCGATCATGCGCGCGGCGACGACGCGCTCGTTGTCGTCGCGCTTGAGCATCATCTCCCAGTCATTTTGATCGGTGTAGAGCTTCAGCGGATCCATGCGCAGGCGCTTGGCCAAGGTCGGCACGCCGCGGATGTCACCGATTTGCGCCAGCGCGACGGCCGCGCGGGTCTGGAAGTGCATGTGCGGCTTGCTCTCCAGAAACGCGTACAAGGCGTTGCCGCCCCGCGGATCGTTGAGCTTGTCGATCATGTCGAAGATTTGCTTCTTCTGGTAGTACGCGAGCGCTGCGTCTTCCGTGACGACCGAGCTCAAAGCGAGCACCAAGCCGTCCGTGCCCACGCCATCGCGCAGCGCTTCCAAGAACTTGTTACGGCTGTCCTTGTCGGCGGTCTTGAGCGCCGCTACCAGCGGCTCGCGGGCCTTCGGCTCGCCGATCTTACCCAGGCCGGGCGCGGCTTGGCGCGAGACCTCCGGGTCCGAATCTTTGACCAACGTGATCAGCGTCTCGGTCCATTTGGGCTCGGCATTCTGCGAGAGAATCGTGGCCACCAGCTGGCGCACTGCGGGGCTCGTATCGCCCGCCATGCTGGCGAGCTTGTCCAAGCTGACCAGTTGGATCATGCGATCCGGGTCGAACGCGGTGCCGCCGCCGAGGCGTTGCACCTTGGACAACAGGCCGGCGCGATACAGCGCCATGATGTCGTCGAAGGCGCGCGCTTCGCCGAGCACGACCAATGCCCAAGCAATTTGCGGCTTCGCGCCGGGACCGGCCTTCTTCAGCGCCAGCATCAGCGCATCTTTGGCGGGCTCGCCCAGTGGGCGGCCGTACTCGGCGAGGGCCAGCGCGGCCATGCCTTGGATCGGCTCCGAAGGCACGCTGAGCGAATCGATCGCGAGCTTGACGCCTTCCGGATCCTTGGCCCACGCGAGCTGCTTGAGCGCTTCGGCGCGGAGCTCTTCACTCGCGTCGCTCGCGGCCCATTTGCGCCAATCCGGAATTTGCTCCGGCTTTGGTTTGACGAAGATGGCCTTCTTCTTCTCTTCGCCTTGCTCGATGGAGAGCTTGTCTGCTTCCTGCTTGCCGCCGATCAGCATGAACGCGGCAAAGCCGCCCACTGCCAACAAGCCGACCAAGATCGCCATCGGCGCGAAGCGGCCCTTCTTGAAATTGCCGTCGCCGGAATCGAAGCCGGCTGGAACGCCGCCGCCACCGCGGGGTGCTGCAGGCATGTCATCATCGGGCGGCCACTTGGCGAGGTTCACCACGGGCAATGGCGGTTGGATGGGAGCCGGGGACTTCGGTGCGGGCAAATTCGAATCGAGCATGGATCCTCCCGCGAAACGCGGAGATGGTGAGCGGACCGGTCACGAGCGCTGGTCAGGGCGATTGCAGCTCGCCGCGAACTTAGCCTAAGCGGAAAAAAGGGGGGAGAGTTCCCTTCATCGTTCGTCGATCCTTCAGCGGCTCATGGTTCGGATTTCACTGGAAACTTCTCTCTGCGCTTTGATTTTCGGTACACCTCGGCGCTTCAATCGTAAAAGCCCTTTGCGCGGCGCGCTCGGAAGGACCGCTCGTCGTCTTCCGGCTTCGGCATGACCCCCTCACCTTCTTGGCAGAAACCGGTCGCGATCACCGTCTGCACGACGCTGTTCGTCGCGCTGCTCTCGCGCTTGCCCGATAGCTACTCCGCGACCGCGGTTGGCTTCGGCTTCCTCGCGGTCACGTATTTTCTGGTGCTACGCACGGACGACAGCGAAAAGATCGCCCGCTACGGGCTGTCTTTCGCGGGCTTGTTCGAACCCCAGCCGCTCTCCGCGCAGCGTATCACGCGCGAGATTACGCAGGCGCTGCTCTGGGCGTTCGGCGCGGCGCTGCTCCTCCTACCGCAGTTTTGGCTCGGCTTCCTTTGGTGGTGGCGCATCAAAGTGCCTTTTCATGCGCCCCCCTCGATCTCACTAGTCAGCGATTTATCGGGTCAACTCTTGGTCATCGCGCTGCCCGAAGAGGCGTTCTATCGCGGCTACCTACAGTCCGCGCTGGACGAAGTGTACAAACCGCGCTGGCGCGTGTTCGGCGCCGAGCTCGGGCCCAGCTTGCTGATCACGAGCGCATTATTCGCGCTCGGGCACCTGTGTACCGAGTTCAATGCCGCGCGGCTGGCCGTGTTTTTCCCTTCGCTCGTCTTCGGTTACCTGCGAGCGCGCACGGGAGGCGTCGGCGCGGGTCTGGTATTTCACGCTTTGTGCAACCTCTTTGCTTCGTATCTCGGCCAGAGTTACGGTTTTCCGCGGTGACTCCTTCTTACCTCTTGGATCAGTTGGTCGATCTGGCATTGACCGAAGATTTGGCCGGCGGCGATCTCACGACCGAAGCCACGGTTGCGGCAACCGATCGTGCGATCGCGCGCGCCGTGGCCCACTCACCGCTGGTGGTGTGCGGTGGTGACGTGTTCGCGCGCGTGTTTTATCGCGTCGATCCCGGCGTGCGCGTCGAGCGCCGTGTGGCCGACGGCGAACGCGCCAAGCCGGACGACATACTCTGGATCGCCGAAGGTGCGACGCGCTCGCTGCTGATGGCCGAGCGCACGGCGCTGAACTTCGCGCAGCGCATGAGCGGCACCGCGACGCTCACCCGCCGCTACGTCGACGCTTTGCCCGCGAATGCACTGACGCGCATCGTCGACACGCGCAAGACCACGCCCGGGCTGCGCTTCTTGGAACGTTACGCGGTGCGCTCGGGCGGCGGCTACAATCACCGGGACAACCTGGGCTCGGCCGTACTGATCAAAGACAATCACATCGTCGCCGCGGGCGGCGTCCGCGAAGCGATCGAGCGCGCCTACAAGCACGCGCCGCACACCAGCCGAATCGAAGTCGAAGTCGAATCCCTGGAGATGCTCGATGAAGCGCTAGAAGCCGGCGCAGACGTGGTCATGCTCGACAATTTCGCCAATGATCAGATCGCGGTCGCGGTGGAGCGAGCCCATGGCCGGGCCTTGGTCGAAGTCTCGGGCGGCATCACCCTGGAGCGCATTCCCGCCCTGGCCGGGGCCGGCGTAGACGTGATCAGCGTGGGCGCGCTGACGCACTCCGCGCCCGCGGCCGACATCGGGCTCGACATCGAGAGACTATGAAGCCCTTCGACGCCGAGCGTTTTCGCGCCGCATCCCGCGAGGCCAGGCCCAAGCTCGGCCGGCCCCTGATGTATCAACCGATCACTGGCTCGACCAACGACAACGCGCTGCTCGCCGCCAAGTCCGGCGCACCCCACGGGTCGCTGTTCGTGGCCGACGAGCAAACCGCGGGTCGCGGTCGCCGCGGCAATGCGTGGCTCGCAGCGCCCGGCGAAAGCCTGCTGTTCTCCGTGCTCTTGCGCCCTGAGCTCGAGCTCACGCAAGCCAGCGCGCTGACCCTGGCCGTTGGCCTGGCGCTACGCGACGCGATCGCGCCACTCGTCGACGAAGCCGTACAGATCAAGTGGCCGAACGACTTGTACGTGGGAGGCAAAAAGCTGGCCGGCGTATTGGTCGAATCGCAGCTACAAGGCGAGCGCTTACAAGCGGTCGTGGTGGGCGTGGGTCTCAACGTCGCCAGCACGGATTTTCCGGAGGAAATTGCGGCCCGCGCGACCTCCCTCGCGCTCCTCGGCAAAGCCGAACTCGAACGCGAACCCCTGCTCCAAGATTTGCTCAACGCCATCGCACTGCGCTTGGACGCATACCAACGCACGGGCATCGCGGGGATCTTGGACGAGCTCAACGCCGCCGACGCGCTGCGCGGCAAGCGCGTGCGCGTGGACGCGCAAGAAGGCGTGGGCCGCGGACTCGACGCTCAGGGTCGCCTGCTGTTGGAAGACGACACAGGCGTCGTGCACGCGATCATCGCTGGCACCGTCGAACTGCTCTGAAATCAGGACCGCTCCACGTATCGATCAGCTCGACGTGCGCGCCCGCGGCTTTTACCAGAGCGCGCAGATCGTCCGAGCCTCGAAGTGTTTCGCTTCACCGATGCCGTTGGCACAGACTGCGCCAAATCTCGCGCTCGGGAGGCTTAGTCCGCGGATTTGCTAGGGCTCTGATGCGGCACGCAAGTTGCTCGTGCACAGGCCATGAAGGCAGCGAGGACCACGGCCATGGCTTGGGGTGTTGCCGCGCTGCTCTGCGCGTGTGGCTCGGCCCGCAGTCAGGAAGGCGCGAACGGCGGCGGCGCCGCAGGCAACGCGGGCGAGGAAATTCAAGCGGGAGGTTTCCAGCAAACGGCCGGCACTAGCGGCAGTCCGAACGCCGGTGCGGGCGGCAATCACAACGCCGGCAGCAGCGGCACCGCGACAACCGGTGGTGGAGCGAGCAGCCAGGGCTGTCACTCGGTCTCAGAGTGCCCGACCGGTGCTTTTGGGATCGCGATGTGTTTGGTGCCCGGCCAGGCGCCGCCGGCCGCTAGCTGCGGCGCTCCGCAATGGTGCGGACAATGCTCATGCCCACCGCAACCCCCAATACCTGCGGGCACGGGCATGGCGTGTGAGACGAATCAGGATTGCCCTCTGCCCACGGCAAACACGGTCAGCGCCAGCATCTGCAGCAATGGCACCTGCAGCGCATGCGCGCAGGATAGCGATTGTTCATCCTCACTACCTGCATGTGGTTCGGTCCAGCCACGCTTCGCGCCCAGCTTTCGGCTGTGCAGCGCGTGCGTCGTCGATAGTGACTGCCCGAGCGAGCGCCCCCACTGCCAGGGCAGCTACGGAGTTTCGGCGTGTGTCGCCTGCCTGACGACCGCCAATTGTTCGACTGGCGTCTGTAACCTCGGCTCCTGCGTCCCACAATGCAGTCCGACGCAGGCGTGCGGCGAAGCGATGGAGTGCAGCGCCGAGCAGCGCTGTCAGGCGCTGAGCTGCCAGAGTGACGTCGATTGCCCCGTCAACTACGGATGTACGAACGGACACTGTGGCCGCCGCGCCTGTACGTCAGATGCCGCGTGTGCTGGCAACTGCGTCAATGGCGCCTGCTATCAAGCGCTGGGCACCTGCTACCTGTTCTTGCAAGCCGCGTAGCTGCTGCGAGTCATTGACTAACCGGCAAGCGTTCGTCATAATTCCCCTGGGTCAGCCATGAATTTCAGTCCTTTTGGAATGCGGGTCATGTTCATGCACAGCACGTGCAGGGCGACCTTGCGTTCGAATAGCTGACCGGTTTTTTAGTCCGAAGCTCGAACGGGCCGCTCTCGAAGCGGCCCGTTTTGCTTTGTGAGCAGCACGGCGAGTCGCCTCGGGAGCGGCGCGGACGAGCGTCATTTGCTCGATTTCGATCGAGAAAAAGAGGTTCGTCATGACCATTCAGAAGCCCGTTTTCGTAACTTCCGCCATCCCCTACGTCAACGCCGAGCCGCACCTCGGCCATGCGCTCGAGCTCGTGCAAAGTGACGCCATCGTGCGTCATCAGCGCTCGCGCGGGCGCGATCTGCATTTCACGAGCGGCACGGATGACAACAGCTTGAAGAACGTGCGCGCTGCGAATGCTCTCGGGACTACACCAGGAGAGCTCGTGGCGCGGCATGGCGCCGGCTTTCGCCGGCTCGCGCAGGCGCTGAACGTCGTTCACGACGACTTCATTCACACCGCGAGCGATCCACGTCACGCGCCAGCCGTGCACGCCTTGTGGCAACGCTGCGCGGACAACGGCGACGTGTACAAAAAATCGTATCGCGGTTCGTACTGCGTCGGCTGTGAGCACTTCTTGCGTGAGTCGGAGATCGTCGAGGGCGGCTGTGCCGTGCACGCGGAGCCGCTCGAAGTGCTCGAGGAAGAGAATTGGTTCTTTCGCTTATCGAGCTACGAAGAGCCCATTTTACGGGCCATCAGCGAGGAACGGCTACAGATATTGCCGCGCGAACGCAAGCACGAGGTGCTGCAATTCATTGCGGGAGGGCTCGATGACTTCAGCATCTCGCGCAGCCGGGCACGCGCGAAGGGTTGGGGCATCTCAGTGCCGGGAGACGACACGCAAATCGTGTACGTGTGGTTCGATGCGCTCGCCAACTATTTGTCCGTCCTCGGCTACCCGAACGGTGAGCGATTTCAGCGCTATTGGCAGGACGCGGGCGAGCGTTGGCACGTCATCGGCAAGGACATCGTGCGTTTTCACGCCCTGTACTGGCCAGGGATCTTGCTCAGCGCCGGTCTGCCCTTGCCGACGTCGCTGCGCGTTCATGGGCACATTACCAACCAAGGTAAGAAGATCGGCAAGTCTGCCGGAAACGCAGTCGATCCGTTTCGACTCGTCGCGCGCTACGGCGTGGACGCCGTGCGCTACTACTTGCTAGCGCACCTGCACACCACGAAAGACAGCGACTTTCGCGAGGACCTGCTGCGCACCGCGTACAGCTCCGAACTGGCCGGAAAGCTCGGCAATCTACTGCAGCGCGTGGGTGCGCTGGTGGAGCGCCATCGAGTGAGCATCGTGACTGCGGACCTGGATGCCCCACTGTCCGAAGTCGCACAGCAGACGGAGACCAGAGTGACGCGCGCGTTCGACGAGTTCGCGCTGCACGAAGCGCTGCGCGCGATCTTCGAGCTGGTTGCGGCAGGGAATCGCTACGTGGATGCGAGCGCGCCGTGGTCGCTCGCCAAATCGGGGAATGTCGCCGCGCTCGAGCATTGCTTGTCGAGCTTGGTCCATGTGTTGCGCGTCACGGCGCGCTTGCTCGCGCCGTTCTTGCCGACCACCGCGCACGAGATCGAAGCACGACTGGAGCCACGGCCTCGGCTCGGGCCGCCGCTCTTCCCCGCGCTAGCGCGCGAGTAGCATCGCCAATTCAGTGCGCCACGGACGTGGGCGCCGCCGTCGTTTTCGCGGCGTCGCTCAGCGCCCAAGCCGCGGAAACTACGACGAGCCCGACGACCCAACCCAAAACCAGCCAAGTCGCGCCCAAGGCCAGGGGCGAACGCGGGCCCTTCGGCGCCGCCATGCGCGTCGAATCCGCACCCGGTGCGCTGCTGGCCGACGCTTCCGTCTCGCGATCAGCCGCGGTTACTGGCACGCCCGCAGCTACCAGCGCGCGCAACAAGGCCGCGGCGGGCGCGCGCTCATCGCGAGCGGCGGTGATCAACGAAAGCGAGAGTTCGCTCTCGCTCTCCAAGTGAGTCGCAAAGTCTTCGTGGGCTTCGGCGAGACGCGTGGTCACGGTCGCCAGCGGGATCCCGATGATCTCGGCGATTTCGATGCTGGCGAATTGCTCGATCTCGCGCAAGACGAACACGACGCGCAGCTCGAGCGGCATCTGTTCCAGCAACGCGCCGAGAATTTCACGCGCTTGCGCGGCTTCATCCAGCTCCTCTAGGGCCGGCGCGCGATCACTGATCGCGGCTTGGTCACCGCGGTTGCGCCGCACACGGGCCACCACGTGCAGAGCAGTGCTGAACAGGAATGCGCGCTCGTTGCCGGGGCGAATGTCACCGATGCGTTGCGCCGCGGCGCTGAATACCTCTCGTACGGCAGCGTCGACCTCGCTCTCGGTCAGACCGACGCGGCGCGACAGCCGCCAAACGAAACCAAATTGCTTTCGGATCAAACGCCCGAGGCGAACCGAAGGGTCACCGTCGACCGCGCCTGCTCCGGTCTCCGTCAGCGGCGATGCCACAGCCCAGATTTCTATCATTTTCAGACCGCGCGCTCCGAACAATCGCGAAAGGTCCGAAAAACTCAGCGCAGCACCCGCGCGCCCACACGGGCGCCAAGGGGCAATTGCCGGCCAATCGCGCTAGGCCGCCTCGCCGACCGCGCGTGGCTCGGCCAGGGCTTCGGCCAGCAGCCGCCGACCCCGAAACAGCCGGCTCATTACCGTACCCACCGGCACCGACAGCTCGCCCGCCGCGTCCTTGTAGCTGCGTTCCTCGAGGTCGACCAAGCGAACGACGGCGGAAAATTGAGTCGGCAGGGCATCGAGTGCGCGCGAGACCGGCCGCGTGAGAGATTGTCGCACCGCGGGCGGCGCTTCGGGTTGGGTCCACGCGCACGGATCGCCCGAAAGCGCGCTGAGCGCGCGGCGTTCGCGCGCCGACTTGCGACAGCGCGTGATGAACACGCTGAACAGGATCTGCTGCAGCCAGCCGCGCAGATTCGTCTCTCGCTCGTAGCCCGATTCGAAGCACAGCGCGCGCAGCAAGGTATCTTGCACGAGGTCGCTGGCATCGCTCTTTCGCTTGCACAGCGCGAGCGCGCGCGCATTCAAAGCGGGCAGCAGCGCCGGTAATTTGGATTGCAACTCTTGGGCAAATGATTCGGATTGTGATTCGCAGGATCGTGGCTCTGACATCGTGGCCTCCACGGGGAAGCGGTATCGCAAGCCTCGTGCCAACCTCGAATGCGTTGAAATCTCCCTGTTTTGAGCGAGTTACTGCGGGTTCGGAGCCGCGTGGCGCGTGTCAAACTGGCATCGACCAGCTGCGCTCTGTCAGGCCGACAAAGCGGAGCCATCAGACGAGCGCAGAGCACCCAGGGCGAACGGCACCTCATCGGCGATTTCGTGCGCTAACACACCGCGATCGACGCCCTGATGGGAGCGACGTTCGCCGGCAATGCCGTGCACGTACGCGGCCACGTAGGCCGCGCGCCGCACGTCGAGCAGAGCGCCAAATGCTGCCAAGATCCCCGTCAATACATCGCCCGATCCGCCAGTCGCCAAAACGCCGGAGCCGGTTACGTTGATCGCGATGCGTTCCTCGGGAGCGCCCACCAGCGTACGATGCCCTTTGAGCAACACCACACTGCCGGTCAGTGCAACCGCTCGTGCCAGAGTGCCAAAGCGATCGGCCTCGACGTCTGCTGCGCTGCCGCCCACGATGCGCGCCATCTCGCCGGCATGCGGTGTGAGTACGAGCTCACCCGCAGCGCCGCGCAAGGTCTCCGCGCGCCCCGCAAAATGACTGATCGCGTCAGCGTCGACGACTTTGGTCTTGGACACGCGCAGCGCGACGTGCTCGGCGATCCGGCGCGCGCTTGCATCCAGCCCGAGGCCGGGGCCAATCGCCACCGAGTCTGCGCGCTCCAGCAATTCGTCGAGCGAGTCTTCGATGCGCTCGGGATCGATGCGCGCAGTCATGACCTCGAGCACGCGCTGATCGAGCAAGGCTGCCGTCTCGGGTAGCGCGGCGATGGTCACGAGTCCCGCGCCCGCGCGTAGCGCCCCCTGCGCGGCGAGCAACGCAGCGCCGATCTTGCCGGGTGAGCCCGCGATCACCACCACGCGCCCCGCCGACCCCTTGTGCGTCGTGATACTGCGCGTGCCGAGCGCGTTCAGTACATCGCTCGCTTCCACGATCTGTGCGCTGTAGCCGATTTGAGCCAAACCCGTGTCGGGCACGCCGATGTCCGCGGTGTACAGCTTGCCCGCGTGCAGCAGCCCCGAAGGCGTCATCAGGCCGAGCTTGGCGTGCGCGAACGTGATCGTCGTTCCCGCGCGCACCGCGGCGCCCAACACTGCCCCTGTGTCCGCATCCAAACCCGACGGCACGTCGAGCGCGAAGATCGGACAACGCGCGCCATTCATGAACTCGATGGCGTAGCGAAAGAAGCCGCTCAGCGGTCGATCCAAGCCGGTCCCGACCACCGCATCCACCACGGCGCGGGCGCTCTCGATCGCGCTACCGAGCACGCTCAGCTGATTCGGATCGAGCTCGACTACGACCCCGCCCACCCCGACCAATGAACGATAGTTGCTGAGCGCGTCACCCGTCAGACGCGCCGCTTCGACCAGCAAATAAACGCGTGGATCCGCGCCCAGCATGAGCAACCGCCGCGCGACCACGAAGCCGTCCCCGCCGTTGTTCCCCGCCCCACACACAATCACGATCCGCGCCGCGCTTCCCGGCGAAAGTCCAAGCTCACGCACAATCACATCTGCCGCGCCACGCCCTGCATTCTCCATCAACAGCAGACTCGGCACCTGACACGCGCCACTGGCATGCGCATCGAACTTCCGCATCTCCGCCCGCGACAGCACTGGGATCATGCCACCAGCATACCGCTAAAGACGGGCGCGAGGCCCGCCGCAGCGACGAGGGGCATTTTGGCTGCCTCGCAGCCGCACGCATGCACCAGTGCGTCCCGACGCTAGGCCACGGATAGCGTTCACCTGGAACTCCCATCGCGCCCGAGGCACGTCGATGCCCAACGCTGAACGATTGAGAGAATTTACCGCAGAGCCGCAGAGGCCGCAGAGGTCGCAGAGACAGACACAGAGTTTTTTGGGTTTTGCTCTTGGCGGCAGTTCACGTCATGAACAAAATGAAGCGGCGGCTCACATCGCCAACCACGCTGAGTTTTTTTGGGTCAAGGCGCGAGTCGCAACCCGAACTTTCTTCGACGTGAATGCCGCGCATAGCAACCCCCCAAATCTCTTCTGATCTCTTCTGATCTCTTCTGATCTCTGTGATCTCTGCGGCTCTGCGGTAAAAAAATCTGGGACCGCCGCTGGGTCGAGAACACGGCGCGCTACGAGCTGCGCGGCTGGATTGCGATCGCCCCCCTCTCGGGGACGACACGCTTGGGGTGAGGTCAGGAGCGGCGTTGGGCGAGGCCGCGGTCGATGGCGGAGCGCAGATCGCGGACGGCGCGGTCCAAGCCGATCAGCACGGCGTCGGCGATCACGGAGTGGCCGATGTTGAGCTCTTCGATTTCGGGGATGGCGGCGATGTCGAGCACGTTGAAGCGGGTGAGGCCGTGGCCGGCGGCGACTTCGAGGCCGAGCGAGTGGGCCAGCGTAGCCGCGCGCTGCAAGCGCTCGAGTTCGGCGGCGCGCTCGGCCCCGTGTTTGTGGCAGTACTCGCCGGTGTGAAACTCCACTTGGCTCGCGCCGAGCTCGCGCGACAAGCGCACGTGCGCTTCGTCTGGCGCGATGAACAAGCTGAGTTTGATGTTCTTGGCCGCGCACATCCGCGCCACTTTTTCGACTGCGGCGCGCGTGAGCACGACGTCGAGCCCGCCTTCGGTGGTCAGCTCGGCGCGGCGCTCCGGCACGAGGGTGACGACATCGGGACCGACGCGCTCGGCGATGGCGGTCATCTCGTCGGTCGCGCCCATCTCCAAGTTGAGCATCGTGGTCAGCGCGCTGCGCAAGCGCACGATGTCGTCGTCCTTGATGTGCCGACGATCTTCACGCAGGTGTGCGGTGATGCCATCGGCGCCCGCGAGCTCGCACAGCGCGGCGGCGGTGACTGGGTCCGGATATACGGTTCCGCGTGCGTTACGGATCGTGGCTACGTGGTCGATGTTGATGTGAAGTCGGATCATGGGCTACCGCCGTCGGTCTTGGGTGAGACGCTGGGCGCGATGTCTTTACAACAGCGGAAGCCGAGGTGGTAGTTGCGGTGGCTGTCGAGCGCGCGAATCGGCCCGGCGTGCCACATCAGCGCGCGCCAACGGCAATCATCCGGATGTACCGCTTCGCTCGCGAAGATGAACCAGCTGCCCTTCATTTCGGTCTCGCCAACCCCGCCATTTTTGCCCAATTGCTCGGGTTTGATGGGCAGATTCATGTGCTCCGCGGCGTTGCCGTGCTGGTCGAAGACGCCAAGCGTGCTGACGCACTCGGGGAAAGCACCGGCCGGATAAGTGTTCGACCCGCAGATGCCCCAGTCAGGCGTGTAGCACTCGCGGCTCTTGTGACTCATCGTGGCGCACTTCTGCTGGTCCGCCTTGGGGCCGTACGCCCAGATCATCTCGCGCGTCTTGTTGTGCAGATACTCTTGCATGATGCGCCGCTCGCCGAAGGTGTAGTCCACCTCCGGCGTGTGCAGCGCGCCGGCGCACGCACCTTCCCACTCGTGCGCGTCACATAGGCGCTTGCCTTGCGCTTCGCAAATCTGCGCCGCCTCGCTGGAGCGCACCCAAGTGACCGGATACTCACAAGGGATGTTCGGGAACTCGAACTGATCCATGCACACGTTGGCCGTATCCGCCGATTCGCCGCGCGCGGGGTCGAACAGCGGCACCATGTGGCGGGCACCACAGCGCGGGTCTTCGGGGTGAAGGGCCGGGTTCTTTTCGCGGATCGCGCGGCATTCTGCGCGCGTCATCGGGTGCTTGGTGATCTTGGGTTCGCCTTGTCCCAAATAGTTGGATGCCGCGAAGATGGCTTCGATCTTGTCCAGCGCTCCCGCGGGCAGATCGAGCTGATTCTGCATGTTGGTAAATAGTGCGCTGCGCTGCTCCGCCAAGGTCGTGGCCGTGGTGTCGAGGTACGGCGGGGCGGGCGGACGCGACGGGATAGGCGCGGGCGCCGACGCGTTGGGCGTGGGCGGCGGCTTCGGCTCGGAGCGCGCAGACGGCACGGATACCGCGGTCGGGCTCGGCTTGCTCGGCAGCGCACGGCGCGCAACGAAACGCCGCGCCGTGAACAGTGCGGCCAGCACGACGATCGAGATCCCGAGCGCGAATAGCGCGCGACGCTGCTTCATTGAGGAGACCTTCCTCACACCCCTACGGCAAATCCTCTGCTAAGTTCAAGTTACGTGATCTGCACTCATCGCCCGCCCTGCCCAGGATGCCCGCGCTTTGGCGAGCGCGGCATCGCGGAGGCCGCCCAGCGCGCCTTGAATGAGCTTGCGGAAAAGCACGGGCTGCCTGCAGTTGCCGTGATTTCGGGGCCAATGACCGGGTTTCGCCAGCGCGCCCGGCTCGCCATCCGCGGCCGCCTGGGCTCGCCGAAGCTGGGTTTGTTCGAGCTGGGCACGCATCACGTCGTGCACATCCCCAATTGCCTCGTACAGCATCCCTTGATCAACCGCGCGGCCGCCGTCGTCCGCAAGGCGCTGGCCGACGCCGAAGTGAGCACCTACTCGGACACCGCGCACGCCGGACTCGCGCGCTACCTGCAGGTCGTCGTCGAGCGCTCGTCACAAACCGCGCAGGTCGTGCTGGTCGGCAACAGCGAAGGGCCGGAGCCCTTTGCCGCTTGCTTGGAGCTCATCCGTGAGCGACTCGGGGCCGAGCTCCACAGCCTGTGGTGGAACAAGAACACGGAACGCGTCAACACCATCCTGGGCCCGGAATTTCAGCACATCTGCGGCCCCGCCAGCGTCGTCGAGCATTTTGGCGGCAATACCGTGCACTATCCACCGGGCGCGTTCGGTCAAAATAATCTGAACATCGCCGAACGCATCATCGATCACGTCCGGAGCGAGTTGCCCGAGGGCGCGCGCGTGGCCGAGTTTTACGCCGGCGTCGGGGCAATTGGCCTATCCGTGCTCGATCGCGTGAGCGAGCTGCGGATGAACGAGCTGAGCCCGCACTCGCTGCATGGGCTTTCGCTCGGGCTCGGCGAGCTCGCGCAGGCCGAACGCGCCAAGATCTCGCTCCAAGTCGGCGCCGCGGGTGAAGCGCGCAGTCTAGCGGCGGGCGTAGACGTGGTAATCGCCGATCCACCGCGCAAGGGCCTCGATCCGGAGCTCACCAAGGCACTGGCCGAGGAGCCCCCGACGCGCTTCATCTACGTCAGCTGCGGGCTCGATTCGTTCCTGAGCGACACCGAGCGGTTGCTCGGTGGCGGCAAGCTGCGCCTGAGCGCGCTGACGGCGTTCAACTTGATCCCGTTCACGGAACACGTCGAAACCGTCGCGCGCTTCGAGCGCGTCTAACTTCACTCGAACGAGCAGACGTACTCGGCGATGCCCACCGCGACGCTGATGTCGAAGCCCGATTTGCCAGGCACGCGGAAGAACGTACCCGCGCCGTAGTCTTGCCATTCGGTGCTGCCATCCAACCGTACGCGGCAGGCACCGGCCACGATGTCCATGCGCTCGGGTGCGTCTGTCCCGAAGTGAAACTCACCGGGGTAGATCAGGCCCAGGGTTTTCTTTGCGCCGTCGCCCAGGAGGATGGTGTGGCTGACCACCTTCCCCTCGAAGTACACGTTGGCTTTGGCGACTGCGGTCACGTTCTTGAACTCGAGTGCTGACATGGGCGCGGATATTGGCACTATTCCGCGCTCGATCAAGCCCGCGCCGAGTGCCGCACGCTGCGTCCATTCCATTCGTCGGCAAGCACCGCCCAGCGCTCGTGATCGCACCATTTGCCGCCGATCTTTAGGTAGCGCGGCGAGAACCCCTCGAGCCGGAAACCGAGCCTGGAAACCAGTCGCGACGAGCGCTTGTTGCGCGGCTGAACGTTGGCCTCGAGCCGGTTCAGGCCGAGCGGACCGAACGCCTGATCCAGGGCCAGGGTCACGCCTTCGGTCATGTAGCCCTCACCCGCGAATGGCTCGAACGCGTAGTACCCCAGATAGGCACTCTGAAATAGCCCGCGCACGATTTCGCTCAGGTTGATCACCCCGACCAGCTCACCCGTCTCGATCAAGCACACGAAGAACGATTCGTGCGACGGCTTGCGCGAGCGACTCACCAAGTCGCGAAACAGCTCGGGCGAATGCGGCGCCGTCAGCCAGGGCCGATGCAGCTTCTGGCTGGACTTTACCCGCTGCAAGAACTCCGCTTCACGCTTACGCGAAGCAGCCTCGAGATAAACACGCACCGCTCGTCGACGAAAGACCATGACCCTACTTCGAAATTAACTCCTCCGCCGCACATCGGGAAGTAACTTTGGTAAGCGCGGGTCATTGTGTGGCTCGGGCGCTCACGCGGGACCGCACTGGGCACTTGCCGAAACATTCGAGTTACTCAACCCCACGCCTGAGTCGCTTGGCCGAAGCGTTCGGGCACGTGCCAGGGCAGCGCACCACCGCGCGACATCTCCAAATGCACGCCCTTTTCGAGTAAACCGAGGCTCTGGAGCCAGGCGCGAAATGCCTGCTGCTCACCCGGTACATCGAGCCGCACCGGCCCGGTCAGGCGCAGAAATAAGTCCTGGGTCAATGCACGGGCCGTTTCCTCACGGTCCGCGAGGATCGGCCCGATGCGCGAGCCCAACGCGTGCCCAGTAGCCAAGGCGAAGCCATCCGCGCAAATCGCGCTCGCACACGAGTCTTCGAAGCGGCCGCGCAGCACGGCGGCGCGCGCGCTGCCCATGAAGCGGCGTTCGATCGAGAGCAGCTGTTCGACGTCCCGGACGGGCGCCGATCCCGAGGACGCACCCGCGAATACCGGCGTGCCCATCAAAATCGCGACTTCGCCGACGGGGGCGAAGCCGCGGCTCGCGTACAGGGGGCGACCGAGCGGCGTTGCCACCAACCCGACGCGGGAAAGCGAGCGCCGATCGGCTTCGAGCAACAGCGCATCGAGGATCTTCGCGCCAAGCCCTTGTCGCTGCGCGCTGGGCGCCACCACCATCTTGGCGATCGATGCCACCCCTTCGAACAAACCGAGCGCACCTTGGCCCAGCAAAGCGCCCTCGCGCTTCACGCCCAAGACCAACGCGGCCCGGTAAATCACACGCCACTCGGCCTCGGTGTCGGGCCAACCGACGGAGTTCGAAAGCGTGACGTTCTGGGGTAGATCGGCGGGCGTGAGCGCTTCGACCACGAGCTCAGAAGGCATTCACGGCAATCTAGCGGACCCTTGCCAGAGCGTCTGCAATTCAGGCAGACCCAGGCCTTCGAAGCTACTCAAGTAGGCGTCCGCGCCGCGGCGAAGTGAGTTCGGTCCGCAATACGCCGTGAAGCCGACCACCGTCATGCCGGCCGCGCGCGCGGCGGCGATGCCGGGCGCCGAGTCTTCGACCACGAGGCAAGCCGACGGCGACACCGAAAGCGCCGAAGCAGCAGCCAAGAATAGATCCGGCTCGGGCTTCTCCCGCGCGGCGTCCTCACGGCACAGCGCGACATCCAGCCAGCGCGCGAGCCCGTACATGTCGATCACCGCGTTCATCCGCCGGCGTGAGCCAGAGGTGGCCAGGGCCAGCGAGATCCCCGCCTCCCGGAGCTCGTTCAGCAGCGCATCCAACCCTGGCGAGAGCAGGGTTTCATCGTAGCCGGCGATCTCGCTATTTTCGTCGTAGCTCTCGGCATAGTAGGCGATGGCCTCTGGCAAATCGTAACGCCATTTCACGTACTGCCAGAACTGCAGCGCACTCGCCCCCACCAAGTCTTCGAGCTCGGAGACTGCCAGCCGTACGCCGTGCTTGGCTGCCGCTTCGACCAGCGCGCGGTTGGCAGCAGCTTGGCTATCGATGATCACGCCATCCATATCGAAGATGACGGCTTCCGGCTCACGCGCACGCATACACCCCTAATGGGTACCGAGCACTGCAGCCCTGTCAAGACCGGGCTCGGCTTATTCCGCCTGCCAAGGAGCGGTTTTGATCGCTTCTTCCCAGTGCCGGCCGTCGAACGTCGAAAGTTCGAGCGCACTCAGATCGACGTCGTCCAAACAGCGGACATTCACGTCCACTTTGTCGGGGTCGGAACGCGGCGTGTAAAACGGGTGAATGCCGCATCGCGCGCAGAACTTGTGCTCTGCCACTCCAGTATTGAAGCGATACGAGACGAGTGCTTCGGCACCCGTGAGCAGCTCGAACTGAGATGGCTCCACAATCAGGTGGATGAAGCCTTTTTTGCTGCACACCGAGCAGTTGCAGATGGTGGCGCGGGCGAGCTCGGCGCGAACTTCGAACCTCACGCTTCCGCAGTGACACCCACCCGTATATCGCGCCACATCCGGCATCAGTCGCCGTCGCCCGAGATGCTCCAGTCTTCGGTAGCGGACTCGCCCTTGGGGCTGGCCAGTGGTTCGCCGTTCGGGCCGTCGCGACGCACGATCATCGTCGTGCGCGTCGCGCTGTCGTCGCTTTCACGCGCGACCACGGTGATCACGTTGATGCCGGGCTGCAACTCGGTATCGATCGCGAATTTGAGCTTGGTCGGATCCGCAGCCTTGCGATTCGATTGATAAAACACCTTGCGCGGCCCGACGAAGATGAACGCATCGAGCACGCGATCACCGTCGGTGGCCTGGCCTTCGATGTGCACCTTGTCCTCGCGCGTGGCGAGCTTGGCGGGCGTGACCTCCAGCAGTGGCGGAGAATGCGAGAGGTGCGGCTTGTAGCCCACCTTGACGGTAGCCGCCGCGTTGTCCTTGACCGCGCGCGTTTCGACGAAGCCGAAGCGATCATCACCCAGGCTGATCTTGGTGAACGCGCCGAACGTGCCGAGCTTGTCCAGTACGCTGCCCTTGTCGACCTCACCGACCACGGAGGCAGCGGCCAGCGGCTGACCACGAACCGGCGCGGCGGCAGCGAACGACACCTTGCCCTGCGCCTTGATCAGCGCGAGCGGGCTCTTGGATAGCGGCAACTTGACCTTCTCGGTGGACACCACACGCAGTTCGCGATCGGCCACGCTCAACTCGAAGTTGATGTTGGGCTCGGTCAGCTGGTCGAGCACATCGAAGGTGAAGGCGACGTTCTTCACCTCACCCGGCTTCATGTTGGAGATGTCGAAGCGGCCGTTGTGAATCAAAAGCCCATCCCCGGTCAGATTCCGGATGTTGGCTTGGGTCTCGTAGGAGCGGCCTTTGCCCACGTTCTTCACCGCCAAATAGACCGTCGCGCCTTCACCGCGCGCCAGTTGGCCATCGCCATTTCCCGGCCGATTGTCGAGGATTTCGTAGTTGTAGGCGAAGATCGGCTGGGGCTGCGCGTTGAGCGTGGGCCGGAGTTCCGCGTCCGGCGGCGGTTCGGCGCCTTCGGCGAAGAAGCGCACCTTCACCACGTCCGCGCGCGCATCCGCGTCCAGCGGCACCTTGCACACGCGCTTGGCGTTGTCTGGCGTGGGCGCGCTCGAACCGGGCTTGTGTCCCTCGATGTCGCAGAAGCCGAACGGCGCGGTCGCCGTCTTGGTTTCGCCGGGGAGGATCTTGCCAAACGCGAACTCTTTCTCGTCGTAGTACGCGCCGTCGCTCTTGGTGCTGGCCCGGACCTGGAACGCGGGGCTCGTGCCCTTGTTCTTGACCGACACCTTGAGCATCACCTGCTCGCCTGCCGTGAAGGTGTCGTTCGGGTGATCGGTGCTGACCTTGACCTCGAAGTCAGAAGCCTTGGGAGGGTTCGCGTATTCCTTCGGCGGCGGTGCCCAGTCGATACCGAGCTTGCCCAAGTCCGCGCCGACCGCTTCGACCTCGGTGACCTGCAGCTTGTCCAAGAAATCCTTGGCACTGCGCACCTCATCCATGCGCTTGCCGGGGCTCAGGCGACCCGCCAAGTCACGCGCTAGCTTGATCGGGAAGTCGAGCTCGAACTCGTCTTCCATATCGCCGCCGCGATCGCGGATCTCGGCGCGCTCTTTTTCCGGCAAATTGTAGCGCAAGCGAACCGAGGGCTGGTCGCTGGCGCGGGTCGCGGTGTTGGACAAGCTCTTGGTCAAGTCCCGTTCGCGCAAACCGTGCGCGTTGCGATACAGATCCATCTCGACCGTGTCTGCCGTCATCGGATCGAGCTCGATGTCCGGCGCCACGCCCACGCCCTGAATCGAGACGTCACCCGGGGTGAGGTACTGGGCGATGGTCAGCTTGAGCGCGGCGTTCTCCGGCGTAACGTGCGGAAACACGAGCTGAACGCTGCCTTTGCCGAACGTGGTCTGACCGACGATCACCGCGCGGTCCAAGTTCTTGAGGGCGCCCGCGACGATCTCGCTCGCGCTCGCGCTCGAGCCGTTCACGAGCACGACGATCGGATAATTGGGCTCGGTGCCCTTGCGTACGGCGCGCTTCTCTTCGCGACCCTCGGAAGCGCCCACGGTGGCCACGATCACGCCGTCTTCCAAGAAACGATCGGCGACCCGCGCCGCTTGGTCGAGCAGACCGCCGGGGTTGCCGCGCAGATCCAAGACCAAAGCCTTGAGCTTCTCTTTCTTGTGCAGCTCGCCGAGCGCTTCATCCAGCTCGTCCGAGGTGTTGGCTTGGAATTGCTTCAAACGCACGTAACCAACGCCGTTGCCGAGCCCACGGTAGTCGACCGATTTGACCTGGATCTCTTCGCGCACCAGCTCGAACGGGCGCGAGCCGGTCCAGCCCTCGCCTGCGTCGCGATGCACCCAAATCGTGACTTTGGAGCCCGGTTTGCCGCGCAGGCGGTTCACCGCGTCGTCGAGCGGCATGTTCAAAGTCGACTCGTTGTTGATCTTGGTGATGCGATCCATGCGCTTCAAATTGGCGCGGCCCGCGGGCGTGCCGGGCATCGGGCGCATCACCGTCAACATCTGATCACGCACCGAGATCACGATGCCGAGCCCGCCGAAGTGGCCGGACGTCGACAGATTCATCTCGCGGTACGCTTCCGGGCTGAGGAACACGCTGTGCGGATCGAGCGTACGCAAGATGCCGTTACAAGCGGCGTACTCGACGTCTCGCAAATCGACTTCGGTGTCCTTCAGGTTCGCCTGCAAGAACGCGAACACCTCGCGCAAGCGCGCAGCGACGTCCCACGGGCCCTGCACGTTGTCGATGTGGAAGGAGGCTGACTCGGTGTCGACCTGCACCTTGACGGTGTTCGACTTGTCCTCGTGCAGCACGATCACTTGTGCGACTTCTTTTTGGATCTCGTTCACCGCGCTCAAGAACATCTGGCGCGGCTTGACGCGGCTCGGGTCGACGTACTTGTTGCGGATGGTGTTCAGCGTCTCGTTGACGGCCACCAGCTGCGTCAGATCATACGGTGCCTTGGGTTGCCCCGGACTCGTCACCGCATGCGCGACCTCGAGCCCACGCCACAAACCACCAGTGCCGAACTGCAGCGCGAAATACGACGCCAGTGCAAACACCGAGAGCACGACCAGCGCCCGACCGAGGCGCGGAAGAATTCGCATCCGCCGAGTATAGCTCGAAGATTTGCGCGATTTCGACGTGAGCGCACCCACGGATCGCTTCTTTTGCTGGGCCGGATTATTCCCGCATACCGCGGTTTATTGGCCGGACGCGTCGCCTTTTCCGACTTTCACCGCGGAATTGCCAGTGCCGACGGCCTCCGCGGGCGCAGGCGCCTTGGCCGGGTCGGGATCGTGAACCTCCAGGGCGGGCGATTTTTCGTCACGCTTGATCGAGTAACGGACGAGCGCGCGCAGGGTGCGGTTACGCTCCACGTTGCCCAACATCAGCTTCAAGTCCTCGTACACCGAGGGGTCGACCAAGAGCGCGCCGAGGGTGCCCTTGCCGGCGCGCATGTCGCTCACCACTTGGCGAAAATCAGCCGAAGCCTGGTTCAAGTTCGCCATCATCGCCTGCGACGAGTCGTCCCCGTAGATGACGCTGCGCGCGAGGCCGTTTCCTTCGCGAATGCCTTTGAGCGCGGTGCCGAGCTCATCGGCAACGACGCCCACTTTGGCGATCGTCTTGGCGCCGTCTTCCCCATACACCACCTCATGCACGAAGCCGGGGCCGGTGTTCACGCGCGTCAGAATCTGGTTCACGCTCTGGCTGGCGCGCGTGAGCTCACCCGAGGTTTGCTGCAAATTGCTCATCAAACCCGAGAGGCGCTGAGCCTCTGCCGGATCGTGCAGCAGCTTTCCGACGTAGCCGTCCCCGCGATCGACCGAATCCAAAATGCGCGCCAGTGAAGCCAGTGAATTGCGCACATCCCCCTGGAACTTTTCGTCCGAGAGCGAATTGGTGGCGCGTTCCAAATTGGTCACCACCTTCTCGACCTGACCCGAGATATTGCTGATGCGCCCGATCAGCTTGCTCATGTCCTCCGCGGCCTTGGACGGGATGGCGGACCCCTCGGGCAGCTGCGCTTGACCGACCGAGCCAACCGTAACGACGATCATCTTGTCGCCGAGCAGGCCCTTGCCCTCGATCGTGGCAACGCTGTCTTTGCGGATGCGGCGCGCGTCATCGACCGAGATCGACATGCGCACATGGATGTTCTTGTCGTTTGCCGCGCTGGCGTAGTCGACCGCAACGACGGTGCCGATGTCTACGCCACCCATGCGCACGGGCGAGCCGCGGCGAAGCCCCTGCACGTCCTCGAACTCGCTCGAGTACGGGGCCTTGTGGCTGAAGATTTGGCGCTCGTCGCCAATCAGGAAGATCACCGCGCCCATCGCGGTCAAGCCCGCGAGCACGAACGCGCCAACCTTTGCGTCCTTCGACGAAACCATCGCTTAAGCTTACCTGCGGCTAGAACCCAAAAACAGCAAACCTTGAAGAGCTTGAGAATACCCGAGGCGCACCAGCTAGGCTGCCCGTTTTTTTGCCACAGGCGATTCTAGCCGCGGAGGAAGCCGATCCCGCCGCGGAAGGGCGCGGATCAGCTGTTGAGCAGGGTTTCGACGTCTTCCTTCACCGGCGCTCGGCCCTCGATGAAGTCACTCACGCGCTGGTCTTTGGAGGCTTGGAATTCCTCCACCGTGCCGTAGGCGATGATGCGACCGGTACGCACCATCGCCAGGTGATCGCTGATCTCGAACGCGCTCCGCATGTCGTGCGTAACCACGATGCTGGTGATCTTGAGCTTCTCCTGCAAGCCCATGATCAGGTGATTGACGCGCGCGGTGTTGATCGGATCGAGGCCAGTGGTGGGCTCGTCGTACAACAGGACTTCGGGCTGCACGGCGATCGCGCGGGCCAAGCCCACGCGCTTGCGCATGCCACCCGAAAGATCCGCCGGCTGCAGCAGCTCGATGCCCGGCAGATCCACCAAGCTGAGCGCCCAAGCGACGCGGTCCGCGCGCTCTTCTTTGGTCATCTTGTCGCGGAAGTGCTCTTCCAAGCCATAAGCCACGTTCTCGCCCACGGTCAGCGAGTCGAACAGCGCCCCGCTCTGAAACAACATCGCGATCCGACGACGAACCTGCGCCAGTTGCTCTTCCTGCATGCGCGTCACGTCGGCGCCGTCGAAGGTAATCGTGCCCGCGTCGGCGTGCAGGAGCCCGATCAACATCTTGAGCATCACGCTCTTCCCGACACCCGAGCCGCCGCAAATGGTCAGCACCTCGCCGCGCAGCACCTTCAGATTCAGGCCCGAATAGATGACCTTCTGCCCGAACGCCTTCTTGATGCCCTTGAACTCGATGATCGGTTCGCTGCTCGCGTCGGCCATGGCTATGCAATAGCAGCTGGCGGCGGAGACCCAAACTCACTGCCCGCGCGCGGCTCTTTTTCAGTCAGTCGGACTCGAAGCGCGAGCAGCTCAGCCACAGACCGCGTCGGTGCAGCTCACTCCTGAGGATTGGCAGGTGCAGGTGTTGCAGCCGTCGCGATGCGGGAACACGTCACCGTACTGGTAGTATTCACCCTCGTAGCTGCACCCAGAACAGGTGAGCAAAGTGCAGAACGCCGAGCCGCTCGCGGTACAGCTGCATCGGTTACATCGATACTTGAAGGACTCCCCTGCACGGTAGCCCTTGCCGTCCACGATACACACTGGGGGGTCGCTGAGGTCGCCGCCGGAGCCCGCGCCAGCAATCGGATCCGTGCCGCCGGTTCCGCCCGCGGCCGTTCCAGCCAAACCGCCAGCACCAGGCGCGCCCGCCGAAGCGGATGTACCCGCAGAACCGACCGCACCGGCTGAATTCACTGAACCCGCCGCACCCGTTGAACTCGGCGCGCCCGCCGCGGCGTCCGTCAAACCTGCAGAAGCCGCCGCTCCGGCCGACGCCCCAGGCTGGCCTGCGTTTGCTGGCTCTGCACCATCGACGTGAGCCGAGCCGCCACAAGCCGCCGCAATCCCCAGGCTCAAAAGGACAACGGTGACGACTCGTCGCGATTGGAACATGGCGCCTCTCCCCAGACTGACCGTCAAGATACGCCGCGAGTCGCAAGCCTGCAAATGTGCGACCGCAGCGCCGCAAATCAATCCAAGATTTTTTCCAGCTTCAGTTCGATGGCGCTGCCGCCGCGGTAGCGATCCGGACGTAGTTTTCCAACTACTGCGATCTTACCGGTCAACCCGCTGGCTCGCTCACCCAGCGAAAAACCAAACGCGCCGATGCGCGCGCCGCTCTCGAGTTCGAGCTCGAGCTTCAAGTGCCCTCCGCTGACCTGACGCGCGGAGAGCACGTTGGCCGGGAACGCCAGCGACGGCGAAGCGTTGCCCGCGCCGCACGGCTCGAGCAAGTACAGATCGTTCAACACGCGCGTGGGATCGTCACCCGGCGCTAGCCAAGCGTACGCCGCATCCTCACTTGGCTTGGCTGTTGTTTGGGGGTCCTGAGCTCGGCAAGCGGCTTCGAAGCATTCGCGCAGCTCGGCCAAGCGCGAAAGCTCGACCTCTGCGCCCGCGGCCGCTTGATGGCCGCCGAATCGAAGCAAAATGTGCTTCGCGGCGCTCAGAGCATCGAACAAGCGCGAACCCGCGGGACCGCGCACCGAGGCTCGACCGTGGCCATTGCTGAAACCGATAGCCACGACTGGGCGTTGAAAGCGATCTGCGAGCCGACCGGCCACGATGCCCACGATGCCGTGATTCCAGCCCTCACGCCCGATCACGATCGCCGGGCGCTCGGCCCAGCCCTCGCGCTCGATTTCGGCCAGCGCTTCTTCGACCATGCGCTCTTGCAGTAGCTTACGTTCGCTCGAACGCTGCTCGATCTCGGCTCCCAGCGCGTGCGCTTCATCCAAGGTCTTGGCCATGAGCAACTGCACGGCGATCTCCGCAGAGCCGAGCCGGCCTGGCGCGTTCAAGCGCGGCGCGATCCGAAACGCGATGTCTTCAGCGGTGATGGGGCTATTGCCGTCGAGCTTCGCGAGTTCGAGCAAAGCGCGGATCCCCGGCCGGCGCGCTTCACCAATCGCGCGCAGCCCGGCACGTACCAGAGCGCGATTGTCGCCATCCAGCGGCGCGACGTCCGCGATCGTTCCGATCGCCACGAGATCGAGCCAACGCCGCAAATCCAACTCGCGGCCGAGTGCCGTGCGCAGCGCGGCTCCAATCGACAATGCCAAGCCGCAAGAAGCCAGCCCTTTGTACGGAAACCCGCACTCAGGGCGGTGCGGGTTCAAAAAAGCCACTGCCGGCAGCGCCTCTTCTGGCACCAAGTGATGGTCGATCACCACGCAATCCACGTTCGAGTCGCGCAAGCGCGCGAGCGAGACGTGGTCGGAAGAGCCGCAATCACAGGTGACCAAGAGCTTGGCGCCGCTCGCCAGCACCTTGTCGACCGCCGCGGAGGAGACGCCATAACCGCCTTCGAAACGGCTGGCGATGAAGGTCACCGCGCGCCCGCCCAGCGCCTCGATCACCTCGGTCATGATCGCGGCCGAGGTCATACCGTCGCAATCGTAGTCACCGAACACCGCGATTAGCTCACCGGCGCGGATGGAGCGCGCCATGCGTTCGGCCGCAAGCGAGCGATCGATCATCGCGTCCGGCGCGGTGAGCTCCGAAAGGCGCGGATTGAGGAAACGTCGCGTCGCCTCGAGGTCTTGGTGGCCTCGCTTTTCCAAGAGCTCGCCCAAAGTGACCGACACGCCCAGGCCGAGCGCCAGCTCGCGCGCGCGCGCGCTGGGAGCCTCGCGCTCCACGCGCGAACTCGACGGTTCGGACGACTCAGCTTGCAAGGTGCTCAAGCCCGAGACTTCCAACATGGCGCACCGACACTGTCAAACCCCGACCAGCGTAACCCCCACCCCTGATCGAAAATGTCCGACCCCACACGCAGCAACGCCCCCCGCGGTTTTCGCGAGGGGCGTCCGAACTCACTCCAGGTCTGGCTTGTGGATAAGCTGCGCGCTGGCGCTTCAGTTCAGACTTTCCGAAGCGACTTCCGGAGGATCCAGGGGGCGCGCCACGAACAGCCATTGCGTGCGCCCGTTCGGGCCGACGAAGCGCACGTGCTCGTCGGGCAAGGCACGCAGGTGAAAGCGCGGTCCGTCGTCCGACTCTTCGGTGGTTACGAGCGCCATCGCATCGAGGACGTGCAGGCCACCGAGCACGTCTTCCGGCTCGGAGTCCAAGCGCTCCGCCAAGTCATCCAGGTCCAAATCGCGATCGCCGGCGAATGCACCGAGCACCCGCTGGGCATTGATGCAGCGTTCACGCTGCTCGGGTTCGATCTTCGACCACAATTCCTCCGGAATCGTGAGGGGCAGACCATTGGGAGGGCCGGAGAGAGATGCCATCTGAGACTTCAATGCGGCAAACATGAGTCAGAACATAAGGACGGAGGCCGGTGTGTCAACCTGGCGTACCGGCCGGCTCGTCCTGGATTGGGGCGCAATTGCGCGCTGCGTTCTCGTCGGTGTTTCGAGGGCCTCGCCCGAAACACCGCGATTCCAGCGCGCGCACCGACTCAAACTGCGGCGGCTCTACCCGTTGCTACTGGCTTTTTTTTTACGCCAACTTTGGAGAAGAGGGTGTGATCCAGCCACTCCGTCAGTGGAAGTGCGACGTAAATCGAAGAGTACGTGCCGAGCACGACGCCGATGACGAGCGCGAGCGAAAAGTCCTTCAGCTCGCCGGTGCCCCAGATGAAGAAGCCGAGCAGCGCGATCACGACCGTGCTGCTGGTGAGCAGCGTGCGGCCGAGCATTTCCGAAGTGCTGATGTTGATCAGCTGGAAGAAGCTCGTCCCGCGCAGCTTGCCCAAATTCTCGCGCACACGATCGAAGACGATCACCGTATCGTTTACGGAGTAGCCGACGATCGTGAGCACGGCGGCGATGGTCGTTAGGTTGATCTCCTTGTTGAGCAAGATCAGGATGCCGACCGTGCCCACCGCGTCGTGCGTGAGGGCCACGACGACGCCGGGCGCGAACCGCAAATCGAAGCGGAACGCGATGTAGACCATGATGAACACGATCGAGATCACGACGCTCTTCACTGCGCTATCCCGGAGCTGAGCGCCCGCGCGCGGGCCGATCCACTCCGTACGCAGCGCCGTATCCGGCACTACGTCCGCGCCCAAACCCTGACGGAGCCCGGCCATGAGCTGGTCACCCTTGCTCATCAGTTGGATCTCGACCTTGTTGTCGCGCGCGTTCTGCAGCAGCGGGTTGTGCTCGCCAGGGCGGAGCACGAGGCCCTTGACGGTCGTGACGTGAGCCTTGACCCAATCGAGATCCGGCGCGCTGCGATAGCGGAGGCTGATCTTGTCGCCGCCCGGGCTGAACTTGATCTCGGTCGCTTGGCGTTCGGTCGGACAAGCGTCGGTCGGCTCACCCGCGTTGAGGCACAGCGCCTTCTCGATCTCGAGTTGCTTCTCGTGCGAGATGGTCGAGACCTCTTCGACGCGGATCAGGTAACGATTCGGATTCTTCGGATCATCGACCTTGATCACACCGGGAGCGGAAAAGCCGGCCTTCAGCACCGCGGCGCGCAGATCCCCCGCGGTAACCTCACGCTTGAAGGCGATTTCGACTTCAGTGCCACCCGTGAAGTCGGTGCCGAGCTTGGCCTTGCCCATCAGGAGCAGGATGGCGGCGCCGAAGGTGATGAATAGGCTGAGGCCGATCCAGTACCACCGGACCGCCATGAAATCGTAAATCTTGCCAGACTTGAATAGGCGCATGGTTCAACCCAAATCCAGCTGGGCGCCGCGCCCCAGGTTCTTGACCCACCAATCGACCATCAGACGGCTGACGACGACGCCGGTGAAGATGTTGCAGATCACGCCCACCATCAGCGTAACCGCGAAGCCCTTGAGCGGCCCCGTACCGTACTGAGCGAGCACCAAACCGGCGATCACGGTGGTCACGTGACCATCGATAATCGCGTTCAGAGCGCGCTTGTAGCCGACGTCCACCGCGGCGCGCGGACTCTTGCCGAGCCCGAGCTCCTCCCGGATGCGCTCGTTGATGATGATGTTGCTGTCCACCGCCATACCGACCGTCAGCGCGAGGCCCGCGATACCGGGAAGCGTCATCGATGCACCGAACGAGCACAGGATGGCCAGCTGCAGGAACAAGTTCATGATCACCGCGACGTCGGCGATGAAGCCTGCGCGTTGGTAGTAGATCATCATGAACACCAGCACGAGCGCGATGCCACCGAGCGCGCCCTGGATGCCGAGCTTGATCGCATCTTGACCCAAGGAAGGGCCGATACGCTGCTCGTTGGAGGGCGAGATCGGCGCGGGCAAGGCGCCGGAGCGAAGCACCAATTCCAGGTTTTTGGAATCCCGGAGCTGCGCTTCCGGGTCGCCCGAACCCATCGTGATCTGTCCATGGCCGCCGGCGATCTTGCCCTGAATCACCGGCGCGCTGCTGATCCGGCCGTCCAAGATGATGGCAAAGCGCCGCTGAATGTTGGCGCCCGTGATGCGCTCGAAGATCTTGCCGCCCGCGTCCGTGAACGTGATCGACACGTGCCAGCCGCCCATGCCGCCCTGGCTCTGCTCGGGCTGCGCGACGGCTTCGCGGATCATGTCGCCGGTGATTTCGGCGCGGCTCTTGAGGAAGAACGTGCGAACGCCGATCTCCTCTTCCTTCAAAGTGATCTCGTCGACCACCTGTGACTGGATGTGATAGCCGACTTCGCGGTCCGAGGGGACGTCCAGCGTCGCGACCCATTCACGCATGCGCTGCAGCGCCTGGGTGGAGGTCTCTTTCGGCCCCTTGTGCAGGAGAGCATACGTGGTCGGCTTACTGCGCTTCTCGCCCTCGGCGTCTTTGCCCGCGGGTGCATTCTCGATTTTGAACTCGAGGCCCTCCGGCAAGCTCTCGGCCTTGGCGCTCTTCTCCACTGCGCCGAAGAAGTCGGTCTCGTCGTCGAGCAGCTTGAACTCGAGGCGCGCGGTCTGGCTGATGATTTCGCGGATAGTGGCGAAGCTCTTTTCGTCCTCGCCCGGCACTTCGACTACGATGTCTTCGTCGCGCGCGGACACGGCGGCTTCGCGCAACCCGAGCTCGTCGACGCGACGCAGGATGATGTCCTTGGCCTGGCCAACCGCCCGCTCGCGGATCTGCGAACCGACCGTGGGCCGGATCTTGAACACGAGCGAACGCTGATCCTTCGTGCGCGAAAACGACATCTCGCCCCTGAACTTCTCCAGGAAGCGCTCGTCGATCTTGCTCGGGTCGGTGCCCTCTTTGACGGTCACGCGGATCTCGTCCACCGGCTTTCGCGGCGACTCGATCTCGACCTTATCGCGCAACTTGGCGAAGACTTCGTCGGTCGGTAGCTCGTCACCGGTGTGCAAGCCATAGACCTTGGTCGCTTCGAGGCGCATGTCCTCGTAGTAGTGGTCGCGTTTGTCCTTGATGGCTTCGTCGACGTCTACCGTGTAGACGAGGCGCAAACCGCCGCGCAAATCCAAACCCGCGACGAGCCGAGCTCCGACGCGTTCTTGGATGTACACCGGACACTTGATGGCCGAGCTCCAGGTCGGGAAAGTCGGCCAAAGCACCAAGAAGCCGAGCAGGCACGAGTTGACCGTGAGCGCGCAGCGCATGCGCCAACCGAGGTCCATCACCTCGACTGCGGCGAACGCAATCCACAAGCTCAGCATGCCGAGCACGACCATCGGCCAGAAGGCATCGTTGTGCGCGGCGGCAGCTGCGCCAGCGCCGACCACGCCCGCGCTGATCAGTGTGTAGCGGTGGCCCCGAAAGGCGAAGCCTGCAAGCACGAACAACGCGGCAAGGCCGCCAAAAATAGACGTAAGTACGGTATTGATCACGGCTAGACCGCCCGAGCTTTCACTTCTTCTCGAGGGACGCAGCCGTTTCGGCGTCGTCCTTCCCGAGCAACCCCGACTTCAAGAACTCCACCTTCATACCCGGCGCCACTTCCACCTTGGCGTAGCGATCGCCGATCTCCACCAATTTTCCGACCAGGCCCCCTTGGGTGATCACGCGATCGCCCTTCTGCAGCGACTCCAGCAGCTTCTTCTGCTTCTTGGAGTTCGAGCGGCTGGTAAACACCATCAGCAGCACCAGCGGCACCACCATGATCAGCATCGGCAGCATGCCGCCGAGGCCGCCGCCTTCGGCGCTGTGCGGCGGCGCACCCTTGTCGGCGGGGACAGAGGGAGCCACGGTGTTGGCACTGGTTTCCCGGCCCGGAGCCGGAGGTACATTTTGAAAGGAGAGGAGCGCGACCAAAGTGTCCTCCGCGGACGGGTGGCTCGCCTTCGGCGAGCCCCAAGCAGGCGCCTGGGTTATGCCGCGAAAAACGGCGGCCCAAGACGGGAGAGGGCCGGGCCTATACCCAGAATCCAGCGACCGCGCAAGCTAGGCCCCCCGCGCGCCGTTCAGGGTTTCGGGCGAGCCGGGCGGCTCCGGAATTCGGAGGCCCGAGCGGCGCCGCGCCCAGACGCGGCCAAACGAGATCAGAGACGAAGCGCAACGAAGACTCCACCAGCGCTTGACAGGCCCCGGGTCGAGTTGTAGTGGGGTTCTCGCCTGATTTTGAAGAGTCAGAAAACACAGTTTGCAGGTGGACTTCGCTCCACCGAACCAGAGGCGCGTAGCTCAGTGGTAGAGCACTACCTTGACACGGTAGGGGTCGACGGTTCAATCCCGCCCGCGCCTACAGTCTCGTTTGTGTTTTGGGGCCGCCGTTTGTTTGGTTTTTGGGGCCCCGGCCCCAAAGACCGCAGCGGCGACGCTTGGTCCATCAAAACGTTTAGCTCGGCGACCGCATGAGCATGACGGAGCCCGTGCGCCTGACGCCGGGTGAGCTCCTCAAGCAACGCGGAGAGCTCGCCGACGACGTAATTGCCGTCCGTACCGGAGGGAAGATCATCGATCTGCTCACGCCGGTCGCGGCGGATGCCGAACTTCAACCAATTCGCACCAGCGAGCCGGATGGCTTGCAGGTGATCCGCCATTCCGCCGCCCACGTCATGGCGGATGCGGTGCAGCGCTTGTTCCCCGGTACGCAAGTCACCATTGGGCCCGCGATCGACGCCGGCTTTTATTACGACTTCGCGCGACCGGAAGGCGAGCACTTCTCGGACAAAGATCTGCAGGCGATCGAGAAGGAGATGCGCCGCATCATCAAGGACAAGCGGCCCTTCGCCCGTGATGAAGTCACGCGCGAGGAAGCGCGTGCTTTGTTCGAGAAGCTGGGCGAAACGTTCAAGCTGCAAATCCTGGATTCGCTGCCCCCGGGCGACACGATCACGCTCTATCGACATGGTCACGCCAAGAGTCCGCAGGGTACTTGGGTAGATCTGTGTCGTGGTCCGCACGTACCGAACACGAAGCTGATCGGCGCGGTGAAGCTCACCAGCGTGGCCGGCGCCTATTGGCGTGGCGACGAGAAAAACCCGATGTTGCAGCGGGTCTACGGTACGGCCTTCCCGAGTGAGGAAGAGCTCGCCGAGTACCTGAAGGCGATCGAAGAAGCCAAGGCGCGCGACCACCGCAAGCTCGGCAAAGAGCTGGAGCTGTTCATGTTTCATGAATACGCGCCGGCGATGCCGTTCTTCTTGCCGCGCGGCGCGAGCATCTATCACCGCTTGGTCGAGTACATCCGCACGCTGTACGTGGAGTACGGCTACGAAGAGGTGATTACCCCGCAGATCTTCGACAAGCGCTTGTTCGAGACCAGCGGGCACCTCGCGAACTATCGCGAGAACATGTTCTTCGCCACGACCGAAGACCGCGTCGACACGATCGAGGCCATCAAGCCCGATCAAGATCACGCCTCCTACCTGGCGGACGTGCACGAGAAGGTGGAGCACACCTGCTCCAAGCCCATGAACTGCCCGAGCCATTGCCTGATCTTCGGGCATCGCCGGCGCAGCTACCGAGAGCTGCCGTGGCGCGTGGCTGATTTCGGCCGGCTGCATCGGCACGAGCGCGCGGGCGTGGTTCACGGCTTGGCGCGCGTGCGCAGCTTCAGCCAAGACGACGCGCACATCTTCTGCACCGAAGACCAAATCGAGCAGGAGATTTTGGACTTCAATCGTCTGCTATTCGAGGTGTACGCCGCGTTCGACTTCAAGAACGTGTCCGTCAAGCTCGCGCTGCGCCCCGAAAAGCGCATCGGCTCGGACGACTTGTGGGACCGCGCCGAGGGCGCGCTCAGGCGCGCGCTGGTCGCCAGCAACGTCTCTTTCGAGGAGCTGCCCGGTGAAGGCGCCTTCTACGGCCCGAAGCTCGAGTTCCACATCACGGATGCGCTCAAGCGCAGCTGGCAGCTCGGGACCATCCAGCTGGATTACGGCCTGCCGGAACGCTTCGATCTGGAATACGTCGGCAAAGACGGCGCCAATCATCGTCCGGTGATGTTGCACCGTGCAATCCTGGGCTCGGTCGAGCGCTTCTACGGCATCTATCTCGAGCATTGTGCGGGTAAATTCCCGGTTTGGCTGGCGCCGGAACAGGCGATTTTGGTGGCAGTGAACGACACTCAGGTCGATTACGTCGAGAAGCTGCAGGCCGAGCTCAAGGCGCGCGGCCTGCGCGTGCACGTAGACGTGAGTAACGACAAGCTGGGCGCCAAGATTCGAAACGCGCGAAACCTGCGCTACCCCTACATTTGCGTGATCGGTGACGCCGAGGCCGCTGCGAGCACGCTGGCCGTACGATCCGCAACCGAGGGCGAGCTGGGGCCGATGAGTGTGTCAGACTTCACCGAGCGTTTGCTCGAAGAGGCCAAGCCACCGCGACTCCAGCGGTCGGTGACGGTCCCGTAGTGGAAACCAAGAAAATCAAAGGGAGCACGAGAAAGTGAAAAATACATGGCATTAGGCGGCGGTCGGCGCTTCAGCAGGGAGCCGCGAGGCCCACAAATTCGAATCAACCACCGGATTCGCGTACCCGAGGTGCGCGTCGTTGCGGAGGACGGCTCGAATTTGGGAGTCTTGACGACTGACCAAGCTTTGCGCCGCGCCCGTGAAGTCGGTCTCGACCTCGTAGAGGTCAATCCCAAGAGCAACCCGCCCGTCTGCAAGATCCTCGACTTCGGCAAGTACAAGTACGAAGAGAAGAAGAAGCAGGGCGAAGCCAAACGGAAGCAGACCGTCGTCGAGGTCAAAGAGATCAAGATCCGTCCGAAGACGGATGACCACGACATTGCCGTGAAAATTCGCGCGATTCGCCGCTTCATCGAATCCGGTAACAAGGTGAAGGTCACCTGCCGCTTCCGTGGTCGCGAAATCATGCATCCGCAACGTGCGCAGATGCAGCTCGAGCTGATCGTCTCCAAGATCGACGACATCGCCAACGTCGAGCAACGTCCAGCGATGGAAGCGCGCACCATGGCGCTGCTCGTCGCGCCGAAGCCCGTAGTCTTCCAGCGCTTGGCCGCCGCCCAGCGCGACAAGAAGCCCGACGATCGCGGCGACGTGCACTCGACGCAGAATCTCAACTTCGAAGAAGAGACTCTGCACGAGCCCGACGATGATGATGATGACGACGATGATGATGACGACGACGATGACGCGGAAGGCGAAACGGCGGAGGGCGAGAAGCCCGCTGCCGACAAACCTGCGGACGCTGTGAAGCCCAAAGCCGAACCAGCGAAGAAGCCCTGAAGGCCGATTCGGCCTGAATCCGAGTGCGCGTTCCGGTAGGGAGCCGCACTTCGCTTCTTGGGCTCCAGCGAGGGCGCGCCGTCTCGGCAAACGTCGATTCGGCGCGCACTGCCCGCGCTTGTTCGACCGAGAAATTACCTCGTGGAAATCAAGCCCCCAAGCCGCGCTGAGCTTCATTCCCAATCGACCCTAGCGGCGGGATCGTCGGCTATTCGGCTGAGCTTGGTAATCCCCTGCTACAACGAAGAGAAGACGCTCGAATCTTGCATCGACAAGGTGCTCCAGATTCAAGATGAAGGGCTGACCCTCGAGCTGATCGTCGTGGACGACTGCTCCACGGACGAGAGTCGCCTAGTCGCGTCCAAGGTCGCCGAGCGCGTTCCGGGTTTGGTGCTCTTGCATCACGCGGTGAACCAGGGGAAGGGCGCTGCCCTTCGCACTGGTATCGCCAAAGCGTCCGGTGACTTCGTGGCGATTCAAGATGCGGATCTCGAATACGATCCGATGGATCTGAAGCGCCTGCTAGTTCCGCTGCGCAAGGGCGAGGCAGATGTGGTCCTCGGGTCGCGCTTCCTCTCGCACGGTTATCACCGGGTGCTTTATTTTTGGCATTCGCTCGGCAACAAGTTCCTAACGCTGCTTTCGAACATGCTGACCGACCTGAACCTCACGGACGTGGAGACCTGTTACAAGGTGTTCCGGCGCGAGGTCATCCAGAGCATTTCGATCGAGGAAGATCGCTTTGGTTTCGAGCCGGAGGTCGTGGCCAAGATCGCGCACATGCGTCTGCGCATCTACGAGATGGGCATCTCCTATCACGGCCGAACGTACGCAGACGGCAAGAAAATCGGCGTCAAAGACGGCTTTCGCGCGTTGTACTGCATACTCAAGTACAACCTGCACTGGGCGCCCTGGTTCGTGCAGTTCTTCTTTTACATTTTCATTGGCGGGTTCTCGGCGATCATCAACTTGCTGCTGTTCTTGATCTTGCTGCCCGTACTCAAGCTCACCGCAGCCGCTCTGACCGCGTTCTTCACGGCGGCGGCCGTGAACTACTTCCTGTCGGTGTCTATCCTGTTCCGCCGCCAAGCCAAGTGGAAGCCCACCACCGAGGTCGCGCTATTCTTACTGGTGGTTGCCATCGTCAGCGCGGTCGATCTGTGCTCGACGCGCTTCTTCGTCTCCGTCGGCTTGTCCTCGATGCTCGCGAAGGCTCTCGCGACCGGAATTGGCCTGGGACTGAACTTCGCCGGGCGACGCCTGCTGGTCTTTCCGGAGCGGCCGAGCCCCGACTGGAAGTGAGATCGCGCGGCGGCGGCGCGGCTCAATCAGTGTGGGATCACGCCGCCAAAGTAGGCACCCGCGGCGCCCACGATCACGACCAGCACCGCGATCACCGCGAGCAACCCGCGCTTGCTCTTGCCTCCTGGGTACTCGACATCTGCGTTGGACGCCGCCACGATTTGCTCGAGGGTTGGGGCGGGTTGCTGCGGCCGCGGTTGCTGCGAACGGGGTTGCTGCGGTAGCGGCGCCGGCTGCGGCATGGGCAACGGGCGCAGCGCGGGCGAGACACCGCCGCTGACGGGCGGGGCAGAGCGCGGCATCGGCGGACGACTCGAGCCCGCGACGGGAAACTCCGAGCGGGGTCGACCGGCAAGCGGATCGTCTTCGAGCGCGGCCAGGTTGCCGAAGTCGAACGAATCCCCGGAGGGCGCAGTGCGCGGCGGTTCGAGGCCCAACCCACTCAGATCTTCGCCCCAACTCGGAACGCCCGCGAACGAGCCGAGCTGCAGCGGCGAAGCACCGTATCCAGGCGCGGTGAGCAGCCCCGACGCCTTGGCCGCAGCGGCCGCTTCCTGCTCTTCCAGGGAAGTGAACTCGAACAACGCCTCGTCGATCAGCGAACCGATGATCGAGCGGCGATCGTATTTCTGGTGCCGCTTCTTGTCTTCACGCTCGAGGCGGATTGGCTCGACCAGCTGCGCGATATCGAAAGACGACACGGCGCGGCCCATGTGAAACAGCATGTTGTTCAGATCGCGGCCGAAGTCGCGCGCGGTTTGGTAGCGCGCGGCAGGATCGCCGGCGAGCGCGCGCATCATCACGCGCTCGAGCTCGACCGATACCTTGGGGTTGATTTGTCGGATCGGCGGGACGCGCGCTTGCTGCACCATACGCACGGTCTCCAGATCCGTCTCACCCATGAACAGACGACGCCCCGCGAGCAGTTCCCACAGGATGATGCCGACCGCGAAGACATCGGTCTTGGCATCCACCGGCAGCCCCTGCGCGGCCTCTGGCGACAAGTAGCTGAATTTGCCCTTGATGATCCCGGGCTCGCTCTTCTCGAGTTGACTGTTGGCCTTGGCCAGGCCGAAGTCCACGATCTTCACTTCACCGAAGCGCGTGATCAAAACGTTGGGCGGCGACATATCGCGGTGCACGATGTGCAAGCTCTCGCCATTGTTGTCGGTGAGCTCGTGCGCGTACGACAAGCCCTCGCAAATGCGCACGCAGATCAAGCACGCCTCTTCCACCGGGAACGGTGTGCCCGTCTTCTTGCGATGCTCGATCACCCCCTTGAGATCGGCACCATCCACGTACTCCATGACGATGAAGTAGGTGTTGTCGCCCACGCCGATATCGAACACCTGCACGCAATTCGAGTGCGAGAGTTGCGCGCTCACGCGCGCCTCGTCCAAGAACATGCCGATGAACTGTTTCTTCTCGGACAAGTGGGGCAAGACGCGCTTGATCGCGACCGTCTTCTTGAACCCCTCGAGCCCCGCGCTCTCCGCACGGAATACCTCGGCCATACCGCCGGAAGCGATTTTCTCGAGTACTTTGTAGCGTTGCTGTTGCTGAGCCATGCGGGTTCGATTCGAACAATACCGATTTGGGGCCGAGGCCCCAAGTTAGGCGGTGCACGCGCTCCCGGCCCGGACCGCGCAGCCCTATCCGTCCCCGGACTTGCGTTGCTGGAAAAACCACGACATAAGCGGGCCATGAGCGGCCATGGCCATCACGATGCCGACGCGGACTCCCACGCCGGTCACGACGACCACCACGACGAGACCACCTCGGACGACTTTCCGGCGGACGAGCCGCGTTCGCCCGGCTGGCTGCCACTCCTGGGCGGTGGGCTGTTTTTGGCCGCCATCCTCGCGTTCGTGCTGATCGGGTCCGACGACAAGCCCTCCGAACCGGGCAAAGAAGCCGTTGCTCCGGCGGCAGTAGCGCCGCCAGCAGCGCTCTCGGCTCGTCGGCCGCTCCCGGGCTTGCGACCGGGCATGGCGTTGCCGCCTGGCCACGCGCCGGTTCCCGCCCCGCACAACTGAAAACGCTCACACTTTTTGGGCGAAAGCACTCGCCATCCGCGAAGTTTATGTGTAAGTACCCGCACCTCCTGGGGCCTTAGCTCAGCTGGGAGAGCGCCTGACTGGCAGTCAGGAGGTCATCGGTTCGATCCCGATAGGCTCCACAAAATCTCCAGGAACGTTCGACGGCCGCTCTCACCAGCGGCCGTTGTCGTTTGGAGCCCGCTCTCCGCTCAGTGCGCGCTCAGCCCCACTTCGAGCTCGACCGGATCGCCGGTGAGCTTGAGCCCTGCCAGCGGCTGCTGATTGCCGTTGCCGGTTGCGCTGAGCTGCGTTGCTGGAAACGAGCAACCTTGCTCCAGAGTCTGAGCCACCGCTGCGGCACGGCCAGCGCTCAATGACCAGGGGTTCGGGTAACTGACGGCCAGTGGCGGCGGAACGATCGAACCCGGGGCGAGAGACGAGCGCACGGTCAGAGTCTTGGCTTCGCTAGTCTTGGCGACATCGCACAACAACGCGCGACCAGCGGGCGATAGATCGAGCTTTTGCGGCACGAACAGCAGAGCGCTGTCGAACGCGACGAACAGTGAGCCGGCGCTGACGAGCAGCGCGGCGTTGCCCTTCTTCAGATATTTGTCGAGCTTCGCGGAGAGAGCGACGCGCACGCGCTCTTGTTGATCACCCGTGGCCTTTTTGGCGGTCTCACGGGAATCGTGCTCGGCCTGCAATTGATCTCGGGTTTCGGTTGCCGCCTTGAGTTCGCCCTGCACTTTGGTCACGGTCTCGGACAGGCCCTGTGAGCGTTGACCGAGCTCGCGATACTGCTCAGCGAGCTTTTGATGAGACCGGTGGAGCGGCAAGTAGTAGGCGCCGACGAAGGTCGCGACGGCGACGAAAAGCAGTCCCCCGAACACGCGACCCCAGCGCGTACCTCGCGATTTTCCGTACGGGCCGAGGTCGCCATCGGCCATGTCTTCCCACGCTGCTTTGCGAGCCATGCACTCAGAGCTACTTTCTCTGGCCCGGCTTGGCCAGCGCCAAGCGGCGTGCCACTGAACACGCTACGAGCGTTCGAGCATTCAAAAATGCAGCCTTGCAAAAAACTGACCCTCAATGAGGCAGCAATGGCTCGCGAAAAGATCGATCGACTGCTAAATTGGCCGCCATGAGGTCGGAAGCCGTGAGTTGGGACGACTGGTCGGTGAGCAACCCTCCCCCGATCGTGGACACTGATAAATGGCACGTTCAATTCGCGCCGGACGAAGTGAAGGTCGTCTCGCTCGAACAGTTGGACGATTTATTTCGGCTCTCCATCGTCGATTCCGAGACGCAGGTTTGGCAAACCGGCATGGTCGAGTGGCAGCCACTTCGAGTGATCGCGGGCTTGGATGAGCCGCCCGCGCCACCACCCAAGCGCGCGCCCCCGAGGCCACCCACTCCGCCTACGCGTACCGTCGTCATGGCCGCACAACCGATGCCGCAGGCTGCGTGGTCCGTTGCTGCTGCGGCGGCGCCTGCGCCACGCCCGGCGTCACCTTCGGTGCGTCCTGCGCCTCCGGCTGCGCGTCCGGTCTCGCTCGCTCCGGCTTCGTTTTATCCCGAGCCCATCCAAGCGTCGCCGTCCGCCTATCCGACTCAAAGTGCATACGCCGCACCGCTCGCGTTTGCAGCGACGGCGCCGGCGATGAACAGCGTGCGCCCGCTGGTCGTGAGCCACGCGCCTCCTATGGCGCGCGGCGGTGGCGGCTTCGGCCGCTTCCTGGTCGGCCTCGCTCTCGTCGCCGGCGTCAGCGTCACCGCATACCGCAATGACTTGGTGCGTGATGGCGCGCACGCCGCTCACCAAGACGCGCTCTACGCCCGGCTCGAAAGCGCGTTGGGCGGCCCAGCATTCGGCACGCTACGAGCGTTGGAGCAGAGCGCGGCCTCGCAACCGACGTCCGAGCTAGCGTCGATCGACGCAGCCCCGATCCGGACCGCGATCAGTGCAGCCTCACCGGCCCCCAGCACGCCTGCCGCCGCGCTCGGCACGACGACGCCTCCCGTAGTTTCACTCGAATCGCTCGCGCAGGAACAAAAGGGGCAAGCCGCAGCAAAAGTCCAAGCGGCAGTCGCACCGCCCACGGCCCCCGTGGCCGCGCCGGCAGTGCACGCGGCAGCCAGCTTCGTCCCGCCCAAGCCTGCTGCCGCGCCGGCCAAGGCGCCGCCCGCAAGGCCGGCCGCGCCCGCGCGGCCCGCCGTCGAAAAGCCGGCGCCGGTCGCGCAGAAGCCTGCCTCGGAGATGACCGAACGTGAGCGGCTGAACGCCGCGATTGGTCAATCGATGATGGAGAGCACGCTGCCCAAGGCCAAGGGCAAGAAGGCCAAAGCCAAGGGCAACAACGAGTACGACCCGCTGAATCCGACCCTCTGAAAAGATCGGCAAACCCACGCGCTGCGACCTACGACCTGAGTTGCGCGAATCGCAGCGCGGTGGCTCAAGTCGCGACAATTTTTCGGAAGTAGGCGACGGTCTCTTTCAGGCCGTCGTCCAAGTGGACCTTGGGCTCCCAGCCATTCAGCTTCTCCTTGGCCAGCGCGATGATCGGCTTGCGCTGCTTCGGGTCGTCTTGCGGGAGTGGCTTGTGCACGAGCTTGGATTTGCCGCCGACCAAACCGAGCACCTTTTCGGCGAGCTGCAGCATGGTGAATTCTCCTGGATTGCCAATGTTGACCGGCCCCTGGAAATTGCCGTCACTGTCCATCATGCGCAGCATGCCCTCGACCAAGTCGTCCACGTAGCAGAAGGAGCGGGTCTGCTGACCATCGCCGTAGATCGTGATGTCCTCACCGCGTAGCGCCTGCACGATGAAGTTCGAGACGACGCGACCGTCGTTCGGATTCATGCGCGGCCCGTAGGTGTTGAAGATGCGGATCACCTTGATGTCCACGCCGTGCTGCCGGTGATAGTCGAAGAAAAGCGTCTCCGCGCAACGCTTGCCCTCGTCGTAGCAGCTGCGAATCCCGATCGGGTTGACCTTGCCCCAGTACGACTCCGGCTGCGGATGAACTTCCGGGTCGCCGTACACCTCCGACGTGGAAGCCTGTAAAATGCGCGCTTTCACGCGCTTGGCCAGGCCGAGCATGTTGATCGCGCCGTGCACGCTGGTCTTGGTCGTTTGCACCGGATCGAATTGGTAGTGCACGGGCGACGCCGGACAGGCCAGATTGAAGATGCGCTCGACCTCCACGTAGAGCGAGAACGTCACGTCGTGGCGCATGATCTCGAACAGCGGGTGCGAGAGCAGGTGCTCCACGTTTTTCTTGCTGCCCGTAAAATAGTTGTCGACGCACAGGACGTCTTCACCGGCTTTGATCAGGCGTTCACAGAGATGAGAGCCGATGAAGCCGGCACCACCGGTAACGAGAATTTTTTTGGTCACTTCGCGCCTTCGAGAATGTAAGCGCTGAGCGTACGTCGAGGGTCGGTGACGGCGGAAGCCGCTTTTATCGCCAGCGGGCGTTCGCCCGTGGACAGAATTTCAATCGGAGTGATTCTCGCGCTCGGTGCGCACCCAACTCGAGGTTGGGCGCGAGGCCTTGCGCAACCGTAAACCGGCTTTCCAAACGACGTACAGCGGCGCCAACCCGAGATCGAGTAGACCGCGCAAACCCGTGCCCGAAACAGACCAACCGCGGAGCACATACAGCACGACGGCGAAGAGACACCAGCCAAAGGCCACCGTGCTGCACACGATTCGCCCGGCCTCGAACGACAGTGCTGCCGACGCGACCGCGCCCAGAACGGACAGCACCGCGATCCGCGAAAGCGGCGGGATCAGCAGGTCCATCGCCAGATCGAACAGGACTCGGTTCTTCTTTTGCAAACCGGCGCGCAGCAAGCGCCAACCGTTGCGACGAACGAGGTCCTTGCGCCCCTCTTCCCAGCGACGGCGCTGCGAGCCAGCGGCGGCCGCGGTGGAGACCATCTCACCGTAGACGTGCGCCTCGTCGGCGTATTGCACGCGGTAGCCGGCTTCGCCCAAGCGTAAGCCGTACTCGACGTCCTCGACGATCGAAAATGCTTCGTGCGGGACCTCCGACAGCAACGCGGCGCTGAAGCACATGCCGTTGCCTCGCAAGCCGCAGGACAACCCCAAGCGCTCTCGGGCTCGCGAACGGACGATGTGAAACGCGCCGAACGCGATCGCGATCAGGCGAGTTCGCCAAGCAACGTTGGGGTTACGAACGGCGTAGTCCGCTTGGATCGCGACCGCGCCCAATTCGCGGCGCGCGTCGAACGCGCGCAGGATGTTGGGCGACACGAGCGTGTCTGCATCGATCACGACGACCGCGTCGACCTCGGCGGGCAGGCTCGAGAATGCGAGCAACAATGCGTAGCCCTTGCCGCGCCGCTCCGCGTCTTGACGCTCGAGCACGATTGCACCCGCCGCGCGCGCTTGCTCAGCGGTGTCGTCCACACAGTTGTCGGCGACGACCACGACCTCGAACGAGGCCCGCGGGTAGTCCACCGCCAGCAAGCTCTGCACCGTTCCACGAATGCCGGCGCTCTCGTTGTGCGCGGGCACGATGAAACGAAACTTTCGCTGCGCCTTGCCCGGTGCCAGTAGCGCCGGTCGGCCCGACAGCAGCGTGGCAATGAACAGGTAGCTCGCCGCTGCCAACACCGGCAGACCGAGGACGATTAGTAACGAATCCAAGACGAGGATCATGGGGGCGCTTGGATGACAGGCGACCAAGTACAGGTTGGTCGCAAACCCTCGGCACTCGGTTTGAAGCGGGATTAGCGGAGCCTTTGATTAGTCAGGAAACGATCGCGACGCAACAGACGGATGCCGCGTCGCCGGCTTGCCCGCAATTTGCAGCGAGATCCAGCGACAGCGCCCGGGGCGAATCTGCAGCGCCTTTTCGTTTCGGGTACTCGGCTTGATGTCCACCCCACCGAGGAGTTAGCATCCAGCATCGTGTTTATTCATGTGTTTGGTGGACTGCGCCGCAGCTTGGCCATGTTCGCCTTGTCCGCGCTCGTATCGACCGTCGGTTGCGCGAGCGCCGGGACGTTCTCTTGGTATCAGGACGTTTCCAAGTCCGAGTGGGGCACGGGTCAAACGGAGTACGTGATCGGAGTCGGTGATTCGATCAGCATCCGTGTCTACGAACAAGAGGGCCTGTCCGCTACCCTCAAGATCAGACGCGACGGACGCATCGCCTTGCCCCTCGCCGGCGAACTGACCGCGGCAGGCAAACATCCGTCGCAGTTGGCACAAGAAATCGAAGCTCACCTGAAGCAATTCATCGTGACCCCCCGCGTGACGGTCAACGTCGAGACCTCACAACCGATCACCGTGACGGCGATCGGCGAGATCTCGAAGATCGGGGCGATCACGTTGGATCCTCCCGCGCGGCTGATCGAAGCCATTGCTCAGGCAGGGGGCCCGAGTGACTACGCGGACAAGTCGCGAATCTTCGTGCTCCGCCAGTTTCCCAAGTTCGAGCGGATCCGCTTCACCTACGACGCCATCGTGCACAACGAAGCCGGTGCCGCAGGTTTCCCGCTGCGCACGGGCGACGTGATCGTGTTCGAATGAAGCCTGATACGGATACGTTGCGCCCCCCTCGGCGCCCGTGCAATCGGCTCTAGACGGCCATCACCCGCCGACGTTATGCTGCTGATACGTGTCTGCCGAGCCGGTTCGAAGTCAGCGGCGACTGCCAGCACCGTGCGCGCGCGCGCTGGCCAAGATGTTCGGCTGGTGTCCTCCGTTTGCCATGGCCCGCGCGGTCACTCTCGCATTGTCGGCATCTGGGGTTCGAGTCGGAAGTGCATCGGTTTTCTGGGCGATGCCCGAACTGACCGGTCCGGGTGATGTCTATTCGCGGCTCAAGATTGGCACCTTTTGCGGTTTCAACGCCCGCTGCCATTTCGAACTCTACGACCAAGTGACGATCGGCGATCACGTTGCCGTGGGACAGGATGTGACGTTCCTCACCCGCACCTATGACACGTCGAACCCAGCGCAACGAGGGCGTCACATTGGCTCGGCGCCGATCGAGGTGGGAAATGGCGCTTGGCTCGGCGCGCGCTGCACCGTCATGCCGGGCGTGAAAATCGGTGCGGGTTCGGTCATCGGAGCCTCCGTAGTGGTCAGCAAGGACGTGCCGGACAACATCCTAGTGATGGGGAATCGCCGCATTTCCCTGGCCAAGTGGCGCTAGCTCGGGCGTCGAGCGAAAGTCACGGCGTACGCCTCCCGAGCCCCTTCGCGCGCGGGCAGCTTTGGGGAAAGTAGCTCCCGTGCGCGGCGAAGCTGCGCTAGAATGAGCGAGTTTAGGTGTACCCATGTACAGTTCTCCCGCAATCAGCTTCGACACCGACCGTTTTGAGCCGATGCGCATTCAGTCCGTCAGACACGAGCTGATGGCGCATCCGCTGCTCCAGCTTTCGAGTTTGACCGAGCTGGCTCGGCGCCTGGAACCGCGCGGCTTGGTCCGTCGTCACAACGGCGAGGCCAAACCCGAAACGAGCTTCGCGAAAGCGCCAGACTTACTGCCGACGAAGCTCTCGGCGATGGAGACCATACAAAACATCGACAGCGCAGACGCTTGGATGGCTCTGCACAACATCCAGGAGGACCCGACCTACCGCAAGCTGGTCGACGAGATCTTGGACTACGTGCGCCCCATGATCGACGACAAGGATCCGGGGATGTGCCATCGCGCTGGCTGGATCTTCATTACCTCGCCGGGTGCCGTCACTCCGTATCACATGGATCACGAGCACAACTTCATCCTGCAAGTGCACGGGAAAAAGACGCTGCACGTCTTCGACCCGCTGGACCGGAGCGTGGTGACCGAACGAGCACTGGAGCTGTTCCACACCGAGCACTCTCGGGAGCTTGTCGTGTACAAAGAAGAATACGAGCGAGCCGCAACCGTGTTCGAGCTCGAGCCCGGGATGGGCGGCTACATGCCGACGACTGCACCTCACTGGGTGAAGAACGGTGACGGCGTGTCGATTACGGTGAGTTTCACCTACTACACCGCCTCCACGCTGCGTCGAAAGACGCTGCACAAGGCCAATTATTTCCTGCGCAAGCTGGGCATCGAACCGCATCCGGTTGGCGAGTCCACCTTGCGAGACAACGCCAAGCAGGCTGCTTTCAGGACCCATCTCGCGGCAAAGGCGCTGCTCGGCGCGGCCCGCGGTAAACGCCCCGCTTCTCTGGAAGGCCCCTACGCGGTCCTCTGAATGCACGAACGACAGGGGCAGCGGCAGCACGGGGCAAGCAAGCAATTGCCCTCGGCGTCCCTTCCGGGCGGCGTGTCAGCCGTTCTCTCTGCCTGTTTCAAGGAGACGCTCGGTGTCTAGATCGATCCCCAAACCCACCGGTTGGCAAAAGTTCCTGACTTTGGTGCATGAAGAGACGAGCGGTATTCACCCTCAGCTCATGGCGCTGCATCTGGCGTTGAACCTGTTACCGAAGCATCGCGCGCAAAGCGCTCGCGCCGAGCTCTTTCGTGTCGCAGGCTTTCGTGTTGGCCCGGGAACTCGAATCGCTTCGGCCCCCAAAATCAACGGGCAGCGGACACTCTTTTCCAATCTAGTCGTCGGAGCGAACTGCATCGTCGAAGCCGATTGCGTGTTCGATTTGGAGGAGCGGATCACGATTGGCGACCGGGTCACGCTGAGCCCCGGTGTAATGATCCTCACGAGTACACACGAGCTCGACATTCGCGAGCACCGCGCGGGGCCGGTAGTGCGTGCCCCAGTGAACATCGGCGATGGGGCGTGGCTCGGCCCCCGCTGCATCATCTTGTCCGGCGTGACGATCGGCGAGGGCGCAATCGTGGATGCCGGCGCGGTCGTCAACAAAGACGTCGCTCCGCAAACCAGGGTGGGCGGCGTTCCCGCGGTGCAGCTGGAGCAGCTGAAGACGAGCGAATCCGCTACTGCGTAGAGGATGGCGGTCTCGGTACGCTGCGCTCAATCGCGGCGAAAGTAGAAGCCCGAATAAGCTGGGATCGAACGTTCGCGGTGGAGCGGAATGTGGCAAGTGACGTCCGGGGTTTGCCACTCGTCGACCAGCGAGTATCCCAGCGATACGACCGAATCGACGAACGCAGCGCGGTTGCCAATGCGGTACGGATTGTAGGAATGAACCGTATTTTCGAGGGTGACGAACGCGGGACCGTCGTACAGGGGCACCTTGTTGACCAGTACGTGCGGAGGGCGCTCGCGCAAAGCGCCCAGCGACTCGGAGAAAGGTTTTTCGATGTACTGCAGTACGCCGTTGACCAGCAGAAAATCGAAGCCGTCCGCGTCTGCGATGTCTTGAGTGAAGCTCAGGGCCGTGGCCCCGCGAGCGCGAGCCAGCTCCGCACCGGCCTTGATTATTTGAGGGACATCGCCGACGCGCCAGCGGAGCTGATCCGAGAAGTTCAGGTACTTCGCGTAGGAGTAATAGGACACGCCGACGTGTCCGCCCCAATCGAACACCGAGCGCAGCTCCGGCAACACGCGCGCGAGCCAAAACAAAACCGGGTAGTCGCTCGGAAATACCTTGCCGATTCTGAAGTCGTACAGGTTGGCGAGTTCCGCGTGATCGAAGCCGACCTTGTCGTTCGGCGAGGACGCTCGCGCTTCGGCGAACGAGTCGAAGACCCCTCGATAGGATCCGGGCCAGCGCTCGAACCGTCGGTTGTACTCGAGATCAACGACGTATTTGAACGCCGCCTTCGAACGTTGAACCAACTGACGCAGCGTCGGCACGTGATTCATCGGGTACGAACCCTAACATGCAGCGCTTTCAGGAACGGATCTGCGGGCGATCGGACTCGCATTGGTGGCGCGAGCAGACCGGAGCGACCAGCCGCTCGGCCGCCTAAAAAGCCTATCCGCAGCCGCTACGCCATACGACGTGCAGGGCTCTTTGCTGACCCCGTTCGCGTCGTCCGAAGGCTGCCGTATGGGAGTCGTTGGGGTGCAACGCGCGCGCTGGCTCGCGGCCTCGAACGGCAGCGATGCGGAACGCTGGCTGAAGGCATGACTCTGCGCAGAAACCCCTACGCAGCTGCGTTCCATTCCGGGAAAGCTGTACATTTCACAGGCCGACACTTGGCGACACATCCGCCTAATCAAAGGCTGACAAATACGTGGGCGGGCTGTCGTTGGCGGACGGCGCTCCTGCGGATGTACGGACGCCCGTGTAACGAAGCGCGTGTGGGGAAAGCGCAAGGTCTTTTCAGGCTCATTGCGGGGCTCGCCGAGCGTGAGGCCCCAATCCCCTTCACTCTACGGACGGGGAGGAGTATGAAGCTAAATTGGCTGGGCGTAGGGCCCGTACTTACTGTAACAAATCTCCTGCCTGGGAGACGCGGAGTCGCTGGTCATTCAGCCAAGCGGGCTCCATGTGGCTTGCGGGGCGAAGGGGACTGCGCGATCGTCGATTTCGTGTCGACGCCGACAGCGACCACCGGAAGTTTCGACGATGAAACCTCTCTTTTTTGGCGAAGCAGAACGCCGACTCTACGGGGTGTATCATCCGCCCGCCAAGTCCAGCCGGCACGCTGTGCTACTGTGCTATCCGGGCATGCAGGAATACAATGCGGCCCACTGGATGTTCCGGCGGCTCGCCACGTCGTTGTCGCGCGAGGGCCATCACGTGCTGCGCTTCGACTACTTCGGCACGGGGGATTCAGACGGCGAGAGCGACGTGACCACGCCCGCGTCGGCGGTGGCCGACGTCCACACCGCGATTCGTGAACTGCGAGATCTGTCCCGGGCACGCGAAGTATCCCTGGTCGGCCTGCGCCTGGGTGCGGCTTGCGCTGCCCTCGCTTGCTCGGAAGGGTTCGCGGCACGACAACTGGTACTCTGGGAACCAGTGATCCACGGCGACGCTTACGTTAAAGAGCTCGAAACCCTCGACGAAAGGCGCAATCTGGTGCTGCTGCACGCCGATCGGACCCGCGGCCGCCGCGACGAGTTGCTTGGTTTTCCGTTCACCGCAGAAGTGCGGGCGAGCACCGAAGCGATCGACCTGACAGCGGGCGCTCCGATCAAGGCCAAGCGCGCGGTGATATTGAGCTCCGATGAGCGCGCCGAGCACCGCGCCCTTCGCGACTGGTACGAACGTTCAGGTGTGCCCACGGAACTGCGTACCGTACAAGAACCCGAAGAGGCTGCTGGGCGTCGATTGCGAGAGCGACCCATGCTGTCGAACGCCGTGCTGCTGGAGTTGGCGCGAGAACTGCGCGGGAGTTTGGTCGGGTGACATACACCGAAAAGATTTTCTCTTTTGGACCGTCGGGAGCACTGCAGGGGATCCTCGTCGAGCCGCGCGGGCGGCGGATCGAGAACGCCCCTGCCATTCTGACCTGGAACGTGGGGCTGCATCACCACATCGGCCCACACCGTTTCTTCGTGACTCTCACCCGTTCCCTGGCCGCGCTGGGTTTCACCAGCTTGCGCTTCGATATCTCCGGCTTGGGCGACAGCGAAGTGAGTCGGGACGACACGCGCCCTGACCCGGAACGCGCCGTGGCTGACGTTCGCGAAGCGATGGCGGCGCTGACGAAGCAGCGTCAATTCCAAACCTTCGTGCCAATCGGCTTCTGCTCCAGCGTGGATGCAGCGCACGCGGTCGGGGTGAGTGATCCCCGGGTCGTCGGAGTGATCCACCTGGAGGGCTATGGCTTCAGAACCAAAGGCTTCTACCTCAGGTATCCCCTGCGTTTCCTGAACCGAAATCGCTGGGAGCGCCTGGTTCGGATGAGGGTGCTCGGTGATTGGGAGGCGGCCGCGGAAGCCTCTCAAGACCGAGAACGAGTGTATGTGCGTGACTACCCGTCGCCGAAGAAGCTACAATCGGACATTGCGGCGCTGGTGGCCCGCGGCGCGGCGCTGTTACTCATCTACGTGGGTGGCGATACGGACTACGCGTACAAGGAGCAGTTCTACGAGATGATCGATGAACGCGCCGGATCCAACCGAGTCGAGCTCGACTTCTATCCCGACGCGGATCACACCTTCTTTCTCGAAGAGGATCGTCGGCGCGTGATTCAGCGCATCGGCTTCTTCCTGCGCAAGTACTTCGTGACCGGTGACCGCAGAATCTCGGCGAGCGCACCGCCTTCCAGCCGCATGCAAGCGGAGCCGAGTCCGAGGGCAGAACGCTGATGTCACCATCGGCAGCGCGAGTAGAGTCTGCGGGCTCGCTCTGCCGGGCGCTGCTGCCTGAGGTCGGGTTGGGCCTGAAGCTCGAAGCCGCCGCCGATCTCGAGCTTGCCTGCCTGTCGTTGGGCAGCCCTTTCGCCGTGCTCGAGGTGCTCGGCGAGCCGAGCTTGCCGGCACGTGCCGTGCCCAAGCGGCGCGCCGAGTTCGCTGCTGGCCGACATGCTTCGGCGCTCGCCCTGGCGCGCTTTGGTTGCGCCGAGCCCGTGCTGCGTGAGCCGAGCGGCGCACCTCGCTGGCCAACGGGCTTCGTCGGATCAATCAGTCACGGTGCGGGTGTGGCCGTAGCAGTAGCCTCGACCAGCCAAAACTATCGTGGCTTGGGCATCGACGTCGAAGAGTGGCTCTCGGAAGCTCAGGCCGCGGAGGTCATGGGCCAGATCCTCTGCTCGGCGGAGCTCGAGCTCTTAGCGCAGAAATTTCCCGTACTTTCCAGGGCGAGCCGGGTGTCGCTGGGCTTCTCGATCAAGGAGAGTCTGTACAAGTGCCTGAACCCGATCGCGGACGAGTTCATCGAGTTCGCAGACGCACGTTTGCTGCGCGTGGAGCCGCTCACTCCCCGCGCGGGCAAGATTTGGCTTTCGCTGGGCAGGTCTTTCACGGGTGAGCTAGCGGCCGGTACGGAAGTTTCCGGGTGTTATGTGCTGGGCCCAGAGCGCGTAGAGACATTGGTCTGGCTTCGCGGGAGGCATTCATGAGCGACTTGAGTGAGTCTGATTTCGCGCGCGTCGTCGTGACGTGGAACGCCGCAGCCGACGAAGACTCCGTCGAGCTGACGGTACCGGAGCGCTTTCAGCTCGCGGTTACGCAAAACCCCGAGGCCATTGCGGTGATCTCGGAAGATCGCACGCTCAGCTACCGTGAGCTGGATCTGCACTCGAATCGCATCGCGCGACGTTTGCAAGGCCTGGGCGTCGTGCCCGATACCCGAGTCGCTTTGTATTTGGAGCGCTCGCCCGAGCTGATCATCGCGCTGCTCGGCATCCTCAAGGCCGGCGGTGCCTATTTGCCGATCGAGCCCTCGTACGGGGAAGCGCGGATCCGCTTCCTATTGCAAGACGCGGGTGCGAACATCTTGGTCACTCGCGGGGCATTGCTCGGTGATCTGCCCACCTTCGAAGGCGCCACGCTAGACGTATCCGCGCCCGATCTGGAGGCCGAGAGCAATGCTCCGGTCACTTGCGCGGCGACGAACCAGCACCTGGCCTATGTGTTGTACACGTCGGGCTCGACGGGCAAACCCAAAGGCGTCGCGGTGCCGCACCGCGCGATTGACCGGCTCGTGCACCGCGCCGGTTTTTCCAAGCTCGATCCGAGCGTCACCATCTTGCAAGCGGCGCCGGTTGCATTCGACGCCTCCACGTTCGAAATCTGGGGCGCGCTACTCAATGGTGGCAAGCTCGCGGTGCATCCGGAGCGCGTCCCCACCGCGCGCGGCTTGAAGCAATCGATTGAGCGCTTCGGCGCGACCACGATGTGGCTGACCGCCGCGCTGTTCAACACCGTTCTGGATGAAGACGACCAAGCGCTGCGCGGTCTTTCCGAACTGCTCACGGGCGGCGAAACACTCAGCGTGCCGCACATTCGTCGTGCGCTGCGCAGCCTGCCGAACACGCAGCTGATCAACGGCTATGGGCCGACCGAGACCACGACCTTCGCCACCTGTTATCGCATCCCGCGCGAGCTCCCCGAGAGCCTGACCGCGATTCCAATCGGTAAGGCGATCCGGCGCACGCGTTTGTACGTGCTGGACGAGACGCGGAAGCCCGTTGCTCCGGGCACGGTCGGCGAGCTCTACATCGGCGGTCATGGTGTGGCCCGTGGCTACCTCGGAAACGAAGCGCTGACCCGCGAGCGCTTCGTGGATGACCCGTTCCGCCCGGGCGAACAGGTGTATCGCACCGGAGACCTCGTCCGATTTCTCGACGACGGCACGGTAGATTACGTGGGTCGCTCCGATCAGCAGGTAAAGATCCGCGGCTTTCGTATCGAACTCGGGGAAATCGAAGCTGCGTTGAGCCAACTGCCTTGGTGGAAACACGGCGTGGTCGTCGCGCGTGGTGAGGGTGCGGCAAAGCGCTTGGTCGCCTACGCGGTGTTGGCCGCCGGATACACCGCGCCCAAGCCCTCGGAAATCCGCGCCCAACTCGAGAAAGCGCTGCCGGAATACATGGTCCCCGCGGCCTTCGTTTGGGTGGCGGGCATCCCCGTCACCACCAACGGCAAGGTGGACTATCGCGCGCTCCCGGAGCCGTCTCACGACCGCCCAGAGCTGGACGTGGAGTATCGACCAGCGCAGACGCCGCTCCAGCAGAAGCTACTCGATACCTTCGCCCGCTTGCTCGGTATCGACAAAGTCGGCGTGCTCGACAACGTGTTCGATCTCGGCGCCACGTCGCTGCTCGTCGTTCGCGCGGTCGCGCAGCTGCGTGACCAGCACGGGCTCGACATTCCCGTCGTGCGCATCTTCCAATACCCGACCGCGGAGAGCCTGGCTGCGTATCTGGAGCGCCCCCAGCAGGGGCGCACCGCGAGCCCCACTCAGCGTGCACAGCCCAGCAAGTGCGGCGTCGCCATCATCGGCATGGCAGGTCGCTTCCCTGGTGCCGCAAACGTCGCGCAGCTCTGGGAGAATCTGTGTGCCGGCGTCGATTCCACGTCGCACTTCACCCAGGCCGAGCTCGATCCGGACGTACCGGCCGAGCTCGCGAGCGATCCGCGTTACGTACGTGCGCGCGGTGTGCTCGAAAACGTAGACCAATTCGAGCCCGCATTTTTCGGCATCACGCCCAAGGAAGCCGCGCTCATGGATCCGCAACAGCGCGTGCTGTTCGAGGTCAGCTGGGAGGCGCTCGAATCCGCCGGTTACGTGCCCGAAAAGGTGTCGGGCGCGATCGGCGTCTTCGCCGGAAAGTACAATGACTCGTACTACTCCGAGAACGTCGTCACGCGACCGGATCTGATCGCGGAGCTCGGCGCTTTTCAGGTGATGATCGCCAACGAGAAGGATTACGTTGCGACGCGCCTGGCCCATCGCTTGGATTTCAAGGGTCCGGCGCTCAGCATCCACACCGCTTGCTCCACGTCCCTGGTCACGATCGCGCAGGCCGTACAGAGCCTACAACTGGGTCAGTGCGACTTGGCACTCGCGGGCGGCGCATCGATCACGGTGCCCGTGAAGAGCGGCTACCTGTACCAGGAAGGCGCCATGCTGTCGTCCGACGGCCGGACGCGCTCGTTCGACGCCAAAGCCAACGGCACGGTATTCAGCGACGGCGTGGCGATGGTCGTACTGAAGCGCCTCGAAGACGCGGTACGCGACCGCGATCTCGTGTACGGGGTGATTCGCGGGGCCGCGGTCAACAACGATGGCGGCGGGAAATCGAGCTTTACCGCGCCGAGCATCGACGGCCAGGCAGACGTGATCACCCGCGCGCACCTCGATGCTGGCGTCGAGCCGCACGAGATAGGCTACGTCGAGACGCACGGCACGGCCACGCCGCTCGGCGATCCGATCGAGGTCGAGGCGCTCAATCTCGCCTTCAGCCGCGGCTCGCGCGTTCCGACCTCGTGCGCAATCGGCTCGGTCAAGAGCAACGTGGGGCACTTGGTGATCGCGGCCGGCGCGACCGGCGTGATCAAGACCGCGCTCGCGCTCACTCATGAGCTGATCCCGGCCACGGCCCACTTCGAGAGCCCGAACCCCAAGATCGATTTCGCTTCGGGTCCATTTCACGTCGTGGCGCAGAGCACGCCCTGGCCCGCGAGCGACACGCGCCGTTTGGCCGGTGTGAGCTCGTTCGGAGTCGGTGGCACCAACGCCCACGTGGTGATCGAAGAACCGCCCAAGCGAGCCCATCACCCGAGCCAGCACAGCGGGGAGCTCTTGCTCTTGTCCGCGCGTTCCGAGTCCGCGCTGGCCAATGGCGCTCGTCTACTGGCCGAACACCTCGAGCGTCAGCCTACGACGAACTTGGCAGACGCCGCGTTCACCCTGCACGCAGGCCGGCGTGAGTTTGCGCTTCGGCGCGCCGTGCTCGCCAAAGACGCCGCAAGCGCGGCGGTGGCGCTCCGGGAAAGCAGCGGCAAAGCGCCGTCTCGTTCGGAGGCCACGCCGGAGTTCACCTTCGTCTTCCCGGGCCAAGGCTCACAACACACCGGCATGGCCGCGGAGCTGTATCGGGAATACTCCGAATTTCGGGCCACCGTCGATTACTGCCTGGCCCAGCTCAGCGAGCAAACGAGCGCGGCACTGCGGCGCCTGGTGTTCTCCCTCGAGAGCTCCGACGACAGCGAAGCAGAGCTGAGCCAAACGTCCCTCGCCCAGCCCGCGTTGTTCATCATCGAGTATGCGCTCGCCAAGCTGTGGCAAGACTTCGGCGTGAAGCCCGCGGCATTGGTGGGGCACAGCGTCGGGGAGTTCGTGTGCGCCGTGCTCGCTTCGGTGATGCCGCTCGACAACGCGCTGCGCCTGGTTGCCGAGCGCGGACGGCGCATGCAAGAGCAGCCGCGGGGCTCCATGTTGTCCGTGCGGATGCCCGCCGCCGAGCTCGAGAAGCGGCTCACCGGGGGCCTCGCGCTGGCCTCGGACAACGCGCCGCTGTTGTGCGTGGTCGCCGGGCCGAGCGAGGAAATCGACGAGCTCGGCAAGCGGCTCGAAGCCGAAGGCTTCGCATGCCGCGCGCTGCGCACCTCACACGCCTTCCATTCTCCGATGATGGAGCCCGTCGTGGAGCCATTTTTGGCTTTATTGCGCGAGGTTCCTCTAGCCCGCCCGCGCATTCCGATCGCGTCCACGGTCACCGGAGAATGGCTCACGGACGAGCAAGCAACGGACCCGACGTATTGGGCCCGACAACTTCGTGTCGCCGTGCGCTTCCGCACCGCACTCGCGACCAGCGCCGCGGCCTCGAAGGCGATGATCCTGGAAGTCGGTCCGCGGCAGAGCCTCGCGACCCTGGCTCGTCAGCAGCTCGGCGAGCGCGCCCGTGGCCGCGTTTTCTCGAGCTTGGGTGATCGCTCGCAGGGCAATGCCGACGCTTTCCGGCGCGCGGTGGGCGAGCTGTGGTGCGTCGGCGCTGCGCTCGATGCGAACGCGGTTCACGGCAGCGACCGCGCACGCATCGCGCTGCCGACGTATGCCTTCGATCGCAAACGGTACTGGATCGACCGCGCGCGCAGCGTCGCGCCGACCCTCACCTCGTCAATCACACCAGAGCAGGCCCCTGCGTTCGCAGAGCCGACTCCGCCTACTCTGCCAGCGCCGGAGCTTCGGCCCGCCCCGATCGCAGCTCCGCCCGAACCCCTACCGAACGTCCCGGACGCACCCACGACAAACGCCATGACCAATACCAACCGAATCCAACTCGTCACCTCTCTGTGCGAAGCCTTGGAGGAGACTTCAGGCCTCGAAATCGCCGCCACGGATGCGGATGTCCCGTTCGTGGAGCTGGGTCTGGACTCGCTTTTTCTGACGCAGTTCGCGCTGACCGTGCAGCGGAAATTCAGCGTGAAAATCACTTTCCGTGAATTGCAGGAGGACTATTCAACCATGGACAGCTTGGCTGAACGGATCGAAGCGTTACGTCCCGATCTCGTCGCTGCGCCCGCAGCTGCAGCGACGCCGACGCCCGCAGCCACGGCGGCACCGGCACCGGTGCAGAGCGTTCCGGTTGCGGGCGCCCCAGTCTATGCCCCGGCCGCGCCAGTCTACGCCCCGGCCGCGCCCGTTGCGTTCGCCGCAGGCGCAGGCGTAGCGCCGGTGCTAAAAACGTTGATCGATCAGCAGCTGCAGATCATGGCGCAACAACTGGCCTTGCTCGCCGGCGTTCCAGCAGGCGCAATGCAGGTGGCAGCGCCTCCGGCGCAGGTCGCTGCGCAGGCGCAGGTCAGCGCGCCGCCAGCCCCAGCCGCCGCGCCTCCGGCACCGGTCGCGGCACGAGCGGCTGCGCCCGCCGCCCAAGCGACGCCGAAGACCACTGCGAGCGACGAACTTCCCCCCGCCTCCGAGCCAAACGGCATGGCGAAATACGACGTCAAGAAGGCGTTCGGTGCGATCGCGCGCATTCACACCACGAAGACCGAAGAGCTGACGCCGAAGCAAAAGGCGAAGCTCGAAGCGTTTACTCGACGCTACAACGCCCGCACCAAGAGCTCGAAACAGTTTACCCAAGACAACCGCAAACTGGTCGCAGACCCGCGTTCGGTTACGGGCTTCAAGCCCGCGGTGAAAGAGCTCGTCTATCCGATCGTCGTCGATCGCTCGGCGGGCTCGAAGCTGTGGGACCTCGACGGCAACGAGTACGTGGACGCGCTAAACGGCTTCGGTCTCAACCTGTTCGGCTGGCAGCCGGAGTTCGTCACTCGCGCTATCGAAGCCCAATTGCACCGCGGCCACGAGATCGGCCCTCAGCACCCGCTGCAGGCCGAAGTCGCCAAGCTGATGTGCGAGTTCACGAAGTTCGATCGCGCAGCCTTCTGCAATACCGGCTCAGAGGCAGTGATGGGCTGCATGCGCATTGCACGCACCGTGACCGGCAAGAGCACCATCGCGATCATGACCGGTTCCTATCACGGAATTTTCGACGAAGTCGTGGTGCGCGGCACGAAGAAGTTGCGTTCCATTCCTGCCGCTCCCGGCATCATGCCATCGACCTCCAACAACGTACTGGTGCTCGACTACGGCACGCCCGAGACACTCGAAATCTTGAAGTCACACGCCGATGATCTGGCCGCGATCATGGTGGAGCCAATTCAAAGTCGTCGGCCGGATTTTCGCCCACGCGAGTTCTTGACCGAAGTCCGTGAGCTCACCGAAAAGGCCGGCATCGTCTATATCTTCGACGAAGTGGTGACCGGGTTCCGGCTCGCCCCGGGCGGCGCGCAAGAGTACTTCGGCTTTCAGGCGGATCTCGCCTCGTACGGCAAGGTCGTGGGCGGCGGTCTGCCAATCGGTGTGATCGCCGGCAAGCAGCGCTTCATGGACGCACTGGATGGTGGCTTCTGGGAGTTCGGCGACGCCTCGACTCCCCCAATCGGCGTGACCTACTTCGCCGGCACCTTCGTCCGCCATCCGTTGGCGCTCGCAGCTGCCAAAGCCGTGCTCACGCACCTGAAGACCGAAGGCCCCGACCTGCAACGAAAGCTGAACGAGCGCACTGCGCAGTTCGTTGCAGAGCTCAATGCCTTCGCCAAGTCGGTAGAAGCACCGATCGAGCTCAAGAGCGTGGCCTCATTGTGGCGCACGACGTACACCAGCGACCAGCACTACGGCGATCTACTGTTTTACATGATGCGCGATCGCGGCGTGCACATCTGGGATGGCTTCCCGTGCTTCTTCACCACGGCCCACTCGGAGTCGGATTTTGCGCACATCACCAAGGCGTTCAAAGACAGCGTGCTCGAGATGCAAGACGCCGGTTTCCTGCCCGAGCGCCAGACCAAGCGCGTGAGCTCTTCGGGGCTCGATCCGAACACTCCGCCAGCCCCCGGTGCACGCTTGGGTCGCGATCCTTCGGGCAATCCGGCCTGGTTCGTACCAAACCCCACCAGCCCCGGCCAATACGTCCAACTCGAGAACAACTGATTCAGCCGCGATCGGACGCAGGCGGTTCCGGGCATGAGCTCGGCGGGTATTCGGCGCGGCGCGCTCATCGTGGCCGCCGCGCTGTTCCCGGTCTGGCCAGCCTGGATTGCGTTTCGCTCCTTTCGGGCGGAACGTCGTGGCTTCGTTCCAACACGCCGCGCGCCGCGTCTGAGCTGCGCGGGGTTCGCAATTGCGCGGCTCGCTGAAGTCTCGTTCGAGTCGAGAGAGGGCAATCAACTGCGCGGCGTGTTCGCGCCGTCGAGCAACGGTGCGGCGGTGATCCTCACGCACGGCGCAGGCGGCGAGCGCAGCGACCTCGCGAATGAGGCGCGAATCCTGCACGACGCCGGCTTCGGCGTGCTGGCCTTCGATTGGCCCGGACACGGGCAGAGTGACGGGCAGATCCGCTGGGGCGAACCGGAGCGCCAGGCCTTGGCGGGCGCGATCGATTGGCTGAGCACGCAACCGTCGATCGACCCGAGCCGAATCGGCGCGTTTGGCTTCTCGATGGGCGGCTACATCGTCGCTCAGAGCGCCGCGCGCGATCCGCGGCTCGAAGTCGTTGCGCTGGCCGGCACGCCGCACGATCCGGTGGCGCATACCAAGTGGGAATATCGCCGTTGGGGCGTGCTCTCACAGTGGCCAGCCTTGCTCGGCGTGCGCGTCGGCGGAATGAAGCTGGGCGAGCTCGTGCCGGAGCAGATAATCAAGGACATCGCGCCCCGAGCCGTGTTGATCATCAGTGGTAGCGAAGACCAGCTCGTGCCGCCTTGGATCGCAAACGCGTTGTTCGGCGCAGCGCGCGACCCGAAAGAATTTCTCGACGTTCCTGGGGCCGGACACGGCAACTATGCCGAAACCGCACCCAGCGCGTACCCGGCCGCGCTGGTCGCGTTCTTCTCTCGGCTACTCTAACGCTTGAGCAACCCCTGCAGGCGCTTGAAGAGTCCGCCTTGAGCGCGCGGTTCCTCTGCGGGTCGTGGTGTCGGCGGGGCCACGGGTGCGGATTTTTGCGCGCCTCCGTCCAGCTCCTTCGCGACTTGCTCCAGTGAATTGAGCAGCAAGGTGCGCGGACTGAGCCGCTTGCCCAGCTCGCGCTCGATGCGTTCGATGACACGAAAGCAGAGCAACGAATGCCCGCCGAGATCGAAGAAATTGTCGTACACGCCGACCTTCGGGACCTTCAGTGCTTCCGAGAAAATCTCGGCCAGACGCCGCTCGAGCGTGGAGCGTGGAGCCACGAACTCGATCGCGCGATCCGAACCGAAGGGCGCGGGGAGCTTGTCGTGATCGACGGCGCCGTCCGCGGTGATCGGCAGCGACTGGAGCTCGATGAACACCTGCGGCACCATGAATTCGGGCAGCAACACGCGTAGTTGCTGGCGAAGCTCGGTATCGGTGAAGGATTGCCCCGGCACGTGGGCAAAGAACGCGACCAAGCGCGGCGCCCCACCCTCCTCGAGCTCGAGGCGCGCGATGGCACGGCTCACGGCTTTGTGATGCCCGAGCGCATTGGCCACTTCCGACAATTCGAAGCGCCCGCCGGACACGAGCGCGGTCTTCAAGTCCCTGCCGACCGAGGCGAAGGTGCCATCTGCACGTCGTCGGCCCACCAGATCGAGGTCGAGATCGCCGCCCGAACGGGTTTTCAGCACGAGGCGTCCGGGAACGCCAATCGGTTGTTGAGCACCAGCGCCATCCACCACGTCTACGGTCTGCCCGTTGCAAGGGCGACCGAGCACCGACGCCTCGTGCGCCGAGATCGGCGCGTGCAAGAACATCGCGGCCAAGGACGAGCTCACGTTCACGGTGATCACTCGACCAACCAAGGGTAGCAACCGTTCGAGTAGACCAGACGAAGCGCCGCCGTAGACCACGGCCGTCAGGCTCGTCGAGGGTACCTTTCGACCGGTAACGAAATTAGCCCAGGCCGAGACTGGCGCGAGCGCGGCCGAAGTGCCTTGGCCGAGATTGGAGAGCGCTTCATCAGCGGGAGTGTCCGAAGAGGTCAGCGTGCACCTCGCGCGCAGTAGGCAGCTCACGACCAGCTCCAAGGCGAGCGACTCGCTGAACGGCTCGACCGACAGCACCAGGTTCGGCGACGGACCCATTTGCTCGGCAAGCGCCCGCGCTCGCCCCGATAGATCCGAACTCGTCAAACGGCTGAGCACCGGCTCGCCCTTGCCGTCGAAACGCACACCGAGCCACGCAGCGTGCCACGCTCGATTGGCCGTCGGCGGCGCGGCGTTGGCCGAATCGATTGCATCGAGCTGGGCGAACGGCAGGATCTGCGCAACACCATCGGCGAAGTCGGGGCCCTGCCCATCGTTCGTTACGATCAGTGCGGGCGCGCCAGCGCGGACTAGCCGACGCGAATAGCTCACTGGTGCTCGCGGATCGAGCACCATGACCGTCAAGCCAGCCATGAACGTCGCGAAGATCCCGCAGATCAACTCTAGCGAGCGAGGCAAGGCAAGCGCGACGACGCTCGCCGGCTCGACACGCTGGCGGAGCACACTTGCCCAAGCGCTGGCTCGCGCCAGCAACTTTCCGTAACTGAGCGAGCTCCCATCGAGCTCGAACGCGATGGCATCCGGTAGCTCGCCCGCGGCCGCGAGCAGCGCCTCATGTGCGAAACCCAGCGAACGGATCGCCGCGCTGGTCGGGGGATCGGAAGCCTCGCGATCCTCCTCCGACAAGATCGACAAGCGTCCGAGCTCGGCCTTGGGATGAACCGCAATGTCACGAAGCAACGTCACGAAGCTGCGCAAGATCCGGGCAACGGTTGCGGTGTCGAAAATCTCGGTGTTGAAGTTGGCGACGGCTAAAAGCGAATTAGGCCGGTCCATCATCCACAGCATCAGATCGTTGGCGGCCGCCGGCGGCTCGACGTCGATCTGCGTGACCTGCGCCGTGCCCAGTTGCATGGGGCGCGAGCGCGCGTCCTGATAGGAGAAGAACGCGCGCACGATCGGCGGACGCGTGCCCAACAGCTCGAGGGGCATCTCCTGATGACTGAACGCGTCCAGAGTCAAATCGCGGACGTCAGCCAGATACTCGAGGAACGGACGATTGGGAGCGAGCTTGCTCCGCAGCACGACCGCGTTGATGAACGGCCCGATCAGATTCTCCACCTCGGGCAGATTCCTAGCGCGCACCGGAGTGCCGACGACGACCTCTGATTGGCCGCTGTAGCGACTGAGCAACACGCAGTAAGCGGCGAACAACACGTTGAACAGCGTGGTATTCGCCGAGTGCGCCACGGCCGTGAGCGCATCGGCGTCTTCGCGAGTGAGCGCGAGCGCCATGTTGGCGCCCGCGTAAGTCGTCTGAGCCGGCCGCAAACGGTCGAAGGGAAGCTCCAGATCCGCGACTTCACCCTCCAGCGACTTTTGCCAAAACGCGACCTGCTTTGCCAGCTCTGGGCCTTTGACCCAGTCACGCTGCCAGAGCACGTAGTCGCCATAGCTGACCGGCAGCTCGGGCGGCCGCGACGGCTCGCCGCGCGACAGCGCCCCGTAGATCGTGCACAACTCCTGCAGGAAAACGTCGAAGGACCAGCCGTCCCAAATGATGTTGTGACGCAGGGTATAATAGACGTGTTCGTCGTCACTCAGCGCGAACAGCGTGGAGCGAAACAGGGGGCCGCGCTCGAGGTCGAAGAGCTCGGCCGACAGCGCGCTGATCTGCTCATGCATCGCCCGCATCTTCTGCTCTTGGGGCAGAGCACGCAGGTCGACATACGCAATTTCCAAGGCGACACGGTCGGCAATCTTCTGGCTCGCGCGGTTGCCTTCGATCGCCAGGGTCATGCGCAAGGTTTCGTGACGAGCCGCGATCTCGTCCAAGCTGCGCTGCAGGAGCGCGCGGTCGAGCGGGCCTTTGAAGCGCCAGGCCGCCGGCAAGTTGTGCACCAGCCGCTGCGCCGGATGCATCTCTTCCAAGAGCCAGAGCCGCTCTTGCGCCAATGACAGCGGCAGCTCGGTGCCCTCGGGGCGCCGCTGAATCGCCTTGACTGAAACGCGCTCCGCAACCGGCACGCCGTCGATCAGCTCGGCGAGACGAGCGATGGTGGGCGCCTCGAAGAACTTCCGGAACGAAAACTCGATGCCGTGCTCGCGCCGCAAACGAGCCAGGATCTGCGAGGCGAGCAGGGAGTGACCGCCGAGCGCGAAGAAATCGTCGTGAATGCTGACCCGCGCAACGTTGAGCGCGGTAGCCCAGAGCCCGGCGAGTAAGGCCTCGGTCTCGCTACGCGGCGCGATGAACTCACTCTGCTCGCCCGGATCCGGGGCGCCCGGCACGGGAAGCGCGCGTCGGTCGATCTTACCGCTCGGCGTCAGCGGCATGCGTTCCATCGTCACGAACAGCGACGGGACCATGTAATCCGGCAGGGTACGCTTCAGGTGTGCGCGCAGCTCGCTAGCTGGGGGCGCGCCTCCGGGCCCTGCCACGATGTAACCAACGAGACGTGCGTCCCCTGGGCGATCTTCACGCAAAACAACGGCCGCCGCCGCGACACGTTCGTGCTGACCCAGCGCATCTTCGATCTCACCGAGCTCGATGCGAAAGCCGCGTAGCTTGACCTGGTTGTCGTTTCTACCCAGGCACTCGATGTCGCCGTTGTTGAGGTAGCGACCGACGTCACCGGTTCGGTACATCATCCGACCCGGCACATCGAACGGATCGGAGACGAACTTCTCGCGCGTCAGCTCTGGGCGATTGAGGTAGCCGTGTGTCACGCCGTCACCGGCAATGAACAGCTCACCCAAGGCCCCGAGTGGGGCTGGACGCATTTGCGGGTCGAGCACGTAGATGCGCGTGTTGTCGACGGGACGACCGATGAGCACACGCTCGGTCTGCGCGGGCACCTGCCAAAACGTGGACCAAACCGTGGTCTCGGTCGGTCCGTATCCGTTCCAGACTGCGCCCGCCAAGCGCGGCAGCTCGAGCGCAAGATCTTTGGGCATCGCTTCGCCGGTGCAGATCAAGGTCAGCCCGCTCCCGCCGCGCCAACCAGCCGCGAGCAGCAAGCGATAGGTCGCGGGGGTGGCGTCGATGAACGTTACCTTCGAGCGTTCGCAAACCTCGCGCAGCAGCGCTCCGTCCGCGGCGACATCGCGCGAGACGAGCGCGATCTTGGCGCCCACTACCAGTGGCAGCCAAATCTCGGAGACGGCGATGTCGAAGGACAACGTGGTGATCGCCAGCACGACGTCTCGCTCGCTCAGCCCGGGCCGTTTGGCCACGCTGCCCAGCAAGTTCACGACTGCGCGATGCGGCACGAGCACACCCTTGGGTTTGCCCGTGGAGCCCGACGTGTAGATGACGTAAGCGATGCTTTCCGGGTCGGCGCTCGCTTCGTCCTTCGCCAGGGGTGCCCCACCCAACGCCGCCAGCGCGTCGCGTTCCAGATCCAGGCACAGCACTTTCGAGACGCCGAAGGCCAGCTCTTTCTCGAGCGTGCTGTGTGTGATCAGCACCAACATCTTCGAATCTTCGGCCATGAACGCCAGGCGCTCGCGGGGATAGTCGGGATCGAGCGGCACGTAGCCCGCGCCCGCCTTCAACACACCCAAGAGCGCAACCAGCAAATCCAGCCCGCGATCGAGGCAGACGCCGACCAGCGCCCCACGCTGAACGCCCAGCTCACGCAGTTTGCGCGCGACATTGTTGGCCCGTGCTTCGAGCTCACCAAAGCTGAGGCTCGAGCCAGCGAACTCGCAGGCGATGGCGCCGGGATTCTGGCGCACCCGCGCCTCCACCAAGTCATGCACGCAGCTGGTACGCGAAAACACTGCGTCAGTGGCGTTCCACGCCGCAAGCTGCGCGCGTTCGGCCTCGGTGGCGATCGACAGCTCACCGAGGCTCGCGTCGGGACGCTCGGCAAAGCTCCTCAGTAGCTCACCGTAGCTCGCGAGCCAGCGCCGCACCGTCTCGGCGTCGAACAGGTCGGCGTTGTGTTGGCACTCCAGCTCGATGCGGCCGTCGATTTCGACGGCATTCAAGAACAGGTCGAAGTTCTCGTAGCTGCGTGGGTTGCCCTTGAGCTCGGCCTGCACACCGGCAAAACCGATTGCGTCACTGGTCATGCCGCGATCGACGTTGAAGATCACCGAGACGAGCGGCAAGCGGCTCGGATCGCGCAAAATGGGAAGCTTGGTGAGCAGCGTTCCGAACGTGAAGTCCTGATGCTCTTGCGCATCGAGCAAGTTCTTTCGGACCTTGCCCAAGAACTCCGTGAACGGTTCTGCGGCCGTCGGCGCTGAACGCAGAGGCAGCATGTTCACGCAGTGCCCGACTAGCTCGTCGTGACCCTCACTGGCTTGGCCTGCGGACGGAATGCCGATTACGAGCGGAGAAGCGCCTGACAAGCGGAATACGAGCGCCTCGAATGCTGCCAATAACGTAGCAAATAGGCTGGCGCGCGACTTTGCGCCGGCCTTGCGGACAGCGGAGACGAGCTCTGCGTCGAGCACGAGATCTTGACGCTGAGCTCGGTACGTCTTGCGTGCGGGCCGAGTGCGGTCGCTCGGCAAATCGAGCACGGGGATCTCGCCGGGGAATTGCGCCAACCAATAGTCTTCATCCTTTTGTCGGCTACCCGGCGCGGCTTCCGAGCGTAGCCGTGCGTACTGGCTGAAAGAATCGGCGGGCGCGAGTTGACTCGGCTCACCCGTGTGGCGCGACTGATAGAGACTGGCCCAGTCCTTGACCAGCACGGCTGTCGACCAGCCGTCGCAAACGATGTGGTGGGCGGTGAAGATCAACGCCTGGTCGTTGTCTCCGAGGGTCAGGAAATGAACGCGAAATAGCGGGCCGTTCAGCAAGTCGAACGGGGTTTCGACTTCCAGCCGAGCGAGATCCGCCAGGCGCTGCGAGGCCTCATGCGGCTCGAGCCCTCTCAGATCGTGCCTGATGACCGCAGGGGCGATTGCGCTGCCGACCAACAAGGTCAAACCGTCGCCGCTCAACGTCATGCGCAGCGCCTCGTGGCGCTGCACGAGATCACCCAGCGCGAGCTCCAACTGGTCGAGATCCAGCGGACCACGCAGACGCACCGTGATGGACTCGTTGAACGCCAAAGACGCGTCGTCACCGAGCGCCGATGCAGTCCAGATCTCCCGCTGCGGTTCGGTAGATGGCGCGGTCGCGACGATGCTCGGACCGGCGAACGGATCAAAGGTGGTCGACGATGTTTGAGCGGTCAAAGTGATTAAAACTCTCACACAATGAGCCACCCGAGCAAAGGGTTTTGCCGATGGTCATTGCGCGGCGAGTGTTGCGGATTGTGGCCGCCAGAACGCTCGGGGGGGAGGCGCCGAACTGGCCTTACCTGTCCTCAGGCCAATCCGCCGTCCTAAAACGCGGACGGCTCAGCGGGCAAATCTTCTGGCCACCGTCGCTTTGATTCGAGCGACCTGGCTCTCGTCCACCGCGCCCGTCCACCAGACGGCCAGCGCGTAGACGACCAGCGCGGCGGGCGCGGACAGAAGTGGCGGAACCAATGGATGGAGCAGGTGTGCAACCAATGCCATCAGCGCACCGGATGCCACCGCCAGCGCCAGCGACTTCAGCAGGCTGCGATCGAAGATACCTCGTGGCGCGAGAGCGACGCCGCAAATGACGACGAGCGCCTCACTGATGACTGCCGCGACGCATAGCCCGAGCCCACCATTTCCAGAGTGCTTCTGGAACAGCGGGATCAAAATCGGATCGAGAATTGCGCTGACCGCAACGCAGATGCATTGGACGATGCTCGACGCTCGATGACGGCCCGCCGCAAGAATGCAGGTGCCGAGCGGCATGCTGAAGTACACGAGGAAGAGAAAGACCGACAGAATGCGTAGATTGTCCTCGGCTTCACGGAACGACGTGCGACTGAACAGGGCGACGCCAATCTCCGGGTAGAGGCCGCAACCAACGGCGAAGGGCACCGCCAACAGGGCGACGCTCGAGAACGCTCCACGGCTGACTCGCGCAAAGGCTTCACGATCTTCCGTGTGCAACCGGCAAAGTGTCGGATAGAGCGCCCCGATCAGCGCGGACGCTGGAAACAGCAGAACGCCGATCAGCCGGCGCGAAACCGCGAACCAGCCCATTACCTCCGACGGCGCCAGCTTCGACAGGAATACGGCATCGATATTTGGCTGCAGCGCCATCGCCAAGTTGAGAAATACGAAGGGAGTGCCGATCTGCAGCAGCGACTTGAGCTCGGGCTTTCGAGCGGAGAGTGTCTCGATGCCGACCGTGCGCAGCGAGCGCCAGATCAGCACTAGAACCACCGCACTCACCGGGATCTGCACGAATAGCGACAGCCTCAATCTGCCGCCGAAGAACAACGCCGGCACGATCACCAATGCCGTCAAAAACTGCTGACCGACGTGCACATAGGCGGGGATATCGGTGCGCTCGAAGCCGCGAATGGTGTCTTTGCAAGCCCCGATCAAGGACGCAAAGCCCGAGATGACGAAGGTCAAGCCGAGCGCCCATTGCAACTCGCTGCCGTAGCCCAAGATCAAACTGCCCGCCGCCAGCACGACGTAGACGACCAGTGCGGAACCAATTCGCCATGCCAAGCTGCTGCCGAGCAACGCGCCCGCGCGCGGACGATCGCGCGCAATCAAGGCCGGTAGGGCGCTGTCGTGCCCCCAATTCACGACCAAGAAGCCGAACCCACACAGCGTACTCGCCAGATACAGCAAACCGAAATCGCTCGGCCCGAGAAAGCGAGCCAAGGTCGCGTTGACCAGGATCGCAATCGGGATCGTCAGCGCCTGCGAGACCGTCAGGTAAAAGGTGTTCTTGGCGACGAGACGGCCGAGTGCTTGGTCTCCGGCGTTCTGCGCTGGCTGCATCAGGGGCTACAGTCACACGCGCCAGCGCGTGCAGCAATTGCCTTACAAGCGGCCCTTGGTGAGTCACGCCGACGAAACATCAGCTCACGACTGTACCAACGGATGCGCCTGCGGCCCCGGCCAGGCCGCGGGGCCGGCGCACGCACCTGCAGGGGCACCGGACAGCAACCGCCGGCAGGCTCTTGTATGCTGCAAACGTGAAGACTCGCGTCCTATTCCTTCATTCCGCGACCCGCCCTCCCCTCGGCGCTGATACCTGGATCCACACGCTCATCATGCGTCACTTGGATCGCGCGCAGCACGAGGTCCACGTGGCGTGTGCGCCGGGCCCGAGCGAGCAACCAACCCCGACGTTTGCGGCCGTTCGCGTGATTCCCGAACTACGCATTCACGCGATTGATCTCGGCCCTGAACTCTTCGCGAAGTCCAGCTTGGCGCGCGTACGCGCGGCCATCGACACCGCACCCGCGATTTGGAACATGGCAAAGCTAGTATCGTACGTGCGAAAACACGGGATTCAGGTGGTGCACACCAGCGATCGTCCTCGCGACGCACTTGCCAGCGCAATCTTGGCCAAAATAACCGGAGTCAAGTGCATCATCCACGTGCACGTCACCTACGGTGATTGGATGAATCGAATGCTGCGCTGGTCGATGGGTCGAGCGGACGCATTGATCGGAGTGTCGGACTTCGTGGCGCGCTCGCTGATCGACGGCGGAGGCTATTCAGCCAAGAAAACGCGCAGCGTGCTCAATGCCATCGACCTCGATCGCTGGAACGTGGAGATCGATCCTCTGCCGGTACGCCGCGAGCTCGGCATCGATTCCGACACACCGCTGCTGATTTGCGTAGCTCGGATCTTCCCTGCCAAAGGCCAGGAGCTGCTCGTGCGTGCGCTGGCAGAGCTGCGAACCGAGTTTCCGAACATCAAGGCGCTCATCGTCGGCGAGGACTATCCGCCCGGCACGCACTACTCGCAGGAGCTGAAAACTCTCGCCGAGAAGTTAGGCGTCTCCGATGCGGTCATCTTCACGGGCTTGCGCAAAGACATCCCACGTTTGATCGCCGCCGCCGACCTGCTCGTCATGCCCTCTTACGAGGAGCCGTTCGGACT